>Ga0187780_10000566_pt1 | contig 27794 bp, 16 predicted proteins | sample 1015_Q2_SP10_20__FD_132429 | JGI IMG/M metagenome (GOLD analysis project Ga0187780, IMG submission 132429) | Tropical peat soil microbial communities from peatlands in Department of Meta, Colombia - 1015_Q2_SP10_20_MG | ecosystem: Environmental > Terrestrial > Soil > Wetlands > Peat | place... | reverse complement strand
TCCTGGGAAAAACAATTTTCGTTATATGCCAGGTTTGGATGGTCTTAGGGCACTAGCTGTCCTTTCCGTAATAGCCTACCATTTAAATATCCCTTGGGCACAAGGTGGATTTTTAGGCGTTACTGTATTTTTTGTCCTCTCTGGTTATTTAATTACTGATCTACTGTTTGCAGAATGGAGCAGAAATAAAACCATTGACTTAAAAAACTTTTGGATTCGTCGTGCTAGAAGACTATTACCCGGAATGTTTACCTTGTTAATCGTATTGATTGCATGTGTCTCACTTTTCGAGTCATCTTTATTACCAAAATTACGCCAAGATTCGGTAGCTGCTGTTTTTTATTACAGTAATTGGTGGTACATATTTCATCACGTATCTTATTTCGAATCATTCGGTACACCTTCTTTACTGAATCATTTTTGGTCCTTGGCTGTAGAAGAACAATTTTATCTGATCTGGCCAATATTTATATTCGTTGGACTTCGTTTTACCAAACGAAAAAGTGTACTATTTTTGATTACTATTGTAGGTGCAGCTATTTCTGCTATTTTAATGGCTGCTATGTATCAACCAGGAACAGATCCAAGTAGAGTCTACTACGGAACAGATACTAGAGCTTTCTCCCTTCTAATTGGAGCAGCTTTATCCTTTATTTGGCCGAGTAGAAAACTTTCAACTAAAATCGAAAAACTTGGTCGTATTACCATTGACTTAATGGGGATTGCAGGTCTAGTTATCTTTTTTATAATGGTTAATAATACTAATCAATATGACAGCTTTGTTTACCAAGGTAAAATGGTTCTACTTTCACTTTCAACTGCAGTGTTGATCGCATCTCTAGCTCATCCTGCCAGCAATGTTAGTAGATTTTTAGCAATGAAACCTTTAAAATGGGTTGGTTTACGCTCATATGGCATTTATTTATGGCATTATCCTGTCATAGTATTATTGAGCCCAAAGGTAAATACTGATGGCTTTAATTTATTTCTATCGATTTTACAGCTGATTGTCATATTTGTTCTTGCTGCACTTTCTTATCGTTTTGTCGAAGATCCAATTCGCAAAGGGAAATTAGGATTACTTTTCAAGAAAGTACGTTCAGGTCAATGCAGCATGAAGGAGGTTTATTTTAAACATATTGGAATCATTACTTCAGCAATTGTATTAATTGCAGTAGCCTTTTTTGGAATGACTAGTATTCATGGTCCAAACGATGCAAAAGCGAGCACTGAAGTCGATTCGATTAGTACATTACCAAATACTCCTTCTAATAGTATGGAAAAGAATTTAGCACCAACAAAACCTTCTCAAAAAGTTGATAAAAATAGTGCTACAGCCCAATCTCCTCAAGTTCATGATAAATTGAAAGATCAACAACAATCTTCTCAAAAACCTGATGAGAGTAAGGCTTTACCGAATCAAAGTGGTGCAAATTCAACAACAAATGAAGGATTAGCTAATCAAAACGAAACGAAAAATTCATCAAATACAAATACGAATTCAAATAAAAGTATTACCATTATTGGAGATTCAATTGTAATTGATGCTGTTCCTTACCTGAAACAGACTTATCCAAATCTAACCGTAGATGCTAGAATTGGAAGACAATTTATAGAAGCAAAAAAAATTGTCCAAAAATTTAAAAGCATGAATTGCTTAGGTGATACTGTCGTTATTGAATTAGGTACAAACGGTGCTTTTTCTAAAGACCAAATGCGCTCACTTATAAAAACAATTGGGACTGACAAAAAAATCCTATTCGTAAATACACGTGTCCCAAGACCTTGGAGATCATTAGTAAATACAACTTTAAACGATGTTTCATCTGAATTTCCAAATACAAAAGTAGTCAATTGGTATGGAGTAAGTGCTAATCATGATTCATACTTTACACCAGACGATGTACATTTAAAGCCAACTGGCGCAAAAGTATTCACCAAAATGTTAGTAAGTGCAATTGAGAGTGTAAATTAAAATAGTTTAATAGATTTTTCTTTTTATACAGATCCCCTTAAAATGATTACTTATTTAAAGTTCATTTTAAGGGTTTTATTTTATATATAGTCTTTTTTCTTATACATTGTTGTTATTTTAGAATGCATTAGTTGATTACAACTCCAGGATACTCGCTTTCCGTGGGGCTTGCCCTGAGCCTCCTCGGCAAGCCTACGGAGTCTCAATCTTCCCGCTATTCCCACAGGAGTCTCGCACCTTCCGCCCGAATCAACTTCTGTCTTTAAAATAATAAACTCAAAAGCAACAAACTTTTAAAAAGAGTCTTACTAAAAGCATAAGTACTATAGTAACTTGGGGGAATTTATTATAGGAAATTTTCCTCTCTTCAACATATATTGACAAAGGTTAAATGTTCACTTGTCAGAAAATACAGAATTATATAAAATACAAAAAAAGATTTCAATATTATAATGGTATTACACAATCTATCAAAGAAATAGTTTCTAAATACTTGGGGGAATTTAGAGTTTAAATTGCTCAAAATTTCATTATAAAGGGGGAGTAAGAAATGTATGAGGGGAAAATCATTAAATATTATCGTGAAAAGAAACAGCTTACACAAGAACAACTTGGAAAAGGAATTTGTTCTACGACACATATTAGTAAAATTGAAAGATTACAAACTGAATATGCCCCAGAAATCATCACCCTTTTATCAGACAAACTAGAAATAAATATTCAAGAAGAAATACAAAAACTTTTTAACATAAAGAAACGCTTATCTGATTGGCATGATGCTATTATTATGCAATTATTTGACGAAATGGATCGTATTAATAATGAACTAGAAAATGAAGATTTAATCCAAATCTCTGATTATATGTATTTGTATAAATTACTTCGAGCTAGATATCTACTAATGCATTGTAAAACACAGGAAGCATTAATCATTATAGAAGAGCTCCAAAAGATCGAACATAAGCTAACACCCTATGAAAATAATCTTCTAAAACATGTATTAGGTATGTATAATTTAGAACAAAAAGATTTCCTCAAAGCAATTCAAATATTAAAAGAAATACAAATTGAAATTTATAATAATCCTGAATATTATTACCACTTATCAATGGCATATACTACAATTGAATCACCAGCTTTGGCTTATTTTTATGCAGAAAAATCCCATCAATTTTTTAAAGAAATAAATAGCTATCTACGGGTAATTGATGCAGAAATGGTTATGATTATTCAAGTGAAAGATGTCTATGATAATGAAATAATAAAGCGATTTGAAAGTTTAATACACAGCTGTGACTTATGTAATGCACCTGAACGAAAGGCAAAAGTTATACATAACTTAGCTTACGAACTATTTCGAAGGGGAAATTATGAGCAAGCAAGTCAGTTTTATAAAGAATCTATGAGTCTTAAGCAAAAAGGATCTGACACTTACTTAATCTCTTTGGAAGGATATATCCATAGTTCATTTGATGGAAATCTGCTTTCAAAAGCTGAATTACTACAACTTGCCGAAGAAGGATTAGAAACTGCTATTAAGGAAAATCAATTATTATATATTCACCTATTCACACTTCACTCTTTGTTAATTCAATCGAATGAACAAGAATATCATCAATACCTACAGGAAGAAGCGTTACCTATGTATAATAAATATGGTTTTTCTTTTTTGATTCAACGCTCAAAGAAGGAGTTATTTAATTTTTACAATAAGACAAGGCAAGTTGATAAGGCCCTAGAGGTTGCTAAGGAATTGATCATCCATTAAATAAACAATTAATATCATCTTGAAAACCAATGCTTCTGGAAATAGTTTTTATATATTCTATAAGATAATTTATCCCCATTAACGGGTAACCACTGGAAGTTTCACCTTATTAAAAAGGCTGTCCCACAAATCAGAAATACTGATTTGTGGGACAGCCACTTTTTCTTTTATGGTCTAGATATTAGTATCTAATTAGTCTATATGAAAAATCAATAAACATAATAGTTAACGATTAGATTTCTTTTTTTCATCTCTTTTCCTACTTGTTCAGCCTGTTTCTTGTCAATGAAATCTGCATAAATACGGTAGATAGAACCTTCTTTTTTGACAATTACATTCGCACCTTTATAATTGTTCTTTATCGATAATGCTACCTTATTTACATACGATTTATTTTTGATAGCACCTAGTTTTAAATGACCGTTATATTTAACAGCAGCTTTGATAACTGTAGTCTGTAAACTAAAAACTGTTTTTCCAAATTTAGTTCCCGTTTTAGCAGTAGGTGTAATTTCAAATAGGATAGATTTTCCTATATCTTTCATAGACAATACATATGAACTCTTTGCTTCATTAGAAATCAATTTTTTTACATTTGTTTTCGGATCCACGCGATACCATTTTATGATAGGTGCTCCTTTAAGATCTCCTTCAGCATCTTGGTATACGTAATATGCTTTTAAAGTAGCATTCTCTATTGTATTTCCGATTACTTTAGCATTTTTAATAATCGGTGCAGCATTCTTAGTAATGACAGGTCCTACAAACGCACTCATTACTCTACTTCCCTTTATTTCTCCCGTTTTAGCTATAGGCTCTACTTCAAAACTAATAAATTTACCTTGATCTGCTAACGTTAACTTGTAACTGGATTTTGTTGCACCCAATATAACCTTTTTATCCGTACCTTTTGCATCACTTGCACGATACCATCTATAAATAGAATGACCTTGCGGGTCGTTATTTTGATCTTTATAGATATATTGGCCATTAAGAGTTGTATTAACTATTGTCTTACCAATTACTCGAACATTATTAGCTGTCGGAGCCTTATTCGGAATATTGTTGTTTACATTTTGCATATAAAACATTGTAAATGTACTGAACTTGTTAATATTAAAGGCTATTCCCTGTTTTCCATTACTGTACTCAATCATATTCCCTTTTACAATTTCTTTTGTTCCATCATGATGCTCAATATAAATAACTAAATGGTTAAGCATGTCCTTTTTTTCTTTTTCACTAACTTGAAGTCCATTGGGTAATGGTAATGTAATTGTGACAGGATGATTTTCCATATTTGTCTCAATATTCATCGGTATACCTAAGACATTTACATCTTTCCCACCAACAACTTCTTTTACAATTTTTTCGTTCAATGCTCGGTCTTTTATTACTTGTTTCTCATCTTCTTTTCTTACTGGCATGATTCTAAAATAGAGATCATCCTGAGAATCCACTAATGATTTATTAGGTATTGTAATTTTTGCTGATTCTGTAGAAATCTCTAGATTCATATTGTTAACGCCAAGAGTATCTACTGAATCTTTCGGAATATTGACTTTTATCACCGAAACATTATCCTGTTTATCTGATAAAAAAATTCTAGATGTATTTCCGCCAACTTGTTTTAATTTTTGTACTGATTCTTTAATAAGATCTTGAGTAATATCTACTTCCTCAGTTACTTTACCATTCTGGTCAGTTGTACGATTCAACGGTAAACTTATTTGTCCATCTATATTTGATCCTGTATCAGATGAGTTATTATTAGACGAGCCATTATCCGATGAACCATTTGACGAACTGTCATTAATTACTGTAATCTTCCCATCAGTAACTTTTGTTTCTATTATTTGATTAGAACTATCAGTAAAAATTAAATCTGAGCTATTTAAATTTACAATTTTTAAAGGCTTTTCCCCATAAGAACTAGTCGATTTAATTTTAAACCTTATCGAATAAAGCGATTTTTCACCAATAATTGGGTGATCACCACCCGAAGTATCTACCCATGCCGCTGTAACCCATCCGTCATTATTGTTATAGTTCGATACAAAACAGCCATCCCTATTATCCGGACATTTTGTTTCGTCAGCACTTCCGTGTGATGGGGTTATGCTAACCACCTCTAAGGCATTAGGATCAAAACCAACCTTCATGCCATAAGATGAAATGCCAGCGGTCTGTTGTTGAACAGTAACAGGAATATCAATTATTTGGCCACGTCCCCCTTCAACATTCCCAATTAAAATACTTGTATTTTCTTGACCTACACTAGCTTTTGAACTAAGCGGATTAAAAGTTACACTGGCCAAAAAGAAGATAATTGTAGCTATATAATATATAGTCTTTCTTATTACTTTTTTCATTTTCACGCGATATTTCCTCCTAGATTACGAATCTCATGTTCTAGAAATCTACTTAAAATACTTTTATGGTGTATTGTTACCAATATATTTATATACATCCTTATCATATATTTTCCATTGGTACTTCATATATGTAGAGGAGCCACCAATAAATGATTTTTTTCGAATAATAATCTCCTCTTTGTCGCCTGGTAATATCGGATTAACAGAAGTTGGATTTCCTAATACATCGACCACTTCATCATTTCGTTTCAATACTAATCCAGTAACTAAGTCATCATTCGACGAACCCAAATCACACTCATCATTATAATAATTATAAGGTGTCATATTAACTACATCAAAAAAATCATAAAAGGTTGTATTAATGATGATAAAAGGCACACATGAATAAAGCCCTACAAAAATAGGTCTACTTATCATACTTTTTTGTTGAGTCTTTTTATTGTACTTATAAATTTCTAACGTATAATTATCTTTAATTTGTTGATTTGGTATCCCTGCAAAATATAACTCAATAGCTTTATTAATGTTAGATCCTTGTAAATATTCAGAAATAAACAAAACTGGTGTTGTTGGTTCCTTAATTGCAGTAATAGGAATATTGTCAGTGGTCATTTCTTCTCCACTTTTCAAAGCACTAGCTTTAACCGTTACGCTGAAATTTGGAATATCTACGTCAAAATCAGGGCCATCATATTCAAAGATCAACATTGCAGTATTGTCATCCAGTTTTGCTACATAATAATTCAAACCAGATGGAGCATTATTAAGTTTGAAATCATCCGTACTAAGATCATCTTTAAACTCTACTCCTGTAAGTGATAACGTTACAGATGCACCATCTAAGTTATCCTCTCTTAAGTAATAAGGATCGGTTAGTGTGGTTAATGTCACAGTTTGAGTAGCTGTTGTTATCTTTTGGCTACCATCGCTTAATACAGCAGTGCCAGTAGTTAGTCCACTTGAAGCAACTGGTACTACTTCAAAGAAAATATATTTATTCTCATCTTCATTTTGAAGCGTGTACGTTTGTGTAGTTGCCTCTGGAATAGCTACTTTATCAGATCCATCCGCTGAATCAGATCTGTACCATTGGAACTTTGTATTTCCTTCTGGATCATTTTCGATGTCAGAATACTGGTACATACCTGTCAATACCTTACCTACTTGTGTATCACCAGAAATCTTCACTTGACTAGCTGAAGGTGCTTCATTAATTTTTATTTCTTGTAAAACACTTGCATCTTCATATCCTTTAGCAACAACTTTTATTTGATAATTTTTCGCTGCATTAAAAAGGTTTTTATTTAAAGTAATTTTGCCATTAGATAAACTGTAGTTGTCATTTAAAGAGACGCCATCCAGTAAAACATCCTCTATAGCAGCCTGCCACGATGGATCATCATTAAAAGTAATTTCAATATCCGTACCAAGATGATTCACAGAATTGTCGGCACTTAATTCTGGCGGTGTTTCTAATTTAATAGCATCTTTATCTACCGCTTCGTTTACCCAACCAATAATATGATTCTGATCATCAACAGAAACTATAAATAATTGTTGACCTGCCTTTATAGAAATATCGGCACCTGTATTTAAAGAATTCTGATAATCACTAGCATCATCTCCTAAATATGGGTGAGGATATTGTCCAGCAGAACCAACTACATATTTTAACTTTCCTTGTGGAACTACGGTTGCTTTAGTTGTTCCAGAGGTACTTCCCTTTTCCCATGTGAATCCTTGAAGAGTTGGAGCAAAATCTACAACCTTCGTACTTGCACTACTTACAACTTCAGATCCATTCACATTACCACTTAAAGCAACTGGTTTTACTCCAAAGAATAAATATTTACCTACGTCTTCGTTTTGAATCGTGTATGAAGATGTTGTAGCTCCTTGAATAGCAACTTTATTCTGCCCATTTTCATCATCACTACGATACCATTGGAATTTTGGTGTTCCCTCAGCATCGTTTTCAATATCAAAGTAATGGTATGAACCACTTATTGTTTGATTAACTTTAGCAATACCTGATATTTTCACATCAGAAGCAACTGGAGTGTCATTTTCATCACTTATTGTTACAAAATACTCATTATTTTTTATGACACTCGGTTTGCCTGAATAAGCATTCAAGATTTCAGTAGCATCTTTTGACGTTATTTGACCGTCGCCATCTACATCCAGCAATCTCTTTTTTTCTTCACTTAACGTAACCTTGCCATTGATTACTTGATAAACCAATAGAGCATCTGATGGTGAAAGAGATCCATCGCCATCAATATCTCCTACTTTTGTTATGTTTACTTTAAACTGGTCGTTTATTATTTTTCCACTACTATCTGTTGCAGTCGCCTTAATAGTAGTCACTCCATTTGATTTGAGAGTTAAGTTAAGTTTACTCCCTGAAACCGAACTATCAGCAACCCCTATATTACTTGAGGAAGCTGATAGACTGATAGAATTTGAATCTAGAAAACTAAAATGTTGACTAAGGTCAATTGAAAGTACATTTTGATTAGTCGATAAGCCTGGTTTCATCCAACTTACATCACTCGCTAATATAACGTCTCCTTTTATACTAAGAGAAGATGACACTGCATTACTAACTGATGGTTCTACCACTGTCGCGATGAGAAGCAAGGGCAAGCTCATAACTTTCATACTAAAAAAATGGTGTCTTTTTGACTTTTTCTTCATTCATTATCCCCTTTTCTATTTTTTTATTAGTTATTTCAACGTAACATATAACAACTTAACAAAATCTAAACAACGAAACCTATCTGTTATACCTTAAAAATTCTTCAAAAGAAAAAGTGACTCATAAAAAGCGGAAATCGCCCTTATTGAGTCACTAGTAAATTCATTAACTACTAGAAAGTATGCCATTATTTAGGACAAAGAATTACTCCGATAATCGACACATCGTCTTTCCTTAATCTATATTTTTCATTTGATTCGAAAGTGGTATTTGAAATGTTACGTTAGTGCCTTCTCCAACCTTACTTTCAATTTTCAGTTCTGTACCATACAAATTTTTAAGTCTCTGCTGAATATTTTTTAATCCAACGCTCTTGGTAGTAGAGTCTCTTATAAACAACTCTTCTATTCGTTTCTTATCCATCCCAACACCATTATCTTCAATGCGATAATAAGCAAACACCTCATCTTTATACGCCCTAATCTTCACCGTTCCCCCTTCTAAAAGACTACCAATCCCGTGACGAATCGCATTCTCTACAAGGGGCTGAATGAGTAAAGGAGGTATTCTTACATCCATCATCCAAGCTTCAATCTCATAATCTATTTGTATTCTCTCTTTGAATCTGGTCTTCTCAATTTCGACATAGGAACGAATAAGAGAAAGCTCTTTTTCAAACAAAATATATTTATTTGTATTACTAAAATCAAAGCTTCTTCTTAAATAATTTGCAAAATCGATTGTTAATTTACGTGATTTCTCCACATCTTTATAGCTTAGCGCCATAATTGTATTCAACACATTGTATAAAAAGTGTGGTTTAATTTGTGATTGAAGGAATGCACTCTCCATTTCTAGTGCTTTCGTAACTGCTTCCTTCATAGATAATAGACTTTGAACACGTGCCTTTAATTCGGCTAAATCAAAGGGCTTTTGTAAAAAGTCATTTGCACCTATTTGAAAAGCAGCTAGTTTATCTTGCTGTTGAATTGCTGCTGTTACGAGTAAAATAGGAAGTTCCACTAAATTGTACTGTTTTCTTATCCATTGACAGACTTCATATCCTGACATCCCTGGCATCATTAAATCTAAAATGACTAAATCAATTGAGCGGTGTTTTTCCAATTGTTCTATCGCTCCGTAGCCGTTTTTGACTGCAATGACATTGTATTCAGGTGATTCCAATGCATCTAATAATACTTTTAAATTAGAATATTGGTCATCGACTATGAGGATCGTATAACGTCCATTATTTCTTACATAATACGGAGTCGTAAAGGAGTAGCCACTTTCTTTCACAACGATTTCATCCACTTTCTTTGCAGGTACTTGGACATCTCTATTTGTCGCAGCAGGAAGAGTGAACGTAAAGATTGTTCCTTTCCCTATCTCAGATTGCACTGAAATATCCCCACCTTGTAGCTGAATAAGTTGCTTCACGATGCTTAGTCCAAGCCCAAACCCTTGATAGTCCGTTGTTTCTAACGAATAGAATGGTTCAAAAATAGTGTGCAGGTAATGCGCTTCAATTCCTTTCCCCGTATCCTTAACCGAAATTTCAATGACGTCATCCAGTTCTTTTGCTAAAACAGTGATATATCCGTTCTCTGTATGTTTAATCGCATTGCCAATCAAATTACTTAAAATTTGTTGAAATCGATTTTCATCTACAAACACATATGAAAGCTCTTTTGGAACTTCGTTTACTAGCTTAATATCCTTTTCCTTTGTCATAAATGAAAATATTTTCAGCGTCACCGTTGTTGCCGAATGTACATCGACAGCCGTTGGATGTGTAGATAACATCCCTTGTTTTAATTTAGAAAAGTCAAGAATATCGTATACAAGCTGTGATAATCGACTCGATATACTTGTAAGTAGCTCTAGTCTTTCTTTATGGTCTGGATGAAGCTTTGTTGCTGATGTTTCCATCATAGATTGTGAAATATTCATAATTCCATGAAGTGGTGTTTTAAACTCATGCGATACTCTCGTTAAAAAATCATCCTTCAGTTTATCACTCTTAATTAGTTGAACCGAAAGTTCATTAATCTTTTTATATGTATTCGATAGACGAAGTGACATTTGCAAAGCAAACATTAATAGGAATACAAATGGTTCCAATGGTGGTAATGCTGTTTCAGGGGTTTTCCAAAATTGCTGCACTCCTTGATAGGCACTGTATTCCATTATAGAAAGTATAGCGAAAAATATATACACACTTCCCTCTACTTTATGAAAGATTGCTGTTACTAAAACGTAGATCATATATAAACAAATCATCGTACCGATTATAAGTTGGGCATAAAGAAGTGGATTCGATACAGTATGAAAAAAGAGTTCAAAAACTGTAGCAAGTAGCCCCATGGCAACACTTATTTTCATAAAACGTTTATAATAAAACTGCTTGAACGATAAATATATGTAAATATTCAGTAGCGTAAGATTTAATGGTGCAGTCGAAAATTGAATTCGGGTAAAAGTGGAATATGAAATACTTGGAAATAACATATAGATTACTTTTTCACCATGAGACGCAATGTACAAAGAGAGTACAATAGAAAATAGTCCGAAAAATAGAATTGATAAATCCGCTTTACGTTGAGGGTATAGGCCGATAAAATACAGTCCCATGATGAAAAATCCAGTCACCATAATCCACTCTTGTATAATTGCTTTTTCTCTTAACTTCATAATAGCTTCATATTTTCCTAGAAAAATAGACTGCTTGATTCCTCCACCGGCTGAGTAATGATAGTTGGCTACTTGAACAATTATTTCATTTATTCCTGGCTTAAGTTTTATATAGCAAACATAAGGTGTGTTTTTTGCTGTATAAGACTTATCTTTTTTCGGAATTCCACTTTCGCCAATCGTTTTTCCATTCACGATTATCCGATTCGACATTTGAATATTCGTTGTTTTAATTCCATAAATAGGATTACCATCTCGTATATTTATTTTTAAACGGTACGTTGCACTTCCAAAATGATTCCACCCACTTGGAACCTTAATAATCTTAGGAGAAATTGCTGGAAACTTTTTGAAATCGTTTGGATACAAAATACGACCTTTATAAAATTCCCATTCACCATCTAATGGAATCACACCATCTACTTTAAAATCCCACATAGATACGTCCAGGATGCCATTTACCGCAATTGGCGTAATCCCCTTCTTGTTAGAAAGCAATCCTATCACGAGTCCATACACATTAATTAATATAACTAGACAAGTGAAAGCTATAATAAGCTTCTTTTTCATTTCTTGCTCCTCATATTTTCAAAATATTATAGTAAAAACTTTATCTATCCTAAACAAAGTAATCTTCGTTTTTACTATAACAAGTAGACTCTTAACAAAATCTAAAAATCGTCGAATCCCTTATCTGTTCTTGGGGTTATTAAAGATTTACTAATTTAATCAGTCAGTCCTTGAAAAAGTGGGCTGAATTATAAGCATTTCAAATAGTTTGACTGTCTCAGCTTCCAACGAAACTCCTAATTCTTCATATATGGCTTTTTCTAATTGAAAATATACTTTTATCGCTTCTGAACGATTTCCCATTTGTATATATAACTTAATAAGCTCTCTTCCGTATTTCTCTGAGTCTGGAGAAATGTTAAATAGTTTTTGCAAAACAACTAACGCAAAGGGTGAATTTTCTTTTTTTGAAATATCATACAGCTTCTGAAGAGAGTGCTTATATTTTTTACGTAGTTCTATGCTTTTTTGCATTGACCATAAATAATCATCTTCTGCCATATAGTCACCCCTATATAACAAATCCAATTGATTATACGTATCTTCGTCTATAGACTCATTTAATAAAACGGTTTCTATTTTTTCCTCGAATACATTCACATCACAAATAAAATGCTCAATTTCTAAAATATATCCTTTCCCAACTTTTTTAATCTCTGCGAGTATATCGTGAGCTTGGAATGTTTTTCTCAAATAAGAAATACACGTATATAAATACGCTCTAGCTTTCTCATAATTTAGCTCAGGCCATAGCTCGTTAATAATTACTTCTCGATCTATTACTTTTCCGTAATGATGGATAAAAAAAGCACACAGTTCTTTTTCTTTCGATGTTCTCCACTGCACAGGCTCATGTACATCACCTGAAATATGTATTTGAAATCTATTTAAACATTGTCCATAAACATAACGAAGTTTCTTGGATGTTGGGCGCTCCTTTAAACGACTAACTGCTTTTTCTAATCTTTCTCTTGAGATTGGTTTTAACAAATAATCCGTTGATTGGATATCAAATGCTTCAACAGCATGGTCAGTATGAGCGGTCGTAAAGATAATTTGTATGTCTTTATGAAGTTCACGAATTTTTCTTGCCAGTTCCAATCCCTTCATTCCTGGCATTTCGATATCTAGAAAAACCGCATCAACGTCCATTCGATCCATTTCATCTAATGCATGAAATGGATTAGTAAATTTACCAATAATATTCACAATTCCTATTTCGAGCAAAAGAAATTCTAAAATATCTAGAGCATACTCCTCATCATCAATTAATGCTACGCGCATCATTTAAGTCTCCTTCATGCTTTGTTTATATATTAGCTCTATTAAACAACATTGTTGGTATTCTCAAAAATTCGCTCCATTTCAGCGGCAGAACTACCAAGATACCTATTCAGGGTCTCAGTAGTCCAATTTTTTCCGCAAGAGCTTCATAGATATACTGTCAAAACAACTATCTAAAAAAAACAACAATAAAATATAACAGAACTCATATTTTATATAATCAATAACTATTTGGTTTGTTACACAAATTCACTGACTATTTTTTTATATTCTCGGCAATATAATGTAACAAACTATATATATTTTACAGAAAATGTAAAATAATGACGAGAACTAAATCTGAAATTTCAGCTTTCTTAAAAAAGTTTACTTCCTTTTACGAAAGTTATACTTTTGAAAAAAATGTTTAAGCACTTTTATAAAAGGAGCTTTATAAGAACAACAGCAGATATGATCTGAACTACAGCAATTCCTCCAGCATAGATCGAAGCTTTTGCACCTTGTTTAATAAGGTGTCTAAAATTCACTCTCATTCCTATACCCGCAAGGGCAATTATTTCAAAGTTATTGCTGATTAATTTAAATACTTTAGAAACCTCTGTTGAAAATACTCCTACTGAAAATAAAGTACACATAATAAAGAAACCAATTACATACCACGGTACTTTTATCCTTGAACCTGACTTTTCACTATTTTGCTTGGAAGATTTCTTCTTCATTGTTCCGAAGCTTAATACAACAAAAACTAGGAAAATGATCCGCACTATTTTAAAAATCGTCGCTAAATCTTTCACATGCTCATTTACTAAACTACCACTTGCAACAACTTGCCCCACAGACTGAAGGATTCCGCCTATTAGTGCAGATGTTTTTAATGTATCTGTTGAGTAAATTAGATGAGCAATGAATGGAAGGACGAACATTAGAACTGTTCCAGTAACATTTACAATTGTAATTGCTATGCCTCTGTCATCATCATTTGCTTCAACAACAGGAGCCGTAGCAGCAATAGCAGAAGAGCCACATACCGCATTCCCACTTGCCATTAAAAACCGAAAGTTTTCTGAATATCCAAGTTTTTTTCCAATTATGATTGCAAAAACAATGGTTATCAGCATTTGTAATACGATAAAAAGAACCCCAGACCCTCCTAATTTAAGGAGAGTTTGAGCACTCAATGTTCCGCCAAGTAAAACGATCGAATAAGATAATAGATCACTTTCAGCAAATTTCGTTCCTGTTGCGAAAATTTCTTTGTTTCCAAATGTATTTCCAACTGCCATACCTAAAAAGATTGCGATCGAAGCACCACCTAAACTAGGTACATAATTTCCTATAAATTTTGCTATCCAAGCAATCAACATACATGCAAATAATCCTGGTAAAATGCTAACAACTTTACTTTTTTTTACGATTCTTCTCGTTGACTTCGCTAATTCTAACTCCACCTGAAATCATCCTTCCAAAATATACTCTTCTCTGATGTGATTTTTTTATAGTTTGAGTATAATATGGATAAAACCATAAGAAAAATATATATATTTGATAATAACCATTAAAATTATTAATGATTAAAAAGGATGAAACTATATGATTGATGAACTTAAAACATTTATAGCAGTTGTTGAACATAGAAATTTCACAAAAGCTGCTGAAGCAATTAATTTATCTCAGCCAAGTGTTAGTTTACATATTAAACATCTTGAAGAATACTATAAAACAACATTGATTCAGCGTTCCATTAAACAAAAAACGTTTTATATTACTGAATCAGGAAATTTGCTTTACGAACGTTCAAAGCAAATTATTAAATTATTAGATGATACAAAAAGTGAGTTACTTGATTATGGAAATGCTGTAAAAGGACGATTACGAATAGGAGCCAGTTTTACGATTGGGGAATATTTTTTACCAGCCTTTTTAGGACAGTTTACGAAAGCCTATCCAGAATTAGAGCTAGTGGTTGCTATTGAAAACACTCACAACATTTGTGAAAAGGTTAAAAATTTTCAAGTTGATATAGCGTTAGTGGAAGGCACAGTACCATCAAACAACTTCGAAACAAATCATTTCTATATAGATAAAATGGAGATTGCTGTTCCGTATAATCACGATCTAGCTGATAAAGATTTTTCAATTGAGACACTACAAAATCAAACGTGGATTAGTAGAGAAGTAGGATCTGGAACAAGAGAATATTTAGAACTGTTCTTATCAACTAACAATATTAGTGCTAAAAATGTCATTGTATTTGGAAGTAATTATTCTGTAAAGGAAGCAGTTAAAAATAACTTAGGAATTACAATGATTTCCTCCCTAGTTACCGAAACTGCATTAAACAATAAAGAAATTTGTATTTTAAAAACTCATCAAAATTATACACGTCCTTTTTCTTTCGTTTTACAAAAAGGAATTACTCTATCAAAAGGAACGCTTGTATTTATCGATATGCTTAAAAATTATAGGTCCTTTTCATAAACTGATACAATTTTTCTTTAGATACGTATAAATCAACGTATTTTGGTTATCCTTCATAGTAACTAGTTCCTTTCGTAATGTAGCTCTTTTTTGGTTTTGATTTATTTTCATCAATAAATCAAAACCAAATTAACCTACGATGTTACGAGTAAGGAGCTAGTTTCTTTCATTAACAATGAGATAAGTTAATTCCCACTCCATGATACTCCCTTTCTTTTGGTTGGGCGGTGAGCCTGTTTCTTATTTCCTACCCTGCTGGAAGTTTATGAAAAAATTATTATTTGCTTTTATATGAAGCTTAACAATTTATAGCTAATTGAGTGGTACTATAAAGAAGCAATTTAATTTGAGAGGAGAAATCCAACTTATGAAAAAGAAAATGGTATTCTTTTTTACATCAGTAGCTTTAATGACATCAATGTTAAGTGCTTGTAGCAGCACAACAAAATCAACAGACAAATCTTCAACTAAAACAACAGCATCTAGTACAAAATCAGATACGACAACAAAACCAAAAACTACTGCTACTACTACAACTGCATCCACAGGAAACGTAGTTAATATTAAAGTAGAGGCAAAAGACTTTGAATATGATAAAAAAGAAATCCACGTTAAACTAGGAGATAAAGTAAAACTTACCCTTCACAGTGATGACGGAGGACATGGCCTTGCTATACCAGCTTACAATGTAAACATTCAAGGGAATAAAACTGTTGAATTTACAGCAAATAAAAAAGGTACATTTGAATACCACTGTTCTGTAGTATGTGGATCAGGACACATGAATATGACAGGAAAATTAATCGTAGAATAATATTCTCTTTAAAGACCTTAAATGGTATATAATTTTGTAACTAAAAAGAGAAAATACACTATCAAAATATTTTTTTGAAAGTGTATTTTTTTGCTTACTTTTCGAAAGTTTAATTTTCGTAAAAAGAGAAATTTACTAGATGGAAATAGGTAAAGTAATATCCACGATTGTACCCTTGTTGATTTCACTTTTGATGTTGATAGTACCTTGATGATCTTTAATAATTTTGTTACTAACAAGTAAACCTAGCCCTGTTCCCTTTTCTTTTGTCGTGTAAAATGGTTCCCCAAGTCTAGCTAGCAACTCTTTTGAAATGCCACAACCGTTATCAGAAATTCGAATTAGCACTTCATAGTCATTTAGAAGTTTCGTTTGAATACTAATTTCGCCATTTTCTGAAGTAGCGTCCAAGGAATTCTTCATAATGTTGATAAATACTTGTTTTAATTGATTTTCTTCGCAGTTGATGGCAACAGATGTAACTTTAAATTCTTTTAAAATTTTTATACTTTTTAAATTAGCTTCAGATTCAAGAAACATGACAACATTTTCAAGCATACTGTGCAATAGAATCGGCTTCACATGAAGATCTTGTGGCTTTGCCAAAACAAGTAGCTCGCTCACGATAAAATTGATTCGCTCTAGCTCAGACAGCATGACGTCAGTGAAAACCGTATTCCCTGAAATATCAGGTTGTAAAAACTGAATAAAGCCCTTTAATGAAGTAAGTGGATTTCTAATTTCATGAGCTATACTTGCTGCCAATTCTCCAATAACTGATAGCTTTTCTGTTCTCATTAGAAGGTCTTCGGTTTGTTTTCTCTCAGTAATATCTCGTGTTATGTTGAAAAAGTGACGACATTCACCATCAATGTCGAAAAAAGGTATTCCTCTTGATTCCAAATAAATCCAGTTGTCATTTTCAAGCATGAATCGATACTCACAAATAATAGGTGTTTTTTCTTTTAGCATATATGAAAATCGTTCACAAACGAAAGGAGCATCATCTGGATGGATATTTTCAAAGCGAATTCGATCAGTACCTAACCTTTTCAAATGTGATGGTGAGCTATAAGAAACGTCCCCGTTTTGGTTAATCACAGAAATGAAATCTACTGTATTTTCAGTAATAAACCTGTATTGTTCCTCGCTCTTGCGTAAAGCTTCTTCTGATTTTTTTCGCTCTGTGATATTCCTTGAGACGATCAGATATTTCTCTATCTCACCTTTCTCAGTTAAGATTGGTACACAACGCGACTCCAAATAGACCCATGAACCATTTTTATGTTTTAACCTAATTTCGATTTGCACATTTTTTTTATGAATAGAAATTGTTTGACGAAGATTTACGATTATTTCAGCATCATCAGGATGAACAATATCAAATGTATCTGTCTGAAGATACTCCTCTATGGTATACCCTAAATGAAGGTCTATAGATGGCGATACAAATATTTTTTTCATATCTACATCATATGAGCTGATAATATCTTTCGTATTTTCTACTAATACCCGGTACCTTGCCTCACTTTCCCGTAATGCTTCTTCAGTCTTTTTACGGTCTGTAATATCTCTGGCGATAACAGAAGTACCAACCATATTCCCTCCTGTATCTCGTATAGGGGAAGCTGATAGACTTACATGAACAATCTGTCCATCTTTTCGCATTCGAATAGTCTCATATCTTGAAATCTTCTTTCCAGAGAATTTAATCGGATGAAATATTTCTTTCGTCTCGTTTATTAACTGGTCAGGTACAAGGCAGTAAGGATCATTCAACAGGTCTTCATATGTCCATCCATAAATTTGTTCAAAGGCATTATTGATTAGAAGTATATTTCCCTGCATGTCTCTAATCGAAATTGCGTCAGTTGTAGTTTCGACAAGAGACTGAAGTAGTTCTTGCATGTGGATATGTTCTTTACTTAAATTTGTTCGTAGAGTGTCTTTATCCATGGATTTATACCTGCCTTTAAAAGAAAATAGAATTAATTATGTTTTCGACATTTTTGGTAAAATTCCTTGAAATGGATAAATAAAAAATTGATTCCAATATCTTCCTAGAAATATATTTTATAAATTCATAACATTTCTTTTGCGAGAATCACTAAAATTTTTCGACATTACTGTGAGACGTAACATACATGGATATGTTAATTATAATCAATTCCTTTATGATATATTTACTAGTTATGCCCCTTTATCCAATTCAGACTCACCAAATACTTCCCTACAAATAAACTGTTTATACAATTTATTAGAAGTATGCCAATTCCACTTTTTCTTTTACTTCTAAGTTTCCAATCATTTTGTACCAAGAGTCTGGCTTATTTGATAAAACAGTATAATAGCGTTTCAAAAATTTCACAATTAAGTCTGTTTGTAACTCACTGATATCTCCAGCCATCGGAAGGAAACAAAGGTCAAGACCTGTTACAGCTTCCCCATCATTGTGCCAAGACGGATGAACATATGGAAAATCAAGACGTTTATAACCAAGATGAGCCAATACTTCACGACGAACATATGGATCCATTGGCTTAACTCCGCCAAACTCATAGTGATCAACACGGTATGGATCATAAATTTCAGCAAACATACCAAATAATTTCTTACCATTCATCTCAGATAATGCATGCAAATCTTCTGATCTATTTTGTGCTAAAAATGGGCCAATTCCTAAACCTGCCAGGCCGATGATTGTAAAATCAGTCATAGCGACATTAAAATCCTCATAATACCTGTATTCAGTTGCCCCAACTACTTTTCCTTCATGAATAGCAACAAAAACACGAATTCCCCGATCTTCTAAAGGTTCTTTCCAAAGATCGTATTCTAATACCTCTTCTGGCGGAAACACATCTTGCATTAATTGAAGCATTTGTTTAAAAAATGGATCGTTGATATTGGTTATTCTTCTATATTCCATTAGTTATTCTCCTTTGATTAATAAATGGATTTTTCCATTCCATTAGTGCTCCGTAATTACAGGATTCTTCATCTTCTAAATAATCAGCAACCACATTAACTGGCGTACGGCCACATCGAAGTAAAAAAGTAAGTACAGGATCTTTCAGTTCTCCATGTACAACCGCATCAAGATATTGTTCAGGGGTCAGTTCCTTTACTTTTTTATGGTATCCTGGCATCCTGCCTCCACCAAGCAATCTTTCTAATCGCAAATGTACCACAACATCGTACATTGAAAACATTAACCATTTGCCCAATCCTAATTTACGATAGGATGGCCTTACACTAATATCGACAACGTATAATGAATTTCCATTTGGATTGTGATTATGAATATAACCATTGTCTGTTATCTCTTCCCAGGAATGTTCTGGCTGCTGAGGATCAAAGTCAACGAGTAATCCAGTCATAGAACCCGCCATTTCACCATTCACTTCAATACACAAAGCTCCTTGAGGAAAAAGAGTCACATGATTTTTTAATTGCTCTTCATTCCACCATAATTCAGAGGGAAATGGTGGAGGAAAACTTTCTTGTTGAATACGAATTAAGTCAGGAAAGTCCTTTTCTTCATAATTACGGATTATCACTGGAACAGGTTTAACTTGGTCGAAAACAAAAAATTCTTTTCGATACATGATTAATCCCCATTTCTATTTACAAAATTGACTATTTCTCTTTACCAATCTGGATAAAGGTCAGTTCGTCGGTCACGCCACGTAGTAACAGAACCCTTTTCTCGAACTTTATATAATAGCTCTAAATTAAGATCCGCTGTTACAATCATATCTTGATTAATTTCACCTTCTACCATAATCCCTTTAGGAGGGAATGGGATGTCATTCGGTGTGATTACTACTGCCTGCCCGAAATTTGCACGCATAAAATCAACGGTTGGAAGTGAACCGACCGTACCAGTTGTTACGACATAGACTTGATTTTCAATTGCTCTAGCATGACTTGTGTAACGAACTCGATGAAATCCATGGCGATCGTCTGTACATGATGGACAAAAGATGATGTCTGCTCCTTTCGCCTTTGCCATTCGTACGATTTCGGGAAATTCAATGTCATAGCAAGTTAACATGGCTATTTTCCCTTTTTCTGTCTCGAAAATCTCTACGGTATCTCCAGCACTCATATTCCACTCATTTACTTCCGTTGGTGTGATATGAATTTTTGCCTGCTCTACAACTCTTCCATCTGGGTAAAACATGTGCGCAACGTTGAAAAGTCGATCTCCTTTACGGATCACGTGAGTTCCACCAATAATGTGCATCTCATATTGTTTCGCTAACTTTATAAATAAAGTACGATATTGTTCTGTAAAATTAGGTAATTCTTGAATGGTTAATGCTTCACCTTTGTTGTTACTAATCGACATAAGCTGAGTAGTAAAAAATTCAGGGTAAAGAATAAAATCCGATCCAAACTCTTCTGCTGTCTTTATATAGTGCTCAACTTGATTAGCAAATTCTTCAAAAGAAGTAATTGTGTGAAGATGATATTGAACTGCTGATACTCTTAATTGCATGCAATCCCCACTTCCTAAATGATATAAGTATCTTATTCTATTATTAGACAAATAATAAAACGAACAAGTACGCACTTTTTCTGTACATAGTGTAAAAAAGTATACTATTAAATGAACACAATCTATCTTCCTCATTGTTTATGAATATCAATTTCTAATGACCAAAATTAGATAAAAAAGAGGCAATGTGAAAAATATCTCATTACCTCTTGATCTATTGTGTTATAAATTTGTCTATATTTTATAGTATTTCACTTAATTGACTCTTGTCTTACTAGAGGATTCAACCCGACAATCTCCATATAATTTTGACCCCATTTATACATAGCATCAAGAATCGGCATCAAGCTTCTACCATGTTCGGTGAGTGAATATTCTACTTTTGGAGGAACAACTGCATAAACTTTACGATTAATAACCAAGTCTTCTTCCAGCTCACGTAATTGGTTAACAAGCATTCTTTGTGTTATCCCTGGCATAAGTGCCTTCAATTCACCGAAACGTTTTGTTCCTTCTTTACCAAGATGCCACAAAATAAGCATTTTCCATTTACCACTGATAACAGATAGGGTTAATTCCTTTTCACAGTTAAACATCTTATCCTGCATTCTCGACACTTACCTTCACCACCGTCACAATTTTTTAATAGTAATACTATTTTATCATTATGAAAAAATTATTTGCATACTTATATTGTTTTCAATAGGAACCTTATTAGTGTCTTTTGCTGTTAGCCGATTAGGTGTTCTGGACTATAAAATAGATGTTTGTCGAAAAATAGGGACAGTTGTCTTATTATTAGGAATTTTATCAACAATGTTTTGCAATGGAATAATATTACAATTATTATTGTATTAAGAATTTTTTATCGCTAACGCGTTAGGGCAGGTGTAAAAATGTGTAATACGGAACCATTCTACATAACGAAATCTAAAAGGCTATGTAAAGAAAGTAAAATGGACCCAGACATGATAGCTAGACCAAAAAAGTTTATGACGAATCAGGAACTATCTATTAAAAGAAAGTCCTATGGTGAAATTTTATCTGTTGTCAGTTATTTTTCAAACAAGCTCTTAGATTCATTAAAAGGAACGCCTATATTAGTCGTTATTTCTGATTCTGATGGGTATTTGTTAGATATGGTTGGTGACGAAACAATCAAGTCTACCGTTGAAAAACTTGGAATTAAAATGGGAAGTCTTTTTACGCAGGAAGATACGGGTACAAATGTTATAAGTTTATCTTTAGAGCAAAGGCATCCGATAAGATTGATAGGTGAAGATCATTATCATAAATTTCTTCATGGAGTAGCTTGTTACGGTGCTGCATTTCATTACACGGATGAAGATAATTTACTTGGTAGCGTTTGTATTATGATGCCAATTTCTTTTCAAAATCCTTTATTTTTAACAATGTTATCTCAAGCTGTCGATTCAATTGAAAGAGAATTGTTACTAAGAAAGCAAAACAAAAAACTTAATATCATGAATCAAATTATGCTAAGTAGAACTAGAAATGGAATAGTTATCACAGATGAAAAAGGTATTACAATCGAATTTAATGAGTTTGCTCAACAAATTTCTAATAATAGTAGAAGTTCTGTTATTGGAAAGTTAATCTATGATTCGGATTTAACTGGGGATTATTTCAAAAGAGTAATTGAGCATGAAGAAAAATACGAAAATGAAGAACTTAAGTTTAAAAATAAAAATGGAGATCCAGTAGTTTGTTTATTTGATGCGCAGCCCATATATGAAGATGATAAAGTTGTTGGTGCATTTGGTCAATTTAGAGATATAACAGATAGATATTTAATTAAAGAAAAATACAACTACTTAGCTTACCATGATGATCTAACAGGGGTGCCAAACAGGCGTTATATACAAAAGGAAATCGAATCACTTATAAAGAGTAGCCAAGAAGGAAAAACAACTAAATTGGCTATACTATTTTTAGATTTAGATAGATTCAAAGTGATAAACGATACCTTTGGCCATTCCAATGGGGATCTATTGCTAGTAGAGGCAACAAAAAGATTACTAGGATGTCTAGGAAAAAATGATAAACTCGCTCGTTTGGGTGGAGATGAATTCATTTTCTTATTAAAAGATTTTGAAGATGAAGATTATGTTATTAAATTTGCAGAACGTGTGTTAGAGCTATTTAAGGATCCTTTTTCCGTTAATGTAAATCAATTTCATACAACTGTTAGCATCGGGATTGCTATTTATCCAAATCACACGATCACACTCGAAGAATTTATGGTATATGCAGATAATGCTATGTATAAAGTCAAATCTCATGGTAAAAATGGATATGCTGTTTATACATCTGATATGCTAAATAATTCGATTGAGGAGTTAAAACTTGAAACTGATTTAAGAAAAGCATTAGACAATAACGAATTTATATTACATTATCAGCCTCAAATTTGTAATAAATCTAAGGAAATAGTTGGAGTAGAGGCATTAATTAGATGGAATCATCCAAAATTAGGTTTAATTTATCCAGATAAGTTTATAAATTTGGCTGAAGAGACTGGATTAATCATACAAATTGGAGAATGGGTCATTAGGCAAGCTTGTATACAGAATAAAAAATGGCAAAATTCCGGAATAAAGCCATTTAAGATTGCAGTTAATCTCTCTACTCAACAATTCTTTAAATTGAATTTAGTTGAATATGTGAAGAACGTATTGGATGAAACTGGACTAGCTCCTGAATATTTAGCATTAGAAATAACTGAATCTATGGCTATGGATTTTAATTATTCTCTAAAAGTTCTAAGACAATTGAAAGATATAGGTGTCTGTATTAGCATCGATGATTTCGGAACTGGATATAGTTCTTTAAGTTATCTCAAAAATTTTCCAATTGATTATTTAAAGATTGATCGATCTTTTGTTAGCGATATCATGATTGATGATCACGATGTTAACATCGTGAAAGCGATTATAACATTAGCACATAACCTCGGTCTAAAGGTAATTGCAGAAGGCGTTGAAACAAAAGAACAATTACATTTTTTAAAGAAATATAAATGTGATGAAATTCAAGGTTATCTATTTAGTAAACCTATATCTGCTGAACAATTTGAAGAAACCTATACTATATAGTTAATAAAAATTATAGATAGATAAGAGAGGATTAAAGATACTAATGGAAACTTGCGCTTCAGTACTTGTTAAAAACTTTAAAAGATGGGGAATTAATCATATATTTGGTATTCCAGGTAAAGCTATCTCTCCATTAATTTTTGCTACAGATCAACATAATATTGAATTTGTACTTAGTAAACATGAGTCAGGAGCTGGATTTTCAGCCGCTGGCTACTCTCTAATGAATAACAAGCTAGGTGTTGCAATAGGAACTTCAGGGCCTGGAGGAACTAACCTACTTACAGCAGCAGGCCAGGCTAAAGCGTCACATATACCTATTTTAATTATTACAGGGCACCCATCTATGGCAGATACCGGAAAAGCAATGGGACAGGACTCATCGATTTTCGGAACAGATCTAGTAGAGATGTTCAAACATGTAACTAAGTTTAGTGCTAGAGTTGAACGAAGTGATATGCTACAAATTTATTTACAACATGCTCTCGAAAAAGCACTAACCGGAATAAAGGGTCCGGTTCATTTATCTATCGCATTTGATATTTTAATGGAAGAGATTGCTCCGTTTGAAATTGATTTGCCTTCGACTAATGAGATGATTTCAACTTTAAATGAAAAAGTAATTGAAATGTTAAATACAGCTGAACGTCCTCTCCTATTTTTAGGAAAAGGAGTTCACTCAAGTAATGCATATAAAGAAGTCCAGCTTCTGGCTGAAAATTGGAATATACCAGTAATAACTACACCCGGAGGAAAAGGAACATTTATTTCCAATCATAAACTCTTTTTAGGTCCATTTGGGCTAGGTGGAACCCAAAAAGCTAATGATTATTTACTCCAAGGAGTAGATTTATTATTAGTTATCGGAACAAAATTAAGTGATATGTCAGTAGCGGGATTCTCAAAAGAAATGTATCCGAAACAGATTATTCATTTTGATTATGATCAAACATTTATAGCAAAAACAATAGATGTACCAACTATACCAATTCTTGGGGATATTCGCTCAAATCTAAAATTCATCCTTAAAAATGTTAGTGAAACAGATAGTTCAGACTATTTTATACCAAAACAGAAAAACGAAGTAAAAATTAATAGCCGAAATGAACTAATGTCTGCAGAAACTACGTTAAAAGTTATTAGAAATTCTCTCCCTGATCATTCAATCGTTTTTGGAGATGATGGCAGTCATACTTTCTATGGCATTAAATATTTTGACATTTATGAACCGGGTAGTTTCTTTTTTGATGATGTTTTTGGAGCAATGGGACATGCGATAGGCTACTCCATTGGTGCAAAAATAGCTGCTCCAGATAAAACTATTGTTTGTTTAGTTGGTGACGGTTGTATGTTAATGCACGGAACTGAAATTTCAACAGCTCTAAACAATGAAGCACCAGTACTATTTATTGTGTTAAATAATGGTATGTTAGATATGGTTGAAAAAGGAATGAGAAAGATGATTGGGAAATCTATTGGGGCAGTTTATGATACTCCATTAGATGTATCATTGTTTGCCCAGTCTATGGGGTTAGAATCTTATAAATGCTTTAATCCATTAGATTTAAAAGACGCATTAATTCATTCACTAGAACTTATTGAAAAAACTAAAAAACCAGTTGTTGTTGAAGTAATAGTGGACCCAAATGAAATTCCACCTACTATGAGGAGGCAATAAGATGGAAAATAATAGATATGATTTAGGTATATCAACAATCAAGAAAATGGTTTCTAATGAGGCGCTTGAAAACATAGAACAAATGAAAAAGATTTCACCTGACTTTTGGGAAATGATTATTTCTTTTGGTTATGGTGATCTATATTCAAGAGAAGGATTATCGAAAACAAAAAGAGTAATAGTTACTTTAACTTCACTCATCACTCAAGGATCATTTGAACAACTTGAATTTCACATAAGAGCTGCTTTAAATGTTGGGCTTACTAAAAATGAAATTAAAGAAATTATTATTCATTGTTCAGGTTATGTAGGTTTTCCGAAAGCATGCCAAGCTATGATGATTGCTGGTAAAATTTTCGAGGAATTAACTGATTAATGATTCAATTTTATAATTATGAGCCCTTGTACAAGGGCTTCGAATTACTATTGGTTCACAATAAGCGAATGAAGAACTAATTAATCACTTAAAAGAAGTATTAGATCATAAAATTATCCAAAATTAGATTTCTCATAGAAAGCAAGAAGGGATTGGTAACTCGCCAATCCCTTTCATTATGCTGTATTCAAATGATTTTGTTGTATTGATTAACGCTTCTTTGCTGATCTTTTTCCAGATTGCTTTGAGTAGTGTGTTAAGTTAGGGATAGGATAAATATTGATTTTTTGCATTCAAGAATGAACGAAAAATAAGCTAACCAAATATTTAGTAGGTTGTGCTTCCTTTAATATAAATTCATTCTGCTAATCGGTTGATATATGTGCAAGAAAGACTGTCCCAAAAGGACAGCCTCATAACATCATTATTTCTTTACCGTTGCCTTTACAACAACACTTTCATTGCCATTTTTATCTTTCGCAATAATAGTCATTACAATTCCAGCTTTTTGTTTAGGAATTTTCACACTAAACTTTCCATCTTTACCAGCTGTTGCTGTACCAATTAACTTGCTCCCAACCTTCACTATAACAGTCGAGCCCACTTCAGCTTTTCCTGTTACTTTAAATGAAGTTGAATTTACAGTGTCTACAATAGGTTTTGCCGGTGGCGTCTTATCGATTACAGTTACACTAGTTGGTTGTTTGCTAGTATTTTCTGCAAGATCTGTTGCCAGAACCTTTAAGACTGTACCTGCTTTTTGTGACGGAATAAAGACAGTAAAGTCTCCGTTATTTCCAGCTTTTGTGGTTCCAATCACCTTAGAACCAACCATTACAGATACAATTGATCCTGCTTCTGCTTTTCCGGTAACCTTCTTGGCATTATCCTTCACTACATTCACCACTGGTGCTGAAGGTGGTGTTACATCCTTCACTGTAACAGTGGTTGGTACACTTACATTATTTGCAGTATCTGTTGCAGTTATTACTATTGTAATTCCGGCAACTTGCTTGGAAATTGTAATTGTAAATTGTCCAGTAGTACTTGCAGTTGCTTCACCAATTATCTTAGTACCAACTTTAGCCGTTACTTTTGCTCCCGCTTGAGTAGTACCCGTTATCGTTGTCGCCGTATCTTCCACTTCATTTACAACTGGTGCCAATGGTGCAGCTACATCTTTTACAGCTTTGAATGTAACACTGATCGTATGATTGCTCTTTACGTTTACGAACGTATAGGTATTTTTCGTTACCGTTGCATCTACTCCATCTATTTGCAACGTATCAATCTCATATCCTCTTTCCGGTGTGATCGTGAACGTTTGATCCTTTCCCTCAACCACTGCAACGCTACCGCTCGGGCTAATTGTACCGTGAGTACCCGCAGTCACCGTGATTGTGTGAACCGTTGGTGTTGGTGACGGTGTTGGTATCGGCGTTGGTGTTGGTGTTGGCG
>Ga0187780_10000565_pt1 | contig 27871 bp, 20 predicted proteins | sample 1015_Q2_SP10_20__FD_132429 | JGI IMG/M metagenome (GOLD analysis project Ga0187780, IMG submission 132429) | Tropical peat soil microbial communities from peatlands in Department of Meta, Colombia - 1015_Q2_SP10_20_MG | ecosystem: Environmental > Terrestrial > Soil > Wetlands > Peat | place... | reverse complement strand
CCCGCCGCGGGTCCGTGAAGTTCAAGGGACCGCGGGTAAAGTTTGGCGTGTCCACTACGGAACCGGTTGGGCCGGTACTGAACGTTCCGAGAAGCGAGTTGTCGTCCTGTTCATTGAGCGTTACCGGCAGGCCGGTAGTGTACCGGGTAATGCCCGTGATGATCCAACCCCGGGTCAACCTGTTGGCGGAAAAGAAGCGGTCAAAAGGCAGCTCGTAGGAATAGCTGACGACGAAATTGTGGGTCATGTCGAAGGCGGAGAGTGATCGCGACAGCCTCGGGTTGATGGGATTGATTTCCTCGGTGGCATCGCCGACGCCGGGGCCCCAACTGGAGGCATTATCCATGGCCTTGCTATACGTATAGGCCGCTAGAACCGACGCTCTCTTGCTCGAGTGCTTGAGGCTTACCTCCAAAGCGTTGTAACCGGAATTGGCTATCGCGATGAACCAGGCGTTGCTGCCAAGGAAGGCGGGATTGATCACCGTGCGCGTACCGGAAATGCATGTGCTCCCCGACGGACAAGTGTCGTTGGCGAGGTTGCCGGTGAAAGCAAACGATCCTCGCGGAGGAGCCACTCCTTGGGCCAGCACGTACATCGTGTCTTCGCCACCCGGGCCGCAGGGCGTACTCACAGGATTTAGAACGGCAGGATTGCTCAAGAACAGACAGAGAGACGGACTTCCGACATTCGTCTCCAAGGCGCTCAGCAAGCGATGCCCCTGAGTTCCCACATAGCTCAGGCTGAGCACGGTGTTCACACCCAACTGCCGCTGCAAAGACAACATGTAGTCTTCCGAATAGGGGACATGATTCTTATAGTAAAAACCCGGAGAACTTCCGATGGGCAGGTACTGAGACCAGTTGACACTGTTGTCAGGGTTATTCGGCCCCACGTTTTGAGGAGGAAATGCAACCGGAAAACGTTGTTGGTTGTTGTGGCCATCTCCCAGGTTCACAAAGGGAGCAGCAAACAACGAAGATGAGGGGTTGACATAATAATAGCCATAGGGCGCATCGCCGACCTCGTTGAAGCTGGTGGCATCCTCGAAGGCGGTGTAGAACATCCCGAAGCCGGCACGAATGCTGCTTTGCCCCGGAGCCCCAAAGAGAAACCGGGTGATGCTGCCGTTGCCGCTAGGCGAATAGGCCAAGCCAACTCGTGGGCCAAAGTTCGTATATCGCGTGGGGCCGAGCGTTCTGGGAATATTCGGATCGCCGGGGAAGACCCACCCGGGGGGAGCGCCCGGGAACACCTTAGACTGCTCTCCGGGCACGATGGTTTCAATCTGGTTGTGCTTTTCATACCATGGACTCGTCACTTCCCAGCGCAGCCCAACGTTCAGAATGAAGTCATGGCGGGCTCTCCAGCTATCTTCTCCGTACATGCCATAGTAGCGAGTGGTGGTATGCATCGGAACCTGAACGCCCTGGTTATATCCACCGGTAGCCACAGCTCCCAGGAGATAGTCGGCAAAGTCGTTCCCGGTTTCATTTCCGTCAAAGTAGAAGGTTCCGTTCGGGGCGCCGTGATCGTAAATGATGATTTGGCTGAGATGGGCGTTGGCTCCAAATTTGAGGGTGTGAGTGCCCAGAACCTTGGTGAAATTATCAAGAACCTGGTAGGTGTTGTTGTACTGCACTTCGATGAAGGGATTGACACCGAAGGAAAACTCATTCGTCACCACGTTCGGAACGCCCAGAATTGAAAGATCTTGGGGGGCGAGGCCACCTTCGGACGCTGGGGCAAATCCCAACGAGGCTGGCGTCAGTGCCGGATTGACGCCTCCTACGGGCGTGGGGTTGTTCACACCGCGGGTATAGTTGATCCGAAATTCGTTCACTAGCGTAGAGGAAAAGGTTTTGACGGCGCCGAAGTTGGCCTGCTGTGCACCGCCCAGAGTTGAGGTCGCATATCCGGGCAAATTGGAGCTCAGGAAGGGACTGAGAAGGTTGTAATTATCGTAAAAGTAATAGCCCGAGAGCGTGCCCCACCGGGTGTTGGCATCCACGCGAACACTGAATTTGTCGTCGCGGATCGTCTGATTGTAGGCTGAGGAGGAATAGAAGTTGGTATTCGGCACATTGGCTGGTGGAATGACGCCTAATTGCAGCAAACGCGTCGACGGAACCGACATCGCTGCGGCTGGAATCACCGCGTTGGGGAATACGCACTTCGAACTCGGACAGCCGCTAACATAGTAAGGCTCGCCCACGGTGACGAGTTTGCCCAGCTGTTTCGAAAGCGTTTGGGCCCAAGCGGGGCCGCTCACCGTGCCGGTCAGCGTGTCGGCGACGTCCGCCAAGTTGCCGGTTCGATCTTCCGCCGACGGAACAGGAACTTCTCCCGTGTCCTGACCCGCCACTTCGCGCGTTCCTTGATAGTCGGCAAAGACGAAGATCTTGTCGCGGCGGATTGGCCCTCCGAAGGTACCTCCGAACTGGTTTCGGTGAAGGGTGGCGCGGGTTGCGGAATAATAGTTGCGGGCATCCAAATTGGGAAACCGCAGAAACTCGAAGGCGTCGCCATGGAATTGGTTGGTTCCTGATTTCGTGATCACGTTCACCTGGCCGCCCATGTAATTACCGTATTCGGCGTCGAAGTTGTTGGTGATGATGCGAAATTCGGCGATGGAATCGAGATCGGGAATCACCTGAGTTCCCATCTGCCCTTCTTCTTGCACATTGCCACCATTCACCATGAAGCCGTTGGCCGATTCCCGCATTCCGCTCATCGACAAATTACCTGGATTCAACTCGCCCGAGGGAGAAAAGGATTGGTACTCGCTCGTGTTGATCGGCACCACACCCGGCTGCAGGGCGAGCAGATCCGTGTACGCTCGTCCGTTGAGAGGCATTGCCGTCATGGAGGAGCCGGTGATCACTTCCCCCATTTGCGTGTTGACCGTTTCCACCTGCACCGATGAGCTCAAGACCGTAATACTCTGCTTGCTCTCTCCCACCTGCAGTTTGGCATCGACTCGGAGGGCTGAGTTGTTGTGGATGACCAACCCGCTTTGCCGGAACTCTTTAAACCCCGGTTGGTCGATCACCACATCGTAGGTGCCTACCGGGAGTTCAGGAAACGAGTAGAAGCCAGCACTGTTGGTTCGAACTGTCTGTTCCACACCCGTGTCCCGATTCACCGCGGTCACCGCAACGTTGGGGATCACGGCTCCGCTGGGATCGGTCACAACCCCCGCAATACTTCCGTTTATGTCCGCCTCGGCCATGCCCGAAACCAGAACCAACAGGAGTGCCATTTTGAGGCAAGGACCAGTTTTCAAGGAAGGGCGGACTCGCGATATGGGAAAGCCATCTGGGGAAGAGAATGCTTGAGCGTCGGACTGAGATTTTCGCATATCCGCTCACCTACTTTCTTTGCTTGTGACACGGACTATAATTCAGATTTTGAGGTTTTTTCAAGAGTGTATCGGTTTACTGAATCAAGTAGCCGATTCGAATCAGGGGGAAGTTGAGCGTTCCCACCCTCCCGCCCCCGGCCGTGCGCCTCCCGAGTCGCCCCGAGGTTCTGGACTCCCGCATTCGAGGCGCCCTTTGGGGCAAGAGCGGGATTTCCGGTCGGCGGGTTCGTGATCTTCTTGGACGGGCAAACCAATTGCGGTTCGTTCGGGCGAAATCCAAGCCGCGAGGCGGATTATCGAATGCCGAGTACGGGCTGCCGAAAGCTCGCTACAATGGCGGGTGCGGCGTTTGATCATCAATGCGGACGATTTTGGCCTGACCCCCGGCGTGAACCGTGCAATTCTTGAGGCCCACATCCAAGGGGTCGTGACATCCGCCACATTAATGGCCAACGCTTCTGCCTTGGATCATGCCGTGCAACTGTCACGATCGGCGCCGAGCTTGGACGTGGGTTGTCACATCGTGCTGGTGGATGGCTCGCCCGTGTCGCCGGCGGCGGAGATTCCCACCCTGATGGATGGCGGCCGGTGTGGAGAATTTGAAAGAAATCTAAGCAGTTTCGCGGCGCGCGCCATTCGTGGCCGGCTCAACCCGGAGCAGATCGAGCGAGAAGCGATCGCGCAGATTTCCAAACTGCAAGCGGCCAGTATCGCTGTCTCCCACATCGATACCCACAAGCACCTGCACGCCTTGCCCCAGATTTTGCGTCCCCTCTTGCGCGCTGCGAAAGCCTGCGGCATATCGGCCATCCGCAATCCGTTTGGCCGGATCGCCTTCTCCCTCATCGCCGGACGGCCAAAGCTATGGAAGCGCTGGGGCGAAGTCGCGGTGCTGAACGCTCTGGCCAGCAAGTTTTGCCGCGCTGTTCAGGGCGAAGGAATGATTACGCCCAATGGCAGCCTGGGCATTGCTGCCACCGGAGCGCTCGACGAAACCTTGTTCCGCTTAGTCCTCGAAAACATCCCCGAAGGCACGTGGGAGTTTATCACCCATCCGGGGTACAACGATGCCGATCTCAACCGTGTCCGGACCAGACTTCGCCAATCGCGCGAGATCGAACTGCGCTTGCTCGCCTCGGCGAAGACCCGTGAATCTCTGGCACGTGATGGAATTGAGCTTGTTTCCTACCGCAACCTGCTGGAGTACCGACGAGGGAATCCAGGCTCGTGAACGGAACCCCGGGGGAAAAGTGGGGTGGATCCGGCCCCATCCCGCCACCTGGACAGTGCCTGCCGGGTCTGCCGACACTTACGTTAGTAACCTCGGCCTGATACCGTCAGGAAGGTATGATAGGCGCTGCAAGGTTGATAAGGCGCTTCCATCAATGGATAACAGAGACAATCGCGTAGAGGCACCGATCATCGTGCGGGTGTGGGGCATGGACGCAGACGGACGGCCCTTCTTTCAAAACGCCAGCGCTGACAACCTCAGCGCCGAGGGCGCACTGGTGACCGGAATTCGGCATCAACTCAAGACGGGCGAAATCATCGGGATCCAGTACAACGAGAGAAAATCTCGTTTCAAAATAGTTTGGATCAAGGATTCCCTGCTGCCCGGCACATTCGATGCCGGCGTGCTGATTCTGCCCAATCAGAGGACTCCCTGGGAGGGAATGGCCACATCCGGCGATTATCCGGTCGCGGCGGCTGGGAACAAGCGCCGTTTCCCAAGGCACAAGGTCTTGTTTCCGATCGAAATTGGCTTCCAAGATTCTCGCCGCTCGCACATTCACACCAATGCCACCGACATCGGCGGCCGGGGTTGTTATGTTGAAACTCTATATCCCCTATCGACCGGGACGAAGGTAACGATCGTATTTTGGGTCGACTCCGAGAAGATACAGACCGTCGGGGAAGTGCGCACCAGCGATCCGGGAGTTGGCATGGGCATCGAGTTCATGGCGTTAGATAACGCAGTCCAGGAATGGCTGCAGGCTCATCTGGACAAACTCGACGACAGCGTCGCCGGTCAAGCCGCAAAGGGTGCCGGCTCGGAATAGAGCAAGTAACGACCGTTCCGGTTCCTCCGGACGTAATCCTGCCTACCCTAGCCCCCGCCTCGATCCTGATGGGTTATCCTGATGCCGGCCGCGCGCCTGCACAAATCTGAATCCCAACCACCCAGCTACCATCGAATCAAGCAATCAACCACGCCGCCCGCGTGGGAAGGACCGACATGAAGATCGGGATTACCTGCTATCCGACATACGGTGGCAGCGGGGTGGTTGCTACCGAGCTCGGGTTGGAATTGGCCCATCGTGGGCACGAAGTTCATTTCATCTCCTATGCCCAGCCCATCCGACTCACCGAATTGCATGCCAACATCCACTATCACGAGGTGGACGTCTCCCGTTATCCCCTGTTCGACTATCCGCCCTACGATCTGGCCCTGGCCACGCGAATGGCGGAAGTCTCCGAGCTGTATGGACTCGATCTTCTGCACGTGCACTACGCCATCCCCCATTCGGTGAGCGCGCTTTTGGCGCGCCAGATGTTGGCGGCCAAGCCAAAAGGGCAGCGCCTGCCGTTTGTCACGACGCTTCACGGAACTGACATCACCCTGGTTGGTCTGGATCGATCGTATTTACCCATTACGCGCTTCTCCATCGAACAGAGCGATGGCGTCACCGCGGTTTCCAAGTACCTGCAGGAACGCACGCGGCGCGAGTTCGACGTGCGGAACAACATCCAGGTGGTTTACAACTTCGTAAATTGCGAGACCTATTCCCGCAGTGCTGCGTCGCCTGAGCAGCGCGTGGAGTACGCCCACGAAGACGAGCGCATCCTGGTACATCTCTCGAATTTTCGACCGGTCAAGCGGGTGACGGACACAATTGAGATTCTGGATCGGGTCCGCAAGAAAGTACCCGCGAAGCTCTTGCTGATCGGCGATGGTCCCGATCGCTCACGCGCCGAATGGCTGGCAGTCCAAAAGGGGATCCACAATGATGTCGTCTTTCTCGGCAAGCAGGATCAAATAAGCGAGAAATTGGCTCTGGCCGATATATTGCTTATGCCGAGTGAACTCGAGTCTTTTGGACTCGCTGCCCTCGAAGGCATGGCTTGCGAAGTCGTCCCGATCGCTACCCGGGTGGGGGGAGTTCCCGAAGTAATTGAGCATGGCAAGAGCGGTTATCTAGCCGATGTGGGTGACGTGGACACAATGGCCCGCTACGCGATTGACTTGCTGAGCGATGGCGGTCGCTTGCAAGAGATGGCCAAGGCGTGCCGAGGAGTCGCGCAGTCCAGGTTTTGCGCTTCCAAGATCATTCCTCAGTATGAAGAGTTCTATCGCCGGACGCTCGAACGCTCCTCCTGATTCCTCCCTGGCACCGGCCTGGGTTCCCTACGGCACTTTCTGATAAGTCCCCGCCGGAATCAAGCCCTCGCTCTGTAAAACAGGCAACCGTAAGCGGATCAGAGTTCCCTTCCCCTCGTTGCTGTCGATGGTCATGCGGGCCGTGTCGCCATACAGCACTTTGAGCCGCTCGGCAACATTGGCCAGACCGATACCGGTCCCCCCCAATCCGGTCGGCTTCTCTAGCAGGCTCGCAGCCCCCATGCCGACGCCGTTGTCCTCGACTTCGATGATCAATCGGGAGTCGGTCAGTCTGCTACGGAGAAAAATTCTGCCACCCTCAATCTTCGAAGCCAGTCCGTGTTTGATGGAGTTCTCGACGAGAGGCTGGAGGAGCATGCTCGGCACCATGGCGTCGAGCGAGGTTGTTTCGAGCTCTTTTACAACCTGCAGCTTGTCAGGTCCGAAGCGCACCACTTCGATATCAAGGTAGTTGTCGATGAATTCCAGTTCTTCCCGCAAGGGCACAAAGGCGTCGCTGCTGTTGAGCAAGCGACGAAGAATCGTGGCCAGCTTGATAATCAGCTCGCGGGCGGAGTCCGGATCGAAGCGCACCAGAGACGATACGGAGTTCAACGTATTGAACAAGAAATGGGGGTTGATCTGGTTTTGCAGGGCCTCCATGCGGGCGCTCAGCAGTAGGCGCTCCTGTTCTTCGAGCTTGATCTGAATGCGCACGCTGTTCCAGATCTTCAGCGCCGTGCCGATCACGGTGATGGAGGCCGCATAGATCAGAGCCTCCACCCATAACTTTGGGCTTTCCAAGCTAAACGTCGCATGGGGCAGGAATCGAGACACTTCGGTGTGCACGAAACGCAGCGCCACAATGGTGACGAAGAACCACACTTGCCAGTCAAAGCGCCGTGGCGCCGGTAGATTGCGCCGGATCATTCGATAAATGCTCAAGTCAATGAAGGGAGAGAAGGACCAAATATCCTCGCGATTCGGAGCCACATCGCGGAGTTGCCCGGCCAGGAACCCGCAGACGATGGCAAAGGGCAGGGTCGCCCATTCGCCATACAGCAAAGACGGTAACGCCACCATGCATGCGCCGAGAACACCGGTAAGGCGCCCGCCAATGACTCCGAGCAATATGGCGGTTTCAAAGGAAAGATCCCCGGCCAGAAAGCTTGGTGCGATCAGGCGAAACCACACCCCGACGGCCAAAGGCCCGGCGATCCAAAGCACAAGGTAGATCTTCTGCCGGAGGGAACGCTCCTCGCGGAAGAGCAAAGACTTGAATTCGACGGAACGGACCAGGATGCTGGCCACGGCCGCAGCGACGCCCAGCTTGATCAGCAGATTGATAAGGATGAGGCGCTGTTCCATGAAGTCCGTTGAGGAAAATGTAGCACGAATCCGATGCTTCGCCTCGCTCCAGCTTAGCTAGACTGGTCCCCTGGACGCGGGAAAAGGAGGCGACAGGGAACACTCCCTGAGGATCTCGAGCAGAGCCCGTTCCCGGCGCGAGCCAAAGCAGGAGAAAGCCCGAGCCGGCGAATCGCAGTCGATTTACCCTGCGGGAGTGCGGGGTGGTTGTTCGCGCAGTCTCGCTGCGACTTCCAAGAGCACGTTCTCGAGCTCCTCAAACCGCTCCGGCCCACCTTGGGCCATCTCCTTACTGCCGCCGCCACGTCCCCCCAGGCGGGAAAGCACCTCTTTCATCAGCGCCCCCATATCGAAGGGCTGCCCGGCGGATTGAGCAAAGACCAAGGAAGGCGGCTCCCGGGTCGTTCCGAGCAGGGCGACAACCCCGGGTGTCTGCCTTGTCAATTTTTGCGCAAGAAGCTTGATGAAGCCCAAGTCGCGGTCGGGAAAGAGGCGAACGATCACGATGGTACCGTTCTGCGGAGGTTGTTCTCCGACAAGTCGAGCAGCCCAAAGGTCGGCCAACTCCCCAACCAGCAGTTCGTTGGCTTTTCGCGCCATGCGTGCGTCATCTTGCAACCGGCGGACTTGCTGAGGGAGATCCCAAAGGTGAGCCGAGCACAAAGCAGCCGACTCCACCAACGCAGCGTAATCCCGCCGTGCCGTAGCTAACGCCCTCTGTCCGCACACAAACTCGACCCGCGATCCTTGCCGAACCCTTTCGAGCTTCCGCAACAGAATGCATCCAATTTGTCCCGTGCTGGCGACGTGGGTTCCGCCGCACCCCGTCAAATCGAAATTATGGATATCAATGAGCCGCAGCTTTCCGTGCTCCACCGATGGGATTTTCCTCAACCCCAGTGCTTGCGCCTCTTCCTGCGTGACAAAACGAATATCGACCCGACGATTCTCAAGAACGATATCATTGGCCAAGGTTTCCGCATCCCGGAGCTGCTCCGGGGTAAGGTTCTTCGTATCCAAGTCAATCGACGAAGACTCCCCGCCCATGTGAAAGGAAACCGTCCGGATGTCAAAGAGTCGGACAAACGCTGCCGATAGAACATGCTGGCCGGAGTGCTGCTGCATATGGTCGCGCCGGCGCTCTTTTTCGATTAGCCCATGCACGGGCGTGCCTGGACCGAACGGCGGTCGCTCCGTAACGAAATGCAGGATACGGCCATCATCGTCCTCGGTAACCTCGACCACCGGCAGACGCTCGCTTTCGCTTCGACCGCCGGCCCCCAGCCATCCCGTATCAAAGACCTGTCCACCGCAGGTGGGGTAAAACGCGGTGCGATCCAAAATCAACGCCGGACGCGAATCTACCGACGTGATCTCGACAAGTTTCGCGTCAAACTCGTAGAGAAACGAATCGTGGTAATAAAGGCGTTCGCTCATAGAGGGATATGTTTGCGGGCCTCGGTCGGCCGTTCGCTATCCGGCATGCGCGCCCTTCGAGAATCGGGCGATCCTGAGTCGCCGGACGGACTGCCAATCCTAGTACGGTCCGATTATTCCACCAATCTGGCGTGAGGCTGTTGCAGGCGCTTTGACCGGTTGCTTGGTCGCCTCGATGACGTCTAGGTACTTCAGGCCGGCGCCGGTATTGAAGAGCACCACCGTGTCGTCCGGACTAAAGAACCCGCTGGCTCGCAGCTTGCGATAGGCGGCGAGGGCCGCGGCACCTTCCGGGGCAGCGAAGAGTCCTTCTACCTGGGCCCAGTGCCGTAGCGCCTCCAGGATTTCTTGGTCGGTTACGGCCAAGGCAACTCCACCGGTTCTCTTCAATAGTTCGAGCATTAGGTAGTCACCGTAAGGCGAAGGCACACGTAGGCCGGCCGCAAGAGTGCATGCATCGCGCCACGACTCCGCAGCCGTTTTGCCTTCGTCCCATGCCTTCACCACCGGAGCACAACCCGCAGCCTGCACTGCCACCATGTGCGGACGCTCCGGCCCGATCCAGCCCAACTGCTGCATTTCATCGAAAGCCTTCCCCATCCCGATTAGACCCACGCCGCCGCCGGTGGGATAGATAATACCCTGGGGCACGCGCCATCCCAACTGCTCCACCACCTCGTACGCCATCGTCTTCTTGCCCTCGAGGCGGAATGGCTCCTTCAGTGTGGAAACATCGAACCAGCCCTCTTTCTGCGACCTCTCTGCGACTAGGCGAGCGCAATCACTGATCAGCCCGTCCACCAACGTGACGTGCGCACCGTAACTCTCACACTCGACGCGATTGGCCAGGGGAACGTCCCGGGGCATGAAGATGTGGGCTCTGAGCCCGGCAGCCGCGCTGTAGGCAGCTAGAGCACTGGCCGCGTTCCCCGCAGAAGGGATGGCTAGCTCTTTTAGTCCGTAGGCTCGGGCCATGGTTACGGCGGCCGAAAGACCCCGCGCTTTGAATGAACCGGTGGGATTTTGCCCTTCATCTTTGATGTAAACATTGGCGTACTCGCGGCTGGGCAGCAGGGGGGTAAAGCCTTCACCGAGCGACACCGGTTTCGCTTCCGGCAAAACCTCCGCATAGCGCCACATCGTGGCCACACGTCCGGACAATTGGGCGGGACCGAAGACAGGCTTGAGAGCGGCTAAGTCATAACAGACGTAGAGAACTCCCCCATCCCTGCGGCATATGGTCGGCGGTTCCTGGGAGCTGGTCTCGGCTCCACATTTCGTACATTCCAGGTGTGTGATAGGAGCCACGACGCGAGTTTAGCACCCTGGTGGCTTCATCGGCTTACGCGGCCGAGACGGTTCCCCCCAGATTCTGAGCCTGCGCAGCGAAGCTGTCGGCGATGGCCCTAAAGGAGTCGAAGCGCTTATTTTCCTGGCTCGAATCGATACCCGACCCAGGGTTCGGTAACAATATACCTCGGGGAAGCGGCTTCGGGTTCGAGCTTCTTGCGCAATTGGCCCACAAACACCCGCAGATACTCGACCTGCTCCGTGCTGTGACCACCCCAGATTGCGCCGAGCAGAGCGCGATGGGTTACCACCCTGCCAGGATGGCGGGCGAGATAAACAAGCAGCTCAAATTCCTTGGGCGTGAGGTGAACCTCGCGCCCTGCAACCGTGACCTTATGGGCAGCGGAATCGATACGGAAATCGCCAATCTCGATTAGAGACGCAGGTTCCGGCTCGGTCGGCCGTATGCGACGCAGATTTGCCCGCACCCGGGCCAGTAATTCCTCGATTCCGAAAGGCTTGGTGACATAGTCGTCGGCTCCTGCGTCAAGCGCTTGGACCTTGGTTCGTTCTTCACCGCGAACGGAAAGCACGATGATCGGAATCTGCATCGAAACCCGCAAGCGGCGGCAAAGCTCCAATCCGTCCATGTTGGGCATAGAAAGATCCGTGATCACCAGATCCGGGGTCCAGTCTTTCATGATCTCCAGTGCCGTCTCGCCATCATTGGCCGCGCGAACGTCATAACTCTGACTCGAGAGACTGGTGCGTAAGACACGGGTGATCTGCGGCTCGTCATCCACTACCAAAATGCGACGACGATCCGTCATGGGCGCACTTTCGGACCGACACGGGGAACGTCCACGCAGGCACATGGGGTAGGGTTCTGGCCAACCCCAGGGATGTCGATGGCCCTTCCTCGCGGGAAGAGCGCAGCCCTTTCCAACCGTGGCTCGGGCGCTTGGGGCATTGCGGCTATTTTCATGGAGAAAGCCAAAATTGTCGATGTCGGCTACAATCGCGTCGTGACGAAACCCGTCCTCAGGTCGGTCGTGCGGTACGTCTGGGCGACGGCTGTCGTCGCGGCAATCGCTCTCGTTTATCACAAAGTGATGAACGTAAATGCAACCACGGCAGCCCTTACCTTTCTGGTGGGGGTACTGGTGGTCTCTGCCAATTGGGGGTTGCAGCCAGCGATTTTCATGTCGTTGCTGGCTACTTTGGCCTTCAACTATTATTTTCTGCCGCCGATCGGCACGCTGACCATTGCCGATCCCCAAAACTGGGTAGCGCTGGCGGCGTTTCTGGTGACGGGAATCATCGCTAGCCAGCTGGGCGAGCGTGCCCGTCGCGAAGCCCAACGTGCGAACGAACGCAGACAGGAGGCCGAACTCCTGTACAAATTTAGCCAGCAACTCTTGGCCAGCGATAATGTCGCCGAACTGCTCAATGTCATTCCCACCTTTATCGTAGATAGTTTCGGGGTCGAAACAGCCGCCGTTCTGGTGTCCAGCCGGCCGGACATTTATCGCTCCAACCCCGACCGCGATGTGCTGGATCGACATGACCTGGAACTGGCCGCCATGCGGGGGGAGCCGAAGATCGATGCCGAGCGCCGAATCGTATTCATGCCCCTGCGCATGGGATTGCGGGTGGTGGGCAGCATGGGCCTTTCGGGAGCACAGCTCTCTCGCGAGACTCTGGAAGCGGTGAGTAGCCTGATCGCCATCGCCATCGAGCGTGCCGGCGCCGTCGAAAAGCTCAGCAAAGCGGAAGCCGCCCGGGAAAGCGAGCAGCTGCGTTCTGCGCTGCTTGATTCGGTTACTCACGAATTCCGGACACCCCTAACCGCGATCAAGGCCTCGGTTACTTCGTTGCTTTCGGGTCCGGATCTCGGCCCAGCTCAACGCCTTGAACTGCTCACCGTCATCAATGAAGAGAGCGACCGGCTGAACCACCTGGTGGGGGAGGCCGCCGAGATGGCTCAGCTTGAGGCGCAGCAAGTGGAACTGCACCTGGGCTCTCATCGAATTCAGGAAGCTGTGGAGGATGCAGTCGAACGATCCCGAACCACTGTGGGAAAGCATCCGGTGAATGTTTGCTTGCCCGAGGACTTACCTCCAGTCCGGATCGACGTGGGTCGGATTTCCGAGGTCGTTGCACAACTACTCGAAAACGCTGCCAAGTACTCCCCGCCCGAGTCCCCGATTCAAATAACCGGCGAAGTCAGGAATCGGATGGTGATGACGAGCATCGCCGACCACGGGCCGGGCATCGACGATTTCGAGCAGTCTCTGATCTTCGAGAAGTTTTATCGCGGACGCAATCAGCGGCTGCAGGTACAGGGCACTGGCATGGGACTGGCCATCGCCAAGGCTATCGTAGAAGCTCACGGCGGCAAAATCGGAATCACCAGCCAACTGGGGCACGGGTCGGTATTCCATTTCACACTTCCTGCCGCGTAGCACCGACCTCCCTCAGGGTGGCGACTAGAGCTGGCCTTCAAAAACCCGTGAGCGCCGTAATCCCCTTGCCCTCCACACAGCCGTAGGTCCGCCCAGCCGTTAAGTCTTTGTACTCCTCCGTCGTGCCGCTCGGCCAGTCGATCACCAGGCGATCCACCCGGTCCGACTTTCCCAAGCCAAAGGTCAGAGGCAACTCAGATTGAGACAAATAACTCGAGCCACTTCTTACCATACGGGATTGACGGGATTGGCCTTGCAAGACGTGCACCCGCGCCCCGATGGCATCGCGATTGGATTTGGTGCCGGTCAAGCGTACTCGAACACTGTGATTACCGCTCAGCTGGTCGTTGCGGAACAAAACTGCAGGGCCGTTGTTGGTAGTCAGGAGCAGGTCGACATCGCCGTCACGGTCGAAGTCGCCATACGCGACCCCGCGACCCACGCGAGGTTGTTTGAAATCGGGTCCTACATCGTCGCTCGCGTCGCGAAAGATTCCCCTGCCCCGGTTGAGGAAAAGCTGCGGCGGTTGAGCATACCTCACATGACGAACATTGCGAACGGTTTCGTCGATGTGGCCGTTGACGGCGATCAGATCGAGCGCCCCATCCAGGTCAGCGTCGAGAAACACACAGCCGAAACCAAGTTTGTCCTTCGATGGCATCCCCACACCACTCTGGGTGGCCACGTCCACGTAGCCCGTTCCGACAGCTCGGTAGAGCCCAATCATCTCATTATCGAAATTGGTAATCGCAACCCCGGCGTGGCCGGAATTCTCAAAGTCGGCCACATCAACTCCCATTCCGGCGCGCGCCTTGCCTTCCGCGCTGAACGCAATGCCGGTTTCTACGCCAACATCCTGGAAAGAACCATTCCGCCGGTTGCGATACAGTTTGTTCGGCTGGGTGTCATTGGCAACCAGCACGTCGGGCCAGCCGTCCTGGTCATAATCGAGCATCGCCGCCCCCAGCGATTTCGAACTACTATCGAAGATTCCGCTGCTGGCGGTTACATCCTCGAAAGTTCCGTCGCCTCGGTTGTGAAACAGCCAGCAGGTCTCGCCCCGGTACGCTTCCGGAGTGCAATATGCTTTGTGCGTCCCATCCAAACTGCAGAAGACGTCGTGCTCCTTAGACCACTTCACATAATTGCAAACGAACAAATCCAGCAGGCCGTCGCGATCAAAGTCAAGCCATAGAGCGGATGTGCTGAAGGCTTGGCGCCCAGACAAGCCACTAGCCTTGGTCACGTCGACGAAGCTTCCCTTCCCGGTATTGCGGAAAAGACGATTCTGCCCAACACAGGTGATGAGAATATCGGGATAGCCATCGTTGTTATAGTCGCCGACAGCGACACCCATGCCGTACATCTCGACGTCGAGGCCGACCTGCCGAGTGACATCGGTAAAGGTGCCGTTCCGGTTGTTACGGTAAAGCTGCAAGGTGGTGCGCACCCGCTTGTGCCCCGGCCAGTCCATTCCATTCACCAGCAAAATGTCTTGCCATCCATCCTGCTCGTAGTCCAGAAAGGCACAGCCTGAACCCAGCGTCTCGGGCAATAATTTGCCTCCGTACGCCCCGCTATTGTGATGGAAATGAATTCCGGCCGGCGCGGTGACATCGACTAGACGAAAGCCCGGAAATAATGGCAGCGATCGGGATGCGACGAATTCTTCGAAGGCAGACAAACCGGCAACCCATGCCAGGCCGATCCCGCGAAGAAAGGAACGACGATTCACGGAAGATTGACCAACCCGTTGCGAATCGCGTAGACCACCAGCTCAGCTGTCTTGTGAATGCCCAATGCCTCCATGATGTTCGCGCGATGGACGGCAACCGTATTTGCGCTCAAGGACAAGTCGGCAGCAATCTCCTTATTGGACTTCCCTTGGGCAATCATTTGCAGAATTTCGAGTTCCCGCCGGGTCAGGGTGTTGCGCTCGCCTTTGAGCGGCCGCGGACTCTCCACCTGAGGATCGAGCACCAGTTCGCCAGCCGCCACGCGGCGAATCGCCGCTCCCAATTCCAAGTCGACGGCGTTTTTCAGGATGTAGCCACGCGCACCCGCCTCCAAGGATTGCCGCACCCAGGTCCCTTCCGGGTGCATGCTGAGCATCAGCACCAGCGTCTCGGGAGACTTCCGGAGAATTTGTCGGGTGGCATCGAGTCCATTCATGTTGGGCAGGGCACAATCCATCACGATGACCTTAGGGTGGAGTTCCTCGGCCAGCCGGACTGCATCCATTCCGTCGCTCGCTTCTCCGACCACCTGAATATCTGGCTCGTCCTCCAACAGACGCCGGAAGCCGCGACGCACCAAGGCATGATCGTCCACCAACAGCACGGAAATCTTAGTCGGCATGCCTCCCCAACTTCTCCCGCGGAACTCGTAATCGAACCAACGTCCCCCCCGCCTCGGGCTTCAACCATTCCAGATGTCCGCCCAATAGCTCGGCGCGTTCGCGCATGGCGACCAATCCCATGCCTTGCTTCACTCCCTGGAGCCCGAACCCGGCGCCATGATCCTCCACTTCAAATTCCCATTCCGCGGTCGAACAGCGGATCCGCACCCAAGCTTCCTTCGCTCCCGAATGCCGCGCCACATTGTTCAGAGCCTCTTGCAGCACACGGTAAATATGAATGGCTCCGTCGCCGTCGATGGTGATAGGCGCCGAGGGCTTTTCGTAACGTATTGTAATGCCAGCTTGTCTCTCAACCACGGGAAGATACCAGTCGAGCGTGCTCTCTAGCCCTGCCTCGTCCAGCATGACCGGGTGCAACGCCTGCGAGAGGGTGCGCAGTCTGTCCAAGGTGTTCTGGGCGATTTCTCGGATCTCGTGCAATTCTTCGCTGAGCGGCGAGCCTTCCGGCACATCTTTTCGTGCCCGAGTCAGCATGGAACCGATCGCCGTCAGCACTTGCCCAAACTCGTCGTGCAGTTCCCGCGAGATGTAGCGTAACGTTGATTCTTGGGTAGAAATGAGCTTTTGTGCCAGCTCGCTGCGTTGATCGGAGAGCGAAGCCAGTTGCGCGAAGAGCTTCCGATTCGAGCGGATCAAGTAAAGTCCGGCCACCAGGATGGCAACCAGTGTCGCTGCAAGAAATAGGTAAACCTGATGTTCGACCCGGTTGTAGATCGCCGCAATGTGAGCGGTGGCCTGCTCTTCTCTCTCGTTATTTTGCACCAAGAACCTGGCGACGGCAGTGCTCAACGCTGCCTGCCGGGCTTCGAGCGAAAGCCGAATCTGAGCCCGCGCCTCCTCGTCCCTGCCGTTTCTCGCCAGCTCAAAGATGCGCTCCGAGGCATCCCAGAACTGCGCCACCGAACTACTCAGATACTCACTCTGGTCCGGCGTACGGTCTGCGACCGCAACCTGCTCTTCTTTGCGCAACGCATCGTCGAGATCGGCGCGGATGCGCTGAAATTGTGATGACCAGGCGGCCAGCGGATACGGCTCGTCGTTGTCCAACATGTCGCGCATCGCTACCGCCAACGAATTTAGATCGTTCTGGATTCGCAGCAGTTGGAGGGAATCTCGTCGGTCGCGATCGAGCAAGTTATTCTGTAGAGCGCGCAGCCCGGCAATCTGCCGACTGATATACCAGGAGTAGGCCACCACGGCAGCCAAAGTAATCACCAGGCCGAGAATGAGTCCTAGAGTTGGAGACCGATTCTCGCCCGACAAGCCCGTCACGCCCCGAGAATACAACTTGAACGCGGGAACCGCCAGGGACGGATCTCGCTCCGTGTAGTTGGCAACGTCAGCCGCGGGCGATGACAATGTAACCTCTTAGACCCGCCATAGAACCCGAAACGCTAACTCCGCCCCTGATTATTTGCCGAACGGATGTGGCAAACTCTTCATCTGGGATCACATGACCGTTGTCGAACTCACGCTCCTTCTGGTTCTCGGATCTCTCACCGCGGGCTTGCTCGGAGCTCTTACCGGTCTGGGCGGTGGGGTCGTGTTGGTTCCGCTGCTCACGATCTTCTTCAAAGTAGACCTCCGTTACGCGATTGGAGCTTCCTTGGTCTCGGTGATCGCCACCTCTTCGGGCGCAGCCGCGGCGTACGTGAAAGAAGGGTTTTCCAATATCAGGATCGGAATGTTTCTGGAGATCGCAACCACGTTGGGCGCCCTATGCGGAGCGTTTCTGGCGACGGTCGTACCGACTCGAGTTCTTGCCATCATTTTCGGCCTGGTGCTGCTGTATTCTGCTTACCTCTCGCGTAAGCCAAGGACTCGCTGGGAACGGAATCTTCCTCCCGATCCACTGGCGACGAGACTGAAGCTGAATGGCAGTTTTCCCTCCGAGGAAGGGGGATCGCGCCAATACAATGTGCAAAACTGCCCCACCGGCTTCAGCATAATGTTTGGCGCCGGGGCGCTTTCCGGACTGCTGGGGATCGGGTCGGGCGCAGTGAAGGTGTTGGCCATGGACCAGGCCATGAAACTGCCCTTCAAGGTTTCGACCACCACCAGCAATTTCATGATCGGAGTTACGACCGCTGCAAGTGCAGGCATCTACCTGAACCGTGGCTACATCGATCCGGGGCTCGCCATGCCGGTGATGCTCGGAGTGCTGTACGGCTCTCTGCTGGGGGCGCGCATCCTGATCCGAACCGACACCAAAGTATTGCGGTTGCTTTTCAGCCTGGTCATCGTGGCCCTGGGCGTCCAGATGATCTACGCAGGAATCACCGGACACATCTAAATGCTTCGAAACTGGTCAGATCGCAAGATCGAAGAGAATGTTGGCGAAGTTCTACGCGCCGGTGTGATCGTTTCTGCCGTGGTGGTGTTCCTCGGCGGATTGCTTTATTTGAAGGAGAACGCCTGGACTCATCCGGACTACCGCGTATTTCGCGGAGAACCTGCCGATCTCCGCACACTGGGGGGGATTTGGCGCGGAGCGCTCGCACTCGAGGCCCCAGCGATTATCCAGTTGGGTCTGGTGTTATTGATCGCCACCCCGGTGCTGCGCGTGATGGTTTCGATCTCGGGATTCGCCGCCGAACGCGATCGAATGTATATCATCTTCACCTCGATTGTGCTGAGCATTCTCCTCTACAGCCTGCTCGGATCCGGTGCGGCATTCTAGAAGTCGTCCCTTGCCCCAGGGCGACGGGCGCGTCGTCCGCCAGGGTACAGGCCAGCGGTTTCTGCGCCCCCCTGATCATTTCTTGACGGCGACGGCTACACCGTCCCTCACGGGAAGAATCGTGGTGAACAGGCCAGGAGAGTTGTATAACATCTGATTGAATTCGCGGATCGCTTGGGTCGAGGACTCGCTGTTCTTGTTGTCCGCGACCTTTCCACTCCACAAGACATTGTCCGTGACAAACAGGCCGCCTTTCCGGAGCCGCGGAATTGCCAGGCGGAACACCCGAGGATAGTCTTCCTTGTCGACATCGTTGAAGATGATGTCAAATTCTCGCTTCTCCTCCGACAACAATTCCAGGGCGTCGCCGACGTTGATGCGGATGCGGTCGGCTACGCCGGCCCGCTCAAAATATCCCCGCGCCTGATCGGCATTCTTGCGGTCACCATCCGTGAAGAAGACCTGACCGTCCTGTCCGACCGCACGTGCCCACCAAATCGTCGAATAGCCGATGGCCGAGCCCATCTCGAAGACCGTCTTGGCGCCGCTCATGCGTGCCAGTTGATAGAGGATCCGTCCGACCGCGGGACCAACGATCGGAATCTTTCTCTTCGTAGCTTCCCCTTCGATTTCCGTCAACACTTCGTCACGCGCCGGAAGCAGGGAGTAGAGATAATCTTCGACCCGATCGGCCGTGATTCCGCCCATCTGCCACTCGGGTTTTGCGTGTTTTGTGTGCGCCAATTTTGCTCCTTCTTAAGGCATAAATCCCGCGCACATCATTCTACAAGCCATCCATGAAGTGATGTAGCGGGAGCAGTAGCAATTGGATTCTCCCGCCTCGCTGAATAGAAGCACGGACGAAAAGGAACCCCCATGCTTTTGTCGCACTTTGGCCGAACAAGCTGAAAATTCTTCCGTCGCAAGAGTCCCTTGACACATCACCTACACTTATAGTACTACTGCCCACATTGGTAGGAGATTACTCCCAATGCCTGATCCCAAGCTCGCCAAACTCGAACTTCGCATCATGGAAACGCTCTGGACCAACGGCCAGGCCTCCATCCGCGAAATTCAGGAAGCGTTCCCCGCGGAAGATCGACCGGCCTATACCACGGTCCAAACGACCGTGTATCGCATGGAAGCGAAAAAGGCGGTGCGCCGCGTAAAAAAAGTCGGCAACTTTCATATCTTCGAGCCAGCCGTCTCGCGTACCGCCGCGCAACGCCGCCTGATCGACGATCTGCTCGCCCTCTTCGGAGGCCGCTCGCAGCCGGTCATGGCGCACCTAATCGAGTCCGGCAAACTCACGCTCGCCGACGTGAAGGAAGCCGAGAAGACTCTGCGCAAACTGGAAAACGAAAAGAACAACCGCACCCAGAGAAAGGACGGCAAGCCATGACTCACTCGGCACTCTGGACCTCGATCGTGCCCGCTCTCGCCAATCATCTCTGGCAGTCGACCCTCTTCGCTGTGGCCGCAGGCCTATTAACCCTCACGCTGCGCGAGAACCACGCCCGCGCCCGCTACGCACTCTGGCTGATCGCGTCGCTCAAGTTTCTGGTTCCCTTCTCCTGGCTCGTCGCAGTCGGAAATCGATTTTCGTGGCACACTCCAGCATCAACCGCCGGCGCCACATATTCTGTCATCGAACAAATCAGCCAGCCCTTCGCGCAAGCGCCTACGCCCTCACTCTCGCCCGCGCCCATCGCATGGCTAAACCTGACTCACGCCCTGGCCGTAATTCTCCTCGCCATCTGGGTCTGCGGATCCCTGGTCGTTTTTTTCACCTGGCTGCTGCGCTGGCAAAAAGTCTCCATCGCTATTTGCAGTTCGGTTCCACTCGACGAAGGCCGCGAAGCCGAGGCACTACGCCGTCAGCAGTGCATCACCGGTATCCGCCAGCGCGTCGATCTTCTTCTCTCTGCCTCTGCCCTCGAGCCCGGCATCTTCGGCATGGCGCGACCGGTTCTCGTCTGGCCCAAAGGAATTTCCGCGCACCTCGAAAACCCGCACCTGGAGTCGATTCTTGCGCACGAACTCTGGCACGTTCGCCGGCGCGACAACCTCACCGCCGCGCTTCACATGATGGTTGAAACCATTTTCTGGTTCCACCCGCTCGTCTGGTGGATGGGCGCTCGCCTCATCGAAGAACGGGAACGCGCCTGCGACGAAGCCGTTCTCGAACTTGGCGGCGAACGCCACATCTATGCCGAAAGTATTTTGAAAGTCTGCGAATTCTGCGTGAGCTCGCCGCTCGCGTTTGTTTCTGGAGTCACCGGAGCCGATCTCAAGAAAAGGATGGTGCACATTATGTCGGAACAGGTCGCACGCAAACTCAATCTTAGAAAAAAGCTTCTCCTCGCCGTCGCCGGAGCCCTCGCCATCGCCGCCCCGATCGTCGTCGGCGCAGCCCACGCAACTCCCGCACGCGCGCCGTCGCAAAACGAAGACGCAAGCAGCGCCACATTCGACAATGTATCCATCACGCCCAGTGCACCAGCTGCGCCAACACCCACATATGCCGGCGCCAAGACTCACATGGTGCGCATGATGTTCGGGTCCGACAGCTTCTTCGCCAACAACGTCACCCTTCGTTCCATAATCGAAGAAGCATACGATGTGCAGTCGAACCAGATCATCGGCGGCCCTGACTGGCTCAACTTTTCACGCTTCGATATCCAAGCCAGACTCCACAATTCCGATTCGACAAGGCCCCCATTTCCGCCCGACCGCACCAAAGTCCAGAAGCTGCTGCAAACTCTCCTCGCCGATCGCGCCAAGCTTACGCTGCACAATGAAGTTCGCTTGCTCGAGAGTTATGTGCTCGTGGTCTCTGAAGGCGGATCGAAGCTCCAACCCTCGCAATCCCTTGACAGTGAACCTGTCGCACCGCTTGCTCTTGGCGCGGGTGATCAGGTCTTCATGCAGCGCGTCAAGGTCGGACCCGATGGCCAACCCGAGGGAACGCACCTCATGCGCATGCAAATGGGAGAAGCGCAGGCCGTCGGCATGGACGCGCAAGGCGTTTCCATTTCCGATTTTGCCCGCCAGCTCTCGCGCCAGCTCGGCGTCGCTGTCGTCGATAAGACCGGACTGAAAGGCAACTACGACTTCAACCTGCAGTGGAAGCGAGGTGCCAGCCAATCACCGAATGCAACCGAGGGCCAATCCTTCGACGACACGCAGTCGGCCTCGTCGCTCATGACGGCGATGCAAGATCAGCTTGGCCTCGAACTCGAACCGCAAAAGGTTCCCACGCCGGTGCTCATCATCGACCACATCGAAAAACTCACAGAGAACTAGCGGAAGGCAAGGAATCCGAGGACCATGGAGAATGGACCGAGAAGGCAAAACCTACCATACAAACGCACTAGTGGATCCTGCCAGGGCGGGCGGTAACCATAGTTCCACTCGAAATGGACAAATGCAACTGCTGGGATAGCGCTGAACACGGTGACTATGGCAAGCAGAACGAACGCAAAAGGATGAAGCAGCTGTCGCCGACGCGTTCGATACACTTTCACCCAACCTGAGAGTGACGATCATTGGCATAAAGTTGATAAGGTAGGGCACCGTGACGTTAAGAAGGTATCGGACGATCACTTCGGCTCGGCCAACCTTTAGGCGATTTTTGCTTGGACAGTGACTTTTTGATTGGGTCTTTCCACTTACCCTTAGCTTCAATCGAGCGGCAACGCTCGAGATGGATGCCTAGCGCCAGTCTAATCTAGTTTAATATGGTTGCCCGTGAACCAACTCAAGATCCTCATACCCCGCGACCAGATTGCGCAGCGTGTGGCTGCCATGGGAGCAGAAATTACCCGCGACTTCCTGGGACAGACGGTAATGTTCGTGGGCGTGCTCAAGGGTGCGGCCATCTTCCTGAGCGATCTGACGCGAAATGTGCAATTGGACTCTACCTTCGACTTCATCGGAGTCTCAAGCTACGGCAATCGTCCCAGCCCGGCGCAAGAGCTTACCAGTGGGTGGGACTCCACGGGCGAAGTCCGGCTCACCAAAGACGTCGACCAATCCATGAAGGATCGCAACGTAATCCTGGTGGAAGACATCCTCGATACCGGGCTTACCCTCTCCTATCTCAAGAAAATCCTACTAGCGCACCAGCCGAAAGCCTTGCGCATCGCAGCCTTGCTCGATAAACCCTCCCGTAGGAAACAGCCCATTGAAGCCGAGTACGTCGGCTTCAAGATTCCCGACGAATTCGTGGTCGGCTATGGACTGGATTACGCAGAAAAGTATCGCAATTTGCCGGATATCTGCGTCGTACCCCGGGCAGGTTGAGGTCTCGCGACCAGCCTGAGTTTCCCGGAAATAAGCCAGAAAGAACTGGCTGATATCATAGAAACGTGGAAAACGTGGAAATCGTGGAGCCGGTGCCGGATCTTCAGTCGAACGTAGACGCCCTTCTGGTGGAAGTGGCCGACGTGGTCAATACCACGCTCGACCTCGACACCACGCTTCGCCGGGTGGCCGAATTAGTGCGCAAAGTCATCGACTATGAAATCTTCGCCATTCTTCTGCTGAATGACAAGATTCAGGAATTGCGCATCCGCTTTCAGGTCGGCTATACCCGGGAGGTGGCCGAACGCATCCGCGTCAAGGTCGGCGAGGGTGTAACCGGTCTGGCCGCCCTGAAGCGCCAGGCGGTTTTGGTGGGCGACGTTTCCGAAGACCCTCGATACATCTCCGGCGCCGCCAACGTTCGCTCCGAGCTAGCCGTTCCCCTGATTGTGAAGAACCGGCTCATCGGCGTCATGAACCTCGAGTCGAGACAACCCAACTACTTTACCGAGGACCATAAACGACTGCTGACGTTGATCGCATCTCGCATGGCCGTGGGGATCGAAAATGCCCGTCTTTACACCCGCACCAGCCGCCAAGCCCGCACCCTGGTGCTGCTGAATGAGATTGCCCGCGAGCTGACCTCGATCCTCAATCTCGATGAGCTCCTGAAACGCATCGCCGAGCTACTGAACCGATTGATCGACTATCAGATGTTCAGCATTCTCCTGCTCGATTCGACGGGACTCAAGCTGCAACACCGCTTCTCCCTGCGCTTCCGCGAAAATATTCAACGCAAGCACGACATTTCGCTTGGACAAGGCGTGGTGGGTTATGCCGTCGAGCACAAGGAAGCCGTCTTGGTTGCTGACGTCACCAAGGATCCGCGCTACATCGCGCTCAATCCGGAAACTCGTTCCGAGCTCGCGGTACCCATGGTTTACCAGGATAAGGTTATTGGCGTGCTCGATCTGGAGCACACGCGCCGCGGTTTCTTTACCGACGACCACAAGCGAACCGTGACCACCTTGGCCGCCCAAGTTGCGATTGCCATCGAGAATGCCCAGCTCTACGAGCAGGTTGCCCGCCAGGAGAGGCGCTTGGAACAGGACTTAGCGCTGGCGCGGGAGCTTCAGTTCCGACTGCTGCCGCCGACGCTGCCCAAGATCGGGAATTTGGACCTTGCCGCCACCTTCGTGCCGGCGCGAGCCATCGGCGGTGACCTCTATGATTTCGTCAGCTACTCGCTGAACCGCACGGCCATCGTGATTGGCGACGTCAGCGGAAAGGGAGCGGCGGCGGCGATTTATGCCGCGCTGGTCAGTGGCATTCTGCGCTCCCATGCGCCCATCGAACCATCGCCGGCGGAGATGCTGACGACGGTGAATTTTTCTCTCAGCGAGCGCCGCATTGACGGCCAGTTTGTGTCTTTGATTTACGCAGTGTGGGATGACGATCAATGCTCTTTGCGTGTGGCCAATTCCGGCCTTCCCCGGCCAATCTATTGTCACGATGGCAAGACAGAGATCATCGAGGCTACCGGCTTACCGTTGGGATTGTTTGATGAGGCGGAATACGAAGAGTTCGGTTTCGAGGCCAAGCCGGGAGACATGTTCGTATTTTTCAGCGATGGAATCATTGACGCCCGCAACCAGGGTGGGGACCTGTTTGGACGGGGACGGTTGGAGGAGATCATTGCGCGCAAGGCGAATCTGCCTGCCGATGCCGTGGTACAGGCCATCTTCGCGGCGGTGGCAGATCATGCCGCCGGCGCGGAGGCCTTCGACGATCAGACCGTAGTCGTGATGCGGGTCAAGGACGGTCCTGGGAAACGCGAGTGAAAGCACCCGCGATCCACTCCCGGCAAGGGTTCAGCTATCTTGCCCAGCGGAAGAAGCCAGTTTCATCCTCGGTTCTCCACTGCGACCAGGTTCCACTCACGCGCGTCGCGGAACGGTTCGGGACACCGCTGTATGTCTATTGCGCGAGCACGATCCGAGCTCGAGTGCAGGATTTCGAGCAGGCCTTTCGGGGCGTTCGTCATACTCTTTGCTATTCCGTCAAGGCCAACTCCAATCTCGGAATTCTGCGACTTCTCAAGCGAACGGGATGCGGTTTCGACGTCGTGTCGGGCGGAGAGTTCGAGCGCGTCTTGCGCGTGAGCCCTTCCGCCGCTAAGAAGACGGTCTACTCGGGCGTGGGCAAGACGTCTCGGGAAATCGAACAAGCTCTCCAAACGGGCGTCTTGCTGTTCAATGTGGAGAGCGAATCGGAATTGCACCGGCTGGCCGCCTGCGCCGCCCGAGTCAACAAGACCGCGCCGCTCGCGTTGCGGGTCAATCCCGATGTGCCCGCCGAAACACATCCCTACATTGCAACCGGACTCCATCAGCACAAATTTGGCGTTCCCATCGTCGAAGCTACCCGCCTCTATGGCGACGCTTCGCGGAACAAGCAGTTGAGAATTGCCGGCGTGAGCGTTCACATTGGCTCGCAGATCACGGAGGTGCAGCCGTTCGCGGAAGCGATGCAGAGAGTTGCCGAGCTCGTCCGCAAGCTGAGGACACAAGGCCATGCCATTCGCTATGTGGATGCCGGCGGAGGTCTGGGTATTGATTACGAACAGGGGAGTGCGTCCAACTTTGGCGTATGCGCTCGGAACTACGCCCACGCGGTGCTGCCCCCTTTACGGGATCTTGACCTACACCTTCTGCTCGAACCTGGCCGATCGATTGTCGGCCCGGCCGGCGTCTTGATCACCAAGGTGCTCTACCGGAAACGCAACAACGGGAAGAAATTCCTGATCGTGGATGCGGCGATGAATGATTTGCTGCGACCATCACTGTATGGCGCCTATCACAGGATCGCTGCGGTTTGCGGCAATGGCAGGAACACCGAACAGGTGGATGTTGTCGGCCCGGTTTGCGAAAGCGGAGACTTCTTTGCTCGCGATCGCGAGCTGCCGAGGGTTGAGGAGGGGGAACTCCTCGCCATTATGGACGTTGGTGCATATGGGATGGTGCTTGCTTCCAATTACAACTCACGGCCTCGCGCGGCCGAGGTCCTAATTGATGGAAAGTCGATGCGAGTGATCCGGCGGCGCGAGACCGTAGCCGATCTCCTCCGTGCCGAAAGCTGAACCTCGCTGGCTTGACGAACTCTTGCGAGAGGGCGGAACCAAGAGCCGCGGGAGTACGACATGGTTGGGACCTCCAATGACCAAGGTAATTTGCCCTAAGCGAAAGGCTGCTATAGGGTCGGAGATACCTAGAACCAGCATGAGCAACCCACCCAACGTCACGCACCCACGCTTCGCTCTGGCGACTACGGTGGTCATGCGCGAAGCTACCTCTGACGCGGTAGTGTTGGCCAAGTTGAAGAATATCAGCCTTAGCGGATGCTATTTGGAAACGCCGCGAGAGACTCCGGTAAAGGCCAGGGTTCGCATTCTGGTGCAGACCGCCGACCTGCGAGTGGATCTTTGGGGGGTGGTGCAGCGCCGCGACGAGGCCGGTCTGGGAATCGCGTTCACCAATGGTGCTACCGTAGAAGACTGGAAGGCGCTTGAATTACTGATTGATGAATTGCACGGAAAAGTTCCCGCCAAGAGCGCTTCCGCTTCCAAGTAACCAGAGCGTCATTCCGCACTTCCCACAGAGAGACCGCGAGCCTTGGCCGACCTGCCTCTTGGCAGGCGCCGGCGGATCCATCCTTCGCCGTCTTCTCCTCGGCGTCCCTGGCGCGTGCGGGTCAGAAGGCTAGAATGCAGTGGAGTACGGTATCTTTCGCATCGGATCCCAAATCACCTTGCCGCCCACGATCGTTTTCAGCACTTTCACGTCGCGAATCTTGACCGGATCGATCGCAAAAATGTCGTCACTCAACAGAACCATATCGGCCAGCTTTCCCACGGTAATCGAGCCTTTCTCCCTCTCTTGAAACTCGGCATACGCGGATCCCAGGGTATAGGCATGAACGGCCTCCTCCAGGCTGAGCTTCTGTTCAGGAAACCATCCTTGGGGATTTTTCCCGTCTAAGGTCGCTCGCGTGACGGCTGCGTACACGGTTAACAAGGGATTCAACGGGGCCACATCCCAGTCGGTTCCAAAGGCCAGATGCACACCGTGATTCAGAAAGGTGCGAAAGGCGTAGGTGCGGCTGGCGCGGTCATGCCCGATGCGGGCTTCCGCCCAGCGTCCGTCATCGATGGCGTGATAGGGCTGAACCGAGGCAATCACGTCGAGTTGGGCAAAGCGCGCGAAATCCCTTTCGGCCATGTGCTGCGCGTGCTCGATGCGGAAGCGGCGCTCCGCCCCACGGTGTGCCTTGACCACGTCGGTGTACAAATCGAGCACGATCGAAATTGCCTGGTCGCCGATCGCGTGCGTACAGATCTGCAGGCCGGCAGCATCGGCCTTCATCATGCGGTCTCGCATCAGGGAAAGGGGCTGCATCTCACTCGAGAGCAAGCCGCGATTTTCCTTTTGATCGGAAAAGGGATCGAAGAAGTAAGCTGTCCGCGAGCCGAGAGATCCGTCGGCAAAGGCTTTGACGGCGCCGAGCCTCAAGTAAGGTCCCCCGAAAGCGTGGCGAATTCCGATCTTGGCCTGATCATCGACCTCGGTAATGAGCGGTGCAGCATAGATGCGCGTGGTCAGCTCGCCCGTCTGCAGCAGCTCCGAAAAGACGGCCACGTCGCCGTACTCCGGATTCATATCCTGCACGCTGGTCACCCCGAGCGAAGCGGCATGCTCGAGCGCCCGCTTTACGGCGCGTACACGCTGATCGTGGGTGAGGGGCGGGACCGCCTTGTAGGCTTCATCCAGTGCGGCGTCCTTGAGGTCCCCGGTTGGGTTGCCTTGGGCGTCGCGTACGATGGTTCCGCCCGCAGGGTCCCTGGTCTGCGCCGTGATCCCGGCCAGCTCGAGCGCCCGGGAGTTCGCCAGCACGGAATGCCCATCGTAGCGACTGAGGAGCACTGGATTGTCCGGGGTGACCGGATCGATCATCTCCTTGGTCGGCAGATTGGGTGGGCTCCACTTGGTTTCATCCCAATCGCCCCCGAGGATCCATTCGCCCTTCGGCGTTTTCTTTGCCTGTTCGCCGATCCGACGAACGAACTCATCCGTATTGGTTACGTCATTGAGTTGAACGCTGTCCAGTT
>Ga0187780_10000564_pt1 | contig 27894 bp, 24 predicted proteins | sample 1015_Q2_SP10_20__FD_132429 | JGI IMG/M metagenome (GOLD analysis project Ga0187780, IMG submission 132429) | Tropical peat soil microbial communities from peatlands in Department of Meta, Colombia - 1015_Q2_SP10_20_MG | ecosystem: Environmental > Terrestrial > Soil > Wetlands > Peat | place... | reverse complement strand
TGAAGGATTGGGTCCATTGGCGCCCACGCTGGGACCACTGCTGTGGAGGCCACCGCCTGGCAATACAATCGAGAAAGCATTGATCGTGCCGGCTCCGCTGTTGGCGGTGTAGATGAATTGGCCTGTAGGTTCCGTCGTGACGAAAACAGGAGCCGCGTCAGTAGTTTGTTGTTTGGTTCCTGTCGATAACATCCCGGAACCAATCGGGTATTCCCAAACGTCGGAATCGCCTGCATTTACGTTGTACAGGTAAGATCCGGAAAGATCGATTGTCAATGAAGTGGGTCCGACGCCAGTGATCGCAGGCTGCCCCACTGAACTCAGCACATCATTCGTGATGCTGAAAGTGGCGAGCTCAGCTTGCGAAAAATAGCCAACATAAGCAAAGCTGTTATCGGGAAGGACAGCGATGCCCTCCGGCTGGTTCCCCACACCTAGAGGGGGCCCGAGAGAGGTGAGGGCACCGGTGGAAGGCGTGATGCTGAACTGCGAAACGGTAAACGAGCCTGAGTTTGTGATGTACAGCGCCTGCGGCGTGAATTGCACGGCCGTCTTTCCGGCGCTGAGCAGTTGCGCATTTATAAAACTGGTGTCCGACCGCAGCCGCATGCGATTCACAAACGTGAGTGTGCCTGGATTTGTTCCTCCCGCCGGGGTGATGCTGTAAGTCCACACTTCGTGGGCCCCGCCGTACGAAACAAACAGGAACTTGCCCGTAGGATCAACATTGATTTGCTGAGTTCCGAGGCTGGGGCTAGACGGGACTTGCAGCGTCTCCGTGATTGGCGTTAGGGCCCCACCTGCGCCGATGGCGAATGCATCGATCGGTTGCATTGGGCTTGAGATGTCCACCGCATACAGGAAAGAACTAGTGGGATCGATAGCCATTTGCGTATCGACTCCGCCGTTGTTGGGAACGTTAAACGGAGAGTTGCTCATCGAAATCAGACCCGTGTTGGTAATCGTGTAACCGAAGATTCGGTTGAGCGAGCTGTTGTCCATCGCGTAGAGATACTTTCCTGATGGATCCACAACCATCGAATCCTCCTGAAACGGATGTGAGGACGGCGGTGTACCCAGGGAAGTCAGGGCTCCGTTTGTCGGTGATATGGTAAAGGTTGACACATTGCCGGACGTATCTTCAGAAAAGAGATACGTTCCAGTGGGATCCACCGCTATCACACTCACGTTGGCCACATTGACCGCCGGGATTTGCACACCGGGAGCGCCGGTGGTGGGATCGAGCGCGGTAGAAATGATCAGGCCGTCGGCGTGATCCACGATCCACAAGAACCTGCCGAGAGGATCGACTAGCAATTGACCATAAGTTACCGTGGGCGTGGCCGACGGCACAAGCTGACTGAGAACACCGCCCGGACTCACCGAATAAGTCACAAATGACTGCCCCACGCTTAGAGGCTGAACCGTGTAAAGGACGGTTCCATTCGGGTGCAACGCCGCCGAGATGGGCGGCCCGGGGCTGGCGGAAGTAGACAGGTATGTAACGGACCGCAATTGCCCAGTCGAAGGCACCACCGCGTAGGTCGAAATCGTCGTATCCCCATTCACTTCGAACAAATAGCGGGGAAAGGCCTGTGTCCCAGCCGACCGTGAAGCAGCGAAATTCTGGTTGGGCATATTGGCGCCGTTTACAGGGACGGCGATGCTTGGGGGAGTGAAGGAATACCCTGTGAGCGAGGGAGTAACGGTGTACGTCCCGTTCACCAAACCGGCGAAAACATAACTGCCAGAGGATCCGGTTGTGACTACGGCGGAGGAAGCCCCGCTAAGCGTGATCGTGACGCCCGACTGTACCGCCCCCGAAACGGCCCCGGAAATCGAGAATGCTCCTGAGACCGTGAAGTTTTGGTTGGGCATATTCGCACCGTTGACAGTAACTGGGAGATTCGTGGGACTAAACGCATAGCCCCCCGCGAGTGACGGAGTGAGAGTGTATGTGCCGTTTGCTACGTTGAGTGAATAGGAACCATCCGATGCCGTCGTAGCTTGTCCCGTGGCGCTTCCACTGAGAGCAACCGTTACGCCCGGTACGCCTGCGCCGCCGGAGTTGCTGACCACGCCGGAAATCGCGAAGGCGCCCGACACCGTAAAGTTCTGGTTAGGCATATTGGCGCCGTTGACAGTGACGGGGAGGCTCGTGGGGCTAAACGCATAGCCGCCGGCAAGCGACGGAGTGAGGGTGTACGAGCCATTGGCTAAGCTGAACGAAAAGGACCCATCCGATGCCGTCGTAGTTTGTCCCGTGGAGCTGCCACTGAGTGTGATTGTCACCCCAGACACGCCTGCGCCGCTGGAGTTGGAAACAACACCGGCCACATTGAAGGTTCCCGGAGGCCCGGAAGTGTTGGTCAGAGAAAAATTGACCGGTTTTGGCGGACCGACATCAGTACCTTTAGGCCCCGACACTGTGACTTGGTAGGGGCCAGCGGTCCCGTTAGCGGTGAAGAGACTGGAAGTGGCGTTCCCATTGGAGTCAATGGTATCGCTTTCCGTGTTTTTGCCATTAGCAAAGGTGCCGCTTGCGCCGGTCGAAGGAGCAGTAAAGGTCACAGCATAGGGAGTGGTTGTGTCGCCATTCACGTTGACTTGCAGGTTCGTGGGAAACTTAGTTTTCACGGGTGCGCTCTGCATATCCCCAGCCGTTTTAGTTATGATTATCGGGTTGGGGCAGCCCGAGCAGCCACCAGGGTTTGATGCCACCTGGACAAGAAAGGCGAAAAAACCTAGCTTTGCGAATGTCATCAGACGTTGATTCATCTCTCCTCCGGCCGATCCACGTTCAAGCCCTAAGTCATCGAGTCGCCCTTCGCGTAAGCAGAGGGCGCCGCTCTCCTTGCTACTTTTGCCGACCTAAAGACCCTTGCAGTTTTTCTGTGGCTGCGGCATGGGCGCTGTCTGCTCTTGAGGCCCTTGCGGCAACAGTTTCTCCATTTCTTTCGGTGAGGCGCCTGCGTTCGTTCTCGTAAACAAGCTGCAGCCACTTTTGGAATTCCAGGTCATGGGTTGTCGGGCTGAGTTTTGTCACGATGCAGGCGCCTCCAGGCACATTGCGGCGCAGTTTGGGGTCAGCACTCAGGAAGGTCAATAAACGGGGGAAAATCTAGTTCTTTAATAAGTCTTACTTAGCAGTAGGTTGAAAATAGGGAAGTTACTCTGTTTCAGCGAATGCGGCTTAGCAATCCCGGTTCTGTGCTAGAATCGCGCCAGTCCCGGGTACTCCCCCTAGAAGGATCCGCCATGGAGCAGGCTCCCAGTTTGCCAATGCTCAAGTTCGGTCCTTATCTTGTGGACTTGGCAGCGGGGGAAGTGCGCAAGAACGGTTACCGGATTCGGCTGCAGGAAAAACCCTTGCGGGTGCTGGCGCTTTTGGCTGAACGGCAAGGCCAGGTGGTCACGCGAGAAGAACTGCGAAAGCGTCTTTGGCCGGAGGACACGTTTGTCGATTTTGAGACTGGCCTGAACACCGCCGTCAGCAAGCTCCGCGACGCTCTTTCCGATAGCGCCGAAAAACCGCGGTACATCGAAACCATTCCGCGACGCGGTTATCGTTTTATCGCAACCCTTGAGGCTGTGCCCAGCGCAAGCGTTCCAACCAATCCGCCGGGACATGAAGCAGTTCCAAGTCCAGAAGCCACCATAGTTGGTCAGCAGGAACCTCGCCGACTCACACAATCAATTCGCTCGTCCGCTCTGTTTCGCATTGCCTCCGGCGCCGCGATTCTCCTGCTGCTTTTCGCTTTCTGGTGGCTAACTCCACTTCCAGAACCACGGATGTGGGACACCTTCCCTGTCACCGCCAACGGCAAACAGGACTTTCTTGTTCGTCCTGCAACCGACGGCGTGCGTATCTTTTACGTACAGCGCGCGGGCGACCACTACGAACTGATGCAAGTTTCCGTGAGTGGTGGGGAGCCGCGAAAAATGGATGCTCCTTTCCGCAACTCCCTGATCTGGGATGTTTCGCCGGATGGGTCGCAATACCTGCTGACGAGCTTTGCTCAGCGCGGCGAGCCGTCTCCCCTGTGGTCGTGGGCCGCCACCGGTGCTCCTCCAGTGAAGCTCGACAATCTGATTTCGGGGAACGCCACCTGGTCCCCCAATGGGAAGCTGCTCGCCTTGCACAACGGCCACGATCTCGTGCTCGCGAACGCCGACGGAACTGGCCAGCGCGTCATTCATAGTTTTCTGGAAGAGCCGGATTCACCTGTGTGGTCTCCGGACAGTCAATCGATTCGGTTCACGCTCAACGACACGGAACGCGACACTCACACGATTTGGCAGATTCGTCCCGACGGCGGAGAGCTTCGTCAAATACTGCCGGACTGGTCAAATCGCTCCCGCATCTGTTGTGGTACATGGACTCCCGACGGCAGATATTTCATTTTTACCGAACTGTGGGAAAGACGACGTCTATGGGTGCTACGCGAAAAAGGCGATTGGTGGAAGCGCAGCCCTCGCGGCCCGTTTCTATTGGAATCGCAATCCAATGGCGCGATAAGCCCCTTCGTCGGTAGGGACGGTCAGCACATCTACTTCTATGCTCTCGGAACGCAGGAAAGTCTCGAGCAACTGGACACTACTTCGCATCAATTCACATCCGTTCTTCCCGATGTACGGGCCATCCTGCCGAGCTTCTCGCGTGACGGCCAGTGGGTTTCCTACGTGCGGTTCAGCACGGGACTTCTCTGGGTCGGCCGGCTTGACGGGCGCGAGCCTCGTCAAATTTCTACGCCGGGACTCGCCGTCGCCTTCCCCCGCTGGTCGCCCGATGGGCTTACTCTCGCTTTCGTAGGAATAAAGCAAGGCGAGCCGCCACGCATCTACACTGTGGATGCTCAAGGCGGCCATCTGGAACCGCTCGGCCCTGGCGGTAACTCTTTTGCCGACCCGGATTGGGCGCCGGACGGCTCTTCGATCATTGCAACCCGGCGTGTTAATCGGTCGCCTTCCTCGAAAACCGGTTCCACTCTCACGGTAATCGCTCTGAAGTCCCGCGCCACCAACGACATCCCGGATTCCGCCAATCTCTCCGGCGCACGCTGGTCACCAGACGGCAAGTCCATCGCTGCTGTGAACCAAACCACGCAAGAGCTAAAACTCTACGATATTCCAACAAATAGATGGCGTTTAATCGCTCACGGCCAGAACATCGGCCTGCCGGAATGGTCAAAAGATGGCAGGTATCTTTACTACCAGGATTTGCTCGCTCCGGGCGAACCGCTCTATCGGTGGAATGTTGCCGCGCGTTCGGTTGAGTTCGTCGCCGATTTCCAAAAGGTTCTCGACTCGGGAGTACATCGCTGCTCATTCATTACACTGACCGCAAAGGGAGAACCCGTCATCGGGTTTCAGCGCGCCGTCTCCGATATCTACGGCGCTTCCCTGTACCTTCCGTAATGTGTCCGGTTCCGTCTTGGCACGAAACCGTCAAGAATTTCTTCTTGAGCCTCCGAGCGCAATCCGGCGCCGGTGTCCTTCTCTCTTTTAGAGCGCCAGGGCCCGCCATTCCTTCCACCCACTGTCCTGCGGGCTCTTTCCTACTGCACAAAGCCCACATTCGGCGTGGGGCCGCTGCCTTCCGGCGATTCCTTGATCGGCCCGAACTGCGCCTCATACCGCCCGAGATTCTCTCCGAGCGCCCGCCAAATTCGCTTCGCGTGCCCCGGGCTGACAATGGTGCTGCTGAGCAGCTTCCCCTGCTGCCCGTTGGGAAAAATGTAGATGAAATTCAGCGTGAACTCTTCCAGGTTGTGGTGAATCATCACCAGGTTGCTGTACTGACCTTGAAGTTCCTTCTCGTCCGCTTTGATTTGCACTTGCCCTTGCACTGGCTGCTGTTGGTCCATCGCATTTCGCTCCCGAATTTCTTCCTCGAACTTACCACAAGCGCTTCCCCTTCGCTCGGTCCGCTCCGTCGCCGCCCTTCTTTCCGCTTCTTGTGTCGAAAGATCAACAAAAGTCCCATTGACAGGCACGTTTGTTAAATGTAGTTTATTAGTTGAGTTTACTGTGGTTAATATATTGGCCAGGCTGGCGACGCGCCTTGCATCCGGATGGAGTGACGCAAAGGAATAACGGCGAGTGGAGAAATCGGTCCAAGAACCCCTGGTGAGCGCACAACCGGCGCCAAAGCTGAACTCCGGCGTCGTTATCACCCACGAGGACATTGACCGCGCGCATGACCGCGAGCGCGTCCTTGACGCGCGCGCCCGCGGCGGCATGTTTTCCCGGCTCCGCCTCCTCTGGCTTCTGGTGGGCCCTGGAATCCTCGTCATGCTAGGAGAAAACGACGGCCCCAGCATGCTTTCTTATGCCGCGACGGGTTCGCGTTACGGCGTTGGATTTTTCATTCCCTTTGTCGTGCTCACTTTCTTTATGGCGCTCATCGTGCAAGAAATGACCGTGCGCCTCGCCTCCGCCACGCATCGCGGCCACGCCGAACTCATCTTTGACCGCTTCGGGCCGTTCTGGGGCTGGTTCTCCATGGTCGATCTGGGAATCGGCAATTTCCTCACGCTCATCACCGAATTCATTGCCATTCGCGCCGGTCTGGGATTTTTTGGCGTGCCTCCGTGGATCGCGGTCCTATGCGCTCTGGCAGTTCTCTTTCTCGCGCTGGTCACGCACCGTTACTGGACCTGGGAGCGCATCACCCTGGCCGCGGCGCTGTTCAACCTGGTTTTTGTGCCGGTGGCCCTGCTGGCGCGGCCCCATTGGGGATCCGTCGCTCACGCAATGACGACCTGGATGCCGCTCCCGGGCGGCCTGACCAAAGAAACTTTGCTCATTCTCCTCGCTGACATCGGCGCGACGGTGACCCCCTGGATGCTGTTTTTCCAGCAAAGCGCCACCGTCGACAAAGGTCTCACGAAGGGAGACGTTCGCTTTGGCCGCATCGACACAACGCTCGGCGCCGCTCTGGCTGCGACCGCTGCCGTCGCCACGATTCTCGCCACGGCTCCGCTCTTTGCCCAGCACATGAGCGCGGAAAATTTCCAAGCCGCTGAATTCGCGCAAGCCCTGCAGCCGCTGATCGGGCGCTTCGGCGCATCGTTGTTTGCTCTGGGCATCGTTGAAGCCGGCATGGTGGCGTGTATTACCATCTCAACTTCTTCCGCCTACGCCTTCGGAGAAGTAGCGCACCGGCCGCACAGCCTGAATCTTCCGCTTCGCCAGGGCAAATCCTTCTATCTTGTCCTGCTCCTTTGCGCTGCGGCCGCCGCCGCGATCGTGCTCATTCCCGGGCTTCCGCTCGTGTACGTCGTTCTCGTCGTGAACGTCATCGCGGTGCTGGCCATGCCTCCCGCTCTCGTCTTTCTGTTCATGCTGGCCAACGACCGGGAAATCATGGGCGATCTCACGAGTCCCCGCTGGGTCAATGTTTTGGCCACGTGCGTTGTCCTTTTTCTGACCCTTGCGGGAATCCTTTTCGGCGTCAGCGTGGTTGCCCCGAACGTTTTCGCCTTCATCACCGGAAAGTAGGAGGAACTGCCATGGCTACCAACAACAACCAGATCAACGGTTCGACGGTTCCTCCCAATCAGAAATTCGTTCTGGTAGCTCTCGAACCGGATCAACTCGCCGCGCGCAAGAAGAAGCCCATTCCCCGGCGTCCACTGCGGGGCTACGAGAAGTTCGCCCTTTGGTCTCTCCGCATTTACGTGATCTTCATGATCGCTGTGGTCCTGTATCAAGTTCTCTCCGGGGCACATTAGAGCGATCTCCTCAGCTAACTCTCCCTTTTGTCGGCGCGCTTGGTGTGCGAGAATTTTTCGCGATGATGACTGCGCCGCGGCGATCCCACCTGAAACTGAGCAAGTTCCTCTTTGCCGCCGTTTTCGTTGGCGCTTGCATTTTGGTGGTCTACTGGGCTACGCAGCAGGGCAAACCGTGGGTTGTCCCCGAGGAATTCAAGAACCTCAAGAACCCACTGGCTCCCTCGGAAGCCAATTTAAGCGCGGCGCGCCAGCTCTATGGCGAAAATTGCGAGCAATGCCACGGCCCAACCGGCAAAGGCGACGGCCCCCAAGCCTGGATGCAGAAGCCCGCTCCCGCCGACCTCACCGACGCTTCGCGGATGCGCAACGTCACTGACGGTGAGATGTTCTATCAAATCACCGAAGGCCGCCGTCCCATGCCTTCGTTCAAAAACCGCATGACCGAAGACCAGCGCTGGGAACTTGTGCTTCTGCTACGGTCGTTTTCGCAGCCCGGCGGCGCGCCAAACCACTAAGGAATCCCCACCTTTTCCTTTTCCACTCCGGTGCTTTAGTGGGCCCCTTCCATTACGCGGTAGCGGCTTTCACTTGGGAAAGCGCGGCGGCGACTTCCTTCAGATCGGGCACGACGGGAATGTCGTAGTTCTTGAACCACGCGACTGTGCCGGCTTTGTTGACGATGGCGATGGCGCGGCCGGTGATGCCCTTATCGGCCAGATAGACACCGTACTTTTCGCTCATCGCGCCGCGGGGATGAAAATCGGCGAGCAGCGAGTACTTGATGCCCATTTTTTCGGCGTAGGCTTTGTGCGACCAGACACTGTCGACGCTGACCCCGAGGACTTCCGCGTCGAGCGTCTCGAACGAGCGCATGTCGTTGACAAAGCAGGCGTGCTCGTTGGTGCAGGTGGGGCTCCAGTCGAGCGGGTACCACACCAGCACGACGTTTTTCTTTCCGGCGAAATCGGAAAGCTTGACTTCTTTTTTGTCCTGGTTCAGAAGCGTGAAATCCGGCGCGGTTTGTCCGACGGCGATGCTCATGATGGTTCCTCCTGTGCTGTCAAATGGCGCAAAGCATCTTACCGAAAGGCTGCGCGGGCGACAAACCTGCGGCGTGTGTCGGCGGGCAGCAACACGTCACGCGCTTCCCTTGCGCGTGTTGGCAGAGTAGACTCTGCCGCAGGAGAATTGCATCGGCGCTGAAGCCACTCGCCGCGCTCCGCTCATGCCTTTGCGCGAACTGGTTCGCCTCTATCTCCAGCATGCCGGTGAATTTGGCAAGCCCGTGGCGCTTTCCGCGTTCGGGCTTCCTTCCGCCGAAACCGAAGCGATTTTTTCCGGGTACGACGAGGACTATCACATCAGCCGCTTCTTCCAATTTTCGGAAGCGGGCGGGCAACGGTTTTCCATCAACGGCATTGCCGCCACACATGTGGCTATCGACGGGGAGATTCGGTTGATTCTGTGATGAGTTCCAAAATGGGAATCTGGGATAAGTGACACCCGGCTGTTTTACGTAAGAGCGGATTCTAAAGGAGTTACAGGCGTCACGTTTTGTAAGAGCAGAATCTAAAGGACTTGCGGTGACGGGATTTTCGTCACACACGTAAGAGCGGAATCTAAAGGAGTTAACGGGAGATTGAGAGAAGGTAGGGAGCTGCTCGCGGGGAGTTAGACGTACCGCGGGGCGGGCGAGCATAGTAGGGGTGGCACGAAAACCGTGCCCAAGCTACAAAACAAGTATAGCAGATTAGTACTGTTTGTCAAGAAGAAAATAAATGGTTTGGATGCTAGAACTTGGAGATGCTTTCGAAAGCTCAGGGCAAACTCTTCGGATAGTCAAATAAGTTGTGTGGATGCTGTGGGTTAGGGGCGGGATACGGAAAAGTCAAAGGCCCCACACGCAAAAACCGGCGTGATGGGGCACCCGAACCGTGGCTATTTATTTAGGTGCGGGCCACCCGTCTAAGAGCCCGGCGCAGGGGCAGCCTGGGTCAATCTGAAGATTGCCCCTACAGAAGGCTCGGCCTTATTCCGGGTCGTAGGGGCGGATTAGGGGCGAATCTTTGGATTCGCCTGGGTCAATCTAAAGATTGACCCCTACAGCTAGGCGGAGACGGAGCGGTGGAAGCGGCGGGCGAGCTTTTCGTGTTCGTCGCGGATTTCGCGAGGGAGGCGCGCGCCGAATTTGGCGAGAAACTGCCTGGAATCGTCCATTTCGGTGCCCCAATCATCGGGATTGACGCGGAGCAGTTCTTCAAGGGCTGAACTGGAGACATTCAGGCCGTCGAGGGTCAGGCCATTTTTGGCGGGGACGTAGCCGATGGGCGTTTCCTGTGCCGCGCCGGAACCTTCGACGCGTTCGAGAATCCATTTCAGAATGCGGACATTTTCGCCGTAGCCGGGCCAGAGGAATTTGCCTTCGGCGCTTTTGCGAAACCAATTGACGTGAAAAATCTTCGGAGGCTTGGGGATGCGTTTGCCCATCTCAAGCCAGTGGCGGAAATAATCGGCCATGTTGTAGCCGCAGAAGGGCAGCATGGCCATGGGATCGCGGCGGGTGATGCCAACGTCGCCGGTGGCGGCGGCGGTGGTTTCCGAAGCCATAGTGGCGCCAACAAACACACCGTGCTGCCAATCGAAGGACTCGTAGACGAGCGGAGCCACGCGGGCGCGGCGTCCGCCAAAAATGAACGCGGAAATGGGAACGCCCTGGGGCGATTCCCACTGAGGCGAAATGCTGGGAGATTGCCGCGCAGGGACCGTGTAGCGGGCGTTGGGATGCGCTGCCGGTCCTTTAGAAGAATTCCATTGCTCGCCCTTCCAATTGGTCAAACCTGCCGGAGGCTCGCTGCCGATGCCCTCCCACCAAGGTTCCCGTTCCAGTGTCATCGCCACGTTGGTGAAGAGGGTGTTTTTGTGGAGCGCGCCCATGACGTTGGGATTGGTGAGCATGCCTGTGCCAGGCGCAACGCCGAAGAAGCCAGCTTCAGGATTGATGGCGTGCAGATAGCCGTCATCGCCTATCTTCATCCAAGAGATGTCATCGCCTACGGTCCAAACGCGATAGCCCTGGCTTTCCAGCGCGGAGACCATCATGGCGAGATTGGTTTTGCCACAAGCGCTGGGGAAGGCGGCGGCCATGTACGTGACCTTGCCGTCGGGAGCTTGCAAGCCAAGGATGAGCATGTGCTCGGCCATCCAGCCTTGTTCGCGAGCCATTACGCTGGCGATGCGAAGAGCGAAGCATTTTTTGCCAAGCAGCGCATTCCCGCCGTAGCCCGAACCGACGCTCCAAATCAGCTTTTCTTCGGGAAAGTGCACGATGTAGCGGCGGGTCGGATCGAGGTCGCCCAGCGAATGCAGCCCAGGGACAAATTCCGCGGAGGAGCCTAGCCTCAGCATCGCGACGTTGCCCATGCGGGTCATGATGCGCATGCTGGCGACGACATAAGGACTGTCCGTTGCTTCGACGCCAAGCTTGCTGAGAGGCGAATCCGCCGGTCCCATGATGTACGGGATAACGTACATGGTCCGGCCACGCATGGCGCCGTCAAAGAGCACGCCCAGTTTGTGCTTCGCGGCGCCGGGATCCATCCAGTTGTTGGTTGGCCCCACGTCGTCCTTGTCAGGAGCGCAGATGAAGGTCAGGTGTTCGGTGCGGGCGACGTCATTCACCGAGCTGCGATGGAGGTGGCAGTTGGGATAGGTTTTCTCGTTGAGCGCGAAGGTATCGCCTTGGGCAAGCAGCTTTTCAGCCATGCGCTGATACTCGGCTTCGGAGCCGTCGCAAAAGACAATGCGGTCGGGCTTCGTCAGCCGGGCGGCTTCTTGCACCCAAGTTTCCAACGGAGTTGCCACTCTGTTCTCCCAGCCGGACCAAATCTCGTACAGCGAAATACCAAGCCCGCAGCCTTCCGGCTACGTATTGGGCCGGCAAAGCTCTGAATAAAGACCCCGGCACCGCCGGAATCATGGAGCGAATGGATTGGCCAAGCCAGCGGGCTCATGGAAAGGCGGGAACTTTCAGCCAAGCCGGCAGGCGCTCTGCTACTACCCGCCCCAGTCTATGTTACCGGTTGGGTCAGGCGCAACATGGTGGACCGCTAATCGAACAAGAAGCGAGACAAAAAGAGAAAGAGAGACGAGATTGGCCGGGCGAGCGACTGTGGCGGCGTTCACAGGGTCTTGTGACATTAATCACAGCGAGAAGTGCGTGCGATCCGGAGAATAGGTTGTGAGAAAGTCGCGGAGCGCGCGTGTTCAAAATCCGTCAGGCCCAACTCCTCGCACCGGGTATCAAGCGCTTCGTCATTGAAGCTCCCAGGATCGCGCACAAACAGAAGCCAGGGCAGTTCGTCATTCTGCGAATCAACGAGCCGGGAGAACGCATCCCCTTGACGATTGAGAGCTCGGATCCCGTTGAGGGAACCATCAGCATTGTCGTGCAGGCGGTAGGGAAAACAACGCATCTGCTGCATTCGCTAGGGGACGGAGACTTCCTTGCGGACGTGGTGGGTCCGCTTGGGAAACCCTCGGAAATTGAGAGATTTGGAACGGTCGTGGTCGTGGGCGGCGGTGTGGGAACCGCCATGGCATACCCCACGGCGGCGGCGATGAAGCGGGCGGGCAACCGGGTCATATCCATCATTGGCGCGCGCAACAAGGAACTCGTGCTTCTGGAAAAAGAGATGGGAGCAGTGAGCGACATCCTGCTGGTGACGACCGACGACGGAAGCTACGCGGAGAAAGGCTTTGTGACCGATAAGCTGCGCGACCTGATGCAGGCAGGGACGCACATCGACTTGGTACTGGCGGTCGGGCCGGTCGTAATGATGCGAGCCGTGGCGGAATTGACGCGGGAAGCACACATTCGGACGGTGGTGAGCCTGAACCCGATCATGATTGACGGAACGGGCATGTGCGGCGGCTGCCGCGTGCTGGTGGATGGAAAGAAAAGCGAGTTTGCGTGCGTGGATGGGCCGGAGTTTGACGCCCATCGCGTGAATTTCGATGTGCTGGTGCAACGCAACGCGATGTACCACGAAGCGGAGCGCCTCTCCATGGAAGAGTTTATCCGGGAACGCGCGGCGCAAGGGGAGAGAGCGCACAACGACGCCGAGGAGCAGTGCGCGGTGCTGCAAGGGGGCAAGCGATGACGCAGCCCGCCGCGCGTTCCGCCAATCCGCTGACGTTGAAAGAGCGGATGAAAGTGCCGCGGCAGTTGATGCCGGAGCAGGATGCGGCATTGCGCAGCCAAACGTTCACCGAAGTGAATTTGGGGTATTCGGCGGAGTTGGCGCGACAAGAAGCGCTGCGGTGCCTGGAGTGTGCGAAAGCAACTTGCGTGCAGACCTGTCCGGTAGGCGTGAAGGTGAAGGAATTCGTGCAGTTGATTGTGGCGGGCGATTTTGCCGGGGCGGCGGCGAAGATCCGGGAAGACAACGTGTTGCCGGCAATTACGGGCAGGGTCTGCCCGCAGGAAGATCACTGTGAGGCGGGATGCAAGCTCGGCAAAACCAAGAATGTGAGACCGCTGGGGATCGGATACCTGGAGCGGTTCGTGGCGGATTACGAGCAGCGCATGGGAATTCGCCACCTGCCGAAAGTGCCGCCAACGGGAAAGAAAGTGGCGGTGGTGGGGAGCGGGCCGTCAGGATTGACGGTGGCGGGCGATTTGGCGCAGAGGGGACACAAGGTTCGCGTTTTTGAGGCACTGCACGAATTGGGCGGCGTGCTGGTGTACGGCATTCCGGAGTTTCGCCTGCCGAAACAAATTATCCGCGAGCAACTGGACTATCTGCGGGACATGGGCGTGGAGTTTGAGACCGACGTGGTCGTGGGCAGAACCGTGACGATTGACGAGTTGATGGGCGAAGAGGGCTACGACGTGGTGTTTATTGGAACGGGAGCGGGTTCGCCGCAGTTCATGGGGATTCCGGGCGAACATTTGAACGGCGTGTATTCGGCGAATGAGTTTTTGACGCGCATCAATTTGATGAAGGCGTATCAGTTCCCACGCTACGACGAGCCCATGGTGGATTTGCACGGCAAGGACGTGGCGGTGATCGGCGGAGGGAATACGGCGCTGGATGCGATTCGTTCGGCGCTGCGGCTGGGAGCGCGCAAAGCGTACGTGGTTTACCGGCGCAGCGAAACGGAGATGCCGGCGCGCATCGAGGAAGTTCACCATGCGCAACAGGAAGGCGTCGAGTTTCACATGCTGACAAATCCGGTGGAGTTTTTGTCGGATGGAAAAGGCTGGCTCGCGGGGGCGCGGTGCGTGCGGATGGAATTGGGCGAGCCGGATGCGTCGGGCAGGCGGCGGCCCGTGCCCATCGCGGGGTCGGAGTTCGAGTTGCCGCTTTCGGTGGTGGTCATTGCGGTGGGGACGAGCGCGAATCCGATCGTGCAAAGCACCACGCCTGGATTGGCCACGGACAAGCGGGGATACATTCAAGCGGATTCAACGACGCAACGCACTTCACGAAAAGGTGTGTTCGCGGGCGGCGACATTGTGACGGGAAGCGCGACGGTGATCCTGGCGATGGGAGCAGGACGCCGCGCGGCGAAGTCCATTCACGAATACCTTACCAGCGGCATTTGGGAAGTGCCCGCAGCCTGAGTAAACAAAAACATGTTTGAGGCGGGCTCGCAGGATCGCGAACCTATTGCGCTTTGCCTGTTGTAGATTAGAGCCCCTTGCCAAATACCAATGCATTCGACCGCCTGCGTGTGGTGCTGGTGAATACGCGGAATCCGCTGAATATTGGGGCGGCGGCGCGCGCCATGAGCAATTTCGGCTTTGCGCGGCTGCGCGTGGTGAATCCATTTGAATTGGCGTTTCGGGAGGCGCGCTCCGCGGTGGGAGCCGCTCCGCTGCTCGCCCGAGCGGAGGAATTCAAGTCGGTTGCGGAAGCAGTAGCGGATTGCTTGCTCGTGGTCGGGACGACGGCGCTGAGCCGGCGAAATCCCGAGCAGGATGTGCGAGGACTGGAGCAGAGCGCGCGGCTGATACGGAAGAGGCTGGCGGCGGGCAATGTCGCGCTGCTGTTCGGGTCTGAGAAGCGTGGGCTTTCGAACGAGGATCTCAGCCACTGCCATTGGCTGATGCGGATTCCCACACGCGAAGAACATCGCTCGATGAACCTGGGACAAGCTGTGGCGGTGTGTTTGTACGAACTTGCGCGAGAAGCGAAACCCGCCGCGGGAAAAGAAAAAGTCTCGCGCGCGGCGGCGGGCGATCTCGAGCGGCTCACTTCTTTGTTGCTTGAATTGCTGCAGGCCAGCGGCTATTTGAAAACGGCTTCTGACAAGGCCGGAAGCAGGAAATCGGCGGCACCGGCGGACGAGAAACTCCGGCGCTTTGTGCGGCGGCTGAACCTCTCCGCGGACGACGCACAACTTCTGCTTGGCATGTTGCGACAAATGGAGTGGAAGCTGCGAACAAGCGCAAAGCTCGATTATCAATAGGAAACTCGACACGAAGAACTAAGGAGCGTTGCTGGCCACGTACTCCCAGTTCGTGGTTTCCGAAAAGATTTCGCCCGTGCCATTCACAAAAGCGCCATGAGCGTAACCGTCATTCTGGAGCTGGAACATCATCCAGGCAGTCGGATAACCCAGATACCCATAAACACCCAAGACACAACCCAGCGCGACGGTCGAGCACGTGGGCGAACCTTCGATATCGGCGTGGGACGGGCCGATAAGCGTGCCTTTTGCTTTCACGATACCGGCCGGGGCCGCGGTGTAGTAGGCAGCGATGGACTGCAAGCCAGTGGAGGAAGCAGGCTGGGTGGGCGGAGAAATGGGAAAATCCAGCGAGCCGTCAATCAGGAAAATGGAGCCTTGCGTGAGGGTCGAGGTATCTGCGCAATTCTGCGGGCTGCTGCAAAACTGCTGCGCGGGCAGCTCGATGGGCATGACCGTTTTGATGGCCCCGTTGGACTTTTTCAATGCGTTGATCGCACCGGTGGCGCCCTGCGAGTGCCCGAACGCGCCGACCTGGCTGGTGTTCAGTTTGTTCTGAAAAAGGCCGGGAGTCGTGTTTTGAGAAATCATGAAATTTGCAGAGTCGAGAATGGTTTGACCCGTGCCAGTGTTGAGGTCCTGCGTGGCAATCACCACAAATCCCCAGGAAGCCATGTGCTTGAGAAAGTAAGAATAATTTGACGAAGTCGAATCCGTGCCGTTGCCCCAAGTAAGGATCGGAAAACCACCGGGACCCGGCGACAAGCTGGAGGGATAGTAGACATCGAATTTGTTCCCCTTGGAATCGCAGCAATTCCAGCCAATCGCGACCGTCACAGCATACGGGCCGTTGTTGTAGTACTTCAGTTCGATGGGTTTGGTGGGGTAATTCGGGGGGTTGCAGGAAAGCAGCAGCGTGCCGCAGAGCAAAATGGCCAAGGCGGGAGCTAACTTTTGCAAGATTTTTCGCGGCTTTGTGCGCATAGGATCCTCCCGCGCCGATTCACAAGAGCCTCGAAGCGTGAAGCGCGGGCCATGCGATATTCGAGCGCCATCCTGGCCGACTTTCTTGTGAAATAGTGAAAGAAACGAGCAGTTCGTTGCACTGTGTTGAATGAGCATGGAGATCAGTTTCAGGTCCCTACCGACGGAGTTGGAGTGTTCACTGTTTGTCCGCTCGGTTGCACACTTTTTTAGCGCGGCAGTCAAGAAGATGGTATCGTAGTCGGTGCCTTATTCGCTCTGCATACCAGGAAAGATCACCTTCTAGCGCAGATCGCCGGAGAGTACATGGAAATTAGTGTCACGCAACAAGCACCGCAAGCACAGCCCTGGAACCGCCCATTCTGGAAACCGGTTCGCGGGAAAGAAGGCGTCTTCGCCTATCTCGTCATCATTCACGTTCTGTGCGTGGTTGGATTGATCCTTTTTCCGCTGCCGAGTTGGAAGGTGCTGGGCATGACAGTGTTGTTCACAGCGTTCGGCGGGCTAGGAACAACGGTTTGCTATCACCGGATGCTGGCGCACAAGACGGTCAAGACCAACCCGGTCATCGAGCAATTCCTGATTTTCTGGGCGGTGTTCAACGGTTCCGGACATCCTGCGAGTTGGGTTGCGTATCATCGGTTGCATCACGCGGTCACGGATTTGCCGGAGGACATTTCCAGTCCGAAACAGGGCGGTTTTTGGTGGGCGCATTTGCGCTGGCTGTATCAGACAGAACCGGCCGACAAAAAGCGCTGGGCGCCAGAACTGACGGGCGGGATTTACACGATCTGGGGCTGGGCCGAGACGCCGGTGATTTTGCTGTCCATTTTCAGCGGGCTGATTCTGGGATTCGGGTGGATGGGTTTTTTCTGGATGGGCGCGATTCGGCTCGCTTACTCGCTCCATTTGCAGTGCCTGGTGAATAGCCTGACGCATTTGGGCGAGGCTAAAGAGGGCGGCGATTCGAGCATGAACGTGTGGTGGCTGGGGCCGTTTCAGTTGACGGCCTGGGGCGAGAACTGGCACAAGAATCATCACACTCATGCGGGTTCGGCGCGGCTGGGATTGCGCTGGTATCAAACCGATATCGGCTGGTATTTCATCTGGTGCCTGGAAGCCGTGGGGCTCGCACATTCCGTGAAGCGCCCGCGGGTTTCGTAACTTCCGTCTCTCCAACTCGTGCTTCGTTCTAAACTAGTGGGCGGAGTCTACTTCCGCTTCTTGCGCTTATGTACGCACAGAAATTCAGTGTGACGGTGGTCATTCGCGGCGAGCAGCAGGCGTGTCCGCTGGAGTGGCTTGATCAGTTCTGCATGCGCAACTTCACGAACTCCGCGGAATTCGACGACACGCTGCCGATTGCGGATGGAAAAATCGAGGCGAGTTTTCGACTTACGCCGGAGCGCTTCGGCGAAGGTTTGGCGGCCTGGCTCACGCAGCGCGGCAAAGGGCAAGGCGAACCGGTGGCGGTGCGGGTGTCTCTAGCGTAGAGGATCAGTCAGGTTGTGGTTGAGATGCTTCGCTTCGCTCAGCATGACAAGCGGCGTACAAGAGCTTTTTCCTAAAACCTCTTAAGCCTACTTTTCAAGTTCGCGGAAAAGAAATACTTTCGGGGCGCGGAGTAGCTTTCTCACCGCGCAACGCCGCGCGGATCTTCGGAAGCGCGGCTAGAGCCGCAACTTCGCCGGCAGCAATCATGTCGGGAGTTTTGCTGAAATCATCCCAGACAAACTGTGTTACATCCGGCTCGATGATGATGTCTGCCTGCGTGCGCCAGGCCAGATCCGAGTGGCGCTGAAGAATATTGAACGAGCGGCTAAGAATGTCGGTAAACGTGCGAGGCTGTTCGACGTTCCCTGACTCGAGATAGACAGCAATGACGATTTCGGCTCCGAGAAGCAGGGCGCCTTCGATAGGAACTGGAGCCGTCAGGAAGCCGTCGACTAAGGTGCGCCCTTCGTGCTGGATGGGGACGAACAATCCAGGGTACGCGCAAGAGGCGCGGAGCGGCGGAATGATTTCGCCGTGCGAATAGTAAATGGTGACGCCAGCAAGAATGTCCGTGGCCGCGATAGCCATCGGCGTCGTCAATTCCTCAAATGTTTTCACCGGCGTGAATCGCGCAAGAAATCTTTCCATGCGCTGGTTGGTGGCCAGGCCGAGCCAGGAGGGCGTCCAGCGGCCGAAGTCGGAGAAAGTGGTAGACGAGCCGACTTTTTCCATTTCTTCGAGGGACGCTCCAGCGCAATAGGCTGTCCCAATGAGCGCGCCGACGCTCGTTCCCGCCACGCAATCGATCGGGATGCCGGCTTCGCGCAAAACGCGCAGCACGCCAATGTGGGCGATGCCGCGCGCAAATCCGCCAGCTAGTGCTAAGCCGACGCGCGGGCGCCCCACCTGCTGCGGCTGATCGCCATAAGCAAACGCACGAATTCTGTCCTTCGCGCTTCGGATCCATGATAGGGGCCCGGAGAGCTTTTCTTCATCCGCCATTTTCCCATTTTAGCCTGCCTGTCGATGGCTGCCCGATGGTTTGACCGGCGCATGCCGGTTTTGTAACCTGTCTCTGAGTCGGAACCTCGAAGAAAAGGCCACCATGAAACGTCGGATTGAGAAAGCCGTAGTGTTGGGCGCAGGAACCATGGGGTCGCGGATCGCAGCGCATTTCGCAAATGCGGGGCTGCCTTGCATCTTGCTGGACATCGTGCCTCCCAATCTGCCCGCCGATGCCCCGGCCGGAGATCGCAACAAGATTGTGCGCTCGGGATTAGAAGCGGCGAGAAAGTCCAAGCCGGCCGCATTCTTCACCGCGGGGCTGGCGGAAAAAATTGCTATCGGAAATTTTGACGATGATTTGGCGAGCTGCGCCGAAGCGGATTGGATTATCGAAGTTGTCGCAGAAAACCTGGAAATCAAAAGGAAACTGCTGACGCGCGTCGCGCAATATCGCAAGCCCGGCGCGATCGTGACGACCAATACCTCCGGGCTGCCTGTCCATCTGATCGCCGAAGGAATGAGCGAAGAATTCCAGCAGCACTGGGCCGGCACACACTTCTTCAATCCGCCGCGGTACCTGAAACTGGTGGAAGTCATCCCCGGACCAAAAACTTCCCATGAAGTCGTCGAATCCTTGAGCGAATTTTGCGACCGCAGGCTCGGAAAGGGCGTGGTGATCGCCAAAGACACGCCGAATTTCATCGCCAATCGCATCGGAACGTTTTCGATGCTGAACGCTCTGCGCCTGATGACCACGCTCGGCATGACGGTGGAAGAAGTCGACGCCTGCACGGGCCCGGCGGTGGGTTGGCCTAAGTCCGCCACATTTCGCACGGCCGACCTTGTTGGCCTCGATGTGCTGGTGCACGTCGTAAAAAACATTTATGAAACCGCGCCAAACGACGAGTCCCGCGAGACGTACAAAATTCCCACCTTTGTTGAGGAAATGACCAAGCGCGGCTGGCTGGGCGACAAAACGGGACAGGGTTTCTATAAAAAAGTGCGAGGCGATGGCGGAAAGGAAATTCTTGCCCTTGACCTGAGCACCATGGAGTACCGGCCGCGGCACAAAGCGAAGTTCGGCTCGCTCGAAACGGGCAAAGCCATCGAAGGCACACGCGAACGCTTGCACGCATTGGTCACGCCGCTCTTCGACGGACAGAAGGGAGACAAAGCACAGCAATTCATGTGGGGCGGGCTGTCGGAAATGTGCTTATACGCGGCGCGGCGCGTCCCGGAGATTTCCGACACCGTGGTCGATATCGATCGAGCGATGCGCTGGGGATTCGGCTGGGAGCTCGGACCGTTTGAAATCATTGACGCCATCGGCGTGAAAGCGTTCGCCACGCAAGTACAGAAAGAAGGCCAAGCTATTCCTTCCATCATCGAAAAGGTGCTTGCCAGCGGACGAAAGAGCTTTTACGAATCCGAAAAAGGCGCCACTACGGTTTTCGATCTGTGCAGTGGCGGAGCGAAGAAAGTCGAAGAACCAAAAGGCGTCATCATCCTGAAGTCGCTGAAGGACGCGGGAAAAGAGATTGAACGCAATGCTGGCGCGAGCCTGATCGATCTAGGGGACGGCGTGGTTTGTTGCGAATTTCACGCCAAGATGAACGCCATCGGCGCCGACCTGATTTCCATGATGCATAAGGGCCTGAAACGGCTGGAGACGGATTTCGACGCCATGGTCATTGCCAATCAGGCCGTCAATTTTTCGGTTGGCGCAAATCTGATGCTCGTGCTCGTCGCCGCCCAGGAGCAGGAATGGGATGAATTGCACATGGCGGTCAAGCAATTCCAAAACGTCAATTTGGCTTTGAAGTATGCGCCGAAGCCGGTCGTAGCTGCGCCACAAGGTATGGCGCTTGGCGGTGGCTGCGAAGTCGCTTTGCATGCTTCAAAAATTCAAGCGGCGGCAGAGGCGTACATCGGCTTAGTGGAAGCGGGGGTTGGCCTGATTCCCGGCGGCGGCGGGACGAAAGAAATGTTGATCCGCGCGAACGAGCACGCCGCGGGGCACGAAGACCTGGATTTGTTCCATGCACTCAAGCCGGTGTTTGAAACGATTGCTATGGCGAAGGTTGGCACCAGCGCGGAGGAGTGCCGGGATTTCGGATTCCTGCGCCGGGGCGACGGCGTCTCCATGAATCGCGACCGCCTTGTGGCCGACGCCAAGGAGGCCGCACTCGCACTGGCTCGCGGAGGGTATAAGCCACGAGCCGCGAATTGGCAAGAAGGCGCTCAGACAACGCAAATCAAAGTGCTGGGCGAGCAGTTTCTAGCCGGAGCCAAGCTGGCGATTCACATGCTCGTGCGCGGCGGCTTCGCCTCGGAGTACGACGGGCATGTCGGACGCAAACTGGCAAACATCCTCGCTGGCGGCCCGCTCACTGCTTCCCAGTTAGTCAGTGAACAGTACGTGCTCGATCTCGAGCGCGAAGCCTTCGTGTCGCTGTGCGGCGAGAAGAAGACGCAAGAGCGCATCGCCCATACGTTGAAGACCGGCAAGCCCCTGCGAAATTAGCAGCAGGGACGGTCAGCGGATGCTCGCGAGCGAAGAAATGCTCGCGCATGCAAAGCGAAATCTGCGCTAGGCAACGGGAACTGAGAAGTGCTCATGAAGGATGCGCATCTTGCCCTGAGCGTCGCGCTGAAAGACGTGCGTGGCACGGATCAGGTCGAGCTTTTCTTCCGCGCGCTTGCCGCCCCCAAGGTCACGGCCGGTTGCCTGAAACGAAAAGGTATAGCATGCAATTCCAGCGTCGCCGCCGATGAGCACGACATCGATGGGGCCGAGTTTCAGGTCCATCCGCGTATCCGAGCTGAAATACTCCCGGGCGCGCCGCATCGCGCCCAGCCGGCCAGGTTCGGCACGCCCCATGGCAATCTGAAAAACCATACTTCCCTGAGCGTAGTAGGAGTTCAATTGTTCCTCGGATTTGGCAAGGAAAGCGGACCAGAAAAGCTCAACTGCTTTTCGTATCTCCTCGCTCGTCACCTTTTCCAAGAGACCCTCACTGACGGTGCGCCGCACCATCTTTCCGATTTGAGCGTATTGTAAACCCCGGAGCGATTGAGCTCAATTGTTGTCATGCAAAGACTACCGCACTCCGACCATTTCGGGCAATCTGCTGGCAACTCCTAACTGTATAAAACCGTATTGAATACATGATTCTATTAGATGTACTATATGGACCTGCGGAGGGAACTGTGCAGAAACTGCTGGCGCCGCGCGAAGCGGCCAAAATCCTCGGTATCAGCTACCCCACCTTGAAGCAGTGGATTTACCACAACAAGCTCAAGTCCGTGAAAACTCCCGGCGGCCACCACCGCGTTCCGGAAAGCGAAATCGACCGCCTTATTCCCAGGAAGTTGCTTCGAGGAGACGTTGAAACGCGGCGCGGAAATTTCCGGAAAATCAGCGGAAGAAATCAGCTGATTGGCCGGGTGCTGGAGGTGAAATACAGCGGCCTGCTTGCGCAAGTTACACTGGCCATCGGCGAACAGCACATCACTTCCATCATTACCGCAGACGCCGCAAAGGAATTGCGGCTGAAGCCGGGCGATCGCGCCGCAGCACTCGTCAAATCGACCGAAGTGATGATTCTACGAGTCTGAGTGGCAATGATACGTGATTGGTGACTCTTGACTCGTGCAAAAAGGATTCCCCGAGCCTGGCTCGAACTGCTGGTAATTGCGGCAGGGATTTTCTTCGCGCAAAGTAACTGGGCCGCTCAGGGACGCGAAATCCGCGTGGCGGCAGCCGCGGACTTGAAATTGGCGATGGCCGAACTCGTCAACAAGTTCGAGAGCAATTCCCACACAACGGTGAGCGTGAGTTACGGCTCAAGCGGCAATTTTTTCGCGCAAATACAAAACGGCGCGCCGTTCGATGTTTTTCTTTCGGCGGACATCGAGTATCCGCGAAAGCTGGAAGCTGCCGGATCTGCCGAACCGGGAACTCTCTTCGAATACGCCGCGGGCCGAATCGTGATTTGGATGCCGCCTGAAATAAATGCCGATGTGAGGAAGCAGGGATGGAACGCGTTGCTGGATCCTGCAGTCCGCAAAATCGCCATTGCCAACCCCGACCATGCGCCCTACGGCCGAGCCGCCGTCGCAGCCTTGCAAAAGGCAGGCATCTACGAACAAGTGAAATCGAAACTGGTTTTGGGCGAGAACATTTCGCAAGCCGCGCAGTTCGTGCAATCGGGAAATGCGCAGGCCGGCATCCTGGCAAAGTCTCTTATGCTATCGCCGGAAATGAAGAATGGACAGGTTTGGGAGATTCCTAGGGAGTTGCATCCGCCGATCGAGCAAGGAGCCATGGTGTTGAAAAGCGCAAGGAACAAACAAGGAGCGCTAGAATTTCTAGACTTTTTGAAAAGTGACTCCGGCCAGCGAATTCTGGAAAAGTATGGTTTTGTTGTGCCGCGGCGCATCTCCGCCGTACCTGCACAGCCATGAACATGGATCCCCTGTTTCTTTCGTTTCGGTTGGCGCTGTGTGTTTCGGTGATTTTGCTCGTGCTGGCCATGCCGCTGGCGTACTGGCTGGCGTACTCGAATTGGCGCGGCAAATTCTTGCTGGAGTCCATCGTCGCGCTGCCGCTCGTACTGCCGCCAACAGTCCTCGGATTCTACGCGCTAATCGCCATGGGTCCGCGCGGCCCACTCGGAAAATTGTGGCTCGCGCTTTTCGGACACGGCCTTGCCTTCACCTTCACCGGTTTGGTGATCGCCTCGATTTTTTACAGTTTCCCGTTTGCCGTGCAGCCGCTAATGACTTCCTTTGAAAACGTCGACCAACGGCTGCTTCATGCCTCAAGCGTCCTCGGTGCGGGACGATGGCGCACCTTTCGCCGCGTCATCTTGCCTTTGTCCTTGCCGGGTGTAATCACAGCGTTGGTTCTGAGCTTCGCGCATACGCTTGGCGAATTCGGCGTCGTGCTCATGGTTGGCGGAAATCTACAAGGCGTGACGCGCACCGTTTCCATCGACATTTACGACCGCGTGCAATCGTTGGAATATGGCGCGGCCAACCGCATGGCGCTTATCCTCCTCACCATCTCTTTCAGTGTGTTGGCGACGGTCTATGCCATCAATCGCCGCGTATGGTCGCCGTGGGCCGCGAAGTAGATTCCGCAGCGCTCGTCGCGCGTCTTCGCAAAGAACGGCGTGGCACACGCGCGTCCGATTTCGTTCTCGATGTTTCCTTCGAAGTGCCTTCCGGCATCACCATTCTGTTTGGCCCTTCCGGCGCAGGCAAATCCACGCTTCTGGATTGCATCGCGGGACTCCTGCGGCCGGACAGTGGTCGCATCGCGGCGGGCGAAAAAGTCTTGTTCGATAGTGCAACCCAGACCGATCTTCCTCCCCAGGCGCGCAACGTCGCTTATGTTTTTCAGTCTCTTGCGCTCTTTCCGCATCTCACTGTTGAACAAAATGTCGAATTCGGCCTGCACCATTTGCAGGCGGCTGACCGACAACAACGTGCCGCGGCGATACTCGAAGCCTTTCGCGCGGAAAAACTGAAGAATCGCAAACCGGATCAGATTTCGGGCGGCGAAAAACAACGCATCGCCCTCGCCCGGTCGCTGGTCACGAACCCGCGCTTATTGCTTCTCGACGAGCCTTTGACGGGTCTGGACGCCGCTCTGAAATCGTCCATTGTTGAGGACTTGCGCGCCTGGAACACGGCAAATCGCATTCCAATTCTTTACGTCACGCACAGCCGGGAAGAAGCCGACGCTCTCGGCGAGCGCGTCATCGCCATCGAAAATGGCCGCATCGTCAGCCAAGGCGCGCCCATGGAAGTGCTGGACGCGCCGCGACGTATACGCCTGGCTCAATCGGCGGGATTCGAGAATCTGCTGCCCGGCACGGTTCTCGATCTTCGCGAGCCCGATGGCGTGATGCGAGTCCGCCTCGCAGGAAGTTCATGCGAGATGGAAGTGCCGCTGGCTCACGCCTCCGCCGGCGACCGCGTGCAAGTCGCTATTCGTGCCGGAGACATTTTGCTCGCCGCCGAGCGTCCGCGCGGCCTGAGCGCTCGAAACATCTTTGAAGGGAAAATTACTTTTCTGGAGCAACGCGGCGCCATGTTCCTCGCGCGTGTCGATTGTGGCATCAGTTTTGCCGCTCACGTCACACCTGGAGCGGTTCGCGCGCTCGAGCTATCTTCAGGCAAACAGGTTTGGCTGGTCGTGAAGACGCACTCTTGTCATCTGGTCGAGTAGCATTCTTGAGTTTCCACACGAGCACACAGAAAACGCACGAGGCAAATCTCTTCCCCGAAACGGACAGCTTATTACTGACGACTGAAAACTCTTTACGATTTGGGCTTCTGCGCCGCTGGGGGAGCTGGCTTGTTCGCTGGAACTGAAAATTTAATCTCGTCGGCTTCCAGCGTGTCCCCTTTCGGCGTCGCATGAATGACTACGAGATCTCCCACCGTGAGGTCGGTTGCTTTGGCGGGCTGGTCGCTAGTCGCGTCAGAGGGCTTCACTGGCTTTTCGGTCACATGCAAAAGATAAATCGTCGACGGCATCAGTTTCACTTCCACCGATTTGCCGTCCGGCGTTCTCACCTGAATTGATTCGGCGCTGACTTTTTCAACCGTGCCTCGCACGTGCACTTTATTGCCATGCGCTGCTGTCGCGATGCTGAACAAACCAGTTGAAATCAGCATTAAAAATAGTCGCGTGTTCATGAAATCTCCCGGCTAGATGCTCTTCCTGAAACCAAGCGTCTCACTCCAGCTTCTCCTTTTGCGAATCCGTTTTTGGCTTTGGTGTTGCCCCGCCTAGAAACTCATTTTCCTCTTCTTCCTCTGAGCGCTCCTCCGGGCCCTTGGGATTATAGCGCTCCATCTCCGCCCGTTCCGCAGGCGTCAGGTGCGGCAAGTGACGGATGAAATGCACGAGTTGCCAACTGTCGTGCGCATTCCCGTGATTCTCCGAATCGTGGCGTCCATTGCTGGAAAAGGCCGGCATTCCAGTAAAACGGACCCCGTTCTCGATAATCCAGAACAGTTCGCCGTCGGTCAAATCCTGGGTTGCCGACAAACGCAAATCCGGCGGCTTGGGATAAAGACCTTCACCGTAGAGCGTGCGCCCGCTGCCATCATTCCCATGGCAACTCGCGCAGTGATCGGCAAAATGCAGCCGCGCCTCGCGCTGGATCTCCGGTGAATCCAGCATCGGATTCTGTTGCGTCCTCGCGCTTGATGGAATCGCCAGGCGGCGCGCGCTGCGCGCCACGATGGTTTCCAGCCAGCTCGGAGTGGCCTTGGCGCTCAGGCCATCGTGCAGCACGGAAGCTGCGAGCGTGATTGCAAAAACGAGCAGTGCAAGGACAACAAGGATCAGGATGGTTCCGCGTTTCATGGACAAAGTGATCTTAGCCGATGCTTCGCTTTAGCGGCCAGCTTGCTCCGTGCGCAGTTTCGACTTCCTCTAGTTCATTTCACTGCGCACCGGATTGGCCGCGCCGTGTGCTCCAGTATTCGTACCTCTCGCGGTGTATCTGGGCTTCTGCTCGAATCTTTTCTCCAAACCGCATCATGAAATAATCTGTGCCGTCATAAACGGGCCATTTCTCGAGACCCGGTCCATTTGGATCTCCCGCCTTCGTAAAATTCGCCCAGTACGACGCCATGGCATCGGAAATCTTGAAATCCACCGGCTCCCAGGGATTGGGCTGCGACTTCAGCGCTCCGAAAACGTACTCAATTTCGCACGCGTGCCGCGCGCCGAGTTCCTTTGGCGAAACACCGTTCTCCTTGGTCTCCGGTGCCACGGGCGGCGTGCGTTCAAACACATACCCATAGACTGCTGCACGGCCCGTTTTATTCTGCTGTTCCAGCCATTCCCACGTGACGTACACAATGAACAAGTCGCTCACCAGATCGATCGCCGACCTCCGCGCTTCTTGGTCACTTTGGGCCGGATAGAGTTTCAAGATTTCCGCAGCTTGCTCTCCAAATCGTGCGCGAACTTTGTCGGAAAACAATTGCGCAGTCGGCTTCTCCTTGGCGTAGACCACTTCCCAGCTGGCTTCGTCCGCGTTCCAGCCTGCGAGCAAGGGAACGTGGCTTTGTTTGCCATCGGCAAAAATTGTGGTGACGTCTTTCGGCAACACGTGGCCGTCCACGCTGGGCCAAAACCTCAGGGAGGGATCTTTTCGCGACGCATTCAAAAGCTCATCCGCGCTCTTCGCGCGCAATGCGGCAAGGTCCTTGGCGCCAATCGATTCAGAAAATTTCGTTCCCGTTTGTTCGGTTTCACCCAGTGTCTGCATCACTGTTCCCGCCGGCGGGCGTCCAAAGAATGCGCCGCTCTCCCCGATTGCTCCGCGAAACAATCCCCTGGCCAGTGGTGACGCCATCAAGGCGCTCACCGAGAGCGACCCTGCCGATTCTCCCGCAATTGTGACTTTTTCCGGATCGCCGCCGAATGCTGCGATATTTCGCTTCACCCACTGCAAGCCCGCAATCTGATCCATCAAGCCGTAATTTCCTGAGGCGTTCACACCGGATTCCCTGCTCAGTTCTGGATGCGCCAAAAATCCAAAAACACCCAGCCGGTAATTCACGCTGACGGCCACGATTCCCTTCTTCGCGAAATTCTCTCCGTCGTAGCGCGGCTCGGAGCTCGAGCCCGCTTGAAACCCGCCGCCGTAAAACCACACCATCACAGCCAGACGCTCTTTGCCTGATCTTGCCGGTGTCCACACATTCAAATACAGGCAGTCTTCGCTCATAGGTTTGTCGGCTTGGTCGCGAAAAATCATGTCCGAGTAAATCGGCGCCTGCACGCAGCGCGGGCCGAACTCCATGGCCTTTCGGACTCCGTTCCAGCTTTTAACAGGCTGTGGCGCTTTCCAGCGCAGTTCCCCGATCGGCGGCGCCGCAAAGGGAATTCCGCGGAACACCCGCACGTCGGGTGACGACGTGGTGCCTTCCACGATTCCACTCTCCGTCTTCACCTGGTCGGCCGCGAGTGTGCCGGCAGCAAACAAGATCGTCAGCGCCCCTGCCCTGACCATGAAGTCCAGCGCGCGTCTCGTCTGCCGCATGCCTCCCTCCGAACGGCAACCTATCACAATTGCTCGCCCGCGTCTGCCAGTCGGAATGCGGCGGCTTGCGGTCACAGGTGAGCAGTATCTCTGACACGCAGGCGAAGTTCCACCGCACTCAT
>Ga0187780_10000563_pt1 | contig 27921 bp, 20 predicted proteins | sample 1015_Q2_SP10_20__FD_132429 | JGI IMG/M metagenome (GOLD analysis project Ga0187780, IMG submission 132429) | Tropical peat soil microbial communities from peatlands in Department of Meta, Colombia - 1015_Q2_SP10_20_MG | ecosystem: Environmental > Terrestrial > Soil > Wetlands > Peat | place... | reverse complement strand
GATCTCATGGACGTCGAGGCCGACAAATAAATCAATGGAGGCGTCCCGGATAAGCCGATCGTAGCTGATGACAGAGACGTGGCGATCCTTGGCCAGAGAGACAATGCGCGCCGCCTTGCTGGTATCATGCGCGACAATGACCAGAGATTTTACGCCGGCGTCGAGCAGTTTTTTTGCTTGCTCGAATTGTAGCTCGTCATTGCCCTCGGCAGTCTCGACCAGACTCTCGGCGCCCAACTCTTTGGCGCGTTTTTGGAAAGTATTCACGTCCGTCTGCCATCGTTCGACCTTGAGCGAATCCAGCAGAAAGCCAACTTTGATGGCTGGTGTTGTGATCTGAGCTTGCGCGTTTGGCGAGCCGAGGATGCAAAGAAAAACCAAGGAGACGCAAAAGGCGGCTCCAATAAACCTGCGCATGAACCCCTCCGTATACTCTTGCCCGCAACTTGAATGCGGGAGACGAATTCTTAGTATTTCAATCGTATAGCGTGGAAAAGGAAGAGGATGTGCGCCGGACGCAGCCGCTGCCTAAAAGACAATAAACCATTGGCCACTGAAGATCGCGTAACGATCGGTAGGCTTAGGGCTAGGGCCGGTAACCCGAATGCGAGGGTCGAGACTCACGAGTCTTTAGAAAAGGGGCAAAGGGCAAACCAAGGAACAATTGGTACGTCTTATCCGTAATAGAATCCCGTGGGCCATATATCCTAAAAGGAACCGGCAAGAGAAGAGAGGGGAGGAATGAAAGCATGCGGAGGCATATTTCGGCTGGGCTGCGAGTACCGATCCTTCTTGTTGTAGTCGCGGGGCTGGGGATGGTGGATGGAGCCTCTGCGCAGAGGCTGCCGCAGACGGTGGTTCCCGAAAGTTACGATTTGACATTCGAGCCAAACCTGGAGAAGGCGACGTTTACAGGAGACGAGACGATGCGCGCGAAGGTCTTGAAGCCGACGACGGTGGTGACATTGAACGCGGCGGAATTGGAATTGTCCGAGGTGACCATCAGCTCCGGCGGAAAGTCACAAAAGGCCACGGTCGCTCTGGATGCAGGAAAGGAGCAGGCGACGCTCACGGTAAAGAAACAGCTGTCGGCCGGGCCTGTAGAACTTCATATCCGGTTCGCAGGGATTTTGAACGACAAACTGCGCGGATTTTATTTGAGCAAATCGGACAGGCGTAGGTATGCAGTGACGCAGTTCGAACCTACAGACGCGCGGCGGGCCTTTCCGTGCTTCGATGAGCCAGCTTTTAAGGCACTGTTCCGTATCAGCCTGATTGTAGATAAAGGCGACACGGCCATCTCGAATGGAAAGATTGTTTCCGATACCCCAGGGCCGGGGGACGGGAAACACACACTGAAGTTCTCGCCGTCGGCGAAAATGTCCAGCTACCTTGTGGCCATGACGGTGGGGGATTTTGTATGCCGTGAAGGTGGAGTGGATGGGATTCCCATCCGCGTGTGCGTTCCGCCGGAACAAAAGGAAATGACGAAGTACGCTTTGGAAGCCTCCGAAAACATCCTTAAGTATTTCAACAAGTACTACGCGATCAAATATCCGTACGGCAAGCTGGACCACATCGAATTCCCGGATTTTTCCGCGGGTGCGATGGAAAACGTCGCTGCCATCACCTATCGCGACAACGCTCTGTTGATCGATGACAAGACCGCTTCGTACGACGCGAAGAAAGGGGTGGCGGAGACAATCGCGCACGAAATGGCGCACCAGTGGTTCGGGGACCTGGTGACGATGAAATGGTGGAACGACATCTGGCTGAATGAGGGCTTCGCGACCTGGATGGCTCCAAAACCGCTGGAAGCGTGGCAGCCGCAATGGAATCTAGCACAGGGGGAGATCTCGCAAACAATGGGGGCGCTCTCTAACGACATGGTGGCGTCGGTGAGGACGGTTCGTGCGAATGCGGACACTCCCGCGGACATCCAGGCATTGTTCGATGGCGTCGCGTACGGGAAAGCTGCATCGGTCTTGCGAATGGTGGAAGCCTATGTGGGGCCCGAGGTATTTCAGAAGGGTGTGAATGCGTACCTAGCAAAGCACGCGAACGAGAATGCAACCGCGGAAGATTTCTGGAACCAGATCACGGAAACCTCTGGAAAGCCGGTGGACAAAATCATGCGGAGTTTCACCGAGCAGCCCGGAGCGCCGTTGGTGCACATAAAGAGTTCGTGCCATAACGGCAAAACGGAGGTGACGCTGCGTCAGCAGCGCTATTTTGCAGACGCCGCAAAACTAACGGCCGGGTCCGAAGAGCTCTGGGTGATCCCCGTCAGTCTCATGCCTTCGGTGTCGAGACAGCCGGAGTACCACCTGCTGACGAAAAAGGAAGAAACCATCACGCTACCTGGATGCTCCGAATGGGTTTTTGGGAATGCGGGAGCGAAAGGGTTTTACATCACCTCTTATGAGCCCGAAGCATTCGCCAGGATGAGCAAGGAGGTAGAGAGTTCGTTTTCCTTGGAAGAGAGGCTCAGGATTCCCAATGATGCGTGGGCCCTTGTACGCGTCGGCCAAATGAAAATCGGCGATTACCTGGACCTCATTCAAAAAATGAAGGGTGAGCGCTCGCGCGAGGTCGTACAAGTCATGACCGGCCACATTTCTGGGATCCACGATTATTTCGTTTCAGCGGGAGACCGCCCGAGCTTCGAGAAATGGGTACGAGACCTGCTCCAGCCGCTGGCGAGAGAACTCGGGGAGACTCCGATGGCGGGTGAACCAGCCGAGCGGCAAGCGCTTCGAGCGGATGTGTTCGAGCTGTTGGCTCGGTACGGGCGCGATCCTGAGTTGATCGAAAAAGCGCGCGCCACGGCCGAGAGGTATATGCAAGCTCCGGAGTCGGTGGATGCAGGGCTGGCCGGGAGGGCGCTGGAGGTTGCAGCAATGAACGGAGACGCAGCGCTCTATGACAAGTATGTGGCTCATCTAAAAGCTGCGAAGTCGCCGGAAGAACATGATTTCTACTTGTTTTCCCTGGGGTCATTTCCGGAGGTGGCGCTGACGACGCGGACATTCGAGTTGGTGTTGGGGCCAGAAGTGAAAAATCAGGACATGTATGCGCTCTATTCTCCCCTGGTCAACTACGAAACGCAGGCCGTGGCTTGGGAGCTGTTCAAGACGGATTTCCCGGCCATTCTGAAAAAGGTCGATGCTTCAGACGCGGTAGGGTTTGCGCAGGTGGCGGGAGTATTCTGCGATGCCAATCTCAGGGATGATTCGCAAAAGTTTTTTGCGGAACAGAAACTGCCCGGAACGGCGCGCGTTCTTCAGAACCAGAAGGATTTCGTGAACGTGTGCATCCAGGTGAGAGACTTGCAACAGAAGAACCTGTCGGCATATCTGGGCAAGTAGCGGGCAACAACCACCCTGGAGTCAACAACGAGGGTACGCAACTGCGCCTGCTCCCGCGGAAGCGGAGGCCGCTTCTCCGTTCATCTTCCTTCAAACCATCTTTTGTCAGGATGCAACTTGCGAGGCTTTTGCGCGCGCACGAGTGGCGTGCTAGTGTGGGCGTTTGGCCGGAGTGCGGAAAGGGATTCCGAGGAGGCAGGAAGTGGGATACGCGGATTTGCGGGAGTTCGTGAAGAGGCTGGAGAAGGAAGGCGAACTGAAACGCGTGAAGGCGGAAGTTGATCCCGTGCTGGAGATTACCGAGGTGGTGCAACGCGCCCAGGCGCTACCTGGTGGCGATGGGAAGCCGGGAGGACGTGCGCTGTTGTTTGAAAGACCGAAGGGCTCGCGGTACGCATTGCTGATCAACGCGTTTGGAAGCGTGCGCCGGATGGAATTGGCGTTTGAGGTGGAATCCCTGGAAGAGGTAGCTTCGCGAATCAGAGGGTTTCTGGACACGCAGACGCCGCAGGGTTTTTTCGACAAGATCAAGATGTTGCCAAAGCTGGCCGAGTTGGGATCGTTCTTCCCAAAGAGTGTGAAGGATGGACTGTGCAAAGAAATCGTGCGCAAGGGGAGCGACGTCAACCTGCTGGATTTTCCCATCCAGAAATGCTGGCCGCAGGATGGCGGGCGTTTTATCACGTTTCCCCTGGTGTTCACGAAGAACCCGGAGACGGGCAAGCGAAATGCGGGGATGTACCGGATGCAGATCTACGACGAACGTACAACGGGCATGCATTGGCAGACGCAGAAGCACGGCGCAGAACACTTCCGGCGAGCGCGGGCGGCGAATCCTGAAGGGCGAATTCCAGTGAGCGTGGCGATTGGCGCAGACCCGGCCACGGCGCTGGCGGGAATGTTGCCGATACCGCAGGACCTGGACGAGATGATGTTTGCGGGATTCTTGCGGAAAGAAGCGGTCGAAATGGTCAAGTGTGAAACGAATGAACTGGAAGTGCCGGCAAACGCGGAGATCGTGCTGGAAGGATACGTCAACTTAAATGAACTGAGGGCGGAAGGGCCGTTTGGAGACCATACGGGATTTTATTCGCTGGAAGGGGAGTACCCCGCTTTTCACGTGGAGTGCGTGACACAGCGGAAAGACCCCATCTACTTGTCAACTGTGGTGGGACGGCCCCCGCAGGAAGATTTCTACATGGGATATGCGGTGGAACGAATCTTCCTTCCGATTATGAAGATGCAATACCCGGAAATCGTCGATGTGGCCATGCCGGCGGAAGGAATCTTTCACAACCTCATGATTGTCTCCATCCGGAAGTCCTACCCGGGACATGCGCGGAAACTGATGAATGCGATTTGGTCGCTGGGACAAGCCATGTTCACAAAGGTGCTCGTCGTAGTGGACCATGACGTGAATGTGCATGACTATAGTGAAGTGGTGTGGAAGGCCCTTTGCGCCATTGATCCGGAACGGGACGTCCAATTCATGCTCGGTCCGATGGACACACTTGATCATGCGGCGCGCTTGCAGGACTTTGGCTCGAAGATGGGAGTGGATGCCACGCGCAAGTGGGCTTCGGAGGGATTTGCGCGGCCATGGCCGGGTGAGATATTAATGGACGAGAAGACCAAAGCTCGGGTCGATGGGTTGTGGAAAAGTCTGGGCTTATGAGGTAATAAAAGGGTTTAGGCAAACGAGCAGGCCAGGGTGCTGAGGAACGGGAAATAGGCGGCGCGGAGAAATTGCGAGCAAAAAGATAACCGTACAGGCGGACAGGGAGCGAAAGAGGCAGGCGTCTACCTGTAGTGGTGGGCGACGGGACCGAGCCCAACATTCTGTATCGCCTGCCGAGAATAACAGGTGAATTGCCTAAGATTGCCGATGTTCTTAGGACAACTCCTTAAGAGAAGGGCTTGACGCTAGGGCAAAGTCGGTGACATAACGAGAGCACGGCTGCACCCGCGGGGGAACCGGTGTCCGAGTGGGAGCGGGTGCGCACGCGTTCGAAGCAAGAGCGTGTTACAGACTGGATGGGCGTTCCTCGTGAGCGAATCGCGCGAAGTGATGAACGTACGGCAGGCGTCCCAGTATTTGGGGATTAGCCCGGATACCCTGTACCGCTACATCACAGAGGGCGAAATACCTGCGTTTAAACTGGGAAATCGTTGGAAACTTAGAAAGACGATCCTGGATCGATGGATGGAACGCAAGATGAGCCAAGCGGTGGTAAAGCGCCGTTAAGCTCGCTCAGGCGCGAGGGAAAGAGGCCGCGATATGTTATTCGGGGGCAAGAAAAGCAGGCAGCTCGTCGGATTGGACATTGGTTCCAGCTCCATCAAAGCGGTGGAGTTGAAATCCACCAAGGCCGGGTATGAGCTCGTTAGCTACGGGATGGAGTCGCTGGCGCAAGACACCGTGGTGGACGGCGCGATCATGGACGCGCCCCAAGTGGCCAACGCCATCACAAAGATTTTCGACAACGAAAAGATCAAGACCAAGAACGTAGCCACGTCGGTATCGGGACACTCGGTAATCGTGAAGCGGGTGCCGCTGCCGCTGATGACTGAGGAAGAGTTATTCGATAGGATCCCCTCCGAAGCCAGCCAGCATATCCCCTTCGACATTGCCGACGTGAACCTCAGCTATCAACTGCTGGAAGCGATGGACGCCCAGATGGACGTCCTGCTGGTTGCGGTGAAGAAGGACAAGATTCTGAACCATACGAACGTGCTGGCCCAGGCGGGCAAAACCCCAGTGGTGGTGGACATTGATGCGTTCGGGCTTCAGAACTGCTTCGAGGTCAATTACGAGCCGGATGCCGGGCAGACAGTGGCCCTCCTCAACATCGGGGCCAGCGTCATGAACATTAATATTGTGCGCGGCGGGATTCCCCTGTTTACGCGTGACGTCAGCGTCGGCGGAAATCAGTACACTGACGCCCTGCAGAAGGAACTGGACCTCAGCTTTGACGACGCCGAGCGGCTCAAGAAGGGCGACACGCTCCCCAGCGTGACGGACGAGCAAAAAGGACAGATTTTGCGCAGCGTTTCGGATATATTGACCCTCGAAATCCAGAAGACCTTCGACTTCTTCCGGGCAACCGCAAGCGGCGAGAATATCCAGCGCATCATGGTGGCCGGCGGAACTGCGAGAGTGCCGGGTTTGGTGGACCTGCTGCGCGAAGAATTTGCCATGCCGGTGGAAGAGTTGAATCCGTTCCGGAAGGTGCTGATCAATCCTGGAAAGCACAGTGACGATCAGATCCGGGAACTGGCGCCGAGGTTGGTGGTCGCGGTGGGCTTAGCCCTGAGGAGCTTCGACTAGCCATGATCCGCATAAACTTACTAGGACAAGCGCGGCCCAAAGCCGCACGGAGGCCGGTGGACACTGGAGCGGCAATGCCGCTGGTGTTCGTGGGAGCCGGCCTGCTGTTGGGCGTGTTGTTCCTCTTTTACTTCTATCATTCCTGGGAAACCCAGTTGACCGAAGAGAACAAGCGGATCAAGACGCTTCAGGCCCAGAAGACGGAACTCGAGCAAATCAAGCTGCAGGTCGAATCATTCGATAAGCAAAAACAGGTCCTGCAGCAGCGCGTTAGCACCATCGAGCAGTTGCAGCGGGACCGCACGGGCGGTCAGGAACTCTTGGACCAGGTGGCCAACACAGTATCCCGCGCCGAAAATCTCTGGTTGACGTCCATGACCAAGAAAGGGCCGGCGGTGACCATGGAAGGTGCCTCGGCTTCGCTTAATTCCGTGGCGAACTTCATCACCGCTCTGAAGCGCTCCGGCTTCTTCCAGAAGATCGAGATTAAGGAATCGAAGCAGGACGATCGCAATACCGCCGTGCAAACGTTCTTGTTCACAATTAACGCCGAAATTGCCCCACCTCCTGGGCCCGCGGCGGCAACGCAGGCTAAGCCCGCCAGCCCGGCACCGGCGAAGAAAGGATAGAGGAAAGCCATGGCAAATCCTTTCCGAGACATGTCGGTGATCATGCAGGGCCTGGTGGCCCTAGCCATCGCCGTTATCCTAGTGCTGGCAGGATTGTACGTGCCCGCTTCACCGGTGGCGCAGGAACGCGAGGCCTACGACAAGGCCGTGCAGAGCCGGACGAAATTGAACCAGGAAGTGACCCAGTTGCAGGTTTACAAGCAGCGCTATGGCGAACTGAAGCAACAGATGGATGCTCTGAACAAGCAACTGGACACCCTGAAGACCATCGTGCCTGAAGAAAAGGAAGTGGACGAATTCATCCGGCAAGTCCAGGGAGCGGCTAGTGCTTCCAACGTGCAGTTGCGCCGGTTGACGTCGCAGAACATCGTGCCGAAGGAGTTTCACTACGAAATGCCGTTCGAAGCACAGGCGGACGGGCCGTATTTCAACGTGCTTGATTTCTTCTCGAGGCTGAGCCGGTTGTCGCGCATCATCAACGTCGGCGATCTGCAGTTCGACGATCCCAACGCCAGTACCAATCGGGCGGCTAAATACCCGGTCCGGCCGGGAGAGACGGTTTCCGGTGTCTTTACGATCACAACCTATTTCACGAAGCCGGCGGAAACGGCTCCGGGAGGAGCAGGCGGGGCGAAGGCAGCGCCGACTGCGAAAAAACCGTGAGCAGGAATGAGCGAGACATGCGTCGAGCGATAACAGTCGTATTCGGAATGCTGCTTGCCGCGGCAGGATTCGGCGTGCAAGCACAGACTGCACAAGCGCCTGCCAAGCAACCGACGGCGCAAGCGGCGAAGCCCTCGGCTCAGCCCCCAGCAAAGCCGGCGGCTCAGGCGCCCAGCAAGCCTGCAACGAAGCCCAGAACGAGAAAGGCGGCTGGTGCGGCACAGGCAGCGGCGGCCAGCGCTGCGCCGAAGCCGGCGAGCGAGCCCGAAGCCAAGGTAACGCGGCGCGACCCGTTTGAATCCCTGATCGGCCGGGAAAAGGCCCAAGCCGAGGCCTATAAGAATCTGCCTCCGGGGAAAGCCGGATTGCTGGTGGCCTCCCTGCGGCTGGATGGAATTGTTAAGGCTCCGAACGGAATGATCGCGGTGGTCACCAACCCGCAATCCCGAACCTATTTTCTGCGGGAAGGCGACCAGTTGTATGACGGAAGAGTGGAAAAAATAGCAATGGACAGCGTGTCGTTCCACGAGATGGGGAAGGACGCGTTCGGGAAACCGGTGGAACGGCAAGTCAATAAGAGAATTTACTCCAGTGCAGGAGAACAGCAATGACGACGAACTGGCGGGCCTTTCGGTGTGGCTGCCTGATACTGGCGGGCGTGATGCTGGGCGGGAACCCGGCGGGCGTCCGCGGGCAGGAGTCCGCTGGCGCAACTACGACCGCGGCGGTGATCTCCAGCGTGGCAATCACGCAGGACCCTCAGCGGGCGGCGATCCGCGTCGAGGGAGCGGGCCACCTGGACGTCCATGCCGTGCGCATGCAGAATCCGGACCGGTTGGTGCTGGATTTCACGGGCGCGCGGTTGAGCGTTCAGAAGACCACGATTCCCGGCGTGTCGGCGCCAGTGCGCGACGTGCGCTTGGGGCAATACCGGCCCGACGTGGCGCGTGTGGTTATTGATCTGACCGGTTCGGCGCCCTACCAGATCGCGCATGAAGGCACTGCGGTAGTTGTGTATCTGGCTGCGACTTCGGAAGGAAGCACGCCCGCGGGAGCGCCTTCAAATACTGCACAAGCCGTCAGGAAGATCTCCCAGAGCGAGAACGCCTCGGGTATGAACAGCAAGAGTGAAAAGAATAGCGCCGAGGTGACCCAACATTTTCCGTTGCCAGGCGAACTGACCCAGCCCTCAAAGGCCTTGGCGACGCCAGATGCAAAGCCGGCCCAGCCGGAGACCGCACAGCAGGCTGCGGAGCAGGCGGCGCAGCAAGCGAGCAGCGCTGCGGCTACGGTCGCATCGCAGCAGCCGAGCAACCAAGCGGCAACCGGTCAGGCGCCGAGCCGTTACAGCGGAGAGCCTATTTCGGTCAACTTGAAGGATGTGGACCTGAAGGACTTCTTCCGGCTAATCCATGAAATTAGCGGTCTGAACGTGGTCCTGGACCCGAACGTCAAGGGTTCGCTCACCATCGTGCTGGACGAAGTGCCCTGGGATCAGGCTCTGGACATCGTGCTGGTGAACAATGGCTTGGACAAGCAGCTCAACGGCAACGTGCTGCGCGTCGCAACCCGGGACACTCTAAAGAGGGAAGCAGAAACCGCGCGTGACTTGCAAAAGGCGCAGGCCGAGGCGGTAGCGCCGGTTACGGTGACACGCGTACTGAGTTACGCCAAGGCCTCGAGCATGAAGGACACGCTGAAGAAGTTTCTCTCGGCGCGCGGCGATATCTTCTCGGATGACCGTTCCAACCAGCTTGTGATTCGGGATATTCCGTCTGTGATTCCGACGATTGATAACCTCATCCGCCAGTTGGACCGGAAGTCACAACAGGTGGAGATTGAAGCGCGGGTCATTTCAGCTTCGCGCTCCTTCAGCCAGGACATCGGAGTGCAGTGGGGCTTCGCTGGAACGACCACGAGCGGGCGCTCGGTATTTGGCGGTAACCCGAACGTGGGTGTAAGCCCTGTCACGACTGGGACAGGACTGCCGCAGCCTCCACTGATCGCGACGCCGACCACCAGCAGCGGCGGCGGGAGCACAAACCCGGGCTTGCCATTCAACGTGAACCTGGGAGCGGGCGTGCCCACCAGCGGCTTCTACTTCGGCCACCGGTCGCCGAACTTCGCCATTGACCTTCTCATTTCAGCCGCGGAATCGAAGGGCGTCGGCAAGCTGCTCTCGAAGCCGAGAATCGTGACGCAGAACAATGAGAAGGCCGAGGTGAAGCAAGGTACAAAGATTCCTATTCAGACGACGATCAACAACACTATTTCGGTTCAGTACGTTGACGCGGTCCTGAGGCTGATTGTGACACCACAGATCACCGCCGAAGGCACTGTGTTTATGGACGTGCTGGTGGAAAACACGCAGATCGATAACGGTATCCCGCGCGTGCAGGGCATTCCGGCGTTGGATACTCAGTCCGCAGAAACGAAGGTGCTCGTGGCGGATGGTGGCACCGTCGTGATCGGCGGCATTATCGTCACTCAGCAGCAGGTGGGAATCACGGAAGTTCCGATCGTGGGCAGCCTGCCAGTGATCGGCCACTTGTTCCGCCGGACCAACGTAACTGTACAATCACAAGAACTGCTGTTCTTCCTGACGCCGCGAATTATCCCCGGATAAGACGCGCCCGGGCGACGAACGGGAAGGGTCAACAACAAAATTCAGGTAAACTCAGCCGAGGAGACGAAGGTCTCCTCGGCTTTTCTATGGGCGAAACTCACGCGCTAAGACGGCGGGAAGTGGTACGGGAATTGAGGCGGAGGGAACTCGACTGCCTGCTTGTCACTCATCCCGCCAACTGGTTTTACCTTACGGGGTTCACCGGAGACGCCGGGGTCCTGGTTGTCGCCCAGGACACCACTACACTCATCACTGACGGTCGCTTTACCTCGCAGGCCAAAGAGGAAGCCCTGGGTATGCGCGTCGAGTTGCAGAAAGGGGCGCTGTACGACTCCCTGGGTGCGCGGCTGAAGCATTGGGGAACCAAACGGGCGGGCTACGATCCGGGCCAATGGACTGTCGCTCAACGGAAGGCCTTGAAGAAGGCAATCGGGACGAAATGCAGGGATATCGCGGCCTCCGGAATCGTGGAGCGCCTGAGGATGAGAAAAGATGCGCAAGAGCTGTCCGTAATGCGCAGGGCGGCCATCCTGGCGGGGGATGTCCTGGAAGAGGTCCTACAGTTGGTGCGGCCCGGTGTCCGGGAGAACGAGATCGGGGCAGAAATCGAGTACCAAATGAAGAAGCGGGGCGCGAGTGGAGCATCGTTTGAGACGATCGTCGCTTCTGGGCCTCGCTCGGCGCTTCCGCACGCACGGCCGACGTCCAAGCGGTTGAAGAAAAATGAGTTGGTCGTGCTGGACCTGGGTGCTATACTCCGGCACTACTGCAGTGATATCACGCGTACGGTGCATGTAGGTCGAGCCTCCCAACGAATCCGGAAGTGGTATGGGGCCGTACAAAAAGCTCAAGAAGCGGCCGTGGCAGCGGTGAAGGCAGGCGTGACCTGCGGGGACGTGGACGCCGCGGCGCGGCGCGTTTTGAAGAAGGAAGGGCTCGAAGCGTATTTCGTGCACAGTACCGGCCACGGATTGGGGTTGGAAGTGCACGAAGAACCCCGCGTGGCCCGTGGCCAGGCCATTCGACTTGAACCCGGAAATGTGATTACCATAGAACCAGGGATATATGTCGAGGGCGTGGGTGGAATTCGGATTGAAGATGACGTTGTAGTGCGCTTCCAAGGAAGCGAAGTTTTGACCCGCGTGAGGCGGGATCTCATCGAACTCTGAAAATGGCATGAAACCGAAAAAGCCCACGAAGGCAAGTGGAAGTTCATCGTTTGCAGCCCCAGAACTTGGGAAGATTGAGCAGTTGCTGCGGTTCATGAGCGAGCACAACCTGGAGGAATTCGAGTACTCGCGGGGGGACTTGCGCATCCGGCTGAAGAAACCGGGAATGAACCCGGTGGTGGCCGTGCCTAGACCGACGGCCGAAATCATCGTGCCGGGCGCGGTAGCCGCGCCGGCGGCGGAGAACAACGTAGCGAGTACCGACGCGGAAATCCACGGAGGCGAAGACCTGTTCCTGGTCAAATCGCCGATCGTGGGGACCTTCTACTCTTCGCCGAGCCCGGGCGCGGAGCCTTTCGTCAAAATTGGAATGCACGTGGACTCGGGTCAGACGCTTTGCATCGTCGAAGCGATGAAGCTGATGAATGAGATCGAGTCCGAAGTGACCGGGGAAGTGTTGCGCATCTTTGCGGAGAACGGCCAGCCGGTCGAGTACGGGCAGCCGTTATTTGGAATCCGCCCCAGCCGGAAACGGTAAGCGGCCCGCAAGACTATGTTCCAGAAGATTCTTGTCGCCAACCGCGGGGAAATCGCCCTGCGAGTCATCTGCGCATGCAAAGAGCTGGGAATTGCAACGGTCGCCGTGTATTCGGAGGCTGACCGGAACGCGCTGCACGTGCGTTATGCGGACGAGGCCGTGTGCATCGGGCCGGCGCGGAGCAGCGAGAGCTACCTGAACATTCCCCACGTCATTAGCGCGGCGGAAATTACCAACGTGGACGCCGTCCATCCCGGATACGGCTTCCTTTCCGAGAACGCGAACTTTGCGAAAGTCTGCGAGGCGTCCGAAATTACTTTCATTGGGCCGAAGCCGGAAGTCATCGAGATGATGGGCGAGAAAGACCGGGCGCGGCGGGAAATGCAGGCAGCGGGGCTTTCGACGATTCCCGGCAGCGAAGGAGTTGTGGAGGGGGAAGAGCAGTTGGCGAAAGAGGCGGAACGGGTCGGATTTCCGCTCATCTTGAAAGCGGCGGCCGGCGGGGGCGGGCGCGGCATGCGCATCGTGAGAAGCCGCGAAGAGCTGCTAAGCGCATACCAGACGGCCCGGAGCGAGGCGCAGCAGGCCTTCGGCACGCCGGACGTCTACATGGAAAAGTTCTTGGAGCGTCCCCGGCACATCGAGATGCAGGTGCTGGGCGACCAGCATGGCAAGGTGATTCACCTGGGCGAGCGCGAGTGCACCATCCAGCGGCGGCACCAAAAACTGGTGGAGGAGTCGCCTTCCCCTGCAATGGACGCCAAGCGTCGGAAGGAACTCGGCACAACTGTCGTAAAGGCGATGGAGGCAATAGGCTACACGAATGCCGGCACCATCGAATTCCTCATGGACGAAGACGGCGCGCTGTACTTCATCGAGATGAACACACGCATCCAGGTGGAACATCCGGTGACGGAATTCGTGACCGGAGTGGATCTGGTTAAAGCCCAAATCCGCATCGCTGCGGGCGAAAAGCTGGAGGCGGCCGCGGGGGAACTGACCTTTGCCGGGCACGCGATCGAGTGCCGCATCAATGCGGAGGATCCAGAAACGTTTGTGCCATCGGCAGGGCGCATTACAGCGTTCCAGGCGCCCGGTGGGACGGGCGTGCGCGTGGATTCGGCGGCCTATACGGATGCGATCATCCCGCCTTACTACGATTCACTCGTGGCCAAACTGGTCGTCAAGGGACGCGACCGCACCGAGGCGATCAGCCGGATGAAACGTGCGCTCGAAATGTTTGCCATCGAGGGAATCAAGACTTCGATTCCGCTGCACCGGCGCATCCTGGCGGACCCGGAATTCGTCTCCGGAAAGTTCAACACGCACTTCATCGAAAAACTGGTCAGCACCAACGGAAAATAGAATTCCCATGCGCCTTGTGATGTCACGGCTGTATGTGATATTAGACCCTGAACTCGTTCGCGGGCCGATACAAGGAACCGCAGAGCAATTGATGGCGGTGGGTGTGCGGTTGCTCCAATACCGCGCGAAGAATCAGGCCGCAGGCGAGATGCTTAAGACCGCGAAGGAATTAGCGGCGATCGCCAGCAGGAAAGGCGCAACGTTTTTTGTGAATGACAGGCCGGATGTGGCGTATCTGGCGGGCGCTGGCGGAGTGCACGTGGGACAGGACGACTTGGGCGTGGAAGAGGCGCGAATGGTTGTGGGAAGCGATCGCTGGGTAGGGGTTTCGACACACAATCGTGAGCAATTCGAGCGCGCGGGAGCGAGTTCAGCGGATTATATTGCCATCGGTCCGATCTTCGCGACGACCAGCAAAGCGAAACCGGACCCGGTGGTGGGCACGGAATTGATTCGCGAGTTGCGGCCCTTGACTCAAAAGCCGATCGTGGCGATTGGGGGAATCCGGTTGGAACACGCCGCTGAAATGATTGAAGCGGGTGCGGACTCTGTGGCGGTGATCAGCGACATCTTGGGCGCACCGGACCCGGCAGAACAGGCACGTCAATTCCTGCAACGACTCGAAGCCGCGAAAAGCGCGGCCAAACCCTGAGGCGCGCGAAGAATGGCAGACTCCAGCATCGCAGGTGTAGCACATACCAGCAAGACTGAACATGGATTTGTCCGGGCCATCGGCTTGTTCGATGGAACCATGATCGTCGCCGGATCCATGATTGGCTCGGGAATCTTTATCGTCGCGGCGGACATCGCAAGGCAAACAGGCTCCGCGGGCGGATTGCTCCTGACCTGGATCCTGACGGGAATTCTGACGATCGCCGCAGCGCTTTCCTACGGCGAGTTGGCGGCTCTCTTTCCGCATGCGGGCGGGCAGTATGTCTATTTGCGCGAAGCATTTTCGCCGCTTTGGGGCTTTCTGTACGGTTGGACGCTGTTCCTCGTGATCCAGACCGGAACCATTGCAGCTGTGTCCATCGGATTTTCGCGCTATTTGGGAGTGCTGTTCCCCGCAATCTCGCCGAACTCCTGGGTGATTCCTCCCATCAACTTTAGTCCCTGGTTTGCGATCAGCCTGTCCGTGCAGCAGGTCGTTGCCATACTCATGATTGTCTTCCTGACCTTCCTGAACACTCGCGGCGTGCAACTGGGGAAATGGATCCAGAACATCTTCACTTCGGCAAAGATGCTTTCTCTGCTGGGGCTGATCCTTCTCTGCGTATTTGTGGCCCGGAACGCTTCTGCAATCGCGGCCAATTTTTCACACCTCTGGGCGATTCGAAATGCCAGCACCAGTGAACCAGGTGTGGGTTTTCTGAAGCACTTGTTGCCCACGGTCACGGCTGCGAGCGGCTGGTACGGCCTGCTCCTTGCTCTGGCGGTGGCTCAGGTGGGCTCGCTCTTTTCCGCCGATGCGTGGAACAACATCGGATTCACCGCCGCGGAGGTGAAGAACCCGAAGCGGGACGTGGCGCTTTCGATGGCCCTCGGCACGGTCATTGTCATGTCGCTCTACCTCCTGGCGAACCTCGCATATCTCTGCGCGTTGCCGCTCGAACAGATTCAGAACGCGCCGGATGATCGCGTGGCCACCGCTGCTCTTTCCGCGATCTTTGGGGTAAAGGGAGCGGTGATCATGGCTGCGGCCATCATCATCTCGACCTTCGGTTGCAACAACGGCTTGATCCTCGCGGGTTCGCGTGTGGCATATGCAATGGCGAAAGATGGAGTGTTTTTCAAAGCCACGGGGAAGCTAAATGACAAAGGCGTCCCAGGGACTGCTCTGGTCTATCAAGGTGTTTGGATTGTAATTTTGATTTTATTGCGGACGCGGAAGCCGGATGGCAGCTACGGCAATCTGTACAGCAACCTGCTGGATTACGTGGTGTTCGCTGCGCTGCTGTTTTACGTTTTGACGATTGCGGGAATTTTCGTGTTGCGTTGGAAGCGGCCGGATGCCGACAGGCCATATAAGGCTTTTGGATATCCCCTCGTGCCAGTGTTCTACATCCTGGCCGCGGCGGGGATCATGGGCGTGATCTTGCTGTATAAGACCGCCACTGCCGGCTGGAGCATGGTGATTGTCTCGCTAGGCTTGCCAGTCTACTGGTTGTGGCACCGGCCAGGAAAGACCAACGCAGCATAGGACCGAGTTTTGTTTATGGGGAAGGTTTAAGGACAAAGGAGGAGTTGCATGGGCAACCCGCTCTTCGCGACGAAATCGCTCGACGTTTTGATGAAAGAGGCTGGCGAGACTGGCGAGCACTCGCTGAAACGCGCGCTTGGACCGATTAATCTGGTCACGCTGGGCATCGGCGCCATCATCGGTGCGGGCATTTTCGTGCTGACGGGTTCGGCCGCGGCGCTCTACGCCGGCCCGGCCATCATGCTGTCGTATGTGCTGGCCGGACTCGGTTGTGTATTCGCGGGGCTGTGCTATGCGGAATTCGCCTCAATGATCCCAATTGCAGGCTCTGCATATACCTACGGGTATGCAACTCTGGGTGAGATTATCGCCTGGATCATCGGCTGGGACCTGATCTTGGAATACGCCTTCGGCGCAGCGACGGTGGCGAGCGGTTGGAGCAGCACTCTCGTCGCCTTCCTGCAGGACTACGGTATCAGCCTGCCGCCGCAGATCTGCGACGTCCCTGGTGCGAAGTGGGTCCAGTTCGAAGGCCGCTGGGCTCCGCTCACGTCATTGAACCTTAGCCCCGAGCAACTGATCGGCTTGCCGCAGGCGACAGCGAAGTTCAATTTGATCGCCTTCCTCGCCATCATGGCTGTCACAACCATCCTCATCATCGGAATCAGGGAGTCCGCCAACTTCAACACGGGAATTGTCTTTGTGAAGCTGACCGCCGTCCTGACGTTCATCGCCGTCGCCTTGCCTTTCGTTTTGAAGCACCCCCACGTCGCCAATGCGAACTGGCATGTGTTCTTGCCAGCAAATACCGGAAGCTACGGTGCGTACGGATGGTCAGGAGTCTTACGAGGCGCGGCCGTCGTTTTCTTCGCCTATATCGGCTTCGACGCTGTTTCCACAGCGGCGCAGGAAGCCCGCAATCCGCAGAAAGATATGCCCATCGGCATTCTGGGTTCTCTCATCATTTGCACGATCTTATACATCGTAGTCTCCGGGCTTCTCACCGCGACGGTCCACTACTCGCGGCTAAACATTGGCGCGCCGGTATCCCTGGCCATCCGCGAAACGGGGGTCAAATGGGGCAGCTACGTGGTCAATGCAGGTGCGCTTGCAGGACTGAGCACGGTCATGCTCGTCATGCTGCTGGGACAATCGCGCGTTTTCTACTCGATGGCGCATGATGGCTTGCTGTGGAAGTGGGCGGGTGAGATTCACCCGCGTTTTCGTACTCCTTGGAAGTCTACGGCAATTGTCGGATTGGGTGCCGCCACCTTCGGTTCGCTCGTTCCGATTGGCAGCCTGGGGCAGATGGTAAGCATCGGCACGCTCCTGGCTTTTGTGATTGTGTGCGCGGCGGTGTTGCTTCTTCGCGCCCGCAGGCCGGACCTCCAGCGTCCATTCAGGACCCCCTGGGTTCCTGTCGTTCCTATCCTGGGCATCCTTGTCTCGCTGGGGCTTATGGCCAGCTTGAATGGTATTACCTGGGTGCGGCTCATCGTCTGGCTGATCATCGGACTCATCATTTATTTCACCTACAGCGTGAACCATAGTCTTGTCCGCCACCCTGAGTTGCGGGGCAAAGCCAAGAGCGACTAAAATTCTGATAGTAGTGATCCCCACGCCGCAAAAGTGCCGCGAACGATCCATTTCAGGCAAGAGACTCGTTCCACTGGCGCGAATCGGGTAAAGTGTCACTGAAGCCGCAATTCCCATGAACGGAAAAGAGAAGCAAGAGCCATCCTTTTGGAAAAGCCTGTCCGCGGTGGACTGGGCCGCGCTGGCGCTTTTCGTTTTTGGGGTTCTTGCGTGGTGGGCGGAGACCCGCCTGGCCGCGCTCCCCGGGCTGGGCTTGGCACGGCTCATAGGGCTGCTCGCTGGACTTTATCTGCTGTACCGATTCTGGACCCGGTGGCGCAACGGATTATTGTGGAGCCTGAGGAACCGCCTCATCGTGGCCTACCTATTCATCGCCGTGGTGCCCATCATCCTCATTTTGGCCTTGGGCGGCATTGCCGCACAGACGGTCTATTCCCAACTCGGTGCGTATCTTCTCTATCACGACCTGCATGACCGAATTGCCATGCTGGAAGATTGTGCCGCGCATATCGCGAAGGCGGAGTCCACGCTTCCCATTTCGATCAGCCAGGAGGTGTTGGAAAACTCACTGGCGGCTCAAGCGAACGAGGCGGAAGGCAAGGACCTGCCCGGACTGAAGGTGGATTTTCATGCTTCGCCCAAATTGCTCCGGCGGCTGGCCGGTCCGCAGGCGCAGTCTTTTTCCGGGTTGGTGCAGGAGGGCAACCAGTTGCGGCTCATGGCCGTAAGGGAAGTCGTCTCACCGCGCGGAACGAGCATCATTGACTTGACCGTCCCGGTGACGGCGGAGTTTCTGGAAGGCGTGGCGACTGATCTCGGGCCGATCGATGTAACGCTCTCGCAGCGGGTGCAAGAGGATTCTGCGCGCTCCGCGGTGCAAATCGGCAGCAAATATTACCGTGCGGTCGGTTCGCTGAAAACGGAGAAGCGTGTACTCCCGGTTCCGAACTCCTGGGCGGACCCGGTGTACGACGGTTTTTCCAAACTGGAGGCTACCTATCTCGGCGCCGGTGAAAGCGTAGAGGCACAGCACCCGGTCTTTGCGTTTTTCAAGGCCCGGCGCTCTCAATTGAACCGCAGAATTTTCGCAGCGGTTGGCGAGTTCAGCAGCGCCAAGGGATACGGAGTGATGCTGCTGTTTTCCGTGGCCTTCCTCCTGATCGAAATTGCCGCTTTGGTGATCGGAGTGGTGCTGACGCGGGCGATTACGCGGACGATTTCTGACCTCTCGAGGGCAACGCAGGCGGTCCAAGAAGGGAATTTCTCCGCGCGCGTGCCGGTGGAACGCCGGGACCAGTTGGGCATGCTCGGCGAGTCTTTCAATTCGATGACCAGCTCCATCGGCCGCTTGATCAGCGAGCAAAAGCAATTGCAGCGGCTGGAGCACGAAATCTCCATCGCACGCGAAGTGCAGAATCAGCTGTTCCCGCGGCATTTTCCGTACGTCGAGGGCGTGGAGATCGAAGCGATCTGCCGCGCGGCGCGCAGCGTGAGCGGCGACTACTACGACTTCATCCAACTCACGCCGACGCATGTGGCAATCGCGATTGCGGACATTTCTGGCAAAGGAATTTCCGCCGCGCTGTTGATGGCCAGTCTGCAGGCAGCTCTGCGCAGCCAATTGCTCACGCCCGGAAGCGAGCACCTGAGCACGGCGGAACTGGTTTCGCGGCTCAACAAGCACTTGCTGCGGCACACTGGCGACGACCGCTTCGCCACGTTTTTTGTCGCTGTCTACGACATGTCCACGCGTCTCCTTCGCTACACGAATGCCGGGCATCTTCCGGGCTTCTGCCTCTCAGAAGGTAAAGCCATCCATTTGGTCGAAGGCGGGATCGTGCTGGGCGTTCTCGAGGAGTACCAGTTTGAGGAAGGAAGGGTATCCGTTCCGACTGACGCGGTCGTCATCTGCTATAGCGACGGCTTGATCGAGCCGGAGAATGACTACGGCGAGCAGTTCGGGATGTCGCGCCTGGAGGCGGCCGCGCAGCGGGTACGCCAGGGAACGCCGCGAAAAATTGCCGAAGCACTCATGACCGCGGCGGAAGAATGGTCCGGTACCCCCGAGCAGGCGGACGACATGACCGTAGTTGTGGCAAAACTGCGGTAATGTAGTGGAGTCTGGCGGAGTGGGCTATACTTGCCCCGATTTCTCTTGCAATCGCAACACATGAAGTCCATTGGCCTCAAGAATCAGTTGATCCAATCATAGAGAAATCGGGCTGGCACGTTTTTGCGAGGATGACGAATGTTGCTGCGAAACCGGGTGGCGGTGGTTACGGGCGGTACGCGGGGAATCGGCAGAGGAGTGGCGCTGAAACTGGCGCGGGAAGGCGCACGAATCGCCGTTGCTTACCGAGTGAACAAGGCAGCGGCGCAGATGACGCTTCGGCAGCTCCAAGCTGCCGGTGCAGACTGCCTCGCAGTGGAAACGGATGTCAGCCAGGCCGCGCGGGCGGAACAACTGGTCAAGACTGTGGCGGACCGATACGGACGAATAGATGTATTGGTCAATAACGTCGGCGATTTCCGCTGGGGGACGCTGGCGGAATCGTCGCTGGAGGAGTGGAACAGCATCTTTGCTTCGAACGTCTCGACAGTTTTTTATATGTGCCGCGCCGCGTTGCCGTTGATGCGCAAGCATCGCTGGGGCCGGATCATCAATCTCGGCGCCGTGGGGGCAGAACGGGCGTTCGGACAAGCAAAAATCTCGGCGTATGCGGCGGCCAAGGCAGCTGTCGTGGCGATGTCGCGATCGCTTGCGCTCGAGGAAGCGAAAAACGGAATTACTGTGAACGTGGTAAATCCTTCGAGTATTGATGAGAAGGATTTGTCGCTGGAGGAAGCCCGGAAATTGAAAGATGCGCGCTATCCCATCGGAAGGCCGCCGACGGTGGAAGACGTTGCGGCGGCAGTTGCCTTTTTTGCTTCGGAAGAAGCGGAATACGTGACCGGCCAGGTTGTAAACGTGAGCGGTGGCTGGATGCTCTGAGCCTCGCGGGACCTTACCATGAAAGCGCTGACGGCTGCGGAAATGAGGGAAGTGGACCGCCTGACGACGGAGCGGTTTGGTGTGCCGAGCCATCAATTGATGGAAGCGGCGGGGAAAAGCGTCACGGAAGTTTTCCTCGAAGAATATGGGCATCGAAACAGCGAGCCTCCTGGCCGCGTGGCCGTGCTATGCGGAAAAGGGAACAACGGCGGCGACGGCTTTGTGGTAGCGCGCCACATGAAGGACGAAGCCGAACAGGTCAGCGTGTACTTGTTTGCGAAGCCGGACGAACTGCGAGGCGACGCGGCCAGAAATTTTGCGCGCTGGCGGGAGCAAAGCGGCAGCGTGACCGTGGTCGAGAGCGAGGCCGATTGGGAAAAAGCGTGGGGCGAAGTTTCGGGCGCGGACGTGATTATTGATGCCTTGCTCGGCACGGGGGTGCGCGGTCCAGCCACTGGCTTGATCGCGCAAGCGATTGAAGATGTCAGCCGGCTCTCACGGAATGCCACCGCGGCTCGGCCCGGGTGGATTGTGGCGGTGGATACTCCCTCGGGTTTGCCTTCAGATGGAGAAGCGGCGACGGGGCCAGTGATGCATGCTCACTGGACCCTGACGTTTACGGCGCCGAAGCTTGGACAGCTCATTTCGGCCCATGCGGGCTGTTGCGGGCAACTCGTGGTGCGAAACATCGGCTCGCCCGCCGCGCTCATCGAGGAAATCGGCAAAGGAAAAGTGCGCTGGGCGGGCGCGGACGAATTTGCAGGCCTGCCCTTGTTGCGGGCCGCGGACGCGCACAAGGGTTCCTACGGGCATGTGCTTATCGTTGCCGGCTCGCTGGGGAAGAGCGGAGCAGCGGTCCTCGCAGGAGAAGCGGCGCTGCGTGGTGGCGCGGGGCTTACAACCATCGCCGTGCCGGAACCTGTGCTGCCCATCATCGCTGGCTCGCAGCCGGAGTACATGACCGAGAGCTTGCCAGCGACGAGCGCCGGGACTTTTGCGGCGAGCGCATTGAAGTCGGGATGCTTCGCGGAGGTTGCTCGTAACAAAACGGTCCTGGCGGTTGGGCCGGGCGTAGGGCAGCACCCGAAAACACAGGAGTTTATCCGGGGCATCGTCGCAAAGACGGATCTGCCGATCGTTTTAGACGCGGACGGATTGAATGCCTTCGCGGGACACGGTGATTTGCTCGCAAAGCGAAAGTCGCCGCACCTCGTGGTCACGCCGCACCCCGGTGAAATGGCTCGGCTCGTCAAATGCACGACCGCTGAGGTGCAACGTGACCGCGTAAGGTCCGCCGTGGCTGCGGCGAAAAAGTGGAACGCGCATGTTGCCCTGAAAGGGTTCCACACAGTTTTGGCATCTCCAACCGGCGCAGTCTTCGTGAACACAACAGGGAATCCTGCGCTAGCGAAGGGCGGGTCGGGAGACGTCCTGACAGGGCTGCTGGCGGCGATGATCGCACAGTTCGGGACGCACGATTTGCTCCGTGCAGTGGCACTCGGGGTTTATCTGCATGGCCGGGCCGCGGATTTGCTGAGCGAGCAGTCCGAGCCAACGGGTATCCTTGCCGGAGAAGTGGCCCAAGCGATTCCTTATGCGCGGCGGAAGCTTCTCGAGGAGCTGCAGGCGCGTGGCTGAAGAGGTTATTACTCACTCCGCCGAGGAAACCATTGCGTGGGGGAGAAAGCTGGCGGAGCGGCTCCGGGCGCCGGTCCTGGTGCTCCTCGCCGGGGAACTGGGAAGCGGCAAAACGACGTTAACGAAGGGCATTGTCGCAGGGCTGCACGCGGCCCAAGAAGACGAGGTCACCAGTCCCACATTCACCCTGGTTCACGAATATGGCGTCGGCAAAAGGGTCTTCCACGGGGACCTGTACCGCGTGGACACATTTCACGACTTCGAGACGTTGGGCCTGGAGGATGTCTTTTCCCAGCCCGGAATCCTTATCCTGGAGTGGAGCGAGAAATTCCCCCTCAAGACGCCCTGGCCCCAGTTGCGGGTGCGGCTAGAGCATTTGGGCGGGGATGCCCGGCGGATCACCCTTTCTGAGCCCTGAGCGGGCTGCCGCTACCCTTACTCTCTCGCTACCCCTGTACTTCCGGTTCCTTGTGGGGAGCGGGGGCGGCTGCTAGGTTGGTAAGGAGGGATACCCGGGCGGCCGAATGTCCAATGTGCTCTTCCCCAATGGCGTAATGGAAGGGAATCGTACACCGCTGAAAAGTTACAACGTTATCTTGCCGATGGGCTCGCTCAGCATCGGCGTGGATAACGTCCACCATGACGTGTATCTGAGCCCGAAGTTTGCCCAAGTCGCGCGGGACTACCTGTTCGACCTCATCCGGCAAAACGCCAGCAGCAGCTACTTGTCGGGGGTCGAGTTCCGCAGCACCAAGCCGGTGGATTCGCTGGCTTTCCGCAAGCTTTTGACCGAAGTCCTGCAAAGTTCTCTTACCACCGCCAAGCAGCAGAAAAACATCGAAATTGACCTCCTCTTCCGGCTCGCAATCCTGAAGTTCCTGACCGGCGAATTGCAGAACCAGTTTGCCAACGTCATTCAGGACGCCAAGGAGTACATCCGCAAGCGCGGCGAGTACTTCGAGCGGAGCCAGCAGGCGCACGTGCTGAAGGCTAGATTATCCGAGATGCAATCGGGTCGGCGCGACGTCGTCCGCCTCATCGGACAACTGGTGGCGCAAGCGCTCATTGACATTGAGGACAACGTCATCGCGAAGTCGCGCCGCGCCCTGTTCGGAGAAGACTTCGCTTCGTATTACGAGATTCTGAAGAACCGCCTGGTCTTCCTCGACGGCGGCAAGGACGACGCGTACTTCCTCGAACATTACGTTTTGCTGGGGAATTATTCCCGCGACCCCGACCGCTTTGAGGAAGTGGACACCCTGTTCCAGGAATTCCTCAAAGAGACGGGCATTGATTCGCTGCTGGAAGCGCCAGCGTCCAAAGCGCCCGAGAGCCATCGGCCTTCATCCCCCGAGGTCGAGAGGCTGCGCAACGAAATTGCCTCGCTTGAGGCGCAGCGAGACGGTTTGCGCAAGAAGCTGGAGCGCGGGGACGGTTTGCTGAACAAATTCTTGAGCACCTCCAATCCTGCGGAAGTCAAGGCCGCCATCAGCGAAGTGGAGATGCGCATCAAGGGACTCCACACCAAGCTGGAGGGGCTGGATCCGCAGCCTGCGCAGTCGAAAGAGCAAGCCGACTCCGACAAAAAGGATCACCACGCGAGGATTGAGGATTTCCTGAATGACCCGGAAAACGCGCGCAAGCTGTTCGACGCGAGCGCGGGAGACGATCCGGATCGAAGCGCGCGGGCGCGCCGGTTGGCACAGCTCACCAACAAGATCGAAGAGCGCCAACTGACGCCGCACCTGATTGCCGGCTACGAAATTCGCCCCATCGCCGCCGATTTTTGTCCCCCGGTCCACCTTCAGCAACTGCGCAAGGCCGTGGTATCGAAGGAAGAAGCAAAGCGTGTGGAAGAGCTTCTGAAACAGGTCTCCGCCAAGCGGCTGACGATGAAGCCGATTGAGGAAGTGACCAAGAAGGTGAAGCGCTATTCGCGGGAAGACACGCAGGTACTGGTCTTGAAGTTCGCCACCGACTTCATGCGGCTGCGGCGGGATTTGCGCGACGCGGAACACATTTCTGCGTGCATGGACCAGATTAACCTGGTGACCGCGGAAAAAGTTCGTGAACTCTCGCGGATGAACAACCGGCTGTACGAGTGCCTGCTCCGCGAAGAAGCGCGGCCGGAAAATGACCAGGTCGTGTCGCACGTAATCATCAAGGCTGACGTCCGCGGCTCAACCAAAATGACCCAGGACTTGCTGGCGAAAGGCCTCAGCCCCGCTTCGCACTTCAGCTTGAATCTGCACGAGCCGGTCAAGCGGCTCCTCGACCGCTACGCGGCAAAGAAAGTATTTATCGAAGGCGACGCGATCGTTCTGGCAATCTTCGAGACCGAAGGGAGCCGCGCGTACGCCAGGCCGGTCGCAAAAGCTTGCGTCCTCTCGCGGCAAATTCTCGCCGTCTGCAATTCCTACAACGATCAGGCCGCTTCGACGGAGCTTCCCGCGCTGGAAATTGGCATTGGCGTGGCCTTCCAAGGCTCCGCGCCAACCTATTGGACCGACGGCGAATCGCGCATCATGATCTCCAAGGCGCTCAACCTCTCCGACCGCCTATCGGGTTGCGCGAAACTGGCCAAGCGCATGCTCGCCAAGCAAAAGACTCCCTTCTCCGTCTTCCATTTCCTGACCGCCATGGAAGGCGCTTCCGCAGAAGAGTTGGACGAATTCCTCGTGCGCTACAACATGAACGGCATCGAGTTGAACGAAGAGGGCTTCGAGAAGCTCTCCGAAGAGATTTCCCTCGAAGCCATCCAGACCATGTTGGAATACCCTTGGGGCAAAGAGCAGGGGACGCTGTACTACGGCGAAGTGCCCATGGGCGAATCGGTCGAATTGCTCGCTCTGCGCAAGGGCGTGGCGCGGCAGTTGCTCCCCGATGGAAAGATTGGCCGCCGTTCCGACCACAGCTATTACGAAGTTTGCACCAGTCCCGCGCTGTACGAACTTGTGGCCGCCCTCAAACGATCCCAAGCCGTAGGATTTGAAGCGACACGCGCCTAGCCCCTATACTCCCTGTGGGGGCGAAAGGGGTCCGGTGACCTTCCCGGCCTTCAAAGCCGGCGACGCGTTCCTTCGCGGAACGGGTGGTGGATTCGACTTCCACACGTCCCCGCCAATTCATTCCTAGCGGACGAAACAGACAAGGGAACAATAAACGTCCCGTCTGTCCCCAATCTTCGAGGCTCCCTTATCCCTAAAAAGAACGAATAGCGGCGCTTACTGTCGAGAGTTGGTTTTGTCGGGGGTGCGCCCGTGTGATTTCGAGGACTGAGAGAATCCCACTCGGTGTTTCTGACGTTCAGCGGCCTCCTTGATTCGCGCTGAAGTTGGAACCAAGTCAAGCTCAAACAAAACTCTCCTCCACTCCTGCTTGTCCCGACATATTTCGTCGTCGCTCATATAAATAGTCTTGGTATTGGGTTGGGTCCAAGGAAATCCATTGGTTGGTTCACCAAGCAGATAGGCTATCCCGTCGGGCGCTATTATGAATACTCGAATGACCTCTCCAAATGGGAGGTACTTATAAATTACAACTCCTTCCAGTCCGCCCTTGGCCGGTGTCAGTTCTGGCTTGAAGTAGATATTGAATTGCGCCGAAGGGCCGTGAGGTCCTGCGGTCTCGAAACCCCAGAATTCCTTTTGAAACCCGTAGTCATAAACCTCGTCCTGTATGGCGAGGACTACTGCGCTGATGTCGGACTGTGTAACCTCCCTCGGTTTTTGTTGAGTGTTACTCACTTGCCCGGACAGGTGCAGAGGAAGAAGTAGAAAGAGGCTCAGAATAGCACGCATAGGTTTCTCCATTTAAGGGATTCGCATGAGAGTCGCTGACTGAAATGCAAAAAATCTATCGCTTTATTGCACGCTCATCTTTTCGCGATACGTCATGTCCTTCATTATCACGATATATGTGAAATCGCCCTTGGGTACGCCCCCTCCTCCTGCTTCGTTCACGAAGGGTCCAAAGATATTCATCCTCCCAGAGGATTGAGTGACATAAGCCGAATTCATCCATGGAACATGCGGTATATTTGCGGCAGGGTCCCATGTAATTGCATGGTTTCCGATATCCGGTCTGCCCAATGCTTCTTTTGCCGCTGCTCGGGCGTCCGCCATTACGGCTTTCGCGTTCGGATCAGTTGCTATCTTTCTCCTTTGCTGTCTCGTCAACTTTTTCTCACTCTTAGGGAATGCCCTAGGGTGATGATAGAAGACAGTTGCCTCGGCAACTCGGCCCGCATGTAGATCCCCTGTCGAATCGGTCAGTCCGGCAGTTTCGTTATATACGACGTTGGCGGCAATTTCGACCTTTTCCTGTTGCGCGCGCTGACGAAACCGGGGACAGACGGGACGTTTTCTGATATTCCTTGACTCGCGCGGACAAATTTTGAGGGAACCTCCCGTCTGTCCCCAGGTCTAGCGGACGAGCCAGACAACGTAACGAGAAACGTCCCGTCTGTCTCCAGGTCCCAAGATGGTCACGCCAATTGGGCTGTGTTATGCTTCGCACTAAGTTCGACGGCCCTCCCACATAAAACTCCAAGGAGAATCCTATGAACAGGTACTTCATAACGGCTGTGGCGCTGGGGTTGTGTGCAACTGCATCTCTCGCGCAAACAAAATTCAGTGGGACCATTCAGTGCGGAATTAAACCGGAGATCACGCATGTGGTGCCAGTTGGAGATCAAGACGGTCATACGTTCGGTGTGGAGCAATTCAAATGCACGTGGAGCAAGCCATACGAAATCGCCGGGGTAAAGGCAAAGGAGCATATGAGCACGGATCATTTCGACGCCACTGGCGGCACGCTGCACGTCACCGGAATGGGTGTCACAACCATGGAGAATGGCGACAAGTGGTTCGGCCCGTATCACGGCACATCCACATTCAAAAGTGACGGCAGCTTGGTCGGTGCAAGCGGCAGGTGGCAGTACACCGGAGGGACAGGAAAACTTCAGGGTATAAAAGGAAAAGGCACTTACAAGTGCACGCCTGGGAAAGATGGAACCACGTTCACGTGTGACATTGAAGGTGAATATCAGCTGGGCAGTTGAAAACGATAAACAACGGTAACAACTAATTGTAGCGCAGACTGTCAGGGCGGCTGGCCCACAGACGAATCGGTGAGGTGGTTGTGGGCGCCGCACCCACGCCGTCCACGTCTATCACTTCGCGGTTAAGTCTATCAGTGGTATTCTCACCCAGAGTGTGATTTTGAGAGAATCAAACGAGGCGATCGCGCCTGTCACACCCGTCGATCACGCACGCCCCACCCATCAGACGAGTTGGGTCAAAGGAGGTATAGAATGTCCGGTCGTGAAATGCGGAGGTCTGCGTTGCGCAGGTACATTGTGTTCCGCGTAAAGGCGATGGAGTTTCTAGACCTGCTTGTACTCATGAACAGTCTAAACGCTGTAGGGCAGGGGTCTGTCCCCCTTCCCTTCTTCCCGCCCCTTCGACCTTCCCGATTTGTGGCCAATTCCATACGCACCGTGCTGGTGAGCTGGTTTGCCGTGTTCATCGACAAGAGCAAGGATGGGATGGACGCCATAGAACTGTGGTGCGATGTCTTTCCGCAACATGCGGTTCGTATTCAAGAAGCGTGGAAGCGCATGCAGCCTGCTTGGCCCATACTCCGTGAGTTTAGGGACAGAGCTGGTTTTCATGCCGACAAGCCCTCAAAATTCTTCGAGGCACGTTATAAAGCGCGGGCCCAATATGATGCAGATGTTGAGCAGGCACTCAAGGAGTTCGAGCGGTTGTTCAAATTCCTACTGAAAGCCGAGGAGACGGACCTGAAG
>Ga0187780_10000562_pt1 | contig 27923 bp, 26 predicted proteins | sample 1015_Q2_SP10_20__FD_132429 | JGI IMG/M metagenome (GOLD analysis project Ga0187780, IMG submission 132429) | Tropical peat soil microbial communities from peatlands in Department of Meta, Colombia - 1015_Q2_SP10_20_MG | ecosystem: Environmental > Terrestrial > Soil > Wetlands > Peat | place... | reverse complement strand
TTATACAGCACTTTCTAAACGTAACCATGGTCTTGACTCAGGATTTTATCCTTTAGGTTCATGTACAATGAAGTACAATCCAAAAATAAATGAAGCTGTTGCGCGCTTTAATGGCTTTGCACATATTCATCCATTACAAGATGAATATCAAGTTCAAGGTGCACTTGAGTTAATGCATGAGCTACAACAAGAATTAAAAGAGATCACAGGTATGGATGAAGTGACATTACAGCCTGCAGCAGGAGCACACGGTGAGTGGACTGGCTTAATGATTATTCGTGCATATCATGAAAGTCGTGGAGATTTTAACCGTACGAAAGTAATCGTACCAGACTCAGCTCATGGTACAAATCCGGCATCAGCAACAGTAGCAGGATTTGAAACGATTACAGTTAAATCAAACGAAAAGGGTCTTGTAGACTTAGATGACCTACGTCGTGTAGTGGATGAAAATGTTGCAGCATTAATGTTAACAAATCCAAATACACTTGGATTATTTGAAGAAGATATTTATGAAATCTCTGAGATTATCCATGAAGCTGGCGGAAAAGTTTACTATGATGGAGCGAACTTAAATGCTGTTTTAAGTAAAGCACGTCCTGGGGATATGGGCTTTGACGTTGTTCACTTAAACCTTCATAAAACATTCACTGGACCTCATGGTGGCGGTGGTCCTGGTTCTGGTCCTGTAGGAGTGAAAGCAGACCTAATTCCATTCCTTCCAGCACCAATTGTTGAGAAACAAGGAGAAGAGTATGTTTTAAATGCTGAGCGTCCACATTCAATCGGCCGAGTAAAACCATTCTATGGTAACTTTGGAATCAATGTACGCGCATATACGTATATTCGTTCAATGGGTCCAGAGGGCTTAATGCAAGTTACTGAAGATGCTGTGTTAAACGCTAACTATATGATGCGTCGATTAGCACCATATTTTGATCTACCATTTGATCGTCATTGTAAGCATGAATTTGTATTAAGTGGAAAACGTCAAAAGAAACTAGGTGTTCGTACACTTGATATCGCAAAACGATTATTAGATTTTGGTTACCATCCACCAACAATCTACTTCCCATTAAACGTGGAAGAATGTATCATGATCGAACCAACTGAAACTGAGTCAAAAGAAACACTTGATTCATTCTGTGATACAATGATCGCGATTGCGAAAGAAGCTGAAGAAAACCCAGAAATCGTTCAAGAAGCTCCTTACTCAACAGTTGTAAGTAGACTTGATGAAACATTAGCAGCACGTAAACCAGTGTTACGTTACCAAAAAGCTTAATAAAAAACCGTCGTTCAACATACTGTTGGACTGACGGTTTTTTTAAATTTTTCTTCATAATAACTAGTTATATTAGCTTCCTTTTTAAACTTTGGTTCTACGGTATTTATACTGATGCCACTGGTAATGAATAAAACAACCAATACAAAATCCACAAAGTGCAATTGTTGCTGCTAATCCAACTATAATTGTAAAAATATAGAATAGAATATTTAAACCTATAAGTGCACTTATAAATGCGATTGCAAGACATACAACAGCAATTGTTTGATTAAACTTTTGTTGGTTTTTATCTTCGGGAATATACTCATTTGGTTTTTTTCGTAAAAATTTACTAGCTAATTTCATTACAGGATTAAAGTCAAATAGTAATCCCCCAAGACCACTAAATAATGGAATTAATAAAAACCATTTTGAACCGGATATCAATGAAGTAATGACAGATAATACAATTACAGTTTGATTTGTAGTAACCAAAGGACGAGGAATAAATGGTATTTTTGAGTTTCCCCTCACTTTATTTCCAATCTTTCTTATATGAATAGTATGTTATTTAATCGTAATTTATTTTTATGCTTATTTCAATCATTTTGCGTTTTTTATTGTTAGGAATTTAGAAATATATTTTTTGCATAGTTCTTCTGATTAAAAGAGAAAGTAAAAATGGAGGTGAGAAGAATGGGTAAAGTTAAAAAAGATCGCTCAAAAGCTGGTTTAGGATCACCGAATGTTGAAGGTCAAGGAACTACTACTTCTGAAACGGGGATTCAAATGTCGTCATCTCGTAAAAAACAGAAAAAACATTAATCATTTATTTATGATAGATATTTTTCCTGAATGAGTTAACAAAGCAAAAAAATGTGTACTAAATGTTAGAGATTTAGTACACATTTTACATTAATTTTTTCGATTTTCTTTTAGAGACTCTAATATAGTGAAGAGCTCATTTAAATTCGAAATTTCGTATGTAGGAATAACTTCATTCCGTTTTTTATCATGACGATTAATCCATACTGACTTAATTCCAACTTGATTGGCACCTAGAATGTCCGTCATTAAGTTATCTCCAACCATTAAAACTTCATCCTTATTTACTGATAATTGATTTAAAGCATGTTCAAATATAGAAGGATGAGGTTTACCTTTACCGAAATTACCAGAAATTATAATATGGTCAAAATAGGGAATAAGCCCAGGAGTAATATTTAGTTTAGTATTTTGTAAATCTGGAGATCCATTTGTTAAAAGTAACAGTTTATATTGATCATTTAAGGCATTTAACACTTCAAATGTATCTTCATAAACAATCGGAGTTTTACGACGTTCAATTGGAAAAAGTTCCCCTAATTCTCTTCCAAACGATGAGTCATTAATTCCAATTCTTTTTAAACCTTTTGTCCAAGCTTCACTCCGATAAGTAGGAACAATTTCTCTTATTTTTTGAAAATTCACTTCTTTTTCTAAAAAATTTCCCCATAATCCCTCAAAAGGATTAATCCCAATCATATTTGTAAATTCGAATGTATCATATGAAAAGTATAATTTTTTAGCTTCTTCACGTACTGCCTCTTCAAGTGCAGATGGATCAATTCCATATTTTTGTTTAGCTACAAGACAAGTTGCCAAAAAAGCTTCCTCTACACTTTTTTGATCCCAAAGTAGGGTATCATCTAAGTCAAAAAAAATTGCTTTAATCATTTTTTCTACTCCTTGCTATTCATTATCTATAAATCCTATTATTGCTTGTATATTTGCAATATGTAAACCTTCATGAAAGATTGATAGTAATCAACTTCTGTCTTAAAAATTAAAAATCTCGAAAGTAACAATCATTTAGAAAAAAGACATCCGTGCTAATAAAATTTACACCATTGCAAATGAAAATAAGGAATTCCTAATTAGCTGTTAAGATATTAATTTCAGGGTAGCCTAATGTTTATACTTTATTAATTCTTAAATAAGAGTGATTTTCCTGTAAGAAATAATTTTTTGTGATTAATTCATTGAGTAATAAGTGATTATAGAATTCACTTAGAAATTAGGTGGAATATAATAAAAAGCTAAAATTTAAGATTTTTTTAGAAAATTCAAAAATATAATTGTGTTAATTACCAAAAATCCATTACAATACAAGAAAATAACGACAAAATGTGAGGATTTCTATGAAAAAATTAATGCTGTTAATAATGGGAATTGGTTTAGTTTTCGGAGGATGTAGCCATGGGAATCAAAAAGTAGTAAGTAAGCCTGTAAGTAAGCCCGTAGAAAAGGAAGTAAGTCAAAAAGCTAATGAGGAGAATGTTATTCAAGCTTATGCACCATTAAAAGGTGAACCAGTCAATGCTGTTAGTAATCAAAGACCAGTAGCTGTTATGGTAAACAATCATCATTTGGCAAGGCCACAAAGTGGGCTATCAAAAGCAGATGTAGTTTATGAGCTTTTAGCTGAAGGAGATATAACGCGACTTTTAGCTATTTTTCAAAATGACTTGCCTGAAAGAATTGGCCCAGTTAGAAGTGCAAGAGAATATTACATAAAACTAGCAAATGGTTACCATGCTTTGTATATTTGTCACGGAAATAGTCCACAAGCAAAAGCAATGATGGATGCTGGTGAAATAGACGCTTTAAATGGTCTAATTTATGATGGAACATTATTTAAACGTGATCATCACAGACGTGCACCTCACAATTCATATATTTATAAAGAAGGAATTGAAAAAGGTGTCGTTAAAAAGCATTATTCATTTTCTGAAAATGTTACTCCGCTGCTTTTTCTACATCAAGCCATGAGTTATGATTCAACTTGGCAAAAAGTAGGACAAGTTTTTATTAAGTATTCATATGATCCTTATAATAATGTAACGTACAAATATAATGAACCGAAAAAACAGTTTCAGCGAATTCAAAAGGGTGTAATTGCGACGGATGCAGAAACGAAAAAAGAATTAGAAATAAAAAATATTCTAATTGTTGAGGCAAAACATAAAATAATCGATTCATATGGACGTCGTTCAATCGACTTACAAAGTGGTGGGAATGGATATTTCATAACAGAGGGAATGATGAAAAAAGTTCATTGGAAAAATGTCAATGGTAGAATCCTTCCTTTTGACACGGAAGGAAAAGAGGTAGACTTTTTAGCTGGACAAACGTGGATTAATTTTGTACCTGCTTTAAAAGATGTGACCATTAATTAAGGGTAAAATATAGGTTTATATTTCAAAATGAAAGACCAAATATGGTCTTTTATTTTTTTGAAAAAATTATATACACAATGAATAAATGGAATTAATAGAGTTTCTTTAATTATATCTACACTATTTTAATTCTTCCTAATCAAGTGGAACGATAAAAAATTTCACTTCATATACTATTTTAAATGGATTTTAAAAATAAACTATTTTGATAGTGAAAGAGGAGTTAATTTAATTTTGAAACGTATTTTTGATCTTATTGCTGCCTTTTGTCTGCTAATTGTTATATCTCCAATTTTAGTGGTTATTGCTATTTTAATTCGAGTCAAAATGGGTACACCGATCTTTTTTATACAAGAACGTTCTGGTTTAAATGGAACAGCTTTTTACATTTATAAGTTTCGAACAATGACAAATCATAAAGACAAAACTCAAAGGCTTTTACCAGATGAAATGAGGTTATCCTCTTTTGGAACATTTATTAGACGTCATAGTTTAGATGAGTTACCGCAATTATTTAATGTGATTAAAGGCGATATGAGTTTCGTTGGTCCAAGACCTTTATTAATGGAATATATGCCATTATATACTAAAGAACAGCTACGACGGTTCGGGGTCAGACCAGGTATCACTGGTTGGTCCCAAATAAATGGTAGAAACGCAATAAGCTGGGAAGAGAAATTTCAACTAGATATTTGGTATGTGAATCATCGTTCTTTTCTACTTGACATGAAAATTATTTTAATAACTATATTAAGAGTGATCCGACCAAAGGATGTTAATCAAGAGGGAAAAGTGACTGTAGAAAAATTCAAAGGAAATCGTGAAGAAAAGCATTAAATTTTCAATGTGTATATAGAAGGATGCATAATATGATTTGTCAGTGTGCTTCAGAATTCTCAGATGTATGCTATTTTTTGAAATCATTAGAACTAAAGATACAAATTGAACTAGATTCATCAAAAAATGAGTTGTCATTTTCTTATGGTTCAATAAGTAAAAATAATAGATTTTAAAAATATAAATATTCATTAGGACATGCAACCAAGCCTTTAAAACATCATACGATAATCAAGAAGTAATCATTCATGAAAGACAATAAGATTACTATTTTAGTAGTTTTTTCATAATGGATTAAGTTTGAACTTCTTGTTCAAGATTCAGACTTTGATAGAGTTCCATTAATTGTCGATGCAAGCGTACCATATTAATTGGATGTTTTAAAGGAAGTGTTAATATTGAAAAATATTGTAATATTTGGGGCAGGAGGACATGCGAAAGTTATTATTGATACAATCGAAAAATTAAAGGAATACAAAATAGTAGGTATAATTGATAGTTTTAAGCCTGTATCGAGTACAGTTGGTGGATATAAAATTCTAGGAGATGAAACAATTCTTCTTAGTTTAAAGAATGAAATATTTGGTGGAATTGTGGCTATTGGAGACAATTGGACTCGTAAACAAGTAGTCGAGAAAGTCAAGTCAATCATTCCCAATTTCAAATTTGTAACAATTTTTGATCCTTCTGCAGTGGTTAGTAAAAGTGTCGTTATTGGAGATGGAACAGTAGTGATGGCTGGTGTTGTTGTTAAATGTGATACGAAGATAGGTGAACATTGTATTATAAATACAAAATCAACAGTTTCTCATGATTGTAATCTTGGAGATTACGTAAGCTGTGCTCCAGGTGCAATTATTGGAGGGAATGTGAAAATTGGAGACTGTACAGCTATTGCTTTAGGGACTAAAATTATTCAATCAATTAATATAGGAGAACACACTGTTGTTGGTGCGGGATCAATTGTTGTTAAGGATATTGATTCTAACGTAGTTGCCTATGGCATACCTGCTAAAATAGTTAGATCAAGAGAAATTGGAGATAAATATTTGTCTTAAAGAATAAAATTTATTCATTCTATGTCTAGGATCCAAGAGATATTAGTTTGTAAAAAATTATTCATGACTAATTATTATAAAATAGTATTTTTTGCGCCTAGTTATTCTTTACAACGTCTTATTCTTAGCAAATTTAATAAAATTTTTAGGAGCAACTAAATGTAAAGTATTTAGGTATAAGCACTATATTATATTTATAACTAATACCAGAGTCTTTCAGATTTTATCCGGAGCACTCTGGTTTTCTTTTTTGAAAATGAACAGTAAAAAAGTAATGAAAATATACTATTAAAATATAAAAAGTAAGTTGGACATGCAACCAAGCATTTGATACTTCATACGATAATCAAGAAGTTTAGTAAATGTTGAATTAGGAAAGGAAGAAGATGATGAGCGAAGAAATTCTTACTTTTAGTAGTTTCTTTCGAATTATTTTTAAGCGATTTTGGATGGTTATCGTCATAACAGTTGTTGCAGTATTAGCTAGTGCTGGCATTACGTATTTTATGGTAACACCTATCTATCAGGCGAAGGTGAATTTGCTTATCAGTGGTCAGCAACAAACAAAAGATGCTCTACCTTTGTCGATTGATGATTCTGTTAAATTAGTTACGACCTATCAAGATATTCTATTAAGCCCGAATATCATTAGTGATGCACAAACATCATTAAATGATGATGGCTATGACATTAACATTAACGAGAATAACCTTTCTGTTAATCATATTGAAAATTCTCAGGTATTTGAGCTTATTGTAAAGGACTCCGATACTACGAAGGCCTCATTAATTGCGAATGCCATTGCAGACTCTTTTGACGGAAATATAAGAAGTCTTATGAATCTTAAAGTAAGCAATGTAAAAGTAATGAATAAAGCTTCTGTTGATTCAAGCCCAGTAAGTCCTAAGCCACTCTTAGTAATGGGGATAACTTTTGTTATTTCATTTATTATTTCAATTTGGATTACTCTGTTAACTAATAATCTTAAGAAAAATCGAGAAAATTCGAAATCAAACGATTTGGAGAAATCTTAAAAGATGGAGGAGTTTTGAATTCCTTGTGCTAATTCATCACAACTGTTAAGGAGACATCAGGCATAATGCGTCTTATAAAAGATGCTTACATTCTTATCTTTGTCACAGCATTATCAGCAATCGTTTCATTTGTAACTGGTATATGGATCAGAAATATCCTTGGCCCAAGGGAATATGGAATATGGCTTATCTTTTCATTAATTTTGACCTATGGGTATTATTTGCAACTTGGCATTTTAGATGGTTTTAGCAGAGAAATTCCTCAATTATTAGGTCGAAATAAACATAATCAGGTTAATAAAGTTCGTAGCATTGTCTTTACATGGATGATTTTTTCATCATGTATAGCAATTGTTGGAGTAGTTATCATTCTTTTTTTACCATTATCTAGTTTCGATACAGTGATAAGTATTATTGCTCTATTACTTGTCCCCCTTCAAAATTTTACCTTATATCATAATCAATTATTTTTAACAACACAACAATTTAAAGTTGTAGCAATTATTCAACTAATTATTGGTTGTATACAGTATTTATTGATGGCATTTTTTGCAATGCTATTTGGAATATACGGTTTGTTTTTAGGAATATTAGTAGGAAATATCGGTGCAATATTATACAGTCGGTTAATGTTATCTTATAAGATTAAGATAATGTGGAATTGGAAGATCATTCAAGAAATGCTTTCATACGGAATTCCCATTTCGTTAATTGGGATATTATTAAATGTTTTTACAACCATTGATCGAATATTAATTTTTTATTTCTATGGATCTGTTTCAGTGGGACATTATGGCATCGTAGCATTTATTTTTCAAGGAATTATGGTCCTGCCGAGTGTTTTTCATCAAATTATGTTCCCAAAGATTAGTTTTAAGTATGGGCAAACGGGAGAAAAGAGATCTTTAAAATCTATTATTGTTAACCCAACTATATATTTATCATTTTTTAGCCCGATTATATTAGGAACCATTTATTTCATTTTCCCTACATTTATAAAGGTTTTTATGCCGCAATACGTGGCCGGAATAAATGCAGCAAGCCTGATTATTATAGGAATGTTTTTTTTAATCTGGGGAACGTTGTACTCTCATTATCATACTGTTGTTAAAAAAATTCGGTTATACTTTACGGTTCTTTTTTCTTCTTTTTGCTTAAACATTGCATTAAATCTACTTTTTATTAAATTAGGATTTAATCTAAACGGTGTAGCTTTAGGAACATCTATTTCATATACAGTTTATCCAATCCTAATGATGTGGTTTTGTTTTAAGGATATGGGTGAATCAATTCTCGACTTTTTTAAACAGTTCGCATTAGTAGTTTATCCTTTTATCACAATGATAGGCTTAATCTTCATTATTAGCCAATTTCAATTTCACTATCTAATCACTCTTTTCATCTTTCTAGTTATTTATTTTATTTTCATTATCATTTCTTCCTATCAATTTCCGATTCTTATAAACCTGCGAAAAAAACTAATTAATTTTATAAAACTGAAAATAATTAATTTTAAAAGATTACTATAGTCTAGGTTATTCATTCAAAAAATATTAGATAAAAGTGGAAAGTTAGGTGAAAAAATGCCACTTCGAATTCATATATTTCAAAAATTGCTCTGGATTTTATTTATGACAATTATAGCGGTTGCAATAGGTGCTTACGTTGCTTTAAATGATATGACAGTAAATTATTATTTAATTATCCTGTTGGCAAGTTTTGTTTTATCTGTATTTTTGTCCGTATTATTCAAACATCCTAAAAGTGTCATCAAAATTATTCTCTTCGCATTATCTGTTAGAATATTCATCTTCATCCTATTGAAAATTTACTCATATCATATAGGTCTTGATGGATTTTTCCCTGGCGATGCAGATGCATACACCTATAATGATGATGCTTTAATGGCAATACATTCTCATTCTTGGTTAGATGCTCTTAACGGACACCTTTCATATTCCTATTTTGTAGCACTCTCTTATAAAATTTTCGGTCCAGATATGAACATACCTCAACTTTTTAATTTAGGAGCTTCAGTTCTAATTATTCCTTTACTTTTTGAATTAGGAAACCGTGTTGGTGGGAAAAAGGTAGGAGTAATGGCTGCTATTTTATGGAGTTTATTCCCGAGCGCTGCATACTGGTCAGTCTCTTTATTAAAAGATTCATTTGTTGCACTAGGAATGGTCTTGTCAGGATTTTTAATCTTAGGATTAAGTGAAAAGAAGATAAATGTTAAGGAAGTAATTCTTGGTGTTTGTGGTCTTCTTATTGTCAGTTCTTTACGTCCACAGTTTTTATTAGCAATTGGACTTCCGATATTAATAAATATTCTAATTCAGTTCTATAAAGGTCAAAGTAATTTTTTAAGAAATACCATCATTATCATATTAGGTATTGCGGTTTTTGGTGCTACATCAGCTGGAAATATCATCGTTGATGCATTTGGCAATGCTACATCAAAAGAAGGGGTCGATCGAATTAATGAGATTGCTCTACAAGGAGGATCAGGAATAAAGCTTGTAACAATGTTTCCTCCTGAAATAAGATGGATCGTTCAATTTCCATTTTCTATCCTTTCTCCACTTCCATGGCAATTAGTAAATATCGGAATGAAAGTATATTATTTATCAGGATTAGAAATGATATTTTGGTATATTCTATATTATTTATTGTGGAGAAATCGTAGATTTGCATTAGTAGAAAATACAAGCAAAACGATATTATTATATGCATTTTCAATTTTTATTGCCGTATCTTTTAGTTTGCCGAATATTGGCTCCATTTATCGATACCGCTTAGGGGCTATGGCAATTTTGATTCCTCTCGTTTCTTTTATCATAGCTGGTAAGAAAGAAAGGAGCGGATGATGTTATGAAAAAAAAGTTTTATTTGTAACAACAATTTTTAGGACAGTTGAGGCTTTTTTAATACCACATATCAACTATTTTTTAAGTAAAGGTTTTGAAGTGGGAGTTGCAACAAATATTCAAAATAGTAATCTGGAAAGTATTAAAGAACTGGGTGTCACTATTTACCATGTTCCTTTTAGTAGAAATTTAATCGATCAAGGAAATATAACTTCATATAGGATTATTAAGAAAATTATTAAGAACTATCATATCTTGCATCTGCATACACCAATTTCTTCTTTTATTACTAGAATGGCTTCCTCAAGAGCACATAAAGTGATCTATACTGTACACGGATTTCACTTCAATGAAAATGGAAGGTGGTTAACAAACCTTCTATTTTTAACTTCTGAAAAAATAGGGGGATTAAAAACCACCAAACTGATTCTTACTAATCACGATGATTTGAAAATTGCTGAGAAAATTGTCTCTAAGGAAAAAATTAATTATGTAAATGGGATTGGTGTGAACACGGTTATTTACAATAGTGATCATTATTCAGAAGAAGATAAACAAGCAATTAAATTAGAGCTTGGCCTAGATTTAAATAAAAAAATTCTTACACATATTGCCGAATTCAATGATAACAAAAGACAATTGGACATTGTTAATGCTTGTGAACGAATAAAAGAAAGGACTCAGAATTTTATTATTTTACTTGTAGGAAACGGAGAAAATTTTGATTCCATTCAGAAAATGATCAATGAACGTGAATTAGATGGATATATAAAATGCTTAGGTTTTAGATCTGATATTCCAAGAATAGTAAGTATTGCCGATATGGGATTACTGGTTTCAATTAGAGAAGGCCTCCCACGTTCGATTATGGAAATGATGGCAATGAAGGTACCAGTTATTGCTACGAACATTAGAGGGAATCGAGATCTAATTGTAAACGGGGAAAATGGTTATTTGGTTCCGATTAAAGATGAGGTACAAATTGCCGAAAAATGTTTAACGTTGCTTACTAATGAAAGTTTATGTAAACAGTTTGGTGAAGTAGGAAAAGAGAAAATTGAATCGCTATTCTCATTAAATAAGGTATTAGACCAGATGGAAATGATCTATAGAGACATCGGCCTAATTCAAGAATAATTGTAAATAAGATTAAATTTATCAATGATTAGCTAACAATTTTAAAAGCATTACAATTTATTGATCAATAATTAAATATGTGGAAGGTCACTTTCTTGAGGAGGACATTCTGTTAATGAAAATTATATTTATAGGGACCGTTTTTTCTAGTTATAACGCACTTGAAGAATTAGTAGAAAATGGGTTGAATGTAGTAGCAGTATTTACGATTGATCCTGAATTCTCTAAAACTATATCGGATTTCAAGTCATTAGATCCCTTATGTGAACAACATACTATTCCATTATATAAATTTAAAAATATTAATGATGAAGAAAACATGTTAAAAATTATTGAGTATCAACCTGATTATCTTTTTGTTATAGGATTGTCGCAGATTATTTCTAAAAAATTAATCAGTATTCCAACCAAGGGATGCATAGGTGCCCATCCATCTCTATTACCAATGGGACGGGGGCGTGCATCAATTCCTTGGGCGATAATAAACAATCAAACGGAGACAGGAATGTCAATTTTTTATATTGATGAAGGGGTTGATTCTGGGCCTATTATTTCACAGTCTATCGTTTCGATTGAACCAAGAGAAAACGCAAATTCTCTATATGGAAAATTAAATGTTAGTTTAAGAGAGCAAATTGGAAGAATCTCCTCTAATATTAGAAATGGAACGTTAGAAGGTGTTCCTCAAAACGACCTTATTGCAACATATACTGCAAAAAGAATTCCTGAAGATGGATTAATTGATTGGAAGGAATCGAATGAACGAATTGATCGACTGATTAGAGCAACGAGCAAACCTTACCCTGGCGCATATACTTATTACAAGGATAAAAAATTAATTATTTGGTCTGCAAATATAATAAGTCAAAATAAATACATTGGTACTCCAGGACAAATTGTGAAAATTAATAGAGACAACGCGGTTATAGTATCTACAGGTGATGGGTTATTGGAAGTAATAGAAGTTTTATATGAAGGAGTAAACTATCAATCTTATGAAGTTCTAAATAGAGTAGGAGAAAAATTAGGTTTTAAAAAAGAATAAATCTAACCCATTCGAATTCAAGAAATAAACTATATTAACAACTCAGATTTATTTTTTAGAATGAATAACATGTAGATAGGGGTTAAATTCAATGAAAGTGTTAGTACTTGCAGCACATCCAGATGATGAGGTCCTTGGTGTTGGAGGGACGATTGCTTATCATGTCGATAAAGGAGACCAAGTCTATGTAGCAATTGTAACAGAAGGTTCGTCAACCCAATATGATGGAGAACCTGAAAAAATTTTACAGAAAAAAGAAGAAGCAGAAAAAGTGAAATCTATTCTTGGAATCTCTAAAGTGATTTATTTAAATTTACCTGATATGAAATTAGATACTTTAGCTAAAATTGAGATTAATAAAAGGGTAAATGAAGTAATTTCAACGATTAAACCTGATACAATTTATACCCACTTTTTTGGAGATATAAATAGTGATCATCATGCAGTTTTCGAAGCAACAATGGTAGCATCTCGTCCAGTTGGAAATTATACTGTAAAAAAAATATTATGTTATTTTACACCGTCTTCCACAGAATGGGCAGCGCAGACAATTAATAATGCCTTTTTACCTAATGTATATGTTGATATTTCCAAGTATATAAAAAAGAAACTCTCGGCAATGGACCAATATAAAAGTGAATTACGTCCATACCCTCATCCCCGATCTTTAGAGGCTTTAACAATCATAGGGAAATATTGGGGCCAGCAAATAGGGGTAGAAGCTGCAGAACCATTTATGTTGATTCGAGAAATTAATGATTAGCTTGAATAGTATAGGTATAACCATACTCATTACAATATATAAAGAAATAATAAATTATTACTAACAACTAATTAGTACTCTGTATAGTGATTCCTTTCTAATAACTCCTGTTATACTGCTCCTCTTTTTATAAAAAGCTCCTTGTCTTTTACATTGAGTTCACTCTATTAAGAGTAAGGTTATATATAATCATGTTTTACTACTCAAACATCTCGAGTAGTAAAGCGAAAAAAATAAATTCAGCTAACTTTCGTTTCTATTTAGAATTGGGGCGTGAGTTTATTGAAAAAAATTGTCATTTTTGGTGCGGGAGCATATGCAAAGATAATAATTGATCTTATAAAAAGCTCTACTGAATATTGCATTTTCGGTTTAATTGATAAAGTTCTTCCTATACATCATATGGTTTATGGATATGAAATTCTTGGTGATGAATCAATCCTATTGGAATTTTTAAATGAAGTTTATGGTGGAGTTGTAGCAATTGGTGATAATGTTGAACGTAAAAAATTAGTTGAAAAAGTGAAAAAAATCAACCCGAACTTTCAATTTGTTTCGGTTATTCACCCTTCCGCTATTGTTAGTAGGTACGCAAAAATTAATGAAGGAACAGTTGTTATGGCAGGCGCTATCATTAATTGTTATTCATTTATTGGAGAGCATTGTATTATAAATACTAACTCTTCAGTAGACCATGATTGTTTTCTCGGTGATTATGCAAGTATTGCAACAGGAGCAACACTTGGTGGAAATGTTAAAGTAGGTGAATATTCAGCTATTTCATTAGGTGTTAACGTTATTGACTCAATCAATATCGGAGAACATACACTCATTGGAGCTGGCTCTACAGTTGTTAGGGATATTAGTCCATTTGTAGTTGCCGATGGATTACCTGCAAAAAAAATTAGAACTCGAGCAATTGGTGAAAAATATATTTCTTAAATCCAATGATTACTATCTATCGTTATTTAATTTTATAAGTGTTTCATCTAGTAAATTAGGAGTAAAAAGATGAAAAAAATATTATTAGAACAAACGGCTAAATCTTATTTGCCACAAATTAAAGCCTCTATAAAATATTTTAATGAAAAAGATCTTGGTTTTCACTTATATGATTCTTCTGAAATACCTGATTTCAAACTAAATGAATTTGATTGTATTTGGAAATTTATGGGGATGGATACTGCTATGAAACTAGATGTTCCAGTTATCCATGAATATCCTTCCCTTTCAACTGGAATGTTTCCAAAGATAAAAAATAAATTTAAAAAATCATTTTCCACAAAACCGGATTTAAGAATTTTTTTGAATGAATTCGTAAAGGTAGGAATGGGTTTCAATGATCAGATCGACTATGTTTATAGGGATATGGGAATTGATGATCAATTCTTTCAATATATGGATTCTAAAAAAAGTTATGACTGCGTTTATGTTGGTTCAATTTCGAAGGCCAGAGGTATACCTCAATTACTAGACCACTTCAAATATAAATATAAAAATCTTAGTCTTCTCCTTGTTGGAGCAGTTCCAGTCGAAATATATAATCAATATTCTAACTGTGACAATATTACATTTACAGGAAATCTCCCTTATGAGGATGTACCGAAATATGCTTCTCAAGCTGTTTATGGCATTAATTATATGCCAAATAGATACCCCTATAATCTTCAAACCTCAACCAAATTACTTGAATATTTAGCAATGGACTTACAAGTAATTACGACTAATTATTTTTGGATCAATCATTTCATGAAAGAAAATCAATTGAATTTTATTAAAATTAATGAAAATCTAGATAACTTAGAAACTTTAATAAAAAACCATGAGATCATTTCCAATCAATTTAGTAAAATGGAAAAATTTAAGTGGACAAATATTATTGAACAATCAGGACTAGAGGAAAAACTGTTAAAGCTGATCTAAACATAGGTTAAAAGTCTCTTAGATGAATAATTTCAAATCAAAAAATCATCAGTAGGAAGAGATGTGAAAAATAAATGAATCAATCTTCAAAACGTATTTATCTTTCTCCACCTCATATGGGAGAAAAAGAACAACAATTTATTAAAGAAGCATTTGATCATAACTGGATTGCCCCTGTAGGACCAAATATTAATCTTTTTGAAAGAGAGCTAGAAGAATATGTGGGTGCCAAAGGGGCAGTTGCATTAAGCTCAGGAACTGCAGCCATTCACTTAGCATTAAGATGTATAGGTATAGAAAAAGGGGATACAGTTTTTTGCTCTACCTTTACATTTGTTGCAAGTGCAAATCCAATTGTATATGAAGGGGCAGAACCAATCTTTATCGATTCAGACTTAGAAACATGGAATATGAGTCCTATAGCACTAGAACGAGCATTTGTTGATGCTGAACAATCAGGGAAACTTCCAAAGGCAGTCATTGTTGTTAATTTATATGGTCAAAGTGCAAATATGGATCCAATTATTGAAATTTGTAATCGTTACAATGTTCCAATTATAGAAGATGCAGCAGAATCCTTAGGGGCAACCTATAAAGGAAAGGCAAGCGGGACAATTGGGAAATTCGGAATTTATTCTTTTAATGGAAATAAAATTATTACAACGTCAAACGGTGGAATGTTAGTATCAGACGATATTGAAGCACTAAACAAAGCCCGTCACTGGTCAACACAAGCAAAGGATCCTTTTAATTATTATCACCATACTGAAGTGGGGTATAATTACCGCTTAAGTAATATATTAGCTGGTATCGGAAGAGGACAATTAATGGTATTAAATGATCGGATTAAAACTCGGAGTAAAATTTTCAATAAATATTTTGATGAATTATCTAGTCTAGAAGGTATTGAATTTTTGTTGGAAGCTCCATATGGTAAGTCAAATCATTGGTTAACTGTCTTAACAATTGATCCAAGTATAACTGGCACTTCAGCTGAGAAAATGATTGATGTGTTGGAAGAACAAAATATCGAGGCACGGCGAGTCTGGAAACCAATGCATTTACAACCTATATACTCACATTGCAAATATTATCCGCACAAAAGTGGAGGAAGTGTGTCTGACATTTTATTTGCAAATGGTATTTGTCTTCCATCAGGATCAAACTTAACAACGGAAGAACAAGATCGAATCATTCATTTTGTAAAAAAAGAAATCGTTACAAAAGCTTAGTAAAAAATGTTAGCAAGAGTTTATGTATACACCATCCATAGATAAAGAACAAATTGAAATATCGCCTAACACCAAATCACATTTTGAAAATTTGTACACCAAAGTAGGGTGATTAGATGGATATAAAAGAAAAGGTTTCCAAGGAAATTGAAAGTTTTAATTGCGAATTCAACTATCGAATTGCTACGGTTGGAACAACTGCAAGGGAAGCTCAATCTTTTGCAGTTTTGCCTCGGAGGAAGGCGTTAGGGTATGAAGCGATAAACTTTTTGGTCATAAATCTTGAAAGTGCAGAGGAATGTTTAAAGTTATTAGATGAAAAAGTAAGGTTTATATTAGTGGATATCGAATCAAAAAAAAATATTGATCTAATGGAAATTGCTAAACGAGTTGTGAAAAAATCAATGATTATCTCATATAAACCGAATGACACGACTTTAGAAGCTGCTGATATGTTTTTAAGGCATTATTTTGATGAAGACTTAAAGAATAAAAACTTCCTTGTATACGGAGCTGGAAACCTAGGGTCTAAGCTATCTTTACGAATAGCAGAAAGAGGTGGCCAAGTTTATCTGGATTCTCGAAATAAGCAAAAAACAATGGAAATCGTAAAAGCATTAAATTATTTAATTCCTAAATATTCAAGGAGTCATATTCAGGTTATAGAAGATTATAGCCAATTACAAAATAAAATGGATGTGATCATTGCATTTACATCCGCTACAAATGTGATTTCATCCACATTTTTACAATATATGAAGAAGAATGGATTAGCCTTAGATGGTGGAATAAATAATTTTACAACAGATTTTATTAAAGGTGCCATCGAACAAGAGATTAACTGTTATAGACTAGATGTAAGAGCTGCCTTTCCACATTCAGTATTATTTTTAAACGATTACATTCGGAATTTTTATCAAAATGTTCAAGGTGAAAAGAGTATAAACAACATTCGATTAGTAGCAGGTGGGATTATTGGCAATGAAGGTGATATTGTAGTAGATAGCATAAAGGAACCGAAACAAATCGTTGGAATTGCGAATGGTATTGGTGGATTAAAATTAGAAACGGAGTATACCGAAAAAGAAAAATCCAATTACGAGCAGATAAAAAATATGATCAGTAAAAATAATTAGAGAATGACTTTTTGACAATATAAAAATAAAGAAGACTTCCCATGTATGAGTTGATAGTATGAATTAATTATCAACATAAGAAAGGGAAGTCTTTTATGTTTGGCTTTTCTAAAAGATTGTTGCTTTTGAGAGTATTAATTTTAAAACAGAAGTTGATTACAATGGAAGGTGCGAGACTCCTGTGGGAATAGCTGGAAGACTGATACACCGCAGGAGCGATAGCGACGAGAAGGCTCAGCTCACGCCCCACGGAAAGGGAGCAACCTGGAGTTGTAATAAACTAACGAATTCTAAAATAGTTGCAAAGTTTATGAAAACAACTTAGTTTTTTGAATAATAATTATAGAGTGTTAGCAAAAAAAGAAAGTACCTAAGGCATCGATAATAGGTACTTGATCATTTATTCTTTTGACCCATGAACATCTACTTGATAAGTCGGTACGATTTGTTTTAGTAAAAATTTAATTTCATGGATGTTTGGCTGTTTCTCTTTCTGATGAATTAATTGATCTAACTGATTTAGAAAAGATGATAAGGGAAGGTTTGAAAGGTCAGTAGGTTTAGCTACATAGATCAGTTGATGTTTTGAAGCCATACTTCCTTCTTCAGAGGTGAGAAGTTCTTCATAAAGTTTTTCACCTGGACGTATTCCAGTGTATTCAATCATAATATCTTTATCAGGTGTCAATCCGGAAAGGATAATTAAATTTCTTGCTAAGTCGGCAATTTTAACTGGTTTTCCCATATCTAAAATAAATATTTCTCCACCTTTAGCAAAGGCACCAGCTTGGATAACTAATTGTACTGCTTCTGGAATCGTCATAAAATATCGTGTCATTTCAGGATGTGTTACTGTAACGGGCCCACCTTCCTTGATCTGTTGTTTAAATAATGGAATAACACTTCCTCTACTTCCTAATACATTTCCAAATCTAACGGCCACAAAATTTGTGTTGCTTTTTAAGTTTAAGGATTGAATTATAAGCTCAGCAACTCGCTTGGTGACACCCATTACACTCGTTGGATTTACTGCTTTGTCTGTTGAAATAAAGACAAATTGTTCCGCTTGATATTTATGAGCACATTCAGCAACATTTTTCGTTCCAAATATATTATTTTTAATCGCTTCGGTTGGATTAAATTCCATCAAAGGAACATGCTTGTGAGCCGCGGCATGAAAAATAATATTTGGAGAATAGATCTCAAAAATGTTTTCGATTCTTTGACGATCTTGAATATCAGCTATTATTGCTTCAAATTTTAAATGAGGAATTCTTTTTTTGAGTTCATTTTCAATCAAATATAAGCTATTTTCTCCATGACCTATTAATAATAATTTTTTTGGTTGAAAACTTGAAATCTGTCTACATATTTCAGAACCTATTGAACCTCCTGCGCCAGTAACGAGTACAGTTTTGTTTGTTACATATTCAGCGATACCATGTAAATCAAGTTCGATTGCAGGGCGATCAAGTAAATCTTCAATTTTGACTTCTCGAAGCATGTTAAGTGTAATTCTTCCATTTATAATGTCGTTTATGCGTGGAAGAATTCTTACTTCAACATTATTTTCATTACAAATATTTACGATTTTCGTTATTTCTGTTTTTTGAGCAGAAGGCATAGCGATAATAATCATTTCAATTGAATATTGTTTAACGATTGTATGGATATTATCTTTCGTACATACAACTGGAATCCCTAGTATCATCATATTTAATTTATCAAGATCATCATCGATAAAAGCAATGGGGTTTAAAGGTGAATCGTTTGATTTTCTAATTTCATGTAATACTAATATTCCTGCGTTACCTGCACCTACAATTATCGTTCTTTTACCTTTATTATTTGTTTTTTCTTTATTCTCTTGGAAAATAGGGACTAAAAGTCTTGAACAGAAAACGCCAAAAACAATAATGATCCAAGAAAGAAGGGATGTCTGGTATGAGAAGTGAAACTCATATACTTTATTTAGAATGAAAGTAATAAAAAATAAGAAAATAAGTGATAAGATTGAAACCTTTGTAAGTAGTTTATATGCTTCAATGCCACCGTATTTTATTTCGTGGTGATAAACCTTGAAATAAAAGAAGCAACCAATAATGCTAATTAAATAAATACCAAGAATAATTATGGCTTCCATCATATTCTGCCTTTGGTTAGTGAAAAGGAAGTAGGAGCCAATTACTGATAGAAAGATAATGATTGTATCTATCAGCATAAACAGAGTATACTTTCTATTTTTATGCATTATAATTCCTCCAATTTGTCTAACTATTACACTAAAATAAGTATGAAATTAACTACATAAAAAAAGACACATCACTTTTCTTAGAAGAGATGTTTTTCTAATAAACATTTTTATTTAGTTTTCATACGTGAAAATCCTGAATTTTAAAGCTTTTAATCCTTTTTTATTTTAGAATAATATCTATATTTGTATATGAGACATGGTGATATTTGGTGATGAATTTTATGCAAAATGGGGTTATGTTGAGAGGGAAATAAATGAATTTAAAAACATCAGAACTAAGTACAATTTTATCTAACTTAATTTCTTTATATTAATACATAAACTTTTAGCAAAATGTAAATAGTAATTATGTCCCTATAACAAAACAAAATGAGGTGGATAATATGTCAGTTCTAGATAATTGGGAACAATGGAAAGAATTTTTGGGAGAACGTTTAGATGGTGCGGATGGAAAAGGATTAACAGGTAATGCTGTTAATGAAATGGCTTATCGTATTGGTGATTATTTAGCTAATGAAGTTGAGCCTAAAACACCAGAAGGAAAAATCCTAGCTGACCTTTGGAAAGTAGCAGATGAAGAAGAACAACACACGATTGCTAATTTAATGTTAAAACATGTAAGAGGCATGCAATAATATTAAAGTTGGCAAAACTAAAGTCAAATAAACAAAGCCCTTAGATTCTCCTAAATGAGATCCTAAGGGCTTTTGTATAATCTATTAGCGAATGTTTTTGATAATGATTTCAGGAATCATTAAATTTTTACGAGCCTTTGTATTTTCAAAAATAATGTCAGCAATATCATCTGGGTTCATCATTTTCTCTGTTCGTTCTTCAGGAAGAATGCCATTCCAAAAGTCGGTATTCATACCACCCATATATGCTGCAAATAGTTTGACCCCAGTGTCTTTTAATTCAACAACTAAGCTTTCTGTAAAGCCTCTTACGCCGTATTTACTTGCACAGTAAACAGACTCATTGGCTTTTCCAATTAAACCTGCAGTAGAGATGACATGTATGATCGTACCATTATTTATTTTCTTCATATGTTCTAAAATTACTTGTGTACAAAAAATAGTACCTTTAAGATTTATATCAATCATCTGATGAACTAATTCTTCCTCTAAATTTTCAGCAAGATCAAACGCACCTGTTCCAGCATTGTTAATTAATACATCAATTGAACCTAATTCTGAAAGGATTGTTTGAAAAATAGTTACTACATGTTTCTTTTTCGTAACATCTAATTCATAAATTGAGTAACTACTTGTTAATTGATTAGCTACTTTTTTAAGCTTTTCCTTTGTTCTTCCTACTAAACAAATATGGTATCCTTCCTCAGAATATTTTTTTGCAAGAGATGCACCAAGTCCGCTTCCAGCACCAGTAATGACAACAACTTTTTGATCCAAAATAGCATACAACCCTTCAAGTATTTTTAATTAAAATTCCCATAATTACGTAGCTATTTTCTCGAAGAAGGGATGATAAGTCAAGTTTAGTGATTACTGGCAGTTTCTAAAAAACAATAATGTAAGATGAGAAAACCAAAGTGTTATTTCTCATCTTACATTATTGTATAGAGGATTTATTTAAAATGAACACTACTTTTTAATGCAACCATCATATGTTCTTTATTTGATAGTAGTCTTGATGTGATGAATAGGACAAAAGTGGAAATTAATAACATACTGCTTAAAATTATAAATCCAAAAGATACATGATTTGAAGAAGAAAAGTAAGTGAATAGGGTTAATAAAATGATCCGAATACCTAAGCCTAAACCTCTAAAAATACTATCAACTCTTCCAATAATATTGTTTGGAATTTGATTCATCATAAAGGTATTTCTTGCGACTCTTGTTCCAGCATTTCCAAATGCTAAAAAGAGTGTGAAAATAAGAAAGATAGGTAATAGTTTAATCCAGATAATTAGTGAAATAAATAATGCATAACAAGAAACTGTTATTAAAATTGTCTTTTTATTTCCTAGTTTATTTGTTAGCAATGGTATAACAAAGCCAGCAACCATAGCACCAATGCCATACACCATGCTCTGTAAGCTGTATGATGATGAGTCAGTTTTTAATACTTGTGTCATATAAACTGGAAATAAATAATTGGATAACATTACGCCGATAAAAGGCATAAATGAAGCAATTAAAAATAAAAATAGGGCTGGTTTCTTTTTTATATAAGTGTACCCTTGTGACATATTTCGAAAGAAACTATTTTTATTTATTTCACGGTCTCTTTTTTGATATGAAATTTTATTTATTAAAATAAAAGCAGCTAAATAAGTCAGTGCATCAACTAATAATATCCATTGAAATGACCATTTGCTTAAAATGATACTGGCAAGTGCACCAGCAATCATACTAGAAAGCTGACCTTGAATTTCCATTGCACCATTTAAGGTTTTAAAATCATCTTGATCAAATAGTTCTTGATTAAAAGCAAAAATAGATGGATAGAAGAATGAATAATAAAGACCAGCAATAAAAAAGATTGTGATGTAGTGCCAAATTGAATAGCTATTTCCTAAAAAACCTATTATTGCAAAAAAACCTACTACTAAAAAACTAATCAATTCACCAAGCATTAGCACTTTTTTTCGAGAAACTTTGTCAATGATGGTGCCGATAAAAGGAGTAAGTAAAAAGCTAATGACTGTACTAAGTAAAGTTACAACACCAAATAGTGTATTACCATTTGGTGTTGTAACTAGTAACCAAGGAATTGCAATCATTGTAATGCCTGAGCCAATTGAAGATAAAATATTCGCTGATAGAACCATGCGAAATCGGGAGTCTTTATAAATTGTTTTCATTACTCCCACGCTTCTTCTGCTAAAAGTTGTTTGCTTATTTTTGCATACATTTTAAGTTCTCGAATCATTTCACTAATTGATAATGCAGAAGAATCCACAATCGATTTGTTTTTTGAATCAAAATTGGAAGGATCTAACACTAATTGTTTTGGAAGAACATTTGCGTAAAGAGCTCTTGCAACAATCCTCATTTGATTTAATGGATTAACTCCACCTTTTCCTCCGCCACAAACAGCAAGTAAGGAAACTGGTTTGTTTTTAAAGTAAGAGCTATCTAAAAAATCAAGTGCATTTTTTAATGCGCCACTCATTCCCCCGTGATAATCAGGACTAGTTAAAATTATTGCATCAGCTTGTAATACAGATTGTTTTAACGTAATAACTGATTGTAAATCATCTTGAGCATCTTCTCCATTAAAAACTGGAAGGTTTAATTCACTTAAGTCAATTAGATCAGTATCATATGTTTTTGAAATATATCTCGCTAATTCCTTTGTACGACCATTTTTTCTTGGACTTCCATTAATAACTAATAACTTGTTCATCTTTCAACTCTCCTTAATTGTTTATATTCATATTATAAGTAGTTTTAAAATACTCAACCTCGGCCAAGTGGTAGAGAAAATCTACTCGATTAGTAGTAGGAAAAAATTAGAAAAACCTACAACTAAAGTCGTAGGTTTTTGTATTCGAGAATAATATCAACTTTTCCTTCTTAAAAAATAAAGGAAAAATGATATAAATAATGAGGTTTCAAGAAAAATCAATATAGGGGACGTTATATCAACAGATAAAATTGAAAAACGTTTCGTTACTAATTTTTTTAAAACACATTTGGGCTGGCCAGAAATGGTTATTTCTTCTGGAAAGTTTCACTGTGATGAATTAGATGGATTCGCTGTAATAAATGAATATGATCAGATAATTGGTTTAATGACCTATGTACTTTATAAGAATGAATGTGAAATTATTTCTTTAGATAGTGTAGAAGAAAATAAGAGAATCGGAACTTCGCTATTGCAACAAGTAGAGAAATTAGCAAAGGAGTAAGGGTGTACACTTATTAAATTAATTACAACGAATGATAATTTAAATGCATTGGGTTATTATCAAAAGAGGGGGGATCGAATGGTTGAAATTATCTCAAATACGGTTGAAAAAGCAAGACTAATGAAACCTGAAATTCCTTTAATTGCTGAAAATAGTATTTGTATTTGTGATGAAATTCTATTAGAAATAATCCTTTGAAGGTAATAGGAGAGTAAACCAAAACCTATTATTCACTTATAGGTTTTGGTCAGTTACTAATCCATGTTTAACAGCAAAGAGAGCAGCTTGTGTTCGATCCTGTAATTGTAGCTTCATTAAAATATTAGACACATGAGTTTTAACTGTCTTTTCAGTAATTTCTAATGAGAAGGCTATTTCCTTGTTGCTCTTACCACATGCAATTTCTTTTAATACTTCTTTTTCCCGTTTTGTTAGTTCATCTAATAAATGCTTCGTTTTATCTTTTTTCCCTGTTAAATGTGAAAGTAATTGGGATGTTATTTTTTCAGGAAATTGATGTTCACCATTCATTAATTTTCGGACTGCAGTTATTAAATCATCTGGATTACTGTCTTTTAATTGATATCCAGCAGCACCTGCTTCTAAAGCTGGGATAACGTGATCTTGATCAGAAAAGCTTGTTAGTATCATTATTTTCATTTTCGGATTAGTTTCTTTAATTCGCTTTGTTGCTTGTAATCCATCAAGAATAGGCATCGATAAGTCCATTATGACTATATCGGGCTGCAAGTTGTTTGTGACTTCTACTGCCTCTTGGCCATTTTTTGCTTCCCCAATTACTTCCATATCTTCTTGTGTATTGATAAACAACGAAAGTCCTTTTCTGACAATGTGATGGTCATCTGCTATTACAATTTTTATTGTCATTTTTTCCTCCCTATAATGGTATCTTGACTTCTATTTTTGTTCCTTTTCCTATTTTACTTTTAATGGAAAAAGTACCAGATACCTTTTCTGTTCGTTCCTTCATATTTTTTAATCCAAGTGATGGAAGCTCATTTTTAAAAGAACTATTAAATCCTGTTCCATAGTCAATAATTGCCATTTTTACATAGGTATCTTTAATGGTAAGTTGTAAAATGACATTTTGCTGATTTGAATGTTTTTTACAATTATTAAATGCTTCCTGACCAATTCTCCATAATGCTTCTTCAGTTGAAGAAGGAAGAGAAGAAATGCCAGTACATTCAATTTGAACAGTAAGTCCAATCATTTCTCCGTAGTTTTTTAATGCACTAAGAATGCCATTTTCTAGGCCCTTTGGATGGAGTTGCCAAATTAGCGCTTTCATTTCGGCTTGAGCATTTTGAGCAATTTCATGTATTTGAGAGAAGGTGTCCTTTATCGTAACTTCCTTTGACATCGTCATTCCGGCTTTTGCAGAAAGACTCACAGAAAATAATAACTGACTAACAGAATCATGAAGGTCTTTCGCAAGACGATTTCGTTCTTCAATTAATTTGATTTCTTGTTCCTTTTGGGTTAGAAGAATTCTTTTAATGGCAGTACCGATTTGGAGTGCTACTGAACTAAGTAAATCTAATTCTTCTTGTTCGAAATGGGTTTTATGAGGCGAAGCTACATTTAGTAAACCAAATTGTTCATCTCCAGCAAACAATGGGACAGTCGCGTGATGAGTTAAATCCCAAGTTTCTCCCCAATTTTGAAGGATTGAATCTTCCAGTCTTTTACATTCCATTATATTAGATGCTTTTTGTAACCTTCCATCTATAAACTTGTTAACACACCAACAATCACCTGTACACATTGGCTTATATTCTTCATTTAATAATGCAGGTGGCAGATGGTTTGAAGCAAGTAATTCATACTGACCATTTTTATCGATGAAAAAAATCCACCCAGTCCCGAGTCCAGTGACTTGAAGTAATTTAGCTAATGCATCATTTAACATCATTTTTAAATCAGTTCCATGATTTAATATCTCAGCAATTTCTTTTAAAATTTTCAACTCAGAAAGAAACGTTTGTTTATCCATGAGTTTCTCCTTTAATTTTTAATTCTGTATTTATAATATACTAAATTATTTTATTTTAAGGAAAAAAGATTTTGTTAAAGCAAACAGTTGCTAATGAAGTTAATTGGAACGGAAGGTGTGAGACTCCTGTGGGAGCAGCGGGACAGGTGAGACCCCGCAAGAGCGATAGCGAAGAGGAGGCTCACCGCCCGTCCCACGGAAAGCGAGCTACCTGAAGTGGAAATTAACTTATCACATTCTAAAATAGCAACAAAGTTTACGAAAATAGCCTAATCTATAAACACTATCTGGAATAAAACGTGAAATATAGCGACTACATAAATCTCTACACCCTACACATACTAAAAAAAATATCATATGGGAATTAGCTTAAAAGAGGGTGTATATAAAGTGAATGATTGGATAAAAAATGAATGGATCCATCTATTTAAAGATACAAAACTGCTAGTTAGTATAATTGTTATATTATTTGTACCTACTTTATATAGCGGAACGTATTTATGGGCAAATTGGGATCCTTATGGAAAATTAGAGAGATTGCCAGTAGCTGTAGTGAATGAAGATAAACCTGTTACATATAAAGGAACAAATTACGCAATAGGAAATGACTTAGTGAGTGAATTAAAAAAGGACAAAAGTTTTAAATGGCAATTTGTAAATAAAAAGAAAGCGGATAAAGGAATCGAAAACAATAAATATTACTTTGGAATCTATATTCCGTCTGATTTTTCAAAGAATGCTACAACATTGTCGAGTGCGAACCCAAAACCACTTGAACTTGATTATAAAGTAAATGTAGGGAGTAACTTTATTGCCTCTCAAATTGGTAGATCTGGAGTTGATAAAATTCGTACAAAACTTTCTCAAAACTTAAGTAAAAATTATGCACAAGTATTTATGGGAAATCTTTTGACTATCGGTAAAGATTTAAAAAGTGCCAGCCAAGGTTCAAACGAAATTACAACAGGTTTAAAAAAGCTATCAACTGGGACTCAAGATATGATCAGTGGGATGCAAAAACAAAGTGCTCCAATTAGTCAATTAGCGGAAGGTACAAAAAAGTTAAGTGATGCTGCTTCACAATTATCGAAAGGGGCAGACCAGCTTTCTTCAGGGATGACGCAAGTTGATAGCGGATTAAATACACTTAGTAACACTCTTTATTCTTTAAATTATAGCTCGAACCAATTAATTTCTGGCGTGAATCCTCTTTCTTATGGATCGAAACAATTAGACCAATCGATAATGGGGTTAGAAAAAAATCATCCTGAGTTAATGAAAGATCCATCAATTCAACAAATTAATACGATTAGTAAAAATTTGATAGGAGGACTAAGTGAAGTAAACTCGAATTTAACAAAATTCAATGACGGATTAACGAAAACGGCGCAAAGTTCTAAGACATTAAGCCAAGGTACACATACTGTTACATCAAAATTAAAAGATATTTCGAATGGAGCAAAAGTGATTGCCTCATCACAAAACCAAATTACGAAAGGTACCGGCGATATAAGCAAAGGATGGAATAGCGTTATAGGTAACTTGACAACTTTAAAAAAAGGGGAAGACAAGTTACAAGCTGGAAGTAAGCAATTAACAGATAAATTGGCGAGTGGCGCGAAGGAAATAGATGCGATCAAAGCAGGGCAACCCACTTATGAAATGATTTCTAACCCAGTACGATTGAAGGAAAAAATGGTAAACAAAGTTCCAAATTATGGAACAGGGTTAGCACCGTATTTCCTTTCATTAAGCTTTTTTGTGGGGGCTTTATTACTTTCTACAGTTTTTCCATTACGGACCACTTACAAAAGTCCTCCATCTGGGATAGCATGGTTTCTCTCAAAGTTTCTTATATTATTGATGATTTCTTTAGGTCATAGCATCATAACGAATTTATTTTTAATCTATCTTGTTGGGTTAGATCCGATTAGCAAAGGCTATTTGTACATTTTTTCTTTTTTTACAAGTTTAATCTTTATGTCAATCATTCAATTTCTCATAACAATTGGGGATAATGCAGGAAGGTTTATAGCTGTTGTTCTACTTGTTATACAATTAACAGCTAGTTCAGGTACATTTCCATATGAGCTGTCTCCGAATTTTTTACAAAAACTACACGCCTTGTTACCGATGACTTATTCAGTACAAGGTTTTCGATCCATCATCTCAACTGGAAATTACAATATACTTTTACACGATATTTTAATCTTGACCATCTATTTAGTTTTATCAATTATGTTAACAATTCT
>Ga0187780_10000561_pt1 | contig 27976 bp, 24 predicted proteins | sample 1015_Q2_SP10_20__FD_132429 | JGI IMG/M metagenome (GOLD analysis project Ga0187780, IMG submission 132429) | Tropical peat soil microbial communities from peatlands in Department of Meta, Colombia - 1015_Q2_SP10_20_MG | ecosystem: Environmental > Terrestrial > Soil > Wetlands > Peat | place... | reverse complement strand
GGCTGATCCCCGCAGGGAGGACCGGCTGATCCCCGCAGGGAGGAATTGACGACCGGCCCTGGTGCTCGTGGGCCGCAGGCCGCGATGCTGGTCCCGGTGGCAAGTGAACGAGCCGCGGCCCCGCTGACGATCCGAGGGCCCGCGTCGCCCGACGACATGCGTCCGCCCCGCCGGCAGCGGCCCGCGATCGATACCGAGGCCGGCCGCGCCGTGGCCGCGGACCCCGAGATCGGCGCCATGTCCGACGCGCAGCTCGTCGCCGGCATCGACGAGCTGCGTCGGCGGCGCGACGCCGTGATCCTGGCCCACAACTACCAGATCCCGCCCATCCAGGACCTCGCCGACTTCGTGGGTGACTCGCTCCAGCTGTCCCGTCAAGCCGCCGCCACCGACAGCCCCCTCATCGTGTTCTGCGGCGTCCATTTCATGGCAGAGACCGCGGCGATCCTGTCGCCGCAGAAGAGGGTGCTCCTGCCCGACCCGGCCGCCGGATGCTCGTTGGCCGCGTCGGTGACCGCCGACCAGGTCCGGGAGTGGCGCCGGGAGCACCCGGATGCGGTGGTGGTCGCCTATGTGAACACGGATGCCGACGTGAAGGCCGAGGCCGACTACTGCTGCACCTCGGCCAACGCGGTGAACGTCGTGCGGTCGATCCCCGAGGACCGGGAGGTGCTCTTCCTCCCGGACCTGTTCCTGGGTCTCTACATCGAGAAGATGGCCGGCCGGCGCATGCACCTCTGGCTCGGCGAGTGCCACGTCCACGCCGGCATCCGCTCCGAGGACGTCAGCGAGCTGATGGCCCGATACCCGGAGGCCGACCTCCTCTTGCACCCGGAGTGCGGGTGCATCAGCCAGTGCCTGTTCGCGGTGTCGGAGGGCGAGCTCCCCGCGGACCGCACCTTGGTGCTGAGCACAGGCGGGATGGCCGAGCACGCGCGCCGGTGCACGAAGCCCGTGGACCTGGTCGGCACCGAGGTCGGCATGCTGCACCGGCTCCGGCAGGAGAACCCGGCGAAGGCGTTCATCCCCCTGCGGGAGGACGCCGTCTGCGAGTACATGAAGACCATCACCCTGCCGAAGGTGTACCGGGCGCTGCGCGACACCGTCTACGAGGTGCGCGTCCCGGAGGAGGTCGCCCGACGGGCCCGGACGGCGATCGACCGGATGGTGGCCACGTCGGCTTGACCGCGGCGTCCCGGGCCCCCGTATCCTGAGGGGCTCATGGACCTGGAACTCCTGCTCGGCATGGCCGTCTCGGCCGACGAGGCCCGCCGCGCCGTGACCGGCCCCGACGGTCGCAGCCTCCGATGCGCGGAGCTCGACGAGCGCGCCCGGGCCGCCGCCGCGCTCTTGGCGGAGCAGGGCGGTACCCGGGTGGCCTTCTGCGACACCAACGGCCTCGCCTTCCCGGTGGCCCTCTTCGGCGCCGTGCTGGCGCGCCGGCCCTTCGTCCCGCTGAACTACCGGCTGGCCGACGCGCAGCTCGAGCCGATCGTGGCCGGTCAGGACATCGTCGCCGTTGCCTCCCCGGAACAGGCCGAGCGCCTGCGCCGCTTCGGCGTGGAGCGGGTCGTGGCGTCGGCGGATCTGCTCGACGCGCCGGGCGCGGATGCCGGGGCCCTCGACGCCACGCCGATCGACCCGGAGGACATCGCCCTCCTGCTCTACACCAGCGGCACCACCGCGGCTCCCAAGGCCGCCGTACTCCGCCACCGGCACCTGGCCGCCTACGTCATCGGGACCATCGAATTCGGCAGCGCGTCGGCCGACGATGCCGCGCTGCTCAGCGTGCCGCCGTACCACATCGCCGGGGTGATGAACCTGCTCTCCAACCTCTACATGGGCCGCCGCGTCGTCTACCTCGACCAGTTCGACCCGGAGCGCTGGCTGCAGGTCGTCGAGGCGGAGTCGATCACCCATGCCATGGTGGTGCCCACCATGCTGGCGCGCATCGTGGGCTTGCTCGGCGACCGGCCCGCCGACGCCCCGAGCCTGCGCACCCTGTCCTACGGCGGGGCCAAGATGCCGAGGGCGGTGATCGAACGCGCCCTGACGCTGTTCCCCGCCGTCGCCTTCACCAACGCCTACGGGCTCACCGAAACGAGCTCCACCATCGCTGTGCTGGGCCCCGAGGACCACCGGGCGGCGCTGGCCAGCGCGGATCCCGCCGTGCGAGCCCGCCTCGGCTCCGTCGGCCAGTCTCTGCCCGGGGTGGAGATCGAGATCCGAGACGACGAGGGCCGGCCGTGCGCGGCGGGCGAGCCGGGGGACATCTTCGTGCGCGGCGAGCAGGTGGCCGGCGAGTACCTCGGTACCGGCACGGCCGCGAGCGGGTGGTTCGCCACCCGGGACCGGGGACAGCTCGACGAGGCGGGCTATCTCTTCGTGGAGGGGCGCTCGGACGACACCATCATCCGCGGCGGCGAGAACATCGCGCCCGCCGAGATCGAGGACGTGCTCCTGCGCCACGAGGCCGTCGCCGACTGCGCGGTCGTCGGCATCGAGGACGAGGAATGGGGACAGCGCATCGCCGCCGCCGTCGTCCTCGCACCCGGCGCCGAGGTGGCCCCCGACGAGCTGCGAGCCTTCGCCCGAGCGCAGCTGCGGGGGTCCAGGACCCCCGACGTCGTCACCGTCGTCGACGCGCTCCCCTACACCGACACCGGCAAGCTCCTGCGGCGGGTGGTGCGCCAGGAGCTCGCCGGGACGCCGGCGGCCGCCGGGGGATGACCACCGACGTCGTCGTGATCACCGGCGCCGGCGGGGCCATGGGCCTCGCCTGCGTCGCCGCCTTCGCCGGCCGGGGCCACCTCGTGCTGTCCGACGTCGGCGAGGATCGCCTGGGCCAGGCCGTGGCGGCGGCCGAAGCCGCCGGTGTGGCCACCACCGGGCTGGTGTGCGACGTGACCGACACCGGCGCGGTGTCCGGCCTCTTCGCCGCGGCGCAGGCCGCCGGCTCGCTCCGCTCGCTGGTGCACACCGTCGGCCTCTCCCCCACCATGGCGGAGGGCCGCCGTGTCCTGGAGGTGGACCTGGTCGGCGCGGCGAGGGTGCTCGACGCAGCCACCGGGCTGGTGGGGCCGGGCACGGCCGGCGTCTTCGTCAGCTCCATGGCCGGGCACGCCGTCCTGTGGCCCGAGCTGGACCCGGTCCTCGACGAGCCCCTCGCGCCCGACTTCCTGACGCGGATCGAGGCGTCGGTCCCCGCGCTCGACGGCGCGACCGGCTACGTCCTGGCCAAGCGGGGCGTGATCCGGCTCTGCGAGCGCTGGGCCGGCGTCTGGGGGCGCCGCGGTGGTCGCCTGGTGTCGGTGTCCCCCGGCCTGATCGACACGGCAATGGGCCGTCTCGAGCTCGAGCGCTTCCCGGACATGGCGGCCATGGGCGCCGCCACTCCGGTGCACCGGCCCGGTACGGGGACCCTGCCCGGGCTGCCCACGGACATCGCGAGCCTGGCGGCGTTCTTGTGCTCGGATGCCGCCTCGTTCATCTCCGGCTGCGACATCCTGGTCGACGGCGGGCTCGTGGGCGCCGGCAAGCATCCCGGGGCGCCGTCGTGAGGGGGTGTCGCACCCCGGCGCCGGCCGTCAGTCGGAGGACGGCAGGGGCTTGGCGCCCTTGAGCTCGATGACGGTGCCGTCGAGGGTGAGCGTGCCGGCGCCGGCCTTGGTGCAGAGCACCTCGAGCCCGGAGGCTTCGTCCGCATAGCGCTTCCCCATCTGCGTGCCCCCCGCATAGGCCGGGTCGGGGTCGCCCCCGGTGCGCTCGGCGTCGAGGGGGACCATGTCCGCCCCGCCGCATCCGAGGTGCGCTGGCGCGTCGGGTGGGCGCACCACCACGACCTCCGTGTCGCATACCGCGCTCTTCCAGCGAGAACCAGCCGTCAGCTCCATGATCGGCTCATGGTAATGGGTGCCCCGGGGCCCGGTCGCCGGGCAGGGCAATGCGCAGGATTAGCCTGTGGTGACCCCGGCCCCGACGGGCACTGCGGAAGGAGATCGGTTGCCGACACCGGTGGAGGACCGCAAGCCGACCGTGCCGCGCTCGCAGAAGGGGGCGCGGACGCGGGCGCGGCTTCTCGAGGCGGCGAAGGCCGTCTTCGAGGAGGACGGCTTCCTCGAGGCCCGCATCTCCGACATCGCCAAGCGTGCGGGGCTGTCGCACGGGTCCTTCTACCACTACTTCGACTCCAAGGAAGAGATCTTCCGCGAGGTGGCCGAGGCCGTGGAGGAGCAGCTGAGCGCTCCCTTGGGCGGGGTGATCCTCGACGAGTCGTCGCGTGCGGCACCCCAGGACCGGATCCGGGAGGCACTCCGGCTCCATCTCGAGAGCTACCGACGTGAGGCCAAGATCATGGGCGTCATCGAGCAGATGGCGCGCTACGACAAGCAAGTCAACGCCGTGCGCATGCAACGCCACCAGCACTACTCCCAGCAGGTGGCGGCGTCCATCAAGGACCTGCAGGAGCACGGCTTTGCGGACCCGGACCTCGATCCCAAGATCGCGTCCGCGGCGCTGGGGGCGATGACCACCCGCTTCCCTGAGATGTGGCTGGTCCAAGGAGCGGTGAGCTGTGGCTTCGACAAGGCCGTGGACCAGCTGGCGCGGCTGTTCGTCAACGCGCTCGGGCTCTCCGACGAGCCCGTCGACGCCCGCAGGCGCACGGCCGCCGGCTGAGGCGCCGCGTCCGGCACGCGCACCGACACGCGGACCGGCCGGCGGGGACCGGCCGGCGGGGACCGGCACCGGGATCGGCATGGGGGGGCACCGACCTACAATCGGCGTCGACGTCGATGAGGGGTCGGCGTCCAGGGCAATGGGGAGGGCGCAAGACGTGCGGACCGTCATCGTGGGTGCCTCGAGCGGCCTGGGTCGTTGCATCGCCAGGGGCATGGCCGAGCGCGGGAACCAGGTGGCCGTGCTGGCCAGGCGCTACGACCGCCTGACGGAGGCGGCCAAGGAGGCGGGCCCGGGCACGCTGGCCATCGCCTGCGACGTCACCAACGAGACGTCGGTCCACGTGGCCATCGACGAGGCGGCGGCGGGGCTCGGCGGTATCGACGCCCTCGTCTACACCGTGGGCGTGGGGCCGCTGCGCCGGCTGGCCGACATCGACGCCGCCACCTGGCGCGAGACCTTCGACTCCAACGTGGTCGGCGCGGCGCTGGTCACCGCGGCGGCCATCCCCCATCTGGTCGAGAGCGCGGGCGTCGCCGCCTACCTGTCGTCGGTCAGCGCCTCGATGACGCCGCCCTGGCCAGGCCTCGGCGCCTACGTGGTGAGCAAGGCGGCGCTCGACAAGCTGGTCGAGGCATGGCGGGCGGAGCACCCCGAGCTGGGGTTCACCCGGGTCATCGTCGGCGAGTGCGCCGGCGGCGAAGGGGACGCGATGACCGGGTTCACCAACGGCTGGGACCCCGAGCTGGCCGCCGAGTTCGGACCGATCTGGCTGGGGCGCAACTACTTCAACGGTCATCTGCTCGACGTGGAGAGCCTGATCCACGTGCTCGACTCGGTCTTGCGCGTCGGGGCCACGGCCAGCGTGCCGTCGGTCACGGTGGCGGCACGGGTGGGGGGCATCCCCATCCCGGACCTCGACTGAGCGCCGGCCCGAGGCGGGGCGCAGCCGACCGTCAGAGGGGGGTGGATCCCGAGCTGCCGGGCTGGCGCTGGGCCATGGCCCTGATCATCGCGTCCTGGACGAACGACGCCACCAGCTCCCCGTCCTGACGGAAGACCTCGGCCCGCCCGTAGCTGCGGCCGTGGCCGGCGTGGGTGCTCCGGTGCGCCAACAGGAGCCACTGCGCCGCCGAGAACGGCTCGTGGAACGTCAGGGTGTGGCTCAGCACCCCCGTCGAGATCGACACGTGCGCCTGCGCCTGGCCGACCCCCTTGTGCGGGCGCATGGCCGTGCCGATCAGGAAGCCGTCGGTGGCGAAGGCCAGCAGGGCCTGGCTGACCAGGACGTCGTCGGGCGCGCCGTCGAATCGCGTCCACACGTCGAGCTCGGGCGGGCCGACCTGGTCGGGGTCGGCAATGTCGACGTCGCCGACGATCCGGTTCTCCCACTGGCCGCTCCCCGACATCGCCGGCCCGGTGGACGGGGGTGCGAACACACCGGGGGGCTCGTCGGCGTGGCGGATGAGGTCGGGCTCATCCGTGCTCAACAGGACCATCGACCGAGTGCAGACGCGATCGCCCTGGCTGATGGTGACCGTGGAGCTGGCGAGGGCCCGTCCGGCATGGATCCGGTCGACCGCGATGTCGACCGGCTGGTCCGGCGCGGCGGCCCGGGCGAAGACCGTGTGCAGCGTCTTGACCGTCTTGTCGTCGTGCCCGAGGGCACCGGCCACCACGGACTGGGCCATGAGCTGGCCGCCGAACACCACCGGGTGCCCCGTGTCGACGTTAGGAGCCAGGTAGCGGTCCTCGCCAACGGCTGCCAGGGCGAGGGAGTCCAGGATGGCGGCGACGCTGACCACGGCGCGGCGGGCCGTCTTGCTCGGGCGTCGGACCCGATCAGACCGGCACGGGCACGCGCATGATGCGCGCCAGGTTGCCGCCCATGATCTTCTCGACGTCCTCCTGCGAGAACGACTTCGGCAGATGGTCGACGTAGCTGCATGGCTCGGCCAGGCCTTCGGGGTGCGGCCAGTCCGATCCGAACAGCAGGTGGTCGATGCCGATCACCTCCGCCAATTGGGCGATCTTGTCCTCGTGGAAGGGCGCGATGTAGATGTTGCGCTTGAACGCGTCGACCGGGTTCTCCTGGAACATGTGCGGCATCATCTTGTGGGTATGCGCGAGGTGGTCCAGGAAAGGGATCACCCAGTCCGCACCGTTCTCGATCAGGGCGACGCGCAGCTCAGGGAAGCGAGTGAGCAGGCCGTGGCAGGTCATGGCCGTGCACGAGTCCTCGATGGCCCGCTTGCCCATCGACATCATCCGGAAGGCGTCGAGGCGGAACGGCAGCATCTCGCTGGGACCGGTCCAGTCGGTCTGGTAGCGGGCATAGCCGCTGTCCGAGGCGTGCATCGACACGAGGATGTCGGCGTCGACCACCCGCTGCCAGAAGGGGTCGAACTCGGGGTAGGCGAAGCTGCGCATGCCCCGGTACCCGGGCACGGGGGCGGGCCGGATCAGCACCGTCTTGGCCCCGCGCTCCAGGCACCACTCGAGCTCCTCGATGGCCTTCTCCACGATGGGGAGGCTGATCACCGGCGTGGCGAAGATGCGGCCCTCGTAGTCGAAGGTCCAGTCCTCGTACATCCACTGGTTGAGGGCGTGGATGGCGGCGTGGATGAACTCAGGGTCGTCCCGCATGCGCTCCTCGAGCAAGCTGGCGAGGGTGGGGAACATCAGGGTGCGGTCCACGCCCAGCTCGTCCATCACCTGCAGGCGCGCGCCCGGCTCGCGAAAGGCAGGGATCGACTTCATCGGCTCGCCCACGATCTCCCGGTAGGACTTGCCCTCGGGGTTCCCGTTGCGGAAGTACTCCTCCTGCGCCCCCGGGCGGGCCACCACGTCGAAGGTGGGGTTGGGGATGTAGTCGCTGATCTGGCCCCGCACGGCGATCTTGGTGCGCCCGTCGATCTCCACGTACCTGATGACGCCGTCGTACTTCTTGGGGAGGTAGCGGGTGAAGGCGTCCTTGGTCTCGTAGAAGTGGTTGTCGGCGTCGAAGACCGGGAAGTCCAACGTGCGGGCCATGGCTCCACCCCCATGAGTATTGACAACGACGTCAAAATCGGAATTCCGACGAGCGTCAACGTACAGTATTATCGACGTCGATGTCAAGGTAGGGGCGGGGCGGTGCCATGGCAGGGAGCCGGGGAGCCAGAGGGGACGGGAGCCAGGCCGTCGTCACTCCCAGGCGGCGGCTCGCCGCCGGTGCAACGATGCCCGCAGCGAGGAGCTCGGCCGAGAGAGGAGCCTGAGGCGTGACGGTCACCAGCGGCAGCGACGTGTACTACGACCCGTACGACTTCGAGATCGACGCCGACCCCTACCCGGTCTGGCGCCGCCTGCGGGACGAGGCACCGCTCTACTACAACGAGAAGTACGACTTCTTCGCCCTGAGCCGCTTCGACGACGTGGACCGCGGCCTGCTCGACTGGGAGACCTACCGCTCGGGCAAGGGCTCGATCCTCGAGCTCATCCGCGCCGACATCGACATCCCCTCGTTCGTCATCCTCTTCGAGGACCCTCCCGAGCACCACTGCCATCGTGCGGTGCTGTCGCGGGTGTTCACCCCGCGGCGGATGAACGACCTCGAGCCCAAGGTGCGCGAGTACTGCCAGCGCTCGCTCGACCCGCTCGTGGGCAGCGGGCGCTTCGACTTCGTCAAGGACCTCGGCGCCCAGATGCCCATGCGGGTCATCGGCTACCTGCTGGGCATCCCCGAGCAGGACCAGGAGGCCATCCGCGACCACCTCGACGAGGGGCTGCGCCTCGAGGAGGGCAGGGAGGGTGAGTTCCGGGCCCCGGACATGGGCACCGGCGAGATCTTCGCCGACTATGTCGAATGGCGCGTCAAGCATCCTTCCGACGACCTGATGACCCAGCTGCTCAACGTCGAGTTCGAGGACGAGACGGGCACGGTCCGCAAGCTGACCCGCGAAGAGGTGCTGACCTACGTCAACCTGTTGGCCGGGGCCGGGAACGAGACGACCACCCGGCTGATCGGCTGGACCGGCAAGCTCCTGGCGGAGCATCCCGACCAGCGCCGCGCCGTGGCCGAGGACCGGAGCCTGCTGCCCAACGCCATCGAGGAGATCCTCCGCTACGAGGCCCCCTCGCCGGTCCAGGCCCGATACGTGGCCGCCGACGTGGAGCACCATGGGCAGAAGGTCGCCGAGGGGAGCATCATGCTGCTCGTCAACGCCTCGGCCAACCGCGACGAGCGCCGCTACGAGGACCCCGACCGTCTGGACGTCCGCCGCCCCTTGGGCCGGCACCTCAGCTTCGGGCACGGCATCCATCTGTGCCTGGGTGCGGCCCTGGCCCGCCTGGAGGGCCGCGTCGCGCTCGACGAGGTCCTGCAACGGTTCCCGGACTGGGAGGTCGACTACGACCATGCGGTGCAGGCCCGCACCTCGACCGTGCGGGGCTGGGAGACACTTCCCGTCGTCACCGGCTGAGCCCCGCGCCGCCGGGGCAGAGCCCCTCGAGCAAGCATCGACCCGCCCGGACGCGCACTCGTGGGCAGCGCATCGAGGGCGGCTGCGTCAGACTCTGACGCATGCAGGAGGAAGCATCCTCTCCGGAATCTCGGACTCGTGCAGCAGCCGAGCGTGCCGAGGCGGCCCGTGAACGGAGCGCCGCCGAAAGGGCACGACTCGAGGCTTTGGTGCAGCGAGCGAGAGCTGAGGAGCAACGCTCGGCTGATGCCATTCGGTTGGCACAGGATCTGGCCAGATTGACCCACGCGGAACGTTCGGCCCGAGCCGACGAGCGGGACCGGATCGCAGACGAGCGGGACCGGATCGCCGACGAGCGGGACCGGATCGCCGACGAGCGGGAAGCCGAGGCGGACCGACGGGAGCGGACTGCCGACGAGTGGAGCAGTAGCCCGGCTCCCTCAACCGGTCGTGGCCACCGGCACCAGGCGTAGGGCGTTGCAGCACAGCGCGGTGAGCTGCACCACACCTTCTTCGAAGGGGCAGCGGAATTGCCCCTGCACGAACAGCGCCTCGGCGAACCGCGTGATCGTGGCCGTGAGGACGTGGGCCACGATCACCGGGTCGAGTGCGGGGTCCACGGCGCCGAGGCGCTGCGCTCGGCGGATGGACTCCGCCAGCGAGACCGAGAAGCGCTCGAGGCGTTCGAAGCGAAGACGGTACACCTGCATGTCGAAGCGCGATACCTGCTCGATGACGCCCATGATCTTGGCCTCGGCGCGGTACTCGACCAGATAGCTCCGGATCGACGACGACAGCCGGTCGCGCAGGTCGGCTGCCGCGCGCATGCGTGCGGCCCCGTCGGGCTCGGCGACCCCGGTCGGCTGCGCGTCGCTCTGCTCGTCGGCACGGACGTCGAGCTGCGCGTCGAGCTGTGCCTCTTGCGCGCGTGCCACCTCACGGAAGACCTCGTCCTTGGACGTGAAGTAGTGGTAGAAGGAGCCGTAGGAGACGCCCGCTTCGTCGGCGATGTCGGAGATGCGCGCGTCGAGGAAGCCGTCTCGTTCGAAGACGCACTTGGCCGCGGACACCAGGCGCGCCCGAGTCCGCGCCCCCTTTTCGGAACGCGGTCCGGTGGCTGGCTCGTGGCCCGCCGGCGCGTCAGGTGCCATGGCGCTGGAGCAGCAGCACGCCCGATGGCGTCCCCCCGCCCGAGGTGACCACCGCCGTGCGCGCCCCGGTGACCTGGCGCGCGCCGGCGTCGTGGCGAAGCTGCGTCACCGCCTCGTAGAGGAAGCCGAAGCCGTGGGTTCGGCCCTCCGACAGCTGGCCGCCGTGCGGGTTGACCGGGAGGTCGCCGTCGAGGGCGATCCGCCGCCCGCCGTCGATCCAGTCCTTCGCCTCCCCGAGCCCGCAGAAGCCCAGCGCCTCCAGCCAGGAGATGGCGTTGAAGCTGAAGCCGTCGTACACGAGGGCGAGATCCACGTCGCCGGGCCCCAAGGCCGTGCGCGTCCACAGGTGCGCCGACTGCCCGAGGACCTGGGGCTCGTGGGTGATGGTGCCCTGGTCCCAGGAGATGCGCTCGGTGATCTGGGTGCCCACCGCCTCGACACGCACGGCCGGCTTCGGCAGGTCCCCGGCGACCGAGGCGTCGGAGACCACCACGGCGATGGAGCAGTCACAGGGCACGTCGCAGTCGTAGAGGCCGAAGGGCGTCGTGATGGGCCGCGCCGACAGGTAGTCGTCCATGGTCATGGGGTCGCGATAGATCGCCACCGGGTTCCGGGCCGCGTTGGCCCGGTCGTTGAGGGCGATCAGCCCCAAGAGCTCACGGGTGGCGCCGTAGCGGTGGAGGTACTGGCTGGCGTTGAGCGCGATCCAGTTGGCCGGGGAGGCCGCGCCGAAGGGCGAGCGCCACTGTCGGTCCCCGGCCACCCTGCGGGAACCCGCGCCATCCCCACCACCGGCGACCGCACGCAGGGCCAGCGCGGCGTAGGTCGACTCCCACACCGTCCGGAAGCACAGGACGTGGCGGCACAGCCCAGCCGCCACTGCCAGCATCGCCGCGACCACGGCGCCACCCGGCCCGGGCAGCTCCATCCCGCCGTTGATCCACGTCGGCCGCAGGCGAAGCGCCTCCTCCACCGCCGTCACTCCGCCTTCGCTCATGCCCATCCCGCCGGGGCCCGGGTAGGTCGACAGGCCGTCGATGTCCTCGAGGGTCAGACCGGCGTCGGCCACCGCGTCCAGGCAGGCGTCCACGGTCAACGACAGCGGGTCGACCATGAGCCGGCGACCGAGGGCCGAGCGGCCGATACCCGAGAGCACCGAGCGGTGCTCGAAGCGCTCCGTGCTCACAGGCGCACGCACACTCGGACGGCGAACCTCCTCGGTGGCCGCGGCCGAGGCGTGTTCGACGGTGGGCTCGAACAGTGGGATCCACACGTCCTCGTGGTGCTCGAAGCGCACCGCGACCTGCTGGCCGATGTGGACCTCGGAGGGGTCGCAACCCACGACGTTGGTGGTGAGGTGGACCGTCGGGTCCTCGGCCAGCGCCACGTTGGCAATGGCATAGGGTGGCTCGACGCCCGCCGTCCATCGATGGGCGTTGACGGTCACGCCGACCACCGTGCCCCGGCCGGAGACGGATACGGGCGCGAGGGACCGGCTCCGACAGCGCGGGCAGATGGGTGCGGGCGGGTGCACGAGCGCGCCGCAGTCGTCGCATCCCTGGATCCGCAAGGTGCCGTCCTCGCCCGAGCGCCAGAACCATTCCGTCTCCGGCGTCAGCTCCGGCAGCGGCCTCATGCCGACCCGCCGTCCGAGCGCGGGTCCGCCGCCGGCCGACGAATCGGCCGGCGGCGGCTGGCGACCGCGATCGAGGGCATCAAGACGCCGGGGAGACCGTCTTGCCCGGGATGACGGTGCCGCAGATGGGGTCGGCGTTCGCCACGGTGACGAAGCCGCCGTTCTGCGCCTTGGTCATGTAGTAGCAGTTGCCGGGTCCGCCCACGACGCCGGTGCGGTCCGACATGTCCAGCGTGTGCGTGCCGAGCAGACCGGCGGCGTCGAAGGCCTTGACACTGGCCAAGGCGCTGATCAGCTGCGAGGCCGTCGGTCCCGTGGTCCCCGCCGCCTTCAACCCGTCGACGAACAGCGCCACCGACGTGTAGCCGGCGTACTCGGCGTACGTCGGGTCACCGGTGACACCGACGGCCTTGAGCGCCTTCTGGAACTGCTGCGTGGCCGCGGTGTGCATCTCGACCGGCTCGAACGTCGACAGGAAGTAGACGCCCTGGGCCTCCTGGAGCGCCCCTGGGCCCGCCTGCTGAAGGTCACCGCCGTAGCCGGTGGGCAGGACGGCCACCTTGGGCGTCACGCCCTGCTGCTTCAAGGCGGCGAGCAGGGCGAAGGACGTGTTCGGGTCGGTCTGGGAGGTGAAGGCGTCGATGCCGGCGTTCTTCATGGCGATCGCCACCGGCGCCACGTTGGTGCTACCGAAGGGGAAGGCGGCGTTGACGTAGCCGGCCTTGAGCCCGGCGTTCTCGGCCGAGATGGCCGCCGCCTGTGCCGCCTCCGACGATGACGGGGAGATCGAATAGCCCAGGGAACCGACGTTGGTCGCCCCCTCCATCTTGACGAAGTCACCGAAGGTGGTCGTCACCTTGGTGGTGTCGACGGGCCCGAAGGTCGAGAACATGTTCATCGACGTGAGCCACTCGGGCCCGTCCTCCGCGACGCCGACGACGGGCACGCCCTGCTGGGTCAGCCAGCTGGCGGCCCCAAAGGTCAGGGCCGAGATGGCGACCACCGCGTCGACGTGGTCCTGCTGGACCAGCTGCTGGGCAGCAGAAAGGACCTGGGTCGGGTTGGTTGCGGTGTCGGCCACCACGTACTTGATCGTGTAGCCCTCTTGCGAGGCGAGCCACGTCCCGGCCTGGACCCCCTGCGGCGACGTCTCCGCACTGGAAGCGGCCGGTCCCGTCAGGTCGGTGAGGAGGCCCAGGGTGTAGACGTGGGAGCTGCTGCCCGTGCTCGACGACGATCCCGACGACGAGGCCGACGACGAGGACGTCGAGCTGCAGGCTGCGCCGAGCACGGTCAGGCCGGCCAGCACGGTGAGAAGGATCTTCCGTTGTCTGAACATGTCGCGTGTTCCTCCGCGGCGTCGAGGTTGTACGGGATCGAGGTTGTACTGCGTCGAAGGTGCGGTCGTCGATGATCAGGTCCCGTCGGCACCCTCCTCGAAACGACCCGGCCTGTGCCGCCGTGCGGGACGAGGCGTCATGAGACGGCCATCATCCCGTCGCCCAGGTAATGGCGGAGCACCTCGCCCTCGGCCACGCTCGATGGCCCGTGCCACGCCACCTGTCCGCGCTGGAGCACGAGGCACTCCTCGGCGAAGGCGAGGGCCCGGTGGATGTACTGCTCGGTCATGACGACGGTCACCCCGGCCCGCTTGGCCTGCTCGAGCCCCTCGAACACGACGTCGACCATCATCGGTGCGAGGCCGAGGGAGAGCTCGTCCGCCACCAGCAGCGTCGGGGAGGTGACCAGGGCGCGGGCCAACGAGAGCATCTGCTGCTCGCCGCCGGACAGGCGGCCGGCCGGCTGGCGCAGGCGCCGGCCGAGCTGCGGGAAGATGTCGAGCACCCGCGCCACGGCGGCCCGCCGCTCCTGGCGGCCAGCCATGGCGGCGGTGGCCATCCGCAGGTTCTCGGCGACCGTCAGGTGCCGGAACACCCCGCGGCCCTCGGGCAGGAGCACCAGGCCGGCGTTGCGCATCCGGTGCGCCGGACGGCCGGTGACGTCCTCGCCCGCGAACGTCACCCTTCCTTCCACGGGGACGAGCCCGGCCAGCGCACGGGCCAAGGTGCTCTTGCCCGCCCCGTTGGCCCCGAGGACGGCCAACGCCAAGCCCCTGCCCAACTCGAACGACACACCCGAGAGCCCGACCGCGTCGCCGTAGCGCACGCTGAGATCCTCCACGGCCAGCACCACGGGGCGCCGGGGGGCGTCCGCCGGCTCGGGTGCCGCGTGCGGCGCACCGCCCGGCGAGGTGGACGGCTGGCCGGCGGGGTCCTCGCCCAGGTACGCGGCCCGCACGGCGGGGTCGGCGCGCACGGCGTCCGGCGGGCCGCTGGCGATGAGCTCCCCGAAGTCGAGCACGTAGACGGTCTCGCACAGCCGCATGACCATGTCGACGTCGTGCTCGACGAGGAGCACCGAGATCCCCCGCTCGCGCGCCACGCGGGTCAGGATCGCTTCGAACGTCGCCGTGTCGGCGGCATCGAGTCCCGACGAGGGCTCGTCGAGCAGGAGCACCGTCGGCGACGAGGCGAGGGCGCGCCCGAGCTCCAGGAGCCGGGACAGGCCGAGGGGGAGCCCGGCGGCCTGGCGCGACGCATGGCCCGCCAGGCCCAGCAGCTCCAGGAGGCCGTCCGCCGCGGCGCTCTCCGCCGCGTCCGCAGGGCGCAGGCTCCCCATGGTGAAGAGGTCGGACCACACGCGGTCGCGGGCGTGCTTCGCCCGGTGGGCCAGGATCAGGTGGTCCCGCACCGTCAGGCCTATGAAGAGCTCGGGGTGCTGGAACGTCCGCGCCAACCCGAGGTCGGCCCGATGCTGTGGGCGGCTGTCGGTCACGTCCTCCCCGTCGAGCATGACCCTGCCCCTGGTGGGCCGGATGAGCCCCGAGACCACACCGAAGAGGGTGCTCTTGCCCGCGCCGTTGGGCCCGACGAGGCCGACCACCGAAGCAGGCGGCACCTGCAGGTCGACGTCGGCCAGGGCGGCGACGCCGCCGAACTGGACGGAGACTCCCGCGCACGACAGCCGAGGGCGGTCGCCGGCGCTCGCGCCCGGGGCGGCGGCGCTCACTGCCCCGCCTCCACGCCGACGCGGCCCACGCCCGCCGGTGCGGACCCCGTGTCGCCGCCGTGTGCCTCGGCCGCCATGACCGCGACGGTGCTCCGCCTGCCTTCGGCCCACCGGCCCGCGGCCAGCCGGGCTGCCAGCCGGCGGAGCTGTCGGCCGTTCTCCACCACGACGCCGTCGGGGTTGCGCGCCACCATCACGGCACCGAGCCCGAAGAGGATGGCGGGAACCTCCAGCCAGCGGGTGGGCACGTAGGTCCGGAACACGGCCGGCAGCAGCGAGAAGACGAGGCCGGCGATGCCCGCGGCCAGGATGGAGCGGATCCCCAGGGTCACCACCACCGCCAGCCACACCAGGCCGGCGAAGGTCTCGTACGACGCCGGCTGGGCGACGCCGGCGTCGAGGGCGAGGAACCCGCCCCCCACGGCGGCGACGAACGCGGCGAGCGCACCGACGATGATCTTGAGCTGCACGACGCTGAGACCGAGGGTGCGCGCCGCGGGCTCGCTGTCCCTGACGGCGGTGAGGGCCATGCCGCTCGTCGAGCGGCGCAGGTTGACGATGAGCAGCGCGAACACCCCGAACACCGCCAGGGCCAGGTAGCAGAAGGCGAGGTCGCCCTTGGCGAAGCTGGGGCGGGCCAGGTCGACGCCGAGGCCTCCCTGGAGGAAGCGGTTCTGGTCGAAGACGAGCGTCTCGGCCAACAACCCGAAGGTGAGGGTGCCGAGGGCGACGTACAGCGGCCCGAGCCGGATGGTGAGGACGCCCATGACGGCGCCGACGACCGCGGCGACGACTCCCCCGAGGAGGAGCGCGACCAGCACCGGGAGGTGCCAGAGGGTGGCGAACTGGGCGGTGGCCAGCGCACCGACGCCGGCGAAGACGGCCTGCGACAGCCAGAGCATCCCGCCTTCGCCGGTCACCACGGTGAAGGTCAGGAAGGTGATCGAGAAGCACAGGCCGGTGGCCACCACGCCGAGCCAGAATGCGCTGCCGCTGAAGAGCAGCGGCACCAGCGCGAGGACGGCGAACGGCGCCAGGCGGGCGATCACGCCGCGTCTGGACACGGCGCCGACGTTGCCGGCCAAGGTCGTCGGCGTCTGGTTGGCGGGTCTGATGGCCTGGTCGAGGGGGCCGCCGGTGCCGTCACCCTCGGTTCCCGTGCTGGCCCGCACGGCATAGACGACCAGGAACACGAACATCACCGCGAAGGGGACGCTGGGCAGGATGTCGGCCGTCCACGCGCTGTTCACCGGCAGGTACTCGGTGATGATGTCGGTGAGCACGCCCATGGCCAGTGAGACGACGACCGCGCCCACGAGCGAGCGCAACCGGGCGGCCACCACGGCGGCGAAGGCCGCCGCCATGAGCGTGGTCATCCCGACGGTGGTCAGGCCGTTGGTCGGGGCCACCAGGATGCCTGCCAAGCCCGCGAGGGTGGCGCTCACCATCCAGGCCCCGAGGGCGACCCGCCCAGGGTTCGTCCCCGACAGCGAGGCCATGGCCTCGGAGTCGACGACGGCCCGCACCCGCAGGCCGACGTCCGTGAAGCGCAGGACGACGGTGCCGAGCACCACCACCAGCAGCAGGAACCCGTAGGTCAGGAGCTGGTCGGTCGAGATGGGCGTCCCCAGGAAGTGGTACGGCGTGTCGCTCTGGAGCGCCAGACCGGGGGCCGCGGTGATCGTCTGGGTTCCCATGAGCATGTCGGCGACGGGGGGCAGCGCCACCGACAGACCGATGGTGGTGACCACCTTGACGAGCGTCGACTGGCCGCGGATGAACCGGAACAGCACCAGATAGAGCACGGCACCGAGGAGCGGACCGACGACGAGGATGGACACCGCGCCGGCCGTCGTGGTGGGCCAGCCGTGCTGCGAGTTGAGCCAGAAGTAGAAGCGGGCGACGACATAGGCCATCGATCCGAAGGCGAAGTTGAGGACGCCGGCCGACACGTAGGTGACGACGAGTCCCGTCGCCGCGATCGCGTAGATCGAACCCAATGCCAGTCCGGCCAAGACGTACTGCGTCACGGTGGACTCCGCTCCCCCCTCCCCCACCGCCCGTGTCCCAGGGCGCCTGAGCCGCGGCACTCGCCAGAATCACGCTATGCAATGACGAGAATCTCACTCTACCAATGTCGATATCGGCGTCAAGAGCGCCATCCGACCCCTGACGCCGGGCGCGCGCCTACTTCGGCGGGAACCGCAGTGCCCCGTCGAGCCGGATGTTCTCCCCGTTGAGGTACGGGTTGCGGACGATCGACTCGACCAGGAGGGCGAATTCCTCGGGCCTCCCCATGCGCTTGGGGAAGACGATGTCGCGTTCGAGGGTCTCGCGCACCCGGTCGGGCACGGACAGCATGATCGGGGTGCCCATCGTCCCAGGCGCGATGGCGCAGACGCGCACCCCGATGGGCGCCAGGTCGCGGGCCATGGGCAGGGTCATGCCCAAGATGGCCGCCTTGGCCGAGCCGTAGGCCAGCTGGCCGGTCTGGCCCTCGATGCCGGCGATCGACGCGGTGTTGACCACGACCCCGCGCTGGCCGTCCCCGTCCGGCTCGTTGCCCGCCATGGCTGCGGCCACCAGCCGCGTCGTGTTGAACGTCCCGAAGGCGTTCATCTCCATGGTCTTGACGAACGAGTCCTTGTCGTGGGGCGTGCCGTCGCGCGACAGCGTCCGCCCGCCGCCGACCCCGCCGCCGGCCACGTTGACCAGCACGGAGAGGGGGCCGAGCGGACGCGCCGCCTCGATGGCGGCGGCGACGTCGGCGTCGTCGTTGGTGTCCCCGCCCACCGCGGCCACCCGGTCGCCGAGCTCCTCGGCCAGCTGCGCGGCCCGAGCACCGTCGCGGTCGAAGACCGCCACCCCCATCCCGATCTCGGCCAGATGGCGGACGGTGGCCGATCCCAGGCCCCCTGCGCCGCCCGTCACGATCGCCGAACGTCCCTGCAGGTCCACGTCCGCTCCGTCGTCGATCCGGCCCGGTCGACCGGGCCCGGGGAGGGTAGGCGCAGGTTGACTGCGACGTCAATATCAGATACGTTGCCGCGCCGTCAACGCCCAGGGAGGGAAGTCGCGGTCATGGCCGCAGTCAGCGCTTCGAGGCATCGATGCTCTTCGAGCTGACGGCAGACCAGGAATTCCTCCGGGACACGACGTCGAGGTTCCTCGCCGACCAGGTCCCGCCGAGCACCCTGCGCGCCCTGCGCGACGACCCTGCGGGCTACGACCCCGGGTACTGGCGGCGGGGGGCCGAGCTGGGCTGGACCTCGCTGCTCGTCGGCGAGGCACAAGGCGGGGGCAGCGTCAGCGGGCGTGCCCTGGTGGACGCCACCTTGCTCGCCCACGAATTCGGGCGCCACGCCGCGCCCGGGCCCTTCCTGCCGTGCAACCTCGTGGCCGGCGCCTTGAGCGACGCGCCGGCCGGGGACGGCGCCTCGCTGCTCGGGGACCTGCTCCAGGGGACGGCGGTGGCCGGCTGGTGCTTCGCCGAGGGCCACCCCACGGGCCACCTCCCCGACGGGCTCACCCTGCAGATCCGCGTCGAGGGCGACGAGGTCGTGGTCGACGGCGTGAAGCGCCCGGTCGAGTCGGCGGGGACGGCCAGCCACTTGCTCGTCACCGGGCGCACCGGCGACGGGCTCAGCCAGGTGCTGGTGCCGGCGGACGCGCCCGGGGTCACGCTCCGGCCGATGCACTCGATGGACCTCACCCGGCGCTTCTGGGTCGCCGCCTTCGAGCAGGTGCGCGTGCCGGTCACCGCGGTCGTGGGCGAGCCCGGTGCGGCAGGAGCGCAGGTGGTGCGCCAGCTGCGCCAGGCCCTCGTCCTGCTGTGCGCCGAGTCCGTGGGCGCCCTGCAGGCGGGCTTCGAGCTGACGAGCGAGTGGGTCTTCGACCGGTACTCGTTCGGAAGGCCGCTGGCGTCGTACCAGGAGATCAAGCACCGCTTCGCCGACATGAAGACCTGGCTCGAGGCGAGCAACGCCATCGCCGACGCGGCAGCGGTCGCGGTGGCCGACGACGCCGATGATGCGGCCGAGCTGGTGAGCGTGGCCAAGGCGTTCGTGGGGGACTACGGCGCCGAGCTGCTCCATGACTGCGTGCAGATGCACGGCGGCATCGGCGTGACGTTCGAGCACGACCTCCACCTGTACCTGCGGCGGGTGACCCTCGACCGCGCCCTGCTGGGCACGCCGCCCGACCACCGCCGGCTCGTCGCCGACCTCCTGGAGCAGCGAGAGGACGCCGCATGAGCCCCGAAGGCGTCATCGACGACCCGCTGGCGGTGTCGGCGCCGACCACGGGAGACGGCGCGGCCGAGCCCGTGGAGGACGTCGGGGGCTTCCGTCAGCGGGCGGCTGCCTGGGCGGCCGCCAACCTCCGGCCCGCGCAGCAGCGCCAGCTCGAGATCACGCTGCGCCACAAGCTGAACGAGGAGGAGGAGCTGGCGGAGATCGCCCGGGAGCGCGAACTGCAGCGCATGCTCTTCGACGCCGGCTTCGCCGGGGTGTGCGTGCCACGCGCCTACGGCGGCCAGGGGCTGACGCCCGCGCACCAGCGGGCGCTCAACGAGGCCTTCGAGGGCTACGAGTTCCCCGTATGGTTCCAGGTGCCGACCTTGTCGCCCTGCATGGCGGTGATCCTGGAGTTCGGCACCGAGGAGCAGAAGCAGCGTCACATCCCCGCCATCCTGCGCGGCGAGGAGCTGTGGATGCAGCTCCTGTCCGAGCCCTCCGGCGGCTCGGACGTCGCCGGGGCCCTGACCACCGCCGTGCGCGACGGCGACCAGTGGATCCTGAACGGCTCGAAGATCTGGACCACCGGCGCGTGGTGGTCCGACTGGGGCCTGTGCCTGGCCCGGACGAACTGGGACGTGCCCAAGCACCGGGGGCTCACCGTCTTCATGCTGCCCCTGCGCCAGCAGGGGGTGGAGATCCACCGCATCGAGATGCTCAACGGCAACCGGGAGTTCTGCCAGGAGTTCCTGACCGACGTCGTGGTCCCCGACACCGACCGCGTGGGGGACGTGGACCAGGGCTGGACGGTCGGTGTGCGCTGGATGTTCCACGAGCGGATGCTCTACGACTCGCCGCTGGTCACCTTCCCGGTCGGCGTGGTGCGGTCCGTCGGCGCCACCTCGCTGACCGACCTGGCCCGGGCCGTGGGGCGCCAGCACGACCCGACGGCCCGTGAGCTGATCGGCGAGGCCCGCATGCTCGACGTGGTGGCGGACAAGTTGGCGGACCGCATCGGGGGCGGCGTGCGCTCCGGGGCCGTCTCGGAGCAGGCCGCCGCCATCCCCCGCCTCTTCAAGGGGGTGAGCACGTCGAGGTTGCAGACCATCGCCTTCGACATCGCCGGCGGTGCGGGCGCTGCGTGGACCGAGGACGACGGCGCCGCGGCGGGCCGGGGCACCGACTTCCTCACGCGCCAGGTGTCGCAGATCGGCGGGGGCACCACCGAGATGGCGCGCAACGTGATCAGCGAGCGCCTCCTCGGCATGCCACGCGAGCGCGCACTGGACCGCGACGTCCCTTTCCGCGACGTGCCCCGAGGCCCGTCGTCACGGCCCACGGCCGGCGGGTCGACGTGAGCGGCCGCCACCCGGGGACCCGAGGCCGGTGGTGGGCCGAGGTGAGTAGGATCCGCGTCGCTCCGAGGAGCCAGGGGGCGTCCGCCGGAGGCCGGATCACGGCGACGAGCCGTTCAGGAGGGGCTTCATGACCGCAGTCATGCAGGGGGTTCGCATCCTCGAGGTGGCCGAGCAGACGTTCGTGCCGGCCGCGTCGGCGCTGCTCGCCGACTGGGGTGCCGAGGTGATCAAGATCGAGCACGTCGAGCGCGGCGACGCCATGCGCGGGCTGGCGTCCAGCGGCATCGCCGCCATCGGCGGTGGCGTGCACGTGCTGCTGGAGCACTCGAACCGGGGCAAGCAGAGCCTGGGGCTCGACCTGGCCTCGCCGCAGGGTGCCGACATCCTCTACAAGCTGGCCGCCACCTGCGACGTCTTCCTCACCAACAAGCTGGCGGGGGTGCGCAAGAAGCTCAAGATCGACGTGGAGGACATCCGGGCGCACAACCCCAGCATCATCTACTGCCGCGGCAGCGGACAGGGCGAGCGCGGGCCCGACGCCGACAAGGGTGCGTACGACTCGCTGGCCTTCTGGAGCCGCGCCGCGGTGGCGGCCTCGATCATGCGCCAGGGGGACGAGCACGTGCCGGCGCCGCCGGGCCCCGGCTTCGGCGACTCCATCGGCGCCATGACCATCGCCGGCGGGATCATGGGCGCCCTCTACCACCGGGAGCGCACCGGCGAGGCGACGACGGTGGACATCTCCCTGCTCGCCTCAGGGCTGTGGGCCATGGGCCAGACCATCAGCCTGTCGCTGCAGCTCGACATGCCGTGGTCGATGCCCCCCGGCGACACCCCGCTGAACCCCCTCACCGGCAATTACCGCGCCAAGGACGGCTGGCTGATGCTCACCTGCCTGCAGGCGGGCAAGTACTGGCCCTCCGCCGCCGAGGTGATCGGGCGCCCGGAGCTGGCCACGGACCCCCGCTTCGCCGACCACGAGTCACTGCTCGCGAACAGCAAGGACGCGGTCGCCATCCTGCGGGAGGTGTTCGCGCAGCACACCGTGGCCGAATGGCGCGAGCGGCTCGAGAGCTTCACGGGCCAATGGGCGGTGGTGCAGAACACGCTCGAGGCCGCCAACGACCCTCAGTCGGTGGCGAACGACTACCTCCAGGACTGCACCTCCGCCAGCGGCACGACGTACCGTCTCGTCACGGCCCCGGTGCAGTACGACGAGACGCCGGCGCCGGTGCGCCGGGCGCCGGAGTTCAACGAGCACGGTGACCAGATCCTGGCCGACCTGGGCTTCGACTGGGACGCCATCGTGGACCTCAAGGTGAAGGGCGTCGTCGCCTGACGCCGAGGATCAACGTGGAAAGGGAGAGAAGCTCATGAGCACCTTCGACGCATTCGGCTACAAGGGGAAGCGGGTCCTGGTGGTCGGCGGCGCCACCGGCATGGGCGCGGCGACCGCGCAGCTGGCCCAGGACGCCGGCGCCGAGGTGGTGATCATGGACATCGCCGAGCCGACCCTGGCCGGAGCCAAGTACATCCACGTGAACCTGGCCGACAAGGACTCGATCGACAAGGCCGTCGACGAGTGCGGCGGGCCCGTCCACGCCCTGTTCTCGTGCGCGGGGGTCGCCGACGGGACGCCGGGCATCGAGAAGATCAACTTCATCGGCCACCGGCACATGATCGACCGCATGCTGGCCAAGGACATGCTGCCGCGGGGCTCGGCCATCGGCTTCATCTCGTCGGCGGCCGGGCTCGGGTGGGAGGCCAACCTGGAGCGCATCAAGGACTACTTGGCCACCCCCGACTTCGACTCGGCCGTGGCGTGGGTGGCGGAGAACGGCGGCGCCGACTACCTGTCCACCAAGCAGGCCATCTGCACGTACGTGTCGATGCAGGCCTTCCCGATGCTCAAGCGTGGCATCCGGATCAACGCCATCTGCCCCGGGCCCACCGACACCCCCCTGGCCCAGGCCAACAAGGAGATGTGGCTCGGCTTCGGCGCCGACTACCGCGAGGCGCTGGGCATCGAGGCCTCGACCCCCCTGGAGCAGGCCTACCCGCTCGTCTTCCTGTGCTCGGAGGCGGCGGCGGCGGTCAACGGCGTCATCCTCATCACCGACGCCGGCTACATGAGCTCGGGCGTCACGGAGTCGTTCCCCGCCGCCACGGACGCGGCCAACTTCCTGCTCGGCAGGTTCGACAAGCTCTCCTGAGGATGTGACCGCCGCCCGCCCCTGTCCGTTCACCGCCCGTGCGAGGGCGGGCGACGTCGTGCTGGCCGAGTCCGGCGGCGCCGTGGTGGTCGAGGAGCCGGGGGCGCCACCGACGCTGTACTTCCCGGTCGCGGACCTCCGGCCCGCCGCGCTGGACGCGGCGGGCGACGGGGCACTGCGCCGCGTCGGCCCGGTCCCGCCCGCGCTGTCGAGCCTCGGGGCCTTCTCCGCCTTCGACCCCGCCGAGGTCACCGTCGAGCTCCTCGACCCGAGCCCCGACGGGGACCCGCGCGGCGACACCACCAAGCGGTTCCCGGTGTGGGGCGACGCCCGCGACCTGTTCGACATCCTGGACGTGCGTGCGGAGGGTTCGGGCCGGTACCGCGGGGTGACGCGGGCGGACCGTCGCCGCTCGGTGGTCGAGGGGAGCCAGATGCTCGGCCAGGCCGTCGTCGCCGCCGGCCGCCAGTCGCCGGGACGGCGCTGCGTGTCGGCGCACATGGCGTTCCTGCGCGCCGCCGATCCCGCCGAGGGGCTGGTCTTCGACCTGGAGGAGCTGAGCGCCGGCCGGAGCTTCGTCGCTCTCGCCTGCCGGGTGGGCCAAGGGGCCGCCCGCTGCGCCGCCGGCCAGCTCCTGCTCGACGCCGGCGCGCCGGACGTCCTGCGCCACGAGGTCGAGGCGCCGGCCGTCCCCGGCCCCTACGAGTGCCCGCCCTACGACATGTCGGTCACGGGCCGCGACATCCGGGTGGTCGGCGGGGCCTACACGGACGCCGCCGACGCGCCGGTCGGGCCGCCCGAGCTCGATGCATGGGTCCGGTTCCGCGAGGTGCCCGACGACCGGTGCCTGCACGCCGGTCTGCTGGCGCAGTTCACCGGGCACATGGCCATCGCCGCCGCGCTCCGCCCGCACGCGGGGCTCGGGCAGGACCAGGCCCACCGGACACTGTCGACGGCGATCAACGCCATCACCATCGCCTTCCATCGCGAGGTGCGGGCCGACCGCTGGTTGCTGTACCACCACGTGTCCACCTTCGCCGGGGACGGCATGACCCATGCCGAGTGCCGGGTCCACGACGAGGACGGCGCGCTGGTCGCCTCCTTCGGCGTCGACGCCATGGTGCGCGCCTTTCCGTCCGGGACCCCCGCGATGGACGAGCGGAGCACGCTGTGAGCCTGACCACCGGCCGCGGCCCGCTGAGCCCGCACCCCGCCGGGCGGCTCTGCCGCGACGGCGACGGGTCGCCGGCCTACGTCGAGCCGTACCCCCGGCGCGTGCGGGGGGTCAAGGACGGCGTGGTCGTCGTCGACAGCCAACGCGTGCTCCTCGTGCACCGGCGTGGCGCGCCGCCGGCCTACGCGCTGGCGGCCGAGGACGCCGGGGGCCTGGGCGACCCCGAGCCGCTGGCCGACGGCTACGTGCACGTGCGCTGGGACGATCTCGACGCCTGGTACGAGGAGGACGAACAGGTGCTCGCGCACCCACGCAACCCGTACCACCGGGTGGACTGCGTTCGCGCCAGCCGGCGCCTGCGAGTCGAGGTCGCCGGCACCCTGGTGGTGGACGCCGACGACACCGTCGTCGTGTACGAGACGTCGCTCGCACCGCGCCTGTATGTGGCACGCCGCCACCTGCTCGCCGACGTCCTGACCGAGAGCGGCACGACGACCTACTGCCCCTACAAGGGCACCGCCACGTACTGGTCGGCGCTGGTGGACGGGATCGAGGTGCCCGACGTGGCGTTCTCCTACGAGGACCCGTACCCGGCGTGCGCGGCCATCGCCGGGCTCCTGAGCTTCGAGCCGGCCGTCGCCCGGGTGGACCACGACCTCCCCGAGGACGCCGAGTGGTCGTCGACGGGGACCGCCGCCGACTGGCCGGTGCCGGCCGAGTAGGTGATATTGACGTCGCCGTCGACAACGTGGAAGCTAACCCCGGCCGCGGCCGCCCAGGATGCAGCCGGGGGACGAGCAGAGGGAGCGGGTCGATGTCGGAGAACAAGTTCGTGCAGTACGAGACGCACGACGAGGGCACCATCGCAAGGATCACGCTGAACCGGCCCGAGGCCCGCAACGCGCAGAACCGGGGACTGCTCGTCGAGCTCCACGACGCCTTCCTCCGGGCGGAGGCCGACGACCAGGTGCGCGTGGTGATCCTGTGCGGGGCCGGGCCGCTGTTCTCCGCCGGCCACGACATGGGCTCGAAGGTCTCCCTGGAGGAGATGATGCCCGGGCCGGGCCAGCACCCCACGCGCCAGATCAACGGCGGCACCCGCAAGGCGGCTGAGAGCCTGATGCTCCAGGAGTGGCACTACTTCTTCGAGAACACCCGGCGGTGGCGCAACCTGCGCAAGATCACCATCGGCCAGGCCCACGGCGACATCTACGCCGCCGGATTGATGATCCTGTGGGCCTGCGACCTGATCGTGGCCGCCGAGGGCACCACCTTCGCCGACGTGGTCGGCGCCCGCCTCGGCATGTGCGGGGTCGAGTACTTCGCCCACCCGTGGGAGTTCGGGCCCCGCAAGGCCAAGGAGCTGCTGCTCACCGGCGACTCCGTCACCGCCGACGAGGCCCATCAGCTGGGCATGGTGAGCAAGGTCTTCCCGGCCGACGAGCTGGCCGACCGGACCCTCGACTACGCCCGCCGCATCGCCGCCCTGCCCACCATGACGTCGCTGCTCATCAAGGAGTCCGTCAACCAGTCCGTGGACAATATGGGCTTCTACAACGCCCTCAACGCCTGCTTCACCCTGCACGAGCTGAACCACTCGCACTGGGCATGGGTCAACGAGGACCACTACCCGATCGCCAAGGAGGACTCGGGCATCCCCAACTGGCGCGAGGCGCCACCGATCGTCCCGGCGGTCAAGGACAAGGTGCGTGCCGACCAGCGCTAGCGCGCCCGATCCCCTCGACGTCGACCTCGGGACGGGTGCGCTCCGCATGGAGCGCACGGGGTCGGTGGCGTGGTGCGTGATCGACCGGCCCTCGGCGCGCAACGCCCTCACGCCGGCGATGTACTACGGCATCAAGCGGGCGGTGCGGAGGGTCAACGAGGATCCCGAGCTGGCCGCACTGGTCATCACCGGGACGGGTGACGTCTTCGCCCCCGGCGGCGACCTCGGCGGGCGGAGCGAGCCCGGGGAGTCGCGGCCCGACGTCACCGGGCCCGACGTGCTCCCTTTCCTCGCCGTGCGCGACAGCCAGGCGCCGGTGATCGCCGCTGTGAACGGCATCTGCCAGGCCGGCGGGCTGCTCATCGCCATGCTGGCCGACATCGCCGTGGCCAGCGAGCGGGCCACCTTCCGCGTGCCCGAGCTGCTGCGGGGCATCCCCGACGCCACCTACGCCGCGGTCCTGCCGGCGCACGTGGGCATGGCGGTCGCCCGCGACCTGCTCCTCTCCGCCCGCGGGTTCGGCGCCGAGGAGGCGCAGCGGATCGGGTTGATCTCCCGCGTCGTCCCCCACGCCGAGCTCCGCGACGCCGCACTCGACGCAGCGCACCAGGTCCTGCGCACCGCCCCGTCGGCCCGGATGCACGTCAAGCGCATGCTCAACGAGCGCTACGGGCAGATCGACTACCAGACCATGTTCTGGGCGCTGGAGCACTCGCCCGAGCCCCGCGAGGGCATGCGCGCCTTCATGGAGAAGCGGCCGCCGTCCTGGGTCCCCGCCGACGTCGCGACCGGCCCGTGACCGCGCTCGACCCGACCGGCCCGTGACCGCGCTCGGCCCGACCGGCCCGTGACCGCGCTCGACCCGACGGGCGAGGAGGACGAGCGGGCGTCGCGCCACATCCTGCGCGAGCTCGGCTTCGTGACCCGCCGCGTGGGCGACGAGCTCCAGGGCACCGCCACCGTCACACCCGCGCTCCTGGTGCCCGGCCTGCCGCACCTGCGGACCTCGATCCTCTTCACGTGGGCGGACACGATGGGCGGCCTGCTCGCCATCCGTTCCTTCTCGCCGCGGGTGCCGGTCACGCTCGAGCTCGACGTCCACCTCCTTCGCCCCGCGCCAGGGGCGGGCGAGGTGCGCGGGGTCGCCTCGGTGGCCAAGGCCGGCCGCTCCGTCTTCGTGTTCGAGGCAGCGTTCTCCGACGGGGACGGGGACGTCGCGCTGGCCGCCGGGTCCTTCATGGCGTCGCCGGACCCCGGGGTGCGCATGCCGGCGCGCCTGCCCGAGCCGGCACCCCCGACCCAGTTGCTCGAGGTGCCGCTGGCGCAGCGGGTGGGCTGCGTGCGGCGCGCGCCGGGCGAGGCCGTGCTCCCCCGTTCCGAGGAGGGATTGAACTCCTCGAACACGGTGAACGGCGGGCTCATCGCGTTGGCGGCGGAGGAGGCGGTCCTGTCGCGCTTCCCCGGCACCACCGTCTGCTCCCTCGCCCTGCGCTACCTCCAGCCGGTGCGCGTCGGGCCCGCGGTTGCAACCGCGGAGGTGCGCGAGGGGCTCGGGCAGGTGCGCATCCGCGACGCCGGGTCGGACGACCGACTGTGCGTCCTGGCCACGACCCGGACGTTCCCGGACCCCCGAGCGCAAGCCTGACGGACCGAGGGGTCGCCGACGTGTACTTCGGGCTCCGGTTCGACTTCCGCAACCCCTCGTTCACGGACACGTCCATGGCCGATCGCTACGCGGCGGCGCTGGACATGGCGGCATGGGCCGACGCGCTGGGGTGCGTGAGCATCGCCGTCTCCGAACACCACGGCTCCCCCGACGGCTACCTGCCCAGTCCGGTCCCCATGTTGGCGGCGATGGCGGCGCGCACGACGAACGTGCGCCTCATGGTCGCGGCCCTCGTCGCCCCCTTCCACGACCCCCTGCGCCTGGCCGAGGACCTGCTCGTCCTGGACAACCTGAGCCGCGGGCGGGTCGACCTCATCGTGGCCGCCGGCTACGTGGAGGAGGAGTTCGCGATGTTCGGCGTGCCGAGGCGGGAGCGGGTACGGCGCGTCGGCGAGACTGTGGCCACGCTGCGCGCCGCGTTCAGCGGGCAGCCCTTCGAATTCCGGGGCCGCACCGTGCAGCTCACCCCCGCCCCGTTCCTCCGCGGCGGCCCGCAGGTGTCCCTCGGCGGCAGCAGCGAGGCGGCGGCGCGGCGCGCCGCGCGCATCGCCGACGGGTTCGTACCCACGGACCCCGTCTACTGGGAGGCCTATCGCGACGAGGTCGTC
>Ga0187780_10000560_pt1 | contig 28038 bp, 25 predicted proteins | sample 1015_Q2_SP10_20__FD_132429 | JGI IMG/M metagenome (GOLD analysis project Ga0187780, IMG submission 132429) | Tropical peat soil microbial communities from peatlands in Department of Meta, Colombia - 1015_Q2_SP10_20_MG | ecosystem: Environmental > Terrestrial > Soil > Wetlands > Peat | place... | reverse complement strand
GAGGTCGGCGAGCCGTGCGTGGTCATGGGCTGGACGATCGCGAGCGAGGGACGGCGGCACAGCGTCGGCACGGCACTCTATGGTGCCGATGGCGCCTGCATTGCGCGCTGCCGGTCGCTCTGGGTCGAGCCGCGCGAGGCCACGCAGCCACGATCATGGCCGCCGCCGCGGTCGCCGTCGCCACGCGCTGAGTAATTCGGGCGGCGCTCCTGGCCATTGCCGCCTTCTTGCCGGCCATTCGAAACCGTCATCGATGCGGCCGGCGACCTCAGGGAATGTGCGTGATCGTCTCGATCGCACCACCAGCGCTAAGATAAAGAGTGGTGCCGGACACCGCCACGCCGTCGATCGGGTACAGCAGCCCGGGCAGGCTTCCCGACAAGAAGCCGTACCACCCGACCTGACCGGCGACGGTCGTCACCTCTCCCGACCCAGTGATCTTGCGAATGACGCCATAGCTGGTGTTGCCGCCGTCGGCGACATAGATGCTTCCAGAAGCGCCGACTGCCATGGCGCTGATATAGCCAAATCGTGCCGCTGCGCCCACGCCGTCGTTGGTGCCTTGCGAATCGCCCGACCCGGCCAGGAATTCCACGGCGCCGCTGGTCGTGACTTTAGAGACCGTCGAGCCGAGGAAGGGAGGCCCCCAATCGGCAACATACACATTGCCCGCTGCGTCGGCGGCGATCGCCACGGGACCAGAGAATGCACCGGGCGCGAACGCCGTGACTTTGCCAGCGCTGGATATCTTGACGAGCTTCGAACCGGGCGCTGGCTGGCCGAACGTGCCGTTGCTCTCGATGACGTAAACGTTGCCGCTGCCATCGACCGAGAAGGCCAGCGGGTTGACCAGCGTGTCATTTGGCACCAAGACGCTGACCGCGCCACTCGGCGCGAGCCGGCAGACGGTGCCGGTATCGAGCCCAGAGTCCAGAATGTAGATGTCGTCGGATGAGTCGACGGCGATTTTGAGGGGGTACTTACAGTCTCCAGTGGAAATTGTGGTGGTGGCGCCGGAAGGCGCAATTCGGAGAATCTGGCTTATGCCGCTTGCGACATACGCATTGCCATGCGAGTCCGCGGCCACGTATCGGCCATTGAAGCTAGGTTTGGCGACGAGGTAGAGATCGCCGCCCGCCAGTCGGCTTTCAACCCCGCTGGCAGAGATATTGACGAGCGAGCTGTCGCCCATGTCCGTGACATACACATTGCCGGCGCCGTCAGATGCAGTAGCGACTGGCTCAAAATAGAAGGTGTTGGGCAGTCCGCTCAGCGTGATCGTGGTCACGACGCCGGCCGGCGTGATCCTGCGAACGGCGCTGTTACCCGAGTCCGCCGCGTACACGTTGCCGACGGCATCAGTACTCAACCCACCGGGTTGATCGAATTGCGCCGCCGTTCCCGACCCGTCGGAGGCGCCCGGCACACCCGGCGTTCCCGCGAGCGTGGTAACGGTTCCATCGGGAGCAATCCTTCGAATCGCGTCATTGGCGCTGTCGGCGACGTAAACATTGCCTGCCAAGTCGACGGCGACTCCCGTCGGTCCATTGAAAGTCGCACTGGTGCCGATGCCGTCGCCATGGCCCGTTACGTTCACGGTTCCGGCCAGTGTCGTCACGACGCCGGCCGGTGAAATTTTTCGGATCAACTGGTTGCCGGTGTCGCCGACGTAGACATTGCCCGCGACATCCACGGCTATTCCGGTGGGCACATTGAAACTGGCCGCCGCACCCGTCCCATCCGCGCTGCCCGCTACCCCCGGCATACCGGCGAGCGTCGTTACATCCCCAGTCGGGGTCATCTTCCTGATCGCGTGGTTCTCGGTATCCGCGATGTACAGGTTTCCGTTCGCGTCCGCAGCGAGGCCGGCAACCAGACCGACCACCGGACATCGGGTGTCTGGCGAACAATCCCAGTACGGAGGGAAGTAGTTGCTAGATGCCGCCAGAAAATGGAAGCGCGCGGCGCCCCCCGATCCGTCCGCATGACCGGGAGCGCCCGGACTGCCGGCCACCGTCGTCACCGTGCCGCCGGGCGTCACTTTGCGAATGGTGCTGACACCCGCATCGGCGACGTACAAATTTCCCATTCCATCCAGTGCGATGCCAGTCGGGAATGGAAAGCGCGCCTGGGCCAGCGTTCCATCCGCGTAACCGCGCTGCAGGTCGCCGGCCAAGGTGGAAATCTGCGGCGACGCGGGGGGCGGCGGCGGGGGCGGGGGCGGCGACTGCGATCCTCCGCCGCCACCGCATGCGGATACAAAAGCGCACACGAACAGCGCCAGCGCGATGCATGCGCCGTAGATCCGGCTCGACTCTTTGCGCACTCGCGCGACCGTCAACATTTTCCTGGCCCTGGGCAGCTACCTGGCCGCCTGCTGTGATTCGCGGCAGCCGGCGCCACCGAATCTTGGGGTTTCGCCCGCCGATCACCCGTAGGCGGCAGTCTAGGCACAAAAACTAACCACGGGCGCTCCTGTAAGCGAACCGTAAGTGCAGGGTAAGGCCGTGGTGAGCGACCTCCCGACATCCTGAATGCGCGAATTGAGCGCGCTCCGGGACCCGCAAGTGCCCGGCGCGCGCAAGGTTTCGCGGCCGCGCGGAGCACCGCGCGACCGGTGGGCATTCAGGATCTGAACCAAGGAGATAGAGATGCGCGCTGCAATCACGGCAGTGGCCGGCGTGCTGGCGGGATCGCTGGGCCTAGATGCCTGGTCGAGCCCGCCGCCGGACGCGACCACTTATCAGATGACGATCGATCACGCCGGCGCGACCAGCTCCGGCGGGGCGGTCGCCCTGCAGGCCAGTCCGCTGTGGACTGTGACGCTGGCGGGACCGATTTCCTATCCTTTGATCTCCAACGGCATCGTCTACGTCACCATCGGGGCAACGGCTTCCGGGGGCTATGGCACGGAGTTGCTCGCGCTCGATTCTAAGACCGGCGCCACAGTGTTCGGACCAATCGAGATTTCAGGCAGCTACAACTGGTCGAACGCAACGATCGACAACGGCCAGGTGTTCGTCGTCAACTTCGATGGCGTTTTGCGATCGTTCAACGCGACGACTGGCGCCGCGGGTACCAGCGAGCAACTGCCGGGCCAGTACGCGTTCAGCGCACCACCGACCGCCTCCAACGGCGTCGTGTACGTCAGTGGGGCCGGTGACGGGGGCACTGTGTACGCGGTCGCCGAGAGCACCGGCGCTGTGTTGTGGACGATGCCGGTGGAAAACGGCGACGACAGTTCGCCCGCCCTGTCCGGTAACGGCGTGTATGTGTCCTATGCCTGTCCTCAGGTGTACGACTTCGACCCAAGCACCGGCGCTCAACTGTGGCGTTATCAGGGACCCTGCGAGGGTGGCGGCGGCAAGACGCCGGTTTACAGCGCAGGCAAGCTTTACGTCCGGGATTGGGCCAGCACGCCGTCGGGCTACGTGTTGGACGCGACCAGCGGCGCACTGCTCTACCGCTTCTCGGCCAGCACGATGCCGGCGGTCACTGCCTCCGGCGTCTATTACCTGAACAGCGGAACGCTCGAAGCGCACGATCCGGCCACTGGCAATCTGCTGTGGAGTTTCGCGGGCGATGGCAAGCTGAGCTCATCTCCGATCGTCATCGATCAGTACCTGATCGAGGGCTCGAACTCCGGCTCGCTCTACGCACTCGACACGAGCAATGGCCGCGTGGTCTGGCAGGGCAACGCGGGCGCCTCGATCCCGGCCCCGGAACAGATGATTGCGATCCCTGCAACCGGATTCGCCGCTGCCGATGGCGTGCTGGTGGTGCCGGCCGGCAATACGCTGGTCGCGTATTCCGTGCTCGGCCCGGCACCGCCGGCGGGCGTCAAAGCGACGGCAGGCGCTGACCAGGTGAGCCTGTCCTGGACCGCCGCCACCGGTGCGGACAGCTACCAGGTATTCGTCGGTACGCAGTCGGGCGGTGAGGCGGCACAGGCGACACTGACTGGGGTCGGTGGAACCAGTGCCACCGTGACCGGACTTGCATCCGGCACCACGTACTTCTTCACCGTTCGCGCGGTGAGCGGCAAGCTGCTGAGCTTCGCGTCCAGCGAAGTCTCGGCGGCGCCGGAGGCGCTCGAGCCGCCGACCCAGCTCACTGCCACCGCCGGCAACGGCAGCATTGGCCTCAACTGGACGGCCGCGGCGGGTGTAGGCAGCTACAGCGTGTTCATGGGCACGACCGCCGGCGGCGAGTCCGCCACGGCCGTGAGCACCGGCATCATGGGCACCTCGACCAGGATCACCGGTTTGACCAATGGCACGACGTACTACTTCGTCATCAAGTCGGTCGTGGCGTCCGCGACCAGTGCCGCGTCAAACGAGGTGTCCGGCGTCCCGGTGGCGCCGATTCCCTCGCCGGTCGATACCACGGGGGGTGGTGGCGGCGGCGGCGGCATCGGCTTCGGCGAGATCGCGATCCTGCTTGTTCTCCTGGCGCTCAGGCAGCGCAAGGGTGAGGTGATCGCGTAGAACGGTTGCGCAGGGTCCGCGGACATGCGGATCCTGCGCGTTTTGTTGTCACCCGCGATCCCGCGGTGCGCTCTAGTCACGCAGGACGAACAGCAATACGGCGGACGCCAGCAACACCGGGCCCAGCCAGCGCGGCGCTGACGGCAGCGCGAGGCACACCAGCCCGGTCGCGAGCAGCGTGCACGCGAACAGCGTGCGCTCGGCGCGCCGCGCGGCCACGCGCAGCTCCTCGCGCATGGCTTCGATGGCGGATTCGATCGAAGCTGGCGGGGCCGCCGGTCGCATGCCGCGCTGAATCAGGCGCTCAGCAACCAGCGGCAGCGCGCGCACGGCTTCGGCCAGGTCGGGCGCATGGCGGCGCAGTGCTGCGATAACGGCGCGCGGACTCGAGCGTTCCTGCGCCCAGCGCCGCAACAGCGGTTGCGCCGTCTTCCACAGATCGAGCTCCGGATAGAGCTCGCGCCCAAGCCCCTCGATATTGAGCAAGGTCTTCTGCAGCAGCACCAGCTGCGGCTGCACTTCCATGCGGAACTGGCGCGCGGTCTCGAACAGATGCAACAGCACGATGCCGAACGATATGTCCTTGAGCGGCTTCTCGAAGATCGGCTCGCACACGGTGCGCACCGCCGACTCGAACTCGTCCACGCGCGTTCCGGCCGGCAGCCAGCCGCTCTCGACGTGCAGCTCCGCGACCCGCCGGTAGTCGCGGTCGAAGAACGCCAGGAAATTGGCGGCGAGATATTGCTGATCACGCGGATCGAGTGTGCCGCAGATGCCGAAATCGACCGCCGCGTACTTGGGATGCGCGGGATCCTTGGCATCGATGAAGATGTTGCCGGGGTGCATGTCGGCGTGGAAGAAGTTGTCGCGCAGCATCTGGGTGAAGAAGATCTGCACGCCGTTCTCCGCGAGGCGCTGGATGTTCACCCTGCGCGCATCGAGTTGCGCGCGGTCGTTGATCGGGATGCCGCGGATCCGCTCCATCACCAGCACGTCGGGCCGGCAGTAGTCCCAGTGCACCTCCGGCACGTACAGGAGGTCCGAGCCCGAGAAATTGCGCTTCAGCAACGCGGCATTGGCCGCTTCGCGCATCAGGTCGAGCTCATTCATCACCGTGCGGTCGTACTCCTTGACCACGTCGAGCGGGCGCAGCCGCCGGCCCTCGGCCCAGTAGCGGTTGGCGAGCCCGGCCAGCGCGTACAACACCTCGAGATCGCGCCGGATCAGCTGCGCCATGCCGGGCCTCAAGACCTTGACCACCACCTCGCGACCGTCCTTGAGCGTCGCGGCGTGCACTTGGGCAATCGAGGCGGCGGCGAGTGCCTGCTCATCAAAGCTCGCGAACAGCTCGCCAACCGGCTTGCCGAGCGAGCGCTCGATCGCGGCGCGCGCCACCGGCCCCGGAAACGGCGGCACCTGGTCCTGCAGCTTGGCCAGCTCGCCGGCAATGTCGCTGGGCAGCAGGTCCGGTCGCGTCGACAACGCCTGCCCGAACTTGACGAACAGCGGCCCCAGCTCCTCGAGCGCGAGCCGGAGTCGCTCGCCGCGGGTGCCACCGCGCGCGCGCGCGAACCAGGTCGAGGGCTGCAGGAAGTCGAGGATCAGGAGCGGGCGGTAGAGGTGCGTGGCGCGCACGAACTCCTCGAGCCCGTGGCGCACCAGCACGCGCTGGATCTCGAGTAGCCTTCTGACGACGCGCGCGTTCAGCACGGTATCAGCCGCCAGGCGCCACGCGGCGCGCGGCGATCACATCGAGACGCGCGGCGGCGCGATCGACGCCGTCGCGCAGCTGATCGACGCCGCTCAGATAGGCATCGAGCTCGGGGCGCGCCACCACGTCGCGCCGCTCTTCCTGCAGGTACTCGGCACTCGACCGCGCGAGCGAATCGAACGCGCCGCGCGCGAAGCCGAGCGCCGCCCGCGCAAACGCGCCGGCGTAGTAGGCCGGCACGTCCCCGAACAATCGGGCGAGCTCGTTCTCGATGTCCGGCCGCAGCTGATAGATGAGCCGCGCGAATGCCTGCGCCACGTCCGGGTCGCCGCTGATGCTGAGTGTTCCGGAGTTGAGCTGCTCGGCGCTGGTCTCGCGCAAGAGGTGCGCGAGCGCCAGCGGCGTGCCGGCGACCGTGGCATCAGCCGCCAGATCGTCGAAGGAGAGCGCCAGTGAATCCGGTTGCGCCTCGAGCCGCAACCTGACCTCCGGCCCGCGCAGCACGATCGCGCACGAGCGGCCAGCGAGGCCTGCGCACAGTCTGCGCGCCGGAGTCGAGGCGGCCAGGTTGCGGTTCAGAAGCGCCGCAATCGGCCCGAGAATGGCGCCGGCCACCATCAGTAGCGCCAGCCCCGATGCAGGGCGACGATGCCGCCCGCCAGATTGTGATAGCGGCAGCCCTCGAGCCCGGCGGCGCGCATCATCTCGAGCAGTGCCGCCTGATCCGGAAACTTGCGGATCGACTCGGCGAGGTAGCGGTAGCTCGCCGAATCCCGCGCGATCAGCCGCCCGAGCGCGGGCAGCACCGCGAATGAATAGGCGTCATAGACCGTGGCCACCGCCGGCACCACCGGGTGCGAGAACTCGAGCACCAGGAGCTGCCCGCCGGGCCGGAGCACCCGCGCCATGGAGGCGAGCGCCGCCGTGCGATCGGTCACGTTGCGCAGCCCAAAGCCGATGGTCACGCAGTCGAAGCAGGCATCGCGAAACGGCAGGCGCTCCGCATCCGCCTGCACGCAGTCAATGCCGGCCATACCGGCATCGAGCAGGCGGTCGCGTCCGCGCTTAAGCATGGCGAGGTTGATGTCGGCAAGCACGACCCGGCCGCTGCGACCCACCTGGCGCGCCAGTCCCAGCGCCAGATCACCGGTGCCGCCTGCCAGGTCGAGCGCCGCCTGGCCGGGGCGCAGGCCCGTCTGGCTCAGCGTGAATCGCTTCCACAGCCGATGCGCGCCCAGCGACATCAGGTCGTTCATGACGTCGTAGTACGGCGCCACGGAATCGAAGACTTCCCGGACCTTGCCCGCCTTGGCGGCGCGCGCCACCTGCTGGTAGCCGAAATCGACCGTCTCTGGGACGGGCGGCGGGTCGTTGCGCTCGGTCATGGAGTCAGGGCCGGAACAGGCGGTCCGCAAGCGGGCAAGAGTGCAATTGTAGCGCCGCTTCGTCCCAGCGCGTGTCGGGCCGGACCGCAGCGCTGCAGGCGACAGCGGGACAGGCTTCCGCTACTGTCGGTATCGACCGGACCCGACCAGGACCTCGTCCCGATGCAGATGCGCAGACTCGGCCGCACCCACGAGCGCATTTCGGCGCTCGGATTCGGCTGCATGGGCCTGGTCGGCTGGTATGGCGACCGCGACGACGGCGAGGCGCTGGAAACGGTGCATGCCGCCATCGATGCCGGCGTCAACCACTTCGACACCGCCGGCAGCTACCAGCACGGCGAGAACGAGGTGTTCCTCGGGCGCGCGATCCGTGGCCGCCGCGACCAGGTGTTTCTCGCCTCGAGCTACGGTGTCGCACGCACCGCCTTCGGATCACAGGTGCTCGACAACCGCCCGAGCGCGCTGCGGGCCGCGTGCGAGGAGAGTCTCAGGCGGCTGCACGTCGAGGTCATCGACCTCTTTTATCTGCACCGCATTGACCCGAAGGTGCCGATTGAGGAGTCGGTCGGCGCGCTCGCGGCGCTCAATGCCGCGGGCAAAATCCGTCATCTCGGCCTGTCGAACTGCAGCGCCGCCATCCTGCGGCGCGCCTCGCTGGTGCATCCCGTTGCCGCGGTCCAATGCGAGTATTCGGTGTGGATGCGAGAGCCCGAGCAGACGATATTGCCGGCGTGTCGCGAGCTGGGGGTAAGCCTCGTGGCCTACGCGCCGCTCGCGCGCGGATTTCTCGCCGGCCGGTTCGCGGCGCTCGGCGACCTGCCGAAAGACGACATCCGGCGCCTGCAGCCGCGTTTTCAGGACGCGAACCTCGCGCTCAACCGGCAAATTGCCGCGGCCTTCGCCGACTACGCCCAGGACAAGCACTGCACGCCGGCGCAACTTGCGCTCGCCTGGGTGCTCGCTCAGGGGCAGGACATCCTGACGATTCCGGGCACCAAGCGACGCGCACGGCTCACCGAAAACCTGGGTGCGCTCAGCGTCAGCCTGTCGAGCGCGGAGTGCGAGGAGATCGCATCGCGCGTGGCCGCGCTCGGTGTGCACGGCGAGCGCGCGCCGCGCCGAGCGCAGCAGGCACTCGACCAGTAGCCGATTCGTCGGGCTTGCTCCGGCTACAGGCTCGCGATCCAGCCCTGGGCCGCGCGCGCCAGCGGCCCGACTGCGAGCGTGCGCTGCCCCAGACGCCGCACCGGCCAGACGCCGATCAGCGCATTGCTGAGAAATAGCTCGGAAGCGTGCGCGAGGTCTGCGAGTGTCAGGTCGCGCTCGACGGTCGCGATACCGTGCGCCGCGGCCGCCGCGAGTACCGCTCCGCGCATCACTCCCTTGACTCCGCAGCGCCCGAGTGCGGGTGTGGCGAGGCCCTGCGGCAGGACCGCGAACAGGTTGCTCATGGTTCCGGAGATCACCCGTCCCGCGCCGTCCAGCATCAGACCTTCCGGCGGATCGTCGCCCCATTCGGCGCGCGCGAGCACCTGCTCCAGGCGATTCAGAGTTTTGAGACCGGCGAGTGCCGGCTGCTCGGCGAAGCGCGTGACGCACAGCCGCAGTTCCACCCCGCTCGCCGTCCAGGGATTCTCGCGCGCGGGCCACGCCATCAGCACACGGGTCGCGGCGCCCGCGTGTGGCCGGTAACCGCGCGCGCCGACACCGCGGGTGATCATGAGCTTCAGGACGCCCGCGCCGGGCGAAGCGGCAGCGGCGGCAATTTCGTGCGAGAGCATGTCGCGGTCCGGCGGCGCAATCGCGAGCCGCGACAGGCCGGAATAGAGTCTCGCGAGATGCGATTCGAGCAGGCGAACGCGGCCGTCGACCACCGCCATGGTCTCAAAAAGTCCGTCACCGTATTGCAGCCCGCGGTCGCGCGCGCTGACGGCCTCGCCCGGCTCGCCGTTGATCCAGCAGCCGATCACGAGGCGATTCCTAGGCCGCGCAACAGCCCACGCGCCTTGGCGCGTGTCTCCTCCAGCTCGCGCTCCGGGTCGGAGTCGGCAACGATCCCCGCTCCCGCCCGCACCTCAAGGCGATCGCCGATCAGGGTCGCGGTGCGGATCAGGATGTTGAGATCCATGTCGCCGGAACGATCCAGATACCCCATCGAGCCGGTGTAGGCGCCGCGCGCCTCGGATTCCAGCTCGGCGATGATCTGCATGCAGCGCACCTTGGGGCACCCGGTAATGGTTCCGCCGGGAAAGAGCGCACGTATCACGTCGACCGGGGTCACGTCTGCGCGCAGCTCACCGCTGACGTTGGACACCAGATGGTGCACGTGCGCGTAGCTTTCCACGACGCAGAACTCATCGACGCGAACGGTTCCCGCGCGGCAGACCCGCCCCAGATCGTTGCGCTCGAGATCGATGAGCATGATGTGCTCGGCAAGCTCCTTGGCGTTGCCGGTGAGTTCCGCGATGGTCGCCGCGTCGTCGCCGACGCGCGGCCGCGTTCCGGCAATCGGCCGGGTCTGCGCGTGACCGGCGCGCACCTGCACCAGACGCTCGGGCGAGGTGCTCAGCACCGTCATCCCGGGCACGGCGGCGAGCCCGGCGAACGGGCCGGGATTGGCGCGCCGCAGGTTGCGATACAGATCCGCAGCGCGCGCACCGTGCGGCAGGTACCCGCGCCAGCCGCGCGCGAGGTTGGCCTGATAGATATCTCCGGCGGCGATGTGCTCCTTGGCGAGGATCACCGCGGAGAGATAGCGCTCGGGCGGGTCTTCGGTGAGCTCCGCGCGTGGCAGGGGCGCGGGCTCCGCCCGCGGCAGCGACTGCAGGTCGGTCTCGAGCCGATCGAGTGCCGGTTCATGGCCAGGCTCGGCGACCGCCCACAGTTGGCTGCGGTCGTGATCGACGATGAGCGCCGCGTGGCAGCGCAGCGCATAAGCGATGGCAGTCAAGCCGCGCGGCAGGGACAGCGACGGTTCCACCTCGCCCGCGAGCTCGTAGCCCAGGTACAGGAACCAGCCGCCCGAAAACGGCAGCGCCGGGTTCGCGGGTAGCCGCTCCGCCTGCCACCAGCGGTCGAGCGCAGCGAGAAATCCGCCGTCCGTGGCGCCTCGGACCGAGCCGTCGGCGTCGAGCACGAGCGCGGCTCCGGGCGCGGCGAGCAGCAGGTCGTAGCGCCCGGTCTTGGCACCCAGCGCAGCACTTTCGAGCACGACCGGGTAGCGATCGGGGAATTGCGCGTGCAGTGCGATCAGGTCGACCGATCCGGACAGGCGGCGCTCCAGCATGCACCGATCCTGCCACGGAATTTGCTCGCTACCGGGGTCCGCTGCCGTTTTGGGCCGTCGCCCGGCATAATTTCGCGGCCGCCGGACACTGCACAGCCCCACGGTCCTGACCCAAGCAGGTAGCCTTATGACGCCTCCCCGCCGCGCGCCGAAACGCCCGCGAACCGCCAAGCGCTCGCGCCCCCGCCGGGTCCGCAAGACCAGCGCCCGCCCCGCGCCGCGCTCGGCGGAGGCCGCACGCGCGAGCCGCCGCGCGCTGGTCTGCGGTTCGCTCGCCTTTGACACCATCATGGTGTTCGGCGACCGCTTCGGCGCGCACATCCTGCCCGACAAAATCCACATGCTGAACGTGGCGTTCCTGGTGCCGGAGATGCGGCGCGAGTTCGGCGGCTGCGCGGGCAACATCTGCTACAACCTGAAGCTCCTGGGCGATGCCTGCTACCCGATGGCCACCGTCGGCCGCGACTTCGCCCCGTATGCCGACTGGCTCGCCAGCAACGGCATCTCGGACCGGCACGTGCGTGTGATCGCCAATCAGCACACCGCCCAGGCCTTCATCACCACCGATCTCGACGACAACCAGATGACGGCATTTCACCCGGGCGCGATGCAGCACTCGCACCTGAACCGGATCGACGACGCGCGCGATATCGCGCTCGGCATCGTCGCGCCGGACGGCCGTACCGGCATGCTCGAGCATGCGGCTCAGTTTCACGCGGCCGGCATTCCCTTCCTGTTCGATCCCGGGCAGGGCCTGCCGATGTTCGATGCGGAGGAGCTCGAGACTTTTGTTGAGCAGGCGACCTGGGTCGCCGTCAACGACTACGAGTGGCAGCTGATGCAGACCCGCACCGGCTGGTCGGTCGCCGATGTCGTGGCACGCGTCGATGCCCTGATCGTGACCCACGGGGCGCAGGGCTCGGTCGTCCACACCGAGCAGGGCGCGACCCCGATCCCGTGCGCCAAGGCCAACCGGGTGGTCGATCCCACCGGCTGCGGCGATGCCTATCGCGCCGGCGTGATTCACGGGCTGCTGCAAGGCCTGGACTGGCCGCAGACCGGCCGCATTGCCGCACTTCTCGCCGCCATCAAGATTGAGTCCCGCGGTACCCAGAACCACCGGTTCAGCAGCGCCAGTTTCGCGCGCCGCTACCGGCAGGCCTTCGGCACGGACCTGCCGCGGGGTTCGGGCTCAAAACCTGCGCTCCGCGCCCGGACTCGTTAGCGTTTGGCGCAATGCAGTAAACTGCGCGACTCGGCGGCCGCCGGCCGCCCGGTACCGGGCACCCCCAGGACATGAGCAGCTATCTCTTCACCTCGGAATCGGTCAGCGAAGGCCATCCGGACAAGGTCGCCGACCAGATATCGGACGCGGTTCTGGATGCCATTCTCACGGAGGACGTGCGCGGTCGCGTGGCCTGCGAAACGCTGGTGAAAACCGGGGTGGTCATCGTCGCCGGTGAGGTCACGACCAGCGCCTGGGTGGACATCGAGTCGCTGGTACGTCGCACCGTGCTCGACATCGGCTATGACTCCTCGGAGATGGGCTTCGACGGGGCAAGCTGCGGCGTTCTCAACATAATCGGCAAGCAGTCCCCGGACATCGCCCAGGGCGTCGACCGCAAGGACGAGCGCAAGCAGGGCGCCGGCGATCAGGGGCTCATGTTCGGCTATGCCACTAATGAGACCGACGTGCTGATGCCGGCGGCGATCACCCTCGCGCACCGGCTGGTGCGGCGCCAGGCCCAGGTACGCAAGAAAGGGGTACTCGAGTGGCTGCGCCCGGACGCCAAGAGCCAGGTGACGCTGCGCTACGAGCACAACAAACCGGTGTCGATCGAAGCCGTGGTGCTGTCGACCCAGCACGCCGAGTCGATCGCGACCAAGCAGCTGCGCGAAGCGGTCATGGACGAGATCATCAAGCCGGTGCTGCCGCAGAAGCTGCTCGGCCGCCACACGCGCTATCACATCAATCCGACCGGCCGGTTCGTCATCGGCGGGCCGGTGGGCGACTGCGGGCTGACCGGCCGCAAGATCATCGTCGATACCTATGGCGGCTTCGCGCGTCACGGCGGCGGCGCGTTCTCCGGGAAGGATCCGTCCAAGGTCGACCGGTCGGCTGCCTACGCCTGCCGTTACGTGGCCAAGAACATCGTCGCGGCCGGACTCGCGGATCGCTGCGAGGTGCAGGTCTCCTACGCGATCGGAGTCGCGGAGCCCACCTCCGTCATGGTCGAGACCTTCGGCACCGGCGCCGTGCCCAATGAGCGATTGACGCAGCTGGTGCGGCGCCACTTCGACCTCACACCCTACGGTTTGCGCGAAATGCTCGATCTGCTGCGGCCGATCTATCAGAAGACCGCCGCGTACGGGCACTTCGGGCGCACCGAGCCGGAATTCACCTGGGAACGAACCGACAAGGCGGAACTGCTGGCCGATGACGCCGGGGTCAAGCGCAAGTCGGCCGTGGCCTGAAGTAAGGATCGCAACGGAGTCACGGCATGCGCGCAAAACTCAAGACGGTGCCCGATCAGGGCGATTACAAGGTTGCCGACATTGCCCTTGCGGACTGGGGTCGCAAGGAGATCGCGATCGCCGAAACCGAAATGCCGGGACTGATGGCGATCCGCGACGAGTTCACGGCGCAGCAGCCGCTGCGCGGCGCGCGCATCACCGGCTCGCTGCACATGACGGTGCAGACCGCGGTGCTGATCGAGACGCTCAAGGCGCTCGGCGCGCAGGTGCGCTGGGCATCGTGCAACATCTTCTCGACCCAGGACCACGCCGCCGCCGCGATCGCGGCCGGCGGTACGGCGGTGTTCGCGGTCAAAGGCGAGACGCTCGCCGAGTACTGGGACTACACGCACCGCATTTTCGACTGGCCGGACGGCGGCTTCAGCAACATGATTCTGGACGACGGCGGCGACGCGACGCTGCTGCTGCATCTGGGCGCACGCGCCGAGTCGCAGCCGGACGCGATCGCGCAGCCGGCGAGTGAAGAGGAGCGAGTGCTGTTCGCAGCGATCCGCGAGCGACTCAAGGATTCGCCACGCTGGTATTCGAGCCGGCTGCCGCACATCAAGGGCGTGTCCGAAGAGACCACCACCGGCATCAAGCGGCTGTACCAGATGGCCAAGGAAGGCCGGCTCGCGTTTCCGGCCTTCAACGTCAACGACTCGGTGACCAAATCAAAGTTCGACAATCTCTACGGCTGCCGTGAATCGCTCGTCGACGGCATCAAGCGTGCCACGGACGTCATGGTCGCCGGCAAGGTGGCCGTGGTCGCCGGCTACGGCGATGTCGGCAAGGGCTGCGCGCAGGCGCTCAAGGCGCTCGCGGCCCAGGTCTGGGTCACCGAAGTCGATCCGATCTGCGCGCTGCAGGCGGCGATGGAGGGCTACCGCGTCGTGCTCATGGACGAGGCGTGCGAGAGCGCCGACATCTTCGTGACCGCGACCGGCAACTTCAACATCATCACGCATGAGCACATGCGGCAGATGAAGAACAACGCCATCGTCTGCAACATCGGTCACTTCGACGACGAGATCGACGTCGCGAGCCTCCGGCAGTACCGCTGGGAGAACATCAAGCCGCAGGTCGACCATGTGATCTTCCCGGACGGCCACCGCATCATCCTGCTGGCCGAGGGCCGGCTCGTGAATCTGGCCTGCGGCACCGGCCATCCCTCGTACGTGATGAGCTCTTCCTTCGCCAATCAGGTGCTGGCGCAGATCGAGCTCTACCAGAACACCGCCAACTACCCGGTCGGAGTCCACGTGCTGCCCAAGCATCTGGATGAGAAGGTGGCGCGGCTGCAGCTCAAGAAGCTGGGTGCCAAGCTGACCCAGCTCAGCGACGCCCAGGCCCGTTACATCGGCGTCGCGCCCGCCGGGCCGTTCAAGGCCGACCACTACCGCTACTGATCCGCCGCGCCGGCCAGACGCCGGCGCAGCTGGAGGCATCCGTGCCCGCCAAGATCATCGACGGCAAGGCCGTCGCCCGCGCTCTGCGCACCGAGTACGCCGCGCGCGTGGCCCGGCTGGCCGCTGCCGGCCAGCCGGCGCCGGGACTGGCCGTGATCCTGGTGGGCGACGAGGCACCATCGCGCATCTACGTGCGCAACAAAGTGGCCGCGTGCCGCGAAGTCGGCATCCGCTCGCAGCTGATCGAGCTGCCGGCGAGCGTCTCCGAAGCAGATCTCCTGGCACGCATCGACCAGCTCAATGCCGATCCATTGATCCACGGCATCCTGATCCAGCTGCCGCTGCCGCCCCAGATCGGCATGCGCCGGGTGCTCGAGCGCATCGACGTCAGCAAGGACGTTGACGGATTCCACCTGTACAACGTCGGTGGCCTGGTGATCGGCTCGACGGTGTTTCCGCCGTGCACGCCCTACGGCGTGCAGAAACTCCTCGAGCACGAGCGCGTCGAGCTCATCGGCAAGAACGTCGTGGTGGTGGGCGCGAGCAATATCGTCGGCAAGCCGATGGCGCTGATGCTGATGCAGCGGGACGCGACCGTCTGCATCTGCAACAAACACACCCGCGATCTCGCTCAGTTCACGATCCTGGCCGACATCCTGGTGGTGGCGGCGGGCGTGCCGAACCTGATCCTGCCGCAGATGGTGCGCACCGGTGCGATCGTGGTCGACGTCGGCATCAACCGTCTGCCGTCCGGTCGCATCACCGGGGATGTCGACTTCGACGGCGTGCGCGAGAAGGCATCGCTGATCACGCCGGTGCCCGGCGGTGTCGGGCCGATGACGGTCACCATGCTGCTGCACAACACGCTCATGTCCGCCGAGCGCGCGGCAGGAATATCCGGCGAGTAGTTTTCTTTTAAAGGCGCGCGCCCGCGCCCAGTCCCTGGAATTGCCGTTCGGTTTCGCCCAGGAACCGGTTCAATACCGGCCCGAACAAATCCGGCTCGACCAGAAACGCGTCGTGCCCGTAGGGCGAGCGGAACTCGATCAGCTCGGTATCGATGCCGGCAGCGCGCAGCACGCGCGCGATCTCCTGCTGCTGTACCAGCGGGAACAGCAGGTCCTCGTGCACGCCGATGACGAGCGCCTGGTCGAGCCTGAGGCCCGCGGCAACAGTCACCGGGTCTGCGTGCACGCCGAGCGCAGCGAAATCGAACAGGTCCATGGCGCGCGAGATCGACCAGTAGGCCCACGGGTAGAAGGTATGTGCGAACTTGTCCGCCTGGTGCTCAAGCCAGGACTCGACCTCGAAGTGAGTGCCCGACGCGCCGGGCAGCATCGGCTGCCGGCGCCGCGCGAAGCGCTGCTCGAGCAGTGCCGCGCCGATATAGGACAGAACGCCCACCTTGCGCGCCCACTTCATCGCCTGTTCCACGCTCGGAATGCCGCGCGCGAGCGCAGTACCGACAATCTCGCGCTGCAGGGCGCGCGTGCCGATCGCACCGGCGCCTGGGGCGAGCGCGCCGGAGATCGAGATCAGGCGCCGCATGCGACCCGGATAGAGCGCGGCATGCGCCAGCACCGTCATGCCGCCGAGCGAAGCACCGACGGTGGCCGCCAGGTACTCGATGCCGAAGTGCTCAACGGCCGCCTGGCTCGCGCGCGCGATATCCTCGACCCTGAGCTCCGGAAAACTCTGGTCGTAGGGCCGGCCGGTGGCGGGATCGGGATCGCCGGGTCCGGTCGAGCCGAAGCAGCTGCCGAGCGAATTGACGCAGATGACGAAGAAGCGGCGGGTGTCGATCGGCTTGCCGGGGCCGACGATGTCGTCCCACCAGCCGTGCGACGGATCGTCCTCGTTGGCGGCAGCGTGTGCCGAGGCCGACAGGCCCGTGAACAGTAAGATGGCGTTGCCGCGATCGGCCGCCAGCTCGCCCCAGGTCTCCACCGCGACGTGCGCACCGGTCAGTGCCCCACCGGCCTGCATGGCGAACGGTGACGGCAAGCTGACGCGTAGCCGTCCGCTGCTGTGGGTGTCCGGATTGGGTGGGTAGGCGCTCATGGGACGAGTCCCCGGGCAGCCTCGGCCCGGGCGCGGGAAAGTATCCCACGGGGCCAAAAGCCACCCGAGAACCGTTCGTTATGGGGCCATGCCGCAGCGGGATTGCCCGCCGTGACGCGCTGCGGCCTACACTGGCACCCTTTCGGGACCCGCAGTCCCGCCAGGACCTAGTGCCATGATCTACGGAAGCATTCTCGACACCATCGGCCGCACCGCGCACGTCCGGATCAACCGGCTCGCGCCCGCGCACGTGACGCTCTACGTCAAGGTCGAGTACTTCAACCCGGGCGGCTCGGTGAAGGACCGGCTCGCGATTGCGATTATCGAGGACGCCGAGCAGCGTGGCGCGCTCAAGCCCGGTCAGACGGTGGTGGAGGCGACCTCCGGCAATACCGGAATCGCACTCGCGATGGTATGCGCCGCCAAGGGCTATCCGTTCGTGGCGACCATGGCGGAGTCCTTCTCGATCGAGCGCCGCAAGATCATGCGCGCGTTCGGAGCCAAGGTGATCCTGACGCCCGCCGCCGAGCGCGGCCAGGGCATGGTGCGCAAGGCCAAGGAGCTGGCCGAGAAGCACGGCTGGTTCCTCGCCCGCCAGTTCGAGAATGAGGCCAATCCCGCCTATCACCGCCAGACGACCGGCCCCGAGGTCCTGTCGGACTTTGCCGGCAAGCGGCTCGACTATTTTGTGTCGGGCTGGGGCACCGGTGGCACCATTACCGGCGCCGGGCAGATGCTCAAGAAGGCGCGGCCGGACATCAAGGTCGTCATCTGCGAGCCGGCCGGCGCGCGGCTGGTGGCCGGCGGGGAATTCAAGCCCCACAAGATCCAGGGCTGGACCCCAGACTTTCTCCCCGCCGTGCTCGACCGCACGGTCTTTGATCAGAACATCCCGATCACCGACGAAGAGGCGATCGCCTCGGCGCGCGCGCTCGCCCAGAAGGAAGGCCTGTTCGTCGGGATTTCCTCCGGCGCGACGTTCGCGGCCGCGCTCAAGGTCGCGGAGAAGGCGGCCCAGGGCAGCGTGATTCTTGCGGTGTTGCCGGATACCGGGGAGCGCTATCTGTCGACCGCGCTCTTCGAGGGCGTCAACGAGGGCACGGACCCCGAGCCCTAAGGCGCCCAGCGCAAAGTCTCAAAGCAACAGCATGATCCGCGGCGACTGCAATCGCCGCGGAATCGGCGCAGTATTGCCCGTCGCAGGGAGGACTGAGCGAAGGACCGCAGCGACACACTCATCAAAAAAATCGGGAGGGGCCATGGGGATCGCAGCCATGTTCTACGGACTCATCTGCTACGGGGTGTTCCTGCTCGTCTTCCTCTATGCGGTCGGTTTCGTCGAGAACATCGTGGTGCCCAAGACGATCGATTCCGGTGCCGCCGGTCCGATCGCCGTCGCGCTCGTCGTCAACGCGCTGCTCCTGGGTCTGTTCGCGGTGCAGCACAGCGTCATGGCGCGCCAGGGCTTCAAGGAGAGCTGGACCAAGATCGTGCCGCGCTCAGTGGAGCGCAGCACCTACGTCCTGATCTCGAGCCTGCTGCTGTCGCTTCTCTTCTGGCAGTGGCGGCCGATTCCGCAGCCGGTCTGGGAGGTTGAGGCGCCGGCGTTGCGTACCGTGCTCTGGATCCTGTGCGCCGTGGGCTGGCTGACCCTGCTGGCCTCGACGTTCATGATCAATCACTTCGACCTGTTCGGCTTGCGTCAGGTGTACCTGCGCATGGTGAACAAGCCGTACACGCACCTGCCGTTTACGCAGACGCTCCTGTACAAGTACGTGCGCCATCCGCTCTACCTGGGATTCCTGATCGCGTTCTGGGCTACGCCCAGCATGTCGCTGGGTCACCTACTGTTTGCGGTTGCCACCACCGGATACATCCTGGTGGGCGTCACGTTCGAGGAGCGGGATCTGGTCCGCTACTTGGGCGAGCCGTACGTCGCCTACCGCAAGAAGGTTCCGATGTTGTTTCCGCTCGGGCGCGGGAAGGGTTCCTGATCCTGATCGGCGAGCGTTAGCGCGCAGCTTCGGCGCCAATGGCGGCGCGCAGGGGCGAACGGCGCCGCTGGGTTCGACGACTACCCGAGGTCTGCCGGTCGACGCGGGCGCGTGTCGACTTGCAGTCGGAACAGGTCGGGCCGGGCGTAGTGGCCGACGACGTCCAGGCTGCGCCGCGCCAGCCCGACCCGGTCGGTGTCGATTTCGGCGTACAGAATGCCGAGCTCTCTGCGCATGGGACCGGCCACGATCTTGCCGCCCGGGGCGATCACCACCGAATCCCCGGGATTCACCCACTCGTCGGTTGGATAGAGCGTCGCTCGCTCCGGGAAATCCGCTGCGAAGTCGCTCGCTTGCAGTGCGCAGCCGGCACCGACCACCCAACAACAGCCTTCGCGGGCGATGTGCTGCAGAGTTCCGACCCAGCCGTCGCCATTGTCATAGGTAGGCGCGACGTAGACGTCGATGCCCTGCGCGTAGAGCGCGTAGCGGGCGAGCGGCATGTAGCTTTCCCAGCACAGCAGGCATCCCAGACGCCCAACGGGAGTGTCCACTACCCTGAGCCCCGAGCCATCGCCCATGCCCCACACCATCCGTTCCGGGTTGGTCGGCATGAGTTTGCGATGGCGGTTGAGTATCGCGCCGTCCGCGCCGATGACGAGTACGGTGTTGTAGAGCGTGCCGCCACCGCTGTCCTCGTCGCGTTCGTCGATCCCGCACACCACGGTCACGGAATGGGTGCGGGCCGCCTCGGTCAGTGGTGACAGGTCGCCGCGGCGCAGGCAGACGGCATTGTCGAGCAGTAAACCGTGGAGCCGGGCGACCGCCGCGCCATCAGTCCCTGGGCGCAGGCGCCAGACCCAGGCTGGGTAGCCGGGGACGAACGCCTCCGGGAACACCACCAGGCGGGCGCCATGACCGGCCGCTTCGCGGATCGCTGCGCGCGCTGTCTCGAGCGTGCGGTCACGGTGCAGGTAGCAGGGCGCGCGCTGGATGACCGCGATTCGTGCGCTCGTCATGGCATCACTCCGATGTCAACTTCCAGGATCGCGCGTAGCGACCCGCGATCCCGGTTAACCGGGCGTCCCTTCCTCAGGTTCGCGCGCGGGATCACCGGCCGGCAGTACGTCGCACGCCCAGTCCATGCGCTTCCAGGCTGGCACCGGCGTCGGCACCGACGCTCGCGGCACGAATTTCGACGACTCGATTCTCTGCATCTTGTGGATGTAGCGCGGGCAGTTGGGAAATACCTGGCGCACCTGCACGCGCATCACGAACTGCGCCTTGGGATACGGCGGCGTCACCGAATCAGCTGGTGCCATGTGCGCTTCGCCGTTGACGCGCAGCCGCTTCTGTCTCTCGAAATCGATGAACAGCAAGCCGACCAGCGGGTTCTCGCTGGTGTTGCCGATCGACAGGTACATGCCATTGCCGTCGTAGTTCGGAAACACCAGCGTGGTCGGATCCAGCACCCGGACGAAGCCGGGGTCGCCACCCTTGTACGAGCAGCTCGGCTGACCGGTCTGGTCGGCGGTCGCGAGGAAGAACATGTCCAGGCGCTCGATGAACTCGCGGTCCTCGGCGCTCAATTGTTCGCGGAACAGGCGCTGCTCGATGCGATCGGCCAGGCGCTCGGTGTCGAACTGCCGCTGCAGCTGCCGATGGCTCTGCCGATAGAGCTTGGACATGGAGCTCCCTCACGCGCTCTGGGCCTGGGCCGGCGCCTGAAGGCAAGTTTACTTACTAGTAGGTCAAAGGCAACCGCCGCCGGATTGCGCGCCGCGCACCGCAGCATTGCGTGTCACGCTCGTAGCGAGTACCCACTAAGTTGCGGCCGGCACGGGCTTGCGCTGATAGCCGATCTGATCGAGACGTTTGAGGTACCGGGCCCAGTTCTGCTCGTAGTGATCAGCGAGCTCGCGCAGCACCTTCCAGGTATAGAGACCGGTGTCGTGGCCGTCGTCGAAGGTGAGTCGCACCGCGTACTGGCCGACCGGCTCGAGGCCGATCACCTGCACATTCTCTTTCGCGATCTGCAGCACGTCCTGGCCTGGTCCGTGTCCCTGCACTTCCGCTGACGGTGAGTGCGTGCGCAGGTACTCAAACGTCAGCTGATCGACGCGCCCATCCGGATAGCGCACCTCCAGCAGCCGCGAGCGACGGCGCAGCTTGAGCTCGCTGGGTTTGACGGGCAGATCCTGGCTCACCGGGACTCAGGCCTAAAGGATGTAGCGGCTCAGGTCTTCATCGCGTGCCAGATGGCCGAGATGCGCCTCGACGTAATTGGCATCGACAGTGATTTCCTGGCCGGCGCGATCCGCCGCTTCGAACGACACGGTCTCGAGCAGGCGCTCGAGTACGGTGTGCAGGCGGCGCGCGCCGATATTCTCGGTCTGCTCATTGACCTGGAAGGCGACCTCGGCGAGCCGGCGCACGCCATCCGGCGCGAAGCTCACGCTGACGTTTTCGGTCGCCAGCAGCGCCTGATACTGGCGGCACAGTGAGCTGTCGGGTTCGGTCAGGATCCGCACGAAGTCCTCGACCTTGAGCGAGTCGAGCTCGACGCGGATCGGGAACCGCCCCTGCAGCTCGGGAATCAGGTCCGAGGGCTTGGACATGTGAAACGCGCCCGAGGCGATGAACAGGATGTGGTCGGTGCGCACCATGCCGTACTTGGTGTTGACGGAAGAGCCCTCGACCAGTGGCAGCAGGTCGCGCTGCACGCCCTCGCGCGATACGTCCGCGCCGTGGGTCTCGCCGCGGCGGGCGATCTTGTCGATCTCGTCGATGAACACGATGCCGTTCTGCTCCGCGGCCTCGACCGCGCGGCTTCGGAGCTCATCTTCATTGACCAGCTTCGCCGCCTCGTCTTCCTCCAAGAGCGCGCGCGCTTCCCGTACCTTCAGGCGCCGGGCCCGGGTGCGGTTGCCGCCCAGGTTGTGGAACAGGGACTGCAGCTGCTGCGTCATCTCCTCCATGCCGGGCGGCGCCATGATCTCGACGCCCGAGGCCAGTGCCCGCACCTCGATTTCGATCTCCCGATCATCGAGCGCGCCCTCTCTGAGCTGCTTGCGCAGCTTCTGGCGCGTGTCGCCGTCGCGTGGCGGCGGATCCGTGAACCCGACCGCGCGCGGCTGCGGCAGCAGCACGTCCAGAATCCGGTCCTCGGCCGCATCCGCCGCGCGATGCCGGACCCGCTGCATCTCCTGTTCGCGCGTGAGCTTGACAGCCACGTCGACCAGATCCTTGATGATTGAGTCCACTTCCCGGCCGACATAGCCGACCTCGGTGAACTTGGTGGCCTCGACCTTGATGAACGGCGCGCGCGCCAGGCGTGCCAGGCGCCGCGCGATCTCGGTCTTGCCGACCCCGGTCGGGCCGATCATGAGGATGTTCTTAGGCGTGATCTCGGCACGCAGCGCCTCCGGCACCTGCATGCGTCGCCAGCGGTTTCGGAGCGCGATCGCCACCGCGCGCTTGGCGGCGCCCTGGCCGACGATGTGCTTGTCGAGCTCCTGAACGATCTCGCGCGGCGTCATGTAGGACAAGGCGGATGCCCGGGCGCTACTAGCGGCCGAGTTCCTCGATGGTGAGATTGCGGTTGGTGTAGATGCAGATGTCGGCCGCGAGCAGGAGCGCGCGCTCGACGATGTCGCGCGCGCCGAGATTGGTGTTCTCCATGAGCGCGCGTGCAGCGGCCTGCGCATAGGGTCCGCCGGAGCCGACCGCCATCAGCCCCTGTTCCGGCTCGATGACGTCACCATTGCCAGAGACGATCAGCGAGCTGGTGGCATCGGCGACGCACAGCAGCGCCTCCAGCCGGCGCAGGCTGCGGTCGCTGCGCCAGTCCTTGGCCAGCTCGACCGCGGCGCGCATCAGGTTGCCGTACTTCTCCAGCTTGCCCTCGAAGCGTTCAAAGAGAGTGAAAGCATCGGCGGTGCCGCCGGCGAAGCCGGCGAGCACCCGTCCGTCGTGCAGCGTGCGCACCTTGCGCGCATTGCCCTTCATGACGGTGTTGCCGAGTGTCACCTGACCGTCGCCGCCCATGGCGATGGCAGGTCCGCGGCGCACCGAGAGAATGGTGGTGCCGTGCAGGCTAATAGCAGCAGGCTCAGATCGGGTCACGGGCTGCGGCGCCGGGCGCGGGGATGGGCTTTGTCGTAGGTGCGGGCCAGGTGCTGGAAATCAAGATGCGTGTACACCTGAGTAGTCGAGATGCTGGCGTGGCCGAGAAGTTCCTGCACGCCGCGCAGATCGCCGCTCGATTCGAGCAGATGGGTGGCGAAGGAGTGGCGGAACAGGTGCGGGTGGAGCTTGAGCGCGAGACCCTGGCGCCTGGCCCAGGCGCCGACCCGCAGCTGCACGGCGCGTGCGCCCAGGCGCCGGCCGTTCCTGCCGAGAAACAGCGCGTGCGACTGCCGTGCCCAGCGGCCGCGCAACGGTAGCCAGGCAGCGATCGCCGCCGCCGCGACACTGCCGACCGGAACGATGCGCGTCTTGGCGCCCTTGCCGGTGACGCGAACGGTACGGTCGTTGAGATCGACATCGACGAGATTCAGCCCCACCAGCTCGGCGAGCCGCAGGCCGCTCGAATACAGGAGCTCGAGCATGGCACGGTCGCGCGCGGCGAGGGGTCCGTCATCGGCCGACCCCGGCGCCAGGAGCCGCGCCATCTGGTCGACGTCTAGTGTCGCCGGCAATCGCTGCGCCGCCTTGGGCGCGCGCACGTCGACCGCGGGATTGCGTTTCAGGCCGGTCTCGCGCTCGAGATAACGGAAGAAACTGCGCACCGCCGCCAGTCGCCGCTGGATCGAGCGCGGGGCGAGGCCGGAGCGATGGCTCGCGGCGGCATAGGTCCGCACGTGCGGCGTGGTGACGTCGGCCCAGTGGCCGAGCCGCTCGCGCTCGCAGAAGGCAACGAACTCGGTCAGGTCGGTGCGGTACGCGGTCTGCGTGTGCGGCGACAGCCGCCGCTCGGCGCACAGGCCGTGCAGAAAGCGATCGACGTACGCGAGTTCCGCCTCGTCCAAAGTGCCCGCGCTCAGGAGAGCGCGGTGGCCACCAGCTCGCCGATGCGCGCCAGGTAGTCCGTGCTCATCGTCGGATTGAAGTGATCAGCGTCCGGGGATCCGATCGCAAGCAGACCGAGCTCGCCGCCGGGACCGAGCGGTACCAGCGCCACCGAGCCGATCGCCACGCTCGCGTGCGGGAACAGATATTCGCGGTTCGAATCGCGCACCTGCCCGCAGCGCGGCCGCCCGGAGCTGAGCAGCGATGCAAAACTCTTGAGCGCCGGGTCCGCGGAATCGACAAACCGCAGGCCGCGCGACTCGAGCGCCACCAGCGCCGGGTCGCGCCGGAACATCAATACCACGAACTCGCGCGCCTCGAAGTCCTCGCGCAGGCTGGCCTCGACCGCGGCCAGCCGGTTCCCCGGTTCGCGGGCGCGGATCAGACGCTTGGCGAGCAGATGGATCCGGGCGTTGAGCTGGTCGTTGGCGCGCCCGTTCTCGACCAGCGTCTTGAGCCTGAGCTCCAGCTCGCGGGCGCGCTCGCGCAGCACCTCGATCTGACGTTCGATGAGCGATACCGTCGTGCCGTCGCCGCGCAGGTGTGGCAGACGCAGACCCGCCACCAGTGCCGTCTGGCGCTCGAAGAACTCCGGGTGCGCGCGCAGGAAATCGGCAACCTGAGTCTCGTCCTGATGCGACACGCGCTCGGTCTTGACGCTGGCGCTGCTGGGCTTGGGCTGTGTGCTCATATTTCGGTGTGTCCCTCGAAGGCCGTGGCAGTGGGGCCGGTGAGCCAGACGGTCGCGCCGGGGCCGGCCCACTCGACTTCGAGTGTGCCGCCCGGAAGGTCAACCATGACCTGTGGACCCAGCAGTCCGAGTTTGCGGCCGACGGCGACCGCGCCACAGGCGCCGGTGCCGCAGGCGCGGGTCTCGCCGACTCCGCGTTCGTATACCCGCAGGCGAATGTGGCCGGGGTCGACGACTTCCATGAATTCGACGTTGGTTCGACCGGGAAAGCGCGGGTGATTCTCCACCGTGGGCCCGAGACTGTCTACCGCGGCCGCGCTCACGTCGGGCACCAACAGCACCGCGTGCGGATTGCCGATCGACACCGCACCGACCTCGACGCTGCCGGTGGGGATGGCGAGCGCGTAGCGATCGGCTTCGCGCTCCGCGAGGAACGGCAGCGACCGGGGCTGAAAGTCGGGCACGCCCATCGTCACCGACACGCGACCGGCACCTAAGATGCGCGCGGTCACCGGACCGGCGCTGCTCTCGAGGACCATCTCGCCGCGCTCGAGCCCGGTCCGGTGCGCGAGCAGCGCGGCGATGCAACGGGCGCCGTTGCCGCACTGTTCGACTTCCTCGCCGTCGGCGTTGAAGACCCGATAACGGCCGGCGCTGCCGTTGGATCTGGCCGGCGCGAGCGCGAGCGCCTGGTCGAAGCCAATGCCGGTGTGCCGGTCCGCGAGGCTCCTGAGAATTGCTGGCGCGGGCGGGCCGGCCGGGCCCAGGTCGAACACCAGAAAATCGTTGCCCAGCCCGTGCATTTTGACGAAATCGAGCCGCACCGGCCGATCATATCGCGGCTCACGACGCGAGCGGGTACCATACGCGGCCCGCAAGCACCGCCATGAACACGCCGCCCCGCATAGGATTCGTGAGCTTGGGCTGTCCCAAGGCCCTGGTCGACTCGGAGCGCATCCTCACCCAGCTGCGCGCGGAAGGCTACGAGGTGGCGCCCAGCTACGAGGCCGCGGATCTGGTAGTGGTCAACACCTGCGGCTTCATCGACGAGGCGGTGCACGAGTCGCTGGATACGATCGGCGAGGCGCTCGCCAAGAACGGACGCGTGCTGGTCACCGGCTGCCTCGGCGCGCGGCCGGAGACGATCCGCGAACGCCACCCGAAGGTGCTCGGCATCACCGGCCCGCACGCCTACGAGGCGGTGGTCGGCCACGTCCACCAGCATCTGCCCAAGCCGCACGATCCGTTTCTCGACCTGGTGCCGCCGCAGGGCGTGCGGCTGACGCCGCGTCACTACGCGTATCTCAAGATCGCGGAGGGCTGCAACCACAAGTGCAGCTTCTGCATCATCCCGTCGATGCGCGGCCGGCTCGTGAGCCGGCCGTTGTCGCAGGTGCTCAACGAGGCGATCCGCCTGCGCAACGCCGGCGTGCGCGAGATCCTGGTCATTTCGCAGGACACGAGCGCCTACGGCAGCGATCTGCGCTATCGCACCGAGCAGATCGGCGGACGCGAGGTCGCGACCCGCTTTCTGGAGCTGTGCCGGGAACTCGGCGAGCTGGGACTGTGGGTGCGGCTGCACTACGTGTATCCGTACCCACACGTCGATGGCGTGCTGCCGCTCATGGCCGAGGGCCGGATCCTGCCGTACCTGGACGTGCCGTTTCAGCACGGCAGCCCGAGTGTCTTGAAGCGCATGCGCCGCCCTGCGCACGCCGAAAACACGCTCACGCGCATCGCGCACTGGCGCGCGCAGGTGCCGGGGCTTGCGATCCGCAGCACCTTCATCGTCGGATTTCCGGGGGAGACGGAAGCGGAGTTCCGCGAGCTGCTCGCCTGGCTCGAGGCGGCCGAGCTCGACCGGGTTGGCTGCTTCCGCTATTCGCCGGTCGCAGGCGCCGCGGCTAATGACCTGCCCGACCCGGTGCCCGAAGAGGTCCAGGCGGAGCGCTACGATCGCTTCATGAAGCTCGCCGCTCGCATCAGCGCCGAGCGCCTGCGCGCGCGGGTCGGCCGACGCGAGTGGGTGCTCATCGACCGCACGGAACCGGAACTCGCCGTGGCACGAAGTTACGCCGATGCGCCGGACATCGACGGCGTCGTGCAGATCCGCGGGCGCGGCGTTCGTGAACTGGGCGTCGGAGAGTTCGCCCACGTCGAGATCACGGGATCGAGCCGCTACGACCTCGAAGCCAAAATTACTGGCCCAGCGGGCTCGTGAACTCGAGCGCCAGCCGGCAGCGCTTGGCCTTGTCCCACACTTCAACATAGACCAGCGCGCGCCGCGCGCGGTCCGCCTCCGGAGCGATCTGGTACTGGCCGTAGGTGACTTCCAAGTCACCGGCGGCGGAGCTCGCGCGCCGCGCCGGATGCAGCGCCTCGAGGTGCGTCTTCTTGAGCGAATCGCCGGCGGCAACTGCCGCGCGGCCGTCGAGGGGCGCTTGCCCGGACTGCAGCAGGCGCAGGTCATCGGCCGCGTACTCCTTGAGCGCAGCCTCCCGGCCCTTGGCCTTCCACAGACCGGTGAATGCCTGCTCGCAGTCCTGGTCGGTCGGGTGCTGTGTGGCGGTGGCTCGCAACCGGGTTTTGCCGTCCAGGTGATTGATGCGCTCGGCGCTCGGCAGCCCGTAGGCGATGCCGCCGTCGAGCCACACCTCCCAGCTCGCGTCGCGGCGCCGCCAGACGGTCAGATACGTCCCGCTCAGGTCGGGAACCTGACCGGTCGCGGTTTTGAACAGCAGCCAGGGACCGCTGGCCCAGCCGAAGTCCCCGGCCGCGGCGATCGCCGCCAGATCCGGCCGCCAGCGCAGGCGGGATTCCGATGCCGGCTGCTCCTCGTAAAAGGCGCGCGCCGGCACCGGCGCTGGGGTGATCGCGACCGCACTTTCGGCGAGCACGCTTAAGAATCCTGCGCGCGTGCCTTGGTCGATGACAGCCTGCTGGAACTCTGCTTCCTGGCCGACGATGAGCTGCGCGCTCGGCGGCTGCGCGGCGTCCGCCAGCAGTACCGGCACGGCAATCACAAGGAGCCAAGCCGGCGATCGCATCGTCGAACGGTCCTGGTTCAGGGTGCGGGAATTCCGATGTTGCGACAGTGCGCGAGTTCGGTAAAGCTCATGTCAGAGGGAAGTCAGGCGCCGATTCCGGTGCCGAGGGAGGCAGGATGCATAGAGAACTCGCGGGCGGTCCCCGGCGCTGGGCCGCTGCCTGCCTGACCGCCATTGTTGTCACCGGCTGCGCGACCGTTGGCAGTTCCTCCAACCGCACCGAAATGCAGCTCACCGACGGCGCCGCCTTTGCGCGCGCGCGCACGTTCACGATCAAGACCGAGGACAATCCGATCACGAGCTCGAGCGCGGATCAGGACGCCCGGATCCGCGACGCGATCGAGCGGCGCATCCGCAGCATCCTGGAAGGCAAGGGCTACCAG
>Ga0187780_10000559_pt1 | contig 28046 bp, 26 predicted proteins | sample 1015_Q2_SP10_20__FD_132429 | JGI IMG/M metagenome (GOLD analysis project Ga0187780, IMG submission 132429) | Tropical peat soil microbial communities from peatlands in Department of Meta, Colombia - 1015_Q2_SP10_20_MG | ecosystem: Environmental > Terrestrial > Soil > Wetlands > Peat | place... | reverse complement strand
GGCGGGCTCTTCAAGTCGACCGACGGCGGCAAGACCTGGCGGGCGCTGACGAACGGTTTGCCGAAGGGCATCATTCAAGTGAACGCCTCCATCGCAGCAAGTCTGCCGAGCCGGCTCTATGCTTCGGTAGCCACCAATGAGCCCAGCGTGGGGATCTACCGCTCGGATGACGCTGGCGAGAACTGGACAAAAATCACCACCGATTTCCGCCCGGCTCTGCGGATTGGCGGCGGCGATCTCATCATTCCGCGCGTGGACCCGAAAAATCCGGACATCGTTTACAGCACCAGCATCGTCACGATGCGTTCCGCCGACGGCGGAAAGACGTGGACCAGTTTCCGCGGCGCGCCCGGCGGCGACGACTATCAGAATCTGTGGATCAATCCCAACTCTCCCAACATCATGCTGCTCACGAGCGATCAAGGCGCGCTCGTCACCGTCAATTCCGGCCAAACTTGGAGCACTTGGTACAACCAGCCGACCGGGCAGATGTATCACGTGGCGACGTCGAATTCGTTTCCGTATTTGGTATGCAGCGGGCAGCAGGACAGCGGGTCCGTTTGCGTCTCGAGCCGCGGCAACGACGGCGAAATCACGTTTCGCGACTGGCATCCGGTCGGAATTATCGAGTACGGCTATGCCGCGCCCGATCCGCTGAATGCCGACATCGTCTACGGCGCGGGCCGCCGCGAAGTTTCCCGCTGGTCCATTTCCACGGGGCAATTCCAGAACGTCACCCCAATTCCCGCCGCCGATCCGAAATTTCGCGCCGACCGCACTCAGCCAATACTTTTCTCGCCGGTCGATCCGCACATTCTGTATTACGCCGAGAATTTTCTGTTTAAGACGACCGACGGCGGGCAAACGTGGAAGACCATTAGCCCTGACCTCGCGCGCGAGCACAACGGCATTCCCGCAAGCCTCGGCGACAAAGCTGCCAAGGATCCCAACGCCGAAAAAATTCGCGGCGTCATCTATTCGCTTGCGCCGTCCTTCAAAAATGTGAATACGATTTGGGCCGGCACGGACGACGGTTACCTCTGGATCACACGGGATGGCGGAGCGAACTGGAAAAACATTACGCCGCCCGAGATAACTCCCTGGAGCAAAGTGACGCAGCTTGCAGCTTCGCATTTTGACGACGACTCTGCGTACGCGTCCGTCAGCCGCCTCCGCATCGACGATCTGCATCCTTATGTTTATCGCACGCACGACGGCGGAAAATCCTGGCACCAGATCACGAACGGCTTGCCTGATGGCCCGGTCGATTCCGTTCGCGAAGATCCCGTGCGCAAGGGACTGCTCTTCGCCGGGACAGAAACGAGCGTGTGGGTTTCGTTCGACGACGGCGATCACTGGCAGTCGCTGCAGCTCAATTTGCCGCACACTTCGATGCGCGATCTTTGGATTCACGAAAATGACTTACTCGTCGGGACGCATGGCCGTTCCTTCTGGGTGCTCGACGATATCTCTCCGCTGCGCCAGCTGAGCGACGCCGTCGCCAAATCCGAAGTACATCTCTTCAAACCTGCGGTAGCGTATCGTGTCCGCCGCGACACCAACCCCGACACGCCCCTTCCGCCGGATGAACCCACGGCCCAGAATCCTCCCGATGGCGCGGTCATCGATTATTTCCTGGCCCAGCCTGCGTCCTCTCCTATCACACTGGAGATTGTTGACGCTCAAGGAAAGCTCGTCCGCAAATTCACCGATACGGACAAGCCTGAGCCTTCTCCCGAAGAACTCGCCAAGGAATTGATTCCGCGCTACTGGATTCGTATGCCCAAAACTCTGCCGACTTCCGCGGGCATGCATCGCTGGATTTGGGACCTGCACTACTCTTCGCCGCGCTCGCCGCGCACCGAGTATCCCATCTCTGCGATTCCCGGCGACACGCCTCGTTCCCCGCAAGGCCCCATGGCCGTGCCAGGGCAGTACAGCGTGCGCCTGACCGTCGACGGCCACACCTTCACGGAGCCACTGACCGTGAAAATGGATCCGCGCGTGAAAACTTCCGCGGAAGGGCTCGCTCTGGAATTTCAAAAGCAGCAGGTGCTCGCTCACTTGATGAGCGAGAATACGGAAGCGATTACGCAGGCGCGTGCACTTCGCGAGCAGGTCCAGAAACTCACAGGCAAGGGTTCTGCCGCATCAGGAGATAACTCCGCCGCGCCCGCGAACAAGATTTCCGGCCCGCTCGGGGATGCCGTCGCGGCCTTTGAGAAAAAACTCTCGGGCCTTATTGGCGCTACCGGCTTCGGCGCAGCGGCCGTGCCGACTCCAACACTGGGCCGCACGAGCGGCGCTATCGCCGGTCTTTACGCGGAAATCGATCGCTCCGACGCCGCTCCCACCGCCGCGCAGCTCGCTGCCGTCGAAACGGCGCAAAGAGATTTTGCAACCGTAACGAAACTTTGGAAGGACTTTCAGTCCACCGACGTCCCCGCTCTCAATAAGCAACTCAAATCGGCAGGATTGCCCGAGCTCCAGCTCAGCGCGACACCGCACGGCGCTGCGGACGAAGACGACGGCGACATCGAGTAGCTGGCAACCGCAATTTCGACGCGGGGCACTGTTGACGCGAATGTCGCGTTCTCCCTGCATTTCTCGCTGTTTATCTCTTCACGAATAATACGCAATAATCGTCTTCCGGCCAGTCATCGACAATCTTTTCCACTTGCAGTCCTGCGGCGGTCAGCTCCTCGATTACGATTTTCTGCGGGATGCCGTGGCCGCCGCGGTTCGCCGGCACTCCTTCCACGGGCTCCAGCCCCGAACGCGGGGGGAAATCGATAATTGCCAGGCGCCCTCCCGGCTTCAACGAGCGAACCAGGTTGGCATCAAACTCCGCGGGCTTCGTCAAGTGATGGTAGACGCGCCGCAAAAAAATCGCGTCGCAGCACGCTGTCGACAGGTTCGTGTCCGCTTCTTTGCTTTCCACCACAACGACATTTCGCAGCTTGCGTTTTGCGACTTCGGCCTTCAGCTCTTCGAGTTTCTTGGTGTCGATTTCTGTGGCATAGATTTTTCCGGCGGCTCCCAGGTGCTCGACAGCCGCAAATGTGAATCGTCCGTCGCCCGCTCCAATGTCCGCTGCGATCGTTCCCGGCTTCCATTGCATCAGCGCGGCCAGGCGCTTCATCTCGTCGGCGTCGTTGCCCTGCGCACCAACCCCAAATATGGTCGCCGCGGCGCACGCCAACAGTGCCACGCACAACCGCTTTCTAATAGTCTTCATCGTTCAGCCTTCCCCCCTGGTTAGACGCAATACCAAATCGCACGGCAGTTTGCTCCCTGCGCAGCATCTCTTTCCCACTTACGACTTAAAACTTACAACTGAAAACTCTCTATAATGAAAGCCCATTTTATACGGAGAGGGCTCGCATCATGCGCTATCGTCGATTTGGACGCACCGGATGGAACGTTAGTGAGGTTGGTTACGGCATGTGGGGCATGGGCGGCTGGACCGGCTCCGACGACGCCGAGTCACTCAATTCCCTCCAGCGCTCCGTCGATCTGGGCTGCAATTTCTTCGATACCGCATGGGCTTACGGTAACGGCCACAGCGAGGAATTGCTCGGAAAGACTCTACGCGGCAACCGTGGCAATGCGTCCTGCGGAGGGCCTGACAAAAAACTCTACATCGCGACCAAAATCCCGCCCAAAAACCGCCGCTGGCCTTCGCGTCCCGAATATTCGCTCGACGAAAGCTATCCGCCCGACTACATCTTCGAATATGTCGACAAAAGCCTGAAAAACATCGGCGTCGAAACGCTCGACCTCATTCAGCTTCACACTTGGGAAGATGGCTGGCTTGACGACGAACGCATTTCGCACGCCATTGAAAAACTTCGTTCCAGCGGAAAAGTCCGCGCCGTCGGCCTAAGCCTCAATCGCTGGGAACCCGCCAACGGCATTCGCGCTGTTCGCACTGGACTCATCGACGCGGTGCAGGTCATTTACAACATCTTCGATCAAAACCCTGAGGACGAACTTTTCCCTGCTTGCCGCGAAAAAGATGTTGCCATCATCGCGCGAGTCCCGTTTGATGAAGGCACGCTCACCGGCACGCTCACTCTGCAAAGCACGTGGCCCAAGAGCGACTGGCGCAGCACCTATTTTGTTCCGGAAAATCTCAAGGCCAGCGTCGCGCGCGCCGAAGCGCTTGAGCCGTTGGTTCCCGCAGGCATGACCATGCCGGAGATGGCTCTTCGCTTCATCTTGAACAATTCGGACGTGCACACCATTATTCCCGGCATGCGCAAACACAAGCATGTCGAATCGAATCTCGCCGCCAGCGACAAAGGGCCGTTGCCCGCGCAACTTCACGCGCAGCTCCGGCCCCATCGGTGGGTGCGTATCCCCACAAGGTGGAGCCAGTGATCCTGGAGCGGTCGCCGTTCCGTTTCCATCCCGCCAACGTCACGGTTTTGGGTTGTGATTGGGGATAGCCAGCCCAACGGGGAAGATCGCCAGGCGAACCAGTGTGCCCCGCTGAATGAAAGCGCCGATCGTCGAATTTATGTAGCGTTCGGTGTAGTTGGTGGCGGGGATGGCAATCACGAGATAGAGAAACACGGAAAACGCGGCGAAGCGAAGTTTTTGCACGCGCTCTTGGGGCTGGGCGCGCCAGATCAGTATGACAAGCCGAATGCAAATGTAGGGAAAACATAGTGGCAACAACAGCCACCCGAAACCGCCGTGTCCCGACCACACGAACCAACTGACTTTTGGAATACACCCAACCAACAATAGGATGACCGGAAACGCCAACACCGAAGTGTAAGAGCGAAAAGTCATTTTTTAAGAGCGTAGCGCTTCGTGGCTACGCGGTTTGTTTCAAGGCGCGTTCGACGAGCGTTAAGCAGCGCTCGGCTTGCTCGCGCAACAATTCTTCGCGGTCAGTGCGCTCGCGCTGCACGCTGTGCAATTCATCGGCGATGGCCAACGCGGCCAGCACGGCGATCTTTTGCGTGTCCACGGTCGCCGTGGCATCGGCAATGGCCTGCATTTTTTCATCGACGTACTTCGCGAGATCCTGAACGTAACGCCCGTCCAGGTCTCCCCGTATCGAATAGGTCTGCCCGAAGATTTGCACTTTGACCGGCGCGCTCATCTCGTCTCCGCTTGTGCTCATCCGCACAATACCACACCCGGCAAAGCGCGGCGCGTTTCATAAACCGTCCGAGGTGTGGCGTGATATTTCTGGTGGCAGGCACTCTCCTACGGAGGACGAAATGGCGATGTTCGGCAAGTGCGCGAATTGCAGCGCAACCCTTATTGGCGGCGGCAAGGAAGGCGAAGTGCGTTTCTGCTCGGATCAGTGCAGGAATTTTCATGCGCATCCGGGTTTCTGCGAACAGTGCAAAGCCGAAACAACCGCGGAAAGCATGGGCGGAACGTTCACCGTCAATCTTGTTTTTGGAACTCGCTTGATGGCTTGGGGCAGCGAGGCCTGCCCGCGGTGGCACTCCCGCGTCATGCGCCAGTGGCTTTGGATCTTGATCCCATTGATCCCGGTCAGCGCGAAGCATCGCGTGCTCTATCAGACGCGCACGCGCTATTTCAGCAGGAAGCTCAAAATAGCCTGAGAGCAGGGAGCGAGCTGCTCAGCTGGCGCGGAGTTGCGCGCCGTGGCGGTGCTCAAGGATGGAAATAATTTTCCCCGCGTAATGATTGATCTGGCCTTCCGTGAGGGTCCCTTCGCGGCTTTGCAGCGTGACGCGCACAAGCAGTGAATATTTCCCTGCCGGAACATTCTTGCCGCGGAAGAGATCGACGGCTTCGATGGAATGGATTTCCGGGATGCCGAGCGAACGGATAGAATCAGCGACTTCGGAAAAGGCGATTCCGTCGGCGAGCAGCAGCGAGAAATCGCGCTCCACGGCCGGGAATCGCGGCAGCGGCTCATACCTTCTCGCGGATTTCCCTGCGTCAACAGCCGCAGAGAAGCGCTCAAAATCGAGCTCGGCGAGAAACACATCCTGCCGGAGCTTTAGCTTTTCCGCAACGCGGCGCGCCAATTGGCCAGCCGCTCCAATATTGGCATCGTCGAGGCAAAGCTTTCCGCGCTTGGCCGCGTGCAACCAATCTGGCCCGCCGGTTCGCCAGTCGAATCCATGGGCGAGTGCCCCAACAGCATCAAGATCGCCTTTCAGGTCGCCGAAAGAAAATTCGCGGGCTGTATCGTACAAGCCTTTTTCGCGCGCTTCCCCGGTCGCGCCAATTGTCAGCACGCGTGTTTCAACGGATTCGTTTCCATGCAAGCGATAGGTGCGGCCAATCTCGAACAAGCGAGCGTTGCGTTGGCCGTGATTCAAATTCCATTCGAGCGCCGCGGCCATTGTCACGATGCCCGTCGAACGCAGCACATTCGCTTCTTCGGAGAGCGGATTCGCCAGGCGCGCGGGCTGAACATCTTCCGGTCGGAACAACGCGTCGCGCTCCTCGGCAACGTGTGGAATCGAGACGATTTCGCGGTAGCCGAGGCCGATGAGGCGTTCGCGCAGGCGTGTCTCGGCTTCGTAATGCGGCAAGCGCGCAGCGCCCAGGCGCGCGGCAGGCAGACGAGGCGGAAATTTCTCCAAGCCGTAGATGCGCGCAACTTCCTCGATGAGATCGATTTCACGTTCGACTTCGGCGCGCCAGGAAGGCTGCGTGCATTCCCACGCCGCCAGCAGCGAGCCTTCCGTCCCACGATTGTGGTCGATGCGAACGGGAGCAAAACCCAGCGCGCCGAGGCTCGCCTCAATTTCCTTATCCGGAATATCCGCCCCCATCACGCGCAGAATTTCCGCGCGTGTCATGCGGATTTTCTTCGGCTCGCGCTTGGCGGGATAAACATCCACCACACCCGCGAGCAGCTCGCCGCCGGCAAGCTGCAAAATCAATTCTGCGCAACGCCGTGAGGCCAGCTCTGCCATCTCCGGATCGGCGCCACGTCCGAAACGGGTCGAAGCCTCCGTGTGCAGTTTCAGAAAACGCGCAGCGCGGCGAATCGCCACCGGCTCGAACCAGGCGCATTCGATCAAAATATTCTTCGTGGAAAATGAAATTTCCGTTTCCGCGCCGCCCATAATGCCGCCGATGCCGATAGCGCGCGAGCCGTCGCCATCGCTGATCATGCAGATGCCGGAATCGAATTCCCGCTCAACGCCGTCAAGCGTGCGCATTTTCTCGCCTGGCTTGGCGCGGCGCACGACGATTTTACGGTCGCGCACTTTGGCATAATCAAACGTGTGCAGTGCGTGGCCCAGCTCGAGCATCACGTAGTTCGAGATATCCACGACATTGCTGATGCTGGCGACGCCGGAAGCTTCCAGCCGATCCTTCAGCCATCTCGGCGACGGCTGAATCTTGACGTTGCGAATGACGCGCGCCGTAAAGCGGCCGCACAGCTCGGGCGCTTGAATTTCCACTTGCACCGCGTCGCTGGCTTTCGCCGTGCTTTCTGGCGGCTTTGGCGAGACGCACTTCAGCGGCAATTTGTAAATGGCCGCAACTTCGCGCGCGATTCCGTAATGGCCCAGGCAATCCGGCCGATTCGAGCTGACCTCCGCGTCGATGACCGCGCCGTGCGCGCCGGTTTCGACGCTGCCGATGTTTGTGCCGGAAAGAGCGAGGCGCGAGGCGAGCTCCTCCGGCGGAGCTGTCACATCGACGAAATCCTTCAGCCAGTTGTAGACGATCTTCATGCGCAAGTTCCTGCCTGCAACTGCCCGTAATAAAGGTGCGTGGCGTATTCGATGCGCACCGTACCGTTTTGCCGGTGCGCGTGGAAAATTCGTTCGAGTTCCGCGATCATCGGCGCGTAATTCGGATGATCGCTGGCCGGCATATAAGAACTACTGCGGACGCGCCCGGCCAATCCCTCAAAATCGAATTCCTGAAAGTTTGGCAAACGCTGCTGCCGGTACGCGTTGAGCTGGAAAAAATCCCGCATCTGCTCTTCGCGCGGGTAACTTTCGTTCACGCGAGAATAATCCGTGCCGAACTGGCGAAGAAACACTTCGTAATCGCGCAAAAAAGGCGATACGTCCGTCAATCGTTCATTCCAAAGAACAACGACCCAGCCGGCGGGTTTCAAGATACGGGCAAATTCGCGGCGCGTGGCATTGGGTTCGAACCAGTGAAAAGCCTGCCCGGTCGCAACGAAGTCGATACTGCTATCGTCGAGTGTTGTGGCTTCCGCGGAGCCTTCGATGCTCGAGAAGCCATCGTACGCAGCCACGTATTCTTCGCCTGCCAACCGCATCTCCTGATTCGGCTCGACACCGTAAACGCGATTGCCATTTTGCAGGAAGAGTTCGCTTAAGAAACCGGTGCCGGAGCCGATGTCGGCAACAACGTGTCCGGGACGAAGCCCGCATTCCGCGCGCAACACTTCCAGCATTTCCGACGGATAGCCCGGGCGGTACCGCACGTAATCGGCGACGCGGTTCGAAAAACGTTGCTTGGCGTCAGCGAAAGTCATGGAAATTGCTTCAAGAAGCGCAGGTCGTTCTGAAAAAAAACCTGAATGTCATCGATGCCGTACTTCAGCATGGCCAGGCGGTCGATGCCGATGCCGAAAGCGAAACCACTGACTCTTTTGGCGTCGTAGCTCACGAAGCCGTAGACCGCGGGATCGACCATGCCCGCTCCGAATAGCTCAATCCACGCCGCGCCTTTGCATTTCGAACAGGTTGCGCCACTCGCAGAGGATCCGGTGCCGCCACAGAACGGGCACGACACATCGAACTCGACGGAAGGCTCGGTAAACGGGAAATAGCTCGGGCGAAACCGCGTCTTCACGCTCGGCCCGAAGAACTGCTTCACGAAGTATTCGATGGTGCCGGTGAAATCGCAAAACGTGATGTCCGTATCGACGGCCAGGCCTTCCACCTGATGAAACATGAAGGAATGCGTCGCATCCGGATTGTCGCGGCGATAAACCTTGCCCGGCACAATGACGCGCACTGGCGGCTTCTGCTTCTCCATCGTGCGAATCTGCATCGGCGACGTGTGCGTGCGCAAAAGCAGCGGGGTTGGCGCGCCCTTAGGCAGCTCGATGTAAAACGTGTCCATGTCGTCGCGCACGGGATGGAACTCCGGAATGTTCAGCGCCTCGAAGTTGTAATACGGCGTTTCGATTTCCGGGCCTTCCACGACGGAAAAGCCGATGGAAAGGAAAATGTCTTCGATTTCCTGAAAGACCTGCCGAATCAGGTGATGCGAGCCAATCGGCCGAATTACTCCCGGCAGCGAAAGGTCGATTCGCTCTTTCGCGAGAGCCGCTTCTTCCGCCCCGGATTCGATGGCGGCGCGCCGCGCTTCGATGTGCGATTCGACGTGCGCGCGCAGCTCATTGAGTGATGCTCCAACGGCGCGCTTCAGCTCCGGCGTGGCAGGCTTCAGCCAGTTGTCCGTGATTTGCGCCAGCACGCCGGATTTGCGGCCCAGCCAGGCGTCGCGAAATAGCTTCCAGCCCGCCTCGTTATGCGCGCCGGCGGAATCAAATTCGAAACGCGCGCGGACTCCGGCAAAGAGATGCGCGATCTGCTCGGGTTGCGTCACACCGAGAGCCGCGAGCGTTTTCTTAGTTGAATCCTCTGAAGACATATAAGTCGGTTCAACTCTGCAACGGGGCACGGCTTATCGTGCCCTAGCGGAAAGACACTGCGCACGTCGAAAGAGTATCTGACGCAGCAGCAAACACAAAATACTGAGCGCGGCGAGAAGTCCGCGAAGCCCTGCGGCCTTTTCCTCTACGCTGCCTTGGTTGGCGGAGGAGCGGCAGCTTTCGCTTTTTCCGCGAGCTGCGCGAAGCCCGGGGCGTCCTTCACCGCCATGTCGGCCAACACTTTGCGGTCCAGTTCGACACCTGCGGCCTTGAGGCCGTGAATCAACTGTCCATAGCTCAAGCCATTTTGCCGCGCGGCCGCGCCAATGCGCTGAATCCACAACCGCCGATACTGACGCTTCTTCACGCGCCGGTCGCGCTTCGCATAGCGATCCGCGCGATTCGCCGCTTCCTGAGCCGATTGGTACAGCTTGCTCTTCGTTAGAAAAAAGCCCTTCGTCCTCTTGAGGTACTTCTTGCGCCGGGCCCGGCGCTTGGTGCCGCGTTTTACGCGTGCCATGGGTTTTCTCCTTCATGTAGTCGCGGGTCTTTAGACCCGCGCTTTACCAGCAGCCGCGCGAAAGAGGCGGCCTTGGATGAATTTCAAACGGGAAACAAAACGGGTTGCGAGCCGGCACGAAAGGCCGTCCGCAACGGGTTTGTTTCCGGTGTGCTGCGTCGTAGCCTTCGCGGCGCAACCGCACAGCGGCCGCTCCAGCAAAGTCGCCCGCGATGCGCGGACGATGCCGGCTTAAAGCCCGGCGCTACATTGCCCCGACTGGGTCAGGGCCAATCGGCCGGCAGGCACCCGTGAAGCGCTGCCTGGCTCGAAACTCGAACCGCGAAACTCAAAAAGCAAATCGATCTGAGCGACGGCCTAGCCGCCGTACGGAAGCATCTGCTTGATCTTCGCCACGTCCGCCGGGTTCACCAGCGTCAGCTTCTTCAATTTCCGCATGCGGCCCCCGAGCTTGGTTCCGGTGAAGTGGCGCTTCCCGGCGTGTCCGCGCTTGAGCTTGCCCGTCGCGGTAATCTTGAAGCGCTTGCGCGCCCCGCGGTGCGTTTTCAATTTCATTTTCGGTTTCGAAGCATTTCTTGGCATTGCAAAATCCTCTCGTAAGCTAAATCGGTCCGCCGCACCTATCGCCAATTACGACTGCGGCACCGGGGAAGCCTGCTGACTCGCGGCCTTCGGGGCGCTAGCGCCCTTTCTCGGCGCGAGCAGCGCCACCAGGACGTTGCCTTCCATCCGCGGCATTGTCTCGATCTGCCCCTGATCGCCGATTTCGATCAGCAAGCGGTCCATCTTCTTTCGCCCCACTTCCTGGTGCGCCATTTCGCGCCCGCGATGAAAAATCATCGCGCGCACTTTGTGCCCTTCACCCAGGAACCGGACGATCTGGTTCTTGCGAACCTGATAATCGTGCTCCGCCGTGTTCGGCCGAAACTTGACTTCTTTTAGCTGCGAGCCGCGGCTGCTCTTCCGCTGCTGGTGGGCTTTCTTGTTCTGCTCGTACTGATATTTCCCGTAGTCGGTAATCTTGCAAACCGGCGGATCGGCCGTGGGCGAAATCTCCACGAGATCCAGGCCGCGTTCGCGAGCCAGTTTCGTGGCCTCGAACGGCTGCATGACGCCGAGCTGCGCGCCATCTTCGTCAATCACCCGGATCTCGCGGGCCCGGATGCGCTCGTTGATGCGCGTGCGGTCCGCCTGCCGGAAATTACGTTCTGCGATAAATCCCCCTCAATACCGTTAGGCACCTGCTTTCCCCGGTTCGACCAGGAGCTGGCCCCGAATCCACCCACACCGCCCACAGGGCAACAGCGCCTGGGGACAGGCTAAAAAGTATAGCACGCCGCACACGTCACTCCGCAATAGGAGGAGGCGAGGACAATCCGGTCCGAGGTTTCCGTCTCCCATGGGTAAGTTGGATTAGGCCGAGCACCGCCGCTCCGGCGAGGAGTGGCAAACTGGAGTCGTATATGACGGAGAAGCTCAGCCCCATAACTAGCCCCACTAGGCCCGCCCTCTCAACGGTACGCGCGTTGTGCGTTAAGTAACGGGAACACACGACAGCGGCGAACACCGATACGACCAGAAACTCGAGAAACACTAGGCGTGGTCGCGCGATCGAGGGCACAGACGGAGTGCGCCCCAAAAGCAGACTAAGCGCTGCCTTGAAGACCACATACGCCAGTACGCCCAAAAACCACTTGGCCCATAGGCGGGCAGTAATGAACATAACAGTGGAAGTGCCTAACAATCCGCACAGACCAAGGACCTGATAAGCAGGGTGCGTGTAGTTGCCTTTGCCAACCGCCAGCGCGGTGCAAGCAAGCACCAAGAAAATGAACCCCAGTGTGAGCAAGACCCACCCGGCAAGGCGAAAGCCGGACTTAATCTGCTCGCGAATTGGCCGTTTGTCTCTTGTGTTCACGTTGAGAACAGATCCTTTCACGATCCGTGCCAAAACCGAGCTAGCTCGTGACCGTGAGTTGGCCCTTAAGCCCGACGAAGGTGGCGCGCAGCTGCGGCTTGTCGCCTTTGACGACGGGAAGGTCTAGTCCAAGCAGCGCGACCTGCTTCGCGAGCGCGTCCGGATCGGGCGTCGCGGCTTCGAACCGCAAGAGCGAACATCCTTTCGGAGCGTCAGCGGAAGGATGCACTGAATCCGCCGACCACTCGATGAAAAAAGGCAGCAGTCCGCCGTGATCATCGGCGAGATTGAGAGTTTTCCAGTTGAGCATCCGGCCATCGGGGCGTTTCCGCGAGCCGGGCGTCGGACCTTTGAAAACGACTCCAGCTCCGTTTAGCTTTTTGGCAAAGGAATCGAGATCGCCGGGATGCGCGGCCCAGCCAATCAGACGTGGCTCAGTCAACTTAGCAATAACGGCGAATTGCTGCACGCCGGATTGTTTGGGATCCGGTGCAATGATTTCTAGATACCGCCGCTCTCCCAAAGAAAGCAATGCATTCTGCGTGCCGCGCCCCGGGTGCACGCCGCCAAACGCCGCTCGCACCCCGGTTCGCTCTTCCACGAAAGCGATGCCACGTTCGAGATCATTACAGCCAAGCAATATGTGATCCAGCAACGACGGCACCTCCACCGCTGCCCACGAAACGCGCGGCGCCACCAGCGCTCCACCTGCAAAAACGAGAAACGCACGCCGCGAAATTCTCTCCGTCATCGCCGCCCCCCTCCACTTTTTCGAGCCATGCTATCATGCGCCCTCCTTGCAAACCGCAAACACCACTCCTCCACCCGATCCCCCCGGCCGCTGGTGGGCATTGGCCGTGCTCGCGGGTTCGTCTGTCCTCAGCATGGGCGCATGGTTTTCCGCTTCCGCCGTGCTGCCGCAACTGCGCGCGCAGTGGCACCTCTCCTCCAGCACCGGCTCGCTGATGACCATTTCCGTGCAGTTCGGTTTCGTCGCCGGATGCCTCGCTTCTGCGCTGCTCAATCTCGCGGATCTGGTCCGCCCTCGCAGGCTGATGCTGCTCGGCGCTTGCGCTGCCGCCGTCATCAACGCATCGCTGGTCCTTTGCAGTGGCCCAACCAGCGCGCTGCCCGTTCGTTTCCTCACCGGTGCGAGCCTCGCCTTCGTTTATCCGCCGAGCCTGAAGGCCATGTCCACCTGGTTCCGTCGCGAGCGCGGCACCGCTCTCGGAACACTCGTCGGCGGCCTCACGCTGGGCTCCGCCGTGCCGCATCTGCTGAACGGTCTCGGCGGCCTCGATTGGCGGCTCGTCATTCTTGGCACATCAGGTCTGAATGTTCTCGGCGGGTTGCTCGCGGAATTTGGCACCGCGGATGGGCCGTTCCCGTTTCCCCGCGCCGTCTTCAATCCGCGCCAAATCGCTGCGTCCTTCGCGCGGCGCGCCGTCCGCCTCGCCACCCTCGGCTACTTCGCGCACATGTGGGAGCTGTACGCCATGTGGACATGGTTCGCCGCGTTTTACGCCGACGTTCTCCGCACGCACGGCGTGCAGCAGTTTCAGAAAGGCGCGGCGTTCGCCGCGTTCGCGGTCATCGGTGCTGGCGCGCTCGGCTGCTGGGCCGCCGGACGCCTCGCGGACCGTTGGGGCCGCACGCGCACGACCGCGCTGGCCATGGCCGTTTCCGGCGCATGCGCGCTGGTCATTGGATGGCCCGCCTTGTCCGCATCCCTCGTGCTAATCATCGGTCTGCTCTGGGGATTTTCCGTGGTCGCGGATTCCGCACAATTTTCCACCATGGTCACCGAGGTCGGCGACCAAGCGTACGTGGGCACTGCGCTCACCACGCAACTCGCCATCGGATTTACTCTCACGGTCGCGACCATCTGGCTTGTTCCCGTGCTGCGCGGCCGCATCGGCTGGCACATCGCGCTGGGCATGCTCGCCATCGGGCCTGCGCTTGGCGTTTTCGCCATGCTGCGCCTCAAGAATTCGCCCGAAGCCGCGCTCATCGCCGGCGGCCGCGGCTAAAACTGCGAAAATTCTAGTCTGCTGCAGCGCAGGGCGGAGTCTTCAAAGCCCTGCGGCTTTTTCTTCATTCCGTTTAGCCATACCTGAAAATCAGCCGCGAACGGATTCAACCTGAACCCGCCCGGACTGTCATCCCGAGCCCGGTCCCGCCATCTGCACGCCGTGAGGGGGCGCAAGGAGTCGTCGCGGGAACGGGGGCGAGGGATCTGCTGTTCTTCCTCCCTCTTTCACCAGCTACAGCGAAACCGTCGTCGACTTCTGTCCCCGCTTGCACAAATACGCGTGCCAGAAAAGCCGCGCCGCCACCGCTCGCCAGGGCTTCCACGGAACGCTCAGCGCTTCGAGTTTCTCCGGCGACGGCCGCTTCCGCAGCCGCTTCACCTCTCGCACCGCCGTCGCAAGCGCCAAATCGCCCGTCGGCCAGATGTCCGGCCGCCGCAGCGCGCTCAAGAGATAAATGTCCGCGGTCCAGCGCCCGATGCCTTTGAACGCGATCAGCATTTTGCGTGCGGCATCGTCGTGCAGCTCATGCAAGCACCGCAAGTCGAAGTGCCTCCTCGCAAGCGACTCCGCGAGCAGCCGGCAATAAAGCGCTTTTTGTCGGCTGAAGCCGATGCGCAGCAACTGCGCGTCATTCAGTTTCAAAAATCCTCGCGGCGTCAGCGGCTTCACCGCCGCTTTCAGCCGTTCGAACGCCGCCCGTGCCGACGCAAGCGAAACCTGCTGCTCCAGGATGATGTACACCAGCGTTGGGAACCCCGGCTCGCGAACCCACAGCGGCGGCTCGCCATAATTCTTGACCACTTCCGCGAGGTGCGCATCGTTCGCCGTCAGCTCGCGCACGCTCCTCGAAAAAACTTCCTCGTTTAGGATCATCATTTCGGGCTACTGCCGGATAACCGCTCGATCGCCTTGCGCGCTCCTGTTTGATAGGGATGCAGCCGCAGCTCCGTTTGATACGCTTGCAACGCCGCATCTTTCTGCGACAACTGCTCGAGCGCCACTCCCAGAGCGTAGTGATAGCCGTCCGCATCCGGCTTAAGGTCAATCGCTTTTTTCAGGAAAACTACTGCCTCCGCGGGCTGCTTTTGTTCCATTCGAATCTGCGCCAACCCGAACCACGCCTCCCCGAGCGCCGGGTTCGCTTGCAGCGCTAGCCGAAACCAGCGTTCCGCCTGCGCAAGGTCGCCGGACTTTTCATACGCAAAGCCCGCGTAATCTGCCGCGCGCCAACCCGCCCTCAGTTCATACGAGCGCGCAAAATGCGGAGCCGCCTCGGCGTACTTTTCCCGCGCGCTCAGCGCCGCGCCGTAATTGAGTTGCGCCCATTCATTGTTCGGCGCGATCTGCACGCCCCGCGAAAAAAGATACACGTCGTTCGCCCAAAACTGGGACTGCACGGCGCTGGCAAACCCGAGGCCCACGGCTAACACGCCCGCCAGCAAAGGAATCAGGCGATTCCCAGGCAATCGTAGTTTTAGCGCCGCAAATCCCGCGCCCGCTAGCAGGGCGACTCCCAACATGCTCATGTATATATAGCGGTCGTGGACGAAATCATCCTCGTTCACCCAGCGCAAGTTCAGGCTTGGCAGCAGCGGCAGCAGCAGCCACGCATACGCGGCCCACAAGAATCGCGCCTTCCGCGCCGCGAACGCAGCCAGCAGCGCTAGCGCGACAAACACAATCAGTGGCAACAAGGCTTGCGAAATGTGGTTCAGTTCCACGGGCCTGAAGTCGTAGTGCGGACTCAGCCCCATCGGCAGAATCGCCCGGTAAAGCTGGAACACCACGATTTTCGGAGCCGTCAGGATGATCGTGCCCCATCCGACGGCAGACTGTACCGCCGCGAACTGCCCAAGCACGTGATGGCGAAGCAGCAGCCAGGCAATTCCCAATGCGCTGTACATCGCAACCAAAATTAGCCCAACGCGTTTCTTATTCTCTTGTTCTGTCTCCGCTCTCGATTCGGCCCACCAATCCACCAGCACGATCGCTGGCAGCACTGCGCTGACTTCCTTCATCAGCAACGCCAAAACAAAAGTAGCCCCTGCCACCGCCCACCACAGAGCAGAGCGCTGGCGCTCGTTCCGCGCGTGCCGGCACGCGAGAAAGCTCCCGAAGCAGAACACCGCCGCCAGCGAATCGTTGACCGAAGAAATCCACGATGCCGATTCCGCTTGCAGCGGGTGCAAGCCGAAGATCGCTGCCGTCAAGAGCCCCGCGCCAAAATCACTGAAATATTTTCGTGCGAGGAAGAACGCCAGCGCCGTAGCTAAAACGTGCGCCAGAATGCTGGTGAGATGAAACCAATGCGGATTCAGTCCGAACAGTGTTTTATTGACAAGGAACCACAACGCCAGCAGTGGCCGGTAAAATCGCGCTTCACCCGCTCCGCTCGCCGACGACCACAAATGATGCGCGAACAGATACCCTACGCGGTCCCACCGCAGGTCCGGGTTCCCAGGAATCTGTGGCGGATCGTCGTACACCCACCCGAACGTGCACGTCGACACAAACGTCAGCAGCGTCAAAACGAGCACGCCCGCTATCCACAACTTCTCCCTGGAGCCCAGCCGCGGACCTCGTGGCTCGGTGTCCGCGCTGGATGTCACTGGATGGCTCGCGTTTCCACTTCGCGCTGCAGCATTTCCACCACTTCGGCGAGCGGTTTGGGACCCAGGTCGCCTTTCGCACGATGCCGCACCGACACGGTGCCGGCTTCCGCTTCTTTCGCGCCCACCACGAGCATGTACGGAATCTTCTGCAACTGTGCGTCGCGGATCTTTGCGGGCAATTTTTCGTTGCGGTCGTCGAGATGCACGCGCAGGCCGTGGCCCTTCAGCATTTCCAGAACGTGCTTGGCATAGTCCGCGACTTTTTCGCTCACCGGACAAATTTGCACTTGCACGGGTGCGAGCCACAGCGGAAACGCCCCCGCATAGTGTTCGATCAGAATCCCAAAGAATCGCTCGACCGAGCCAAGCAGCGCGCGATGCACCATCAACGGCTGATGCTTCGCGCCGTCTTCCGCGACATATTCCAATCCAAACCGCGCCGGCAAATTGAAATCGAATTGCACCGTCGTGAGCTGCCACGGCCGGCCAATTGCGTCAATCAGCTTCACGTCGATCTTCGGGCCGTAGAATGCCGCTTCGCCGATGATGGCTTTGTAAGGAATGTTCATCCGCTTCATCGTGCTGGCAAGCGCGGCGCTGGCCCGGTGCCAGTCTTCCGGCTTTCCGGCGTAATTCTCCGGATGCGTGGCGTCCCAGTCGGACAGTTCGACTTCGAATTTGTCGAATCCAAAATTCTTCATCACCGCGAACGCGAAATCGACGCAAGCTTGGACTTCTGATTCAATTTGCGACGGCATACAGAAAATGTGTGCGTCGTCTTGCGTAAATCCGCGCACGCGCAACAAACCGTGCAGCACACCACTGCGCTCGTAGCGGTACACCGTTCCAAGTTCCGCCAGCCGCACCGGCAAATCGCGGTAGCTGTGCAGCCGCGATTTGTAAATCAGGATGTGCCCCGGGCAGTTCATGGGCTTGAGCTGGTAGTCGGCCTTTTCCACTTCCACTGGCCCGAACATGCTGTCTTTGTAAAAACCGGTGTGGCCGCTGGTCTTCCAGAGATCGCGGCGCATGATATGCGGTGTGTACACGAGGTCGTAGCCGCGCGCGAGCAGCTCTTCTCGCAGCCAGTCTTCGACAATCTTGCGAACCAGCCCGCCCTTGGGATGCCAAAAAATCAGCCCCGGGCCTGCCTCATCCTGAATGCTGAAGAGATCGAGCTCCGTGCCAAGCTTGCGATGATCTCGCCGCTTCGCTTCTTCGAGCCGGTGCAGATATTCGTCGAGTTCTTTTTGTGTGAAAAACGCGGCCGCATAGATTCGCTGAAGCTGCGCGTTGCCTTCCTGCCCTTTCCAGTACGCGCCCGCGACGCTCATCAATTTAAACGCCTGAATCCGCTTGGTCGACGGAATGTGCGGGCCGCGGCAAAAGTCGATGAATTTCCCGGTCGTGTAAAACGAAACCATCGGCTCGACCGCTTTCTCTTCAATCAGCTCGCACTTGAATATCTGGTCGGTTTTTTTGTACAGGTCCAGCGCTTCCGGCTTCGGAATCAGCTTGCGCTCGTTCGGCAAATCCTGCGCCGCCAGTTCGTGCATCTTCTTTTCAATTTTGGCCAGGTCATCTGGCGTGAACGGCTCATCGCGCAGAAATTCGTAGAAAAATCCCGTGTCAATCGGCGGCCCGACGCCCAGCTTGACGTTCGGATAAAGCTCCATCACCGCTGCGGCAAGCAAATGCGCCGCGGAATGACGGAAAACATAAAGCGCGTCAGGATCCTTTTCCGTGAGAATTTGCAGCTTTACGTCGTTGTCGAGTGGCCGCCGCAAGTCGACCAGTTCGCCCTCTCCATCATTCGGCGCCGCCACGCGCGCCACGAGCGCGGCATCCGCAAGCCGCGGCGAAATGCTCCGCGCTATCTCGGCGGGAGTGGTGCCCTTGGGAACATCTTTGACGCTGCCGTCCGGCAACGTGATATGAATTTGCTCCATGGTTGCTTTCACCTGGAAGGAGAGCTTTAAGCTTATCGGCGCAGTTTCCTCCGGTCAAGGCGACCGCCGCCCTTGTTCACTTCCTGTTCCATTTCGCGCCAGTGTGTTTTGTGGAGTGCGGTTTATCCTGAGCGCAGCGAAGGGCAGCCTTCCTGCCCCTTTTCCTGCCAAGGGGCGGAGATTTTTTTTCATGGCTTTGCATTACAGAGTGCTTTGCTTCAAAAATAACACTGTATTGCAATTTAGATTGCGCCGCAATGTACATTGCGGCTTGGCTTTGCCAATCCTCGAAAATACTAAGTCATTCATTTAACAAGACTTACGCAAAGTAGTCCTAGGACTCAAACGTCCATTTTCCGCCCGCCATGGTCCGTTCCACCGGAATGGTAACCAGCGTCGAAGGATTCTCCTTCAAGGGGTCGCGGCCGAGGACAACTAGGTCAGCAACCTTGCCCGCTTCAATCGAGCCTTTCAGATTTTCTTCGTAGGAAGCGTACGCGCCGTTCAAAGTGCCCACGCGAATCGCTTCTTCCACCGTGATTTTTTGTTTGGCCCCCCAGACATTTCCCTTCATGTCCGTGCGCGTGACTTCCGATTGCAGCGCCATCATCGGAATGAATTCGCCGGGGGGATAGTCGGAAGCCTGCGTTGGACGAATTCCGGCGTCGAGAAAACTGCGCAGCGCGAACATGTGATTCAGGCGTTCCTGTCCGTAGTAGCGCATCTTTTCGCCGTGATAGTACACGTAGGTGGAAAACGGCGTGGGAATCGCGCCGAGCGCCTTGATGCGCGCGATCAAATCATCGTTCACCACCGTGCAGTGTTCCAGCCGGAAGCGTGGATCGCGGCGCGGGTTTTCTTTCTGCAAACGCTCGTAAACGCGCAGCGTTGTGTCGATGGCCACGTCGCCATTCGCATGCGTGCCGATTTGCCAGCCCGCCAGATGCGCTTTGCGCCCGTGTGTGTAGAGCTCATCCTCCGTCATCACCAGAATGCCGTAATCATTCGGGCGGCCTTCGTAGGGCGTCGAGAGCCGCGCGGTGCGCTCCGAAATCGACCCATCGCAAACCAGTTTGATCGCCCCAACGCGCACCCATTCGTCGCCAAGTCCGGTGCGAATGCCCGCTGCCAGCATTTCATCCAGGTAGTGAAAATTGATGAAGCAATACGCGCGATAAAGAAGCTCGCCCGCTTCATGAGCATCCTGGTACGCACGCAGATCCGTTGGTGTGCCCTGGGCTTCCGTCGCCGAAGTGATTCCCGTCTTGGCCATCATTTTAGAGATGAGCTTCACACCTTCGCGGTGATCGTCACGTGTGAAATTATGCGGGATGGCCTTCTCGAAAAACTCCTGCGCGCTTTCCGCAACGCGGCCCGTGAGTTTTCCTGTTGCCGGATCGTGATAAATTTTCCCGCCCGGCGGGTCGGGAGTTTTCTCGTCGATTCCCGCCTTTTGCAGGCCAAGCGTATTGGCGTAGACCGTGTGGCCGCCGCGATGCTGGATGTGCACGGGATGATCGGGCACGGCGGCATCCAGATCGCCGACGGTGAGCGGGCGGCCTTCGTCCGTTTTCGTATCGTCATATTTGAAACCCAAAACCCATTCGCCCGCCGGCGTTTTCGCGGCGCGCTCGCGGAGCGCCGCCTGAATTGCCGAAATCGATCGCAAATCGCAATCCACCATGCGCAGGTGCATCAAGCCGGCATCAGCAGGATGCGAATGGGCGTCAATGAAGCCGGGGAGGACGGTCTTTCCACCCAGATCGATCTTCCGCGCACTGGGGCCAGCAAGATTCAGAACGTCCGCATCGCTGCCGACGGCAAGAAAGCGTCCGCGCGCAATGGCCACCGCTTGGGCCCGCGGGTCCTTATCATTTACCGTCCAGATGTTGCCGTTATAGAGGATGAGTTCAGGCCTTTCTTGCTCCAGCGGAAAGAGCGAGAAGGCCGCAAGCGTGCCGAGAAACTCCCGGCGCGAAGTTCCGTTGGTCATATGTTCCTCTTTGGTTCGATGCAAGAATGTTGCGGATGCTACGCCGGGAAGGTGTAAACGTCAACGCGCACTATCACTCCGGAACTTCGAAAGTTCATCTCGATTAGGAAGCTAAATTATTGTGACTCCGGGCAGCCCTGAGAAATGCGCATCGGAAGTGATTAATTGCGCTTGGTGAGCTTGTGCCGTAGCGTAGATAATCGCGTCGGCCATGTGCAGATTTGCATGCAAGCTGGTCTTAGCAGCCAGAGCGGCAAGCGAGATGTCGAGCGGGACTTCGCGCTCCTGGAAACCGAAAGCGTAGGACAAGAAGCGCTCTGCCAAAGTTTGTCCCTGCTCGCGAAGCATCTTCTTGTAAACCTCGTACACGATGATGGTGGGAAGCAACACTTTCTCAGGCTTCCCAAGGTACTTCGCGAACGCATCTGATTTCGGGCCGTTCCCGAGAAACTCGACCCAGCCTGTAGAGTCCACCACAAAGCGGTCAGAACCGCTCGGTGTGGTCACGGTCCTCATCCTTCCACCTCATGCCCTTAGCAATCCCGCGAAGCTCTTGGATGGAGCGCCGTCGGAGCATGTGAATGGTGTCGTCGGAGATGTACATCTGCAGTTCCTGGCCGGGCCTGATTTGCAACTCCTCGCGGAGTTTCTTGGGAATGACTACCTGAAACTTGGGAGAGACTTTGACTGTCTCCATGGTTCGCCCCTACAACAAATTTATCGATAACGAGCTCGTATGTCAATTCCTTTATCGATGGAATTATGTGCTACGGGCGTATGACTGTTGCGTTTACGCTGTTCTTGTCCTTTGTCCTCTGATGCAGTTGAGGCAGGCATAAACGCAGCGGCGGGCACTTTACTTGGGAGACGCCGCCGCCGCATCACGGGATAGCGCAGGCTCGCTAAAGTGTCTTCAAGAAGGCGACCAAGTCGTTCTTGTCCTGTGGTGAAAGGTTGAGATTGAAGCGCGTGTCGTAGAAATTCACCGCATCCATGAGCGTTGCTGCCGAACCATTGTGAAAATACGGCGCGCGTCCGGCCAGTCCGCGCAGGATGGGTCCCTTGATTTTGCCCACGTGCGCGAATTTTCCGTCGATCAACGCTTGTCCAAGATCGGTGGTCGTCTTGCAATTCTTCAGGTTGTCCTTCTGGCACACGGTGATGAGCGGCAAGTAGCTCACATCCAGCCCGCCCATGTTGACAGATGGATTGGTTAGAGAGGGATCGCCCGTGCCGATATCCAATGGAGTGGGGAAGGAGTGGTTGCCCACGTTGGGCGTGTCATGACAAGTACCGCAAGTCCCTTGAAGAACTGGAATCCCGCCTGCAACTAGGCCACCGTCCGCGACATCGTCGTTGATGCCAGCCACACCAGTAATCGGAATCTGCAGGGTGTTGAAAAGCTGCTCACCCCGCGCGATCGATTGCCGCCCCTGGGCGTATCCGTCGTCAGCGTTGGCGGGCTGCCCCCAGGCCGAATACAAGCTGAAGATGTTTGAGGTAAATTGGCCGTCGCCAGGAGTCACAAGGCCACCGGGCTGTTCGAATTGCGGCAGCAAAAAGTGAACGCTGGAGTTGATGCTGATGAAGAATGGTTGTGTGGAAAGAGGCGTGGGGCCGCCCTGAGCGCCGGCCGCGCTCAGCAAGCCCACACGAAAATCAAAGGCCTGTGCCGTAAACAGTTTTGTTTCGAAATCCACAATCGCTTGCTGTTCGGCGGGAGTTGGCCTCGTGCCATCCCCTTGCGCGTGGGTAACCGTCGCGTCCACCGACTGGTGCGCCAGATCGCTCAGAAGCGAAGGCGGGTAGTTGCTGTAAGTGATCTTGGTCGTTCCAGTGGCGGGCGACGATTCTCGCCCGTCAAACATCACTGCGCTCAAAAATGGAAGATTGGTGCTCGGCAGCGGCCGCCGGTACATCGAAATGACATCCGTCGCATTACATCCATACTTGTTGTAGACACCCACAACCTGATAGTCGGCATTCGCGGGAACGGCGATTCCGATTCGAATCAGCCCCCTGCTCAGTAGCAAACTGTACGCCTCGCGCCGCTCTTCCACTGTCGAGACATCCGCCGTGGAGCAATTTGCACCATCCACCGGACGAAAAATCGGGTCCGTCCCGTTCGTCGCGTTGAAGCGAGCCTGGATGTGCGGTGGGGTCACCGACCAAGCATCGCTAGGCTGATGACAAGTCACGCACCTTCGCCCGTTCGTGCCCATATCCTGGAAGAATGGATTCGTAGAAGTGTCCGTCGGCCCGCCCAGGTTCAAAGTGGCAAACGCCCCGTCCGGATCTGGAAACACCTGAAAGCGCACGATAATCTGATTGGAAGCGTCAGCCACGGCCAGGGCTGTCGCGGCAAGCACCACTAGGATGGTGATCGATGCCATCTGCAGCGGCTTAGAGATTCGTCCAACACTTCGAGAATTCACTCCTCCGTGCACACTTTGCCCAACCGGGATCGTATAGTCAGTCTTGTTTTGCATACCGTCGGGGCCTTTCCAGGACAAGTTGATTTTTACTTCCTCCGAATCGCGCCCTGCGGGACTCAGAAGCGCCGAACTGTGCTGAAACTATGCTGCCAAGTGCTGGAGAGGCAATGCCCGCAGCATGGAATGTTGATGACCAGCCAAAGCCTTGATATAAATATGTTTATCTCTATTTATGAGCGGGGCGCATTCTTGCTACCTTTCGTGTTTCAGCCCCCTGGAGTGACGAAGTGCCGCAAGAGCGCCAAAGTCAAGTCATGCGATTTGGCGTGTTCGAGGTCAACCTCGCCGCTCGCGAATTGCGAAAGCATGGCGTTCGAATCCGCCTCCCCGGCCAGCCCTTTTGCTTGCTGTCGATGCTGCTCGAAAAGCCGGGCGAGGTTGTTACCCGTGAAGAGATGCGCCAGCGGCTTTGGGCCTCGGACACGTTTGTGGATTTTGAGCACAGCCTGAACAGCGCAATCAAGAAGCTGCGCGCGGCACTGAACGACACGCCCGAAAATTCGCGCTACATCGAAACCATCCCTCGCGTTGGCTATCGCTTCATCGCCCCTGTCGAGGAAGTCAGCGCAACAGTCCCTCGCCCTGCTGAGGTCCCTCTTGCGCCTGATCGTCCAGAGGCTCCTGCCGGTGAAGTGATGATTGGCAAGCGCCAATGGCCGATCCTTTTCGCTACCGTGGGCGCAGCGGTAGTGCTAGTCTTCAGCGCTTATTTTGTTTGGTCTCACCTTCGAAGTCGCTCCCAGTCACCAGCCAAAACGGTTGAGGAACCGCACGCCACCCCCAACGCAGACCCATCGGCCCGCTTTAACAATCCACCTGCTCCATCCCCGAAGTCCGCCGAAGCCCATGACTTCTATCTCAAAGGGATGTACTTCTGGAACAAAAGGACCGTGCCCGGGTTTCAGCAGGCCATCGAAAATTTTCAACAAGCCACGGCGTTGGACCCCAATTACGCCCTTGCTTACGCTGGCTTAGCGAATTCCTACTCGCTCCTGACCGCATACTCGGTTTCTTCGGCAAATCTGTACATCCCCCAAGCTCGTGCGGCCGCGCTGCGCGCTCTTCAACTTGACGGCAATCTCGCCGAAGCTCATACCGCGCTGGCTTTGATCGTTCAGAATCATGACTGGGACTGGGAGACTTCAGAGAGAGAATACCGCCGGGCCATCGAATTGAACCCCAACTACGCTACTGCCCATCACTGGTATGCCGAGCATCTGATGTGGCTGGGGCGCCTTGATGAGGCGCTAAGGGAGAGCCATCGAGCGCTTCAACTCGATCCGCTTTCGCTTATCATTGCTACCGACCAGGGCGCAATTCTGTACTACTCACGGCAGTATGACCTGGCCATCCAACAGTTTCGGAGCGTGCTTCAGAAGGATCCGAATTTTCCGCGGGCAACCGGCCTATTAACCTTGGCGTACCTCGAAAAAGGGATGTTCCCGGAGGCGCTCGCCGAAGCGAAGATATGGACGCGTATTTATGGTGAGGGGCCTACCTCTTGGACGCAGCTCACTTATGTTTATGGTCGCATGGGTAAGCGGGAGCAGGCCCGGCGCGAGTTGGAAAAACTGGAAAAGCTGGGCCGGCATGAGCTGTCTGATCCCGCTCTCATGCTCTGGCCACATCTGGGCATGGGCGATAAAGAGGAAGCTCTGGCCGACCTGGAAAAGTCATACTCCGAGCACCTGTCTGTTTTGGCTTCCCTGAGGGTTGAACCCGCATTCGACCCACTGCGCGGCGACCCGCGTTTCCAGGATTTATTGCGGCGCGTGGGGTTGGCGGATGGCGCCGCCGGCCAAAGTACCTCGAAGCCGTGATTTCGCATCCATTCAAGATTGCGAAAGGCGCCCGCCCGGAACAGGGTTCAGCTATTGGTTGGCGCTTGAGATTCTCCGTTCAAGGATCCTAGATGCTTCGAATCGCTGGAAGATTGCTGATTGTGTTTCTCGTTACGCTGCCAGTAGCCAGGGCGCAGGAGGCGAAGCCGCTACTGCAGGCGGACGAGCGCTACAAAGCCGACATTCTCGTGGTGGTGGCGCATCCTGACGACGAAGGGGCGGTCACGCCTTATCTGGCTCGCGCGCTTGATGAGCACAGACGAATTGCCGTGATTTTTGGCACGCGCGGAAGCAGTGGCGCCAACGAAGCCGGCGCGGAACAGGCTGCGGCACTCGGGGCGGTACGAGAGATCGAAGCACGGAATGCGCTGACCAGTCTCGGCATCAGCAACGTATGGTTTCTCCCCGGAAAGGACACGGCTTCACAAAACGTTTTGCAATCTCTTGCCAACTGGGACCACGCCGAATGCCTGGAGCAACTCGTGCGGCTGGTTCGCCTGACGCGGCCGGAAGTGATCCTCACGTTTCTTCCCGGCACGTTCATTGGCGAAGATCATGGCGACCACCAGGCTTCCGGCGTACTCGCGACGGAAGCGTTCGACCTTGCAGGCGATCCGACGGCATTTCCAGAACAAGTTGCCGCGCCGATGAAACGCCTCGAACCACTCCTCGAAAATCTCCGTCCCTGGCAGGCCAAAAAGATTTATTACTTTCCGGACGCCGACCGGGAAGACATTTTCCGCGGGAAAGGCCCGAGCTATTCGGTAAAAGAGATATCGAAATCCAGCAAGCAAGCTTACTGGCGGATGGCCCTGGATTCGTTTCGAGCGCACCAGACGCAGGCAAAATCGTATATCGACAAAATTGCGCAGATGGACGAAGCACAGATTGAAAAACTGGCTACTTCCAAAGATGGCTGGGGGGAAGATCAACACTTCGTACTCGGCAAGTCACTGGTCGGCGGCAGCATGACCGGAGATATTTTCGAAGGCGTCACGCCCGGCGCGATTCCCTTCGCGCGGCCGGAAATTTCAGCGGAACCCGTTCTGGCCGAGCTGTCGGTTGAATTGGCCGGGCCGTGGAGTTTCTATGCGGAGTTTCGCCATGCCCACGGGCTGACGAATTTGCCGCAGCCCGAGCCGCCCGAGATCGCGCTGGAAGCTCGCGGAACGGTGGTGATTCCGCTGTGGATTCGCAACCATACCGCGAAGACTCAGGAAGTCACGCTGTCCGCCGTGCTTCCTGCCGGGTGGACGGTGCAAAGTGGCACGGGCAGGTTCACGGTTGCGGCGCAGCAGGTTGCGGCAGCTCGAGTCGAAGTGGATCTTCCGGCGCTCCCGGAGAATGCGCAAAACAAATCGACAGCGCAGGAAGTCAGCGTGCGTGCGGAAGCCAACGGAAAAACAATCGGAGAAGCCAAACTACGCGTGGAACTGCGAAAACGAACCCTGCCTCAATGACGCCGTTCAGGATTTTTTCGAGCGGGCGGCTTCCATCGCTTCCCAAACCGCGTCGGGAAGAATCATCAGGTCGTTGAACTCGCCAGCGCCGCGCAGCCATTGCGCGCCGTCAATCACCACGCATTCGCCGTTGATGTACTCCGCCAAATCGCTGATGAGGAACGCGGCGAGGTTGGTCAATTCTTCGTGGCGGCCGAAGCGCTTCATGGGATGTTTGTCCCGCGCGTGCTCTTCGAACTGCTTCGAGGGAATCAGACGCGACCATGCGCCTTCGGTTGGAAAAGGGCCAGGCGCGATAGCGTTCAGACGAATGTGATAGCGGGCCCACTCGACGGCGAGCGAAGTGGTCATCGCCAACACTCCTGCTTTCGCGCATGCCGACGGCACCACGAAGCCCGAACCGCAATTCGCCGCCGCATACGTCGTGACGATGCTCAGTACATTTCCCGCGCTTTTCTGGGCAATCCAGCGCTTGCCGAAAACCTGCGTGCAGTGAAAACTTCCGTTCAGCACGATACTGACGACGGCATTGAAAGCGTTGGGAGAGAGTTTTTCCGTTCGCGCCATGAAGTTGCCGGCGGCGTTGTTGACCAGCGTATCGATTTCGCCGAATTGCTGTTCGGCCGTCGCGGCAGCGGCTTCGACAGCGGCGTAATCGCGAATGTCGCAAGTGGTGTACGCGGCCGCACCGCCGAGGCGCAGAATCTCATCACAGGTTTCACGCAGGGGAGCTTCCCGGCGCCCCACGATAAACATGCGCGCGCCGAGTTCCGCAAAGCGCAATGCCATCGAGCGGCCCAAACCAGTCCCGCCACCGGTCAAAAAGATAGCCCGGCCCTTCAGTAAGCCTTCCTGGAACACGCTGCACCGCCTCGTTCAGGTGACCTGAAACAGCACACCCGTTAGATTTGAGATTCTAATTCATTCGAGCGAATCCGGCTCGCGTTTTGCTCGCGCGCCGCAAGCTCATCCGCTCGTCCCGCACAAAACAAGAGCGGGAGGGAGACCTGGCTCCCCCCCGCTCGCTATGGCGGCTATCATTGTTTCCAGCAGTGCGCTACGCGCAACGCCGCCGAGCTCGGCACTCCACTTTTCTCATACCCACAACAGCCGCGTGTGCGGCGTGGTCAGAAAGCATTTGCCGGCTCACCTTTTCCATCTTTTTCAGGTTTCCGAAGCCGGCCTTTCCGGTTTTCTTCATTACACCCTCCTTCCTACACAATGCCGGAGGGCGGTCATTCATCTCCTACGGCATAGCGGTTAAGAGCGTATCGACGGCATGCTGCAGGTCTTTCCAAGCGAGTTCCGAAGCCTTTTGGGCATCTTCGAGATGATCGTCGGTGGCCTCTTCCAACTCCTGAACGCGCTGCTTGAAATCCGCGAAGCGGTTGCGCACGTAGTCCAGCTCCCATTGATATTGGAGCTTCACGCTGACCTTTTGTTTGGCGATGCGCGCTTTGAGCACGGCGACGTGTGCCGCCAGGTCTTCGACTTCCGCTACCACTCGCTGCAGATATGCTTCCCTGAGTTGCATAGCCGCCTCACTCTCTGCCAGGACCCGCGAAGCCAAACACCTCAACGTGGTGCGCAGCAGAGCGGAGAGTGCAACTGGGGAGCCAACCCT
>Ga0187780_10000558_pt1 | contig 28049 bp, 31 predicted proteins | sample 1015_Q2_SP10_20__FD_132429 | JGI IMG/M metagenome (GOLD analysis project Ga0187780, IMG submission 132429) | Tropical peat soil microbial communities from peatlands in Department of Meta, Colombia - 1015_Q2_SP10_20_MG | ecosystem: Environmental > Terrestrial > Soil > Wetlands > Peat | place... | reverse complement strand
CTCGGAGATGTTCGCGCGGGCCCGGGCGACCTTGGCCGCGTTCAGCTCGGTGCTCAGCACGCGCCCGGCGCCGTTGTCACGGACCGCCGCGCCGAGGTGAATGGTCGAGATGCCGAACGACGTGCCGAATTCCACTACCGTCGACGGACGGCTCGCCCTGATGAGGGTGTAGAGGAGCCTGCCGCCTTCGGGAGAGACCGGGATGTACATCTCCGCGAAGGCGTCCGCCTGCTCACGGGCCGATGCGGCGGCGAAGCCGTCCGGGTGGCGCTCGGCCAGGCCAGGCCGCCGGGTATCGTCCCCGGCCGCGGCCTGAAACAGGCGGTCAAGCAGCGAACGGATGGACGGCGAGGTGAGGGAGTTCGGCATCACGGCAAGCCTAGACGTATCGCTGGTCACAAGTGCTCAGCGAACCGCACCGTGCAGGAGCCTGCGGACCCCCGCGCTGGCCAGGTACGGACCGCGGGTTACACTGACCGGGCCAACGCCGAGGCCAGCACGGAGGGAAGCTCATGAGCGGCAAGTTCGTCCTGGAGAAGGGCAGCACGGGCAAGTTCCACTTCAACCTGCACGCGGCTAACGGGCAGGTCATCGCCACGAGTCAGCACTACGAGAGCAAGGAATCGGCGCTCAAGGGCATCGAGTCGGTCAAGCACAACGCCGCCGACGCCGCGATCGAGGACAAGACGGAGGAGTAGGAACGCTGAGGGGCGCCGCTAGCGGCGCCCCAACGTTTGCCTGTCCCCGGTTTCCCGGGGTCTTTAGTACTCCCGGGCTAATTTCCGCCCTGGTTACCTTGGTCCGCGCCCAGGGCCCCCTCGGCCTGCTGCCCGGCGCCCTGGATCTCGCTGTCGAACTTGCCGCCCGTCTTGTCGTCGGCCATCTGCTCGGCCTCCTGGACACCCTTGTCCACGACATCGGAGTGCTCGCCGGCGAGATTCTTCGCCTCGTCCATGAATTCCGACATGGATCTTCCTTCCCCTGTCTCGATGCGGTTGAGCCTCCACCGTAGGCACGCCCGGGAGGCGGCGGCAACCCTGGCCCGGTCAGGTCTGCGCTAACCCGGCCGACCGCCGGCTGATCCGGTAGCCTGGCCGGGTGGTGGCGTCGCTGGTGATCGGCGGGATGCTCCTAGCGGCGATGATCGCGGCGTCGGGGTGGGCCGCCGTGACCTTCGCCCCGGATGCGCGCATCCCGATCCACTTCGGCTCCGACCAGCGTTGTCACTGGGTCTCCAAGCGTGCCGGACTGGTCACCTGGCCTGCCGCGGGCGCGCTGTGCTACGCGATTCTCGGCGGCCTCAGCGCGAGCAGCGTGGCGGCCAACTGGGTGCCCGGGGTGCGTGACGTGCTGATGCCCGCGGTCATGTGCGTGCTGTTCGGCTTTCAGGTCGGGGCCCTGGTACTGGCCGGTCAGCACCAAGGTCCGACGAACGTGACCATCCGGGCGGGTGACACGGGAGCAGACCGGGGAACCACTGCCCGTTCGGACTAAAGGATTGAGAGTTCTGACCCTGGCCCAAGCAGGCTGGCAGCCAGGCGAGGACCAGCAGGCGCCGACGATAGCGACCACGGCCCTGCTGGTCGGCTCCATGATCCGGGTCGGCACCAGCTGCCGAAACAGCTCATCCCGCCCGCGGCCGCACGGGTGGTACATCTCGCCGATCAGTACCCGGCAGTAATAGGCCTTCAGGTCGTTGATGTGCGCTAGGTCGCCGACCCGGCCGACCGTGCAGACGGCCTTCAGGATGGCGTCTTGAGCCAGGTTTTGATCCTAGGGAATTGGAGCGGGAACAACACGGCAGGCAGTTACAGCGGTGGCGGGAGCTTCGGGCGGCTGCTTTCCACGAGGACCGTGGCGAGGCCCATGGTCGCCTGTACGAGGCTTTCGTCGCCTGCCGCGATCACGGTCACCTGGACCCTTACCAGGTCGAGCCAGGCCTCGGCGGCGACCGCGGCGGCCTCGACATCGGCCTGCTCGGTCTCGACTGCCTCCTCGTAGGCGGCACGGGCCCGGTGCCATCGCCGCCGGGCCATGAGCAAGCTGGCCGACTCCATATAGGTCATGAGCGCGGCGGCATCGGTGGTGAGCACGAGGATGAAGGTGCCCGTGAGCGCGGCGAAGGCCGCGCTCCCTAGTGCGTGCCCGCTGGCCGGCCAGCCCGGGTGCGGACCGAGACCGTGCAGGGCGACCAGCAGCGACCCGAGCAGCACAGCGGCGCCGCTGATGCCGGCCACCACGGCCCAGCGCCGCTGGCGGACGGCGACCGCGGCCAGCCAGGCCCCGGTCAGCCAGACCGCGGTGGCCGCCAGCACGAGTGACACAGACCTCAGCCCGCCGAGCGGCCCGCTGAGCTCGATGAGGTTGAGCATGGCCAACCCAGCGCCCAGCATGAGGACAAGCAGCGAACCCGCGCCGAAATGGATCAAATTACCACGGCGCGGCTCGAGCCGATGCCGCAGCTGCTCGTACGCAAGCCGGGCGGCCTGGACCGCAGCGGATTTCAGGCGCGTGTAGGCCGCCGAGCAGACCGCGAGAGCGCGGCAGTGGCTGGCCTCGGCCAGCAGGCTCGCCGCCTCCGGATGGTTAGCCAGCAGCTCGCCGATGATCTTGGCCGACGTCGGCCGGTGATCTGGCTGCACGGTGGTGGTCCCTTCTCGCGCATGCCGTACTCGCTAGAGAAGAGGTGCGGGTTATCACGTGCTGACACTTTGCGTCAGTCTCAGGCCGGGCCGTGCTCTTTCTTACCGAGGGTCAGGCGTCCTGCGGCAGTGGCCGACGGGATCAGGCAAAGGAGGACAAGGTGAGGAACGCCATCCACTGGATTGGCCGGATCGGCAGCGCGATCGGCGCGGCCACACTGCTGGCCGGCTGCGGGCTCTCCAGCGTGGGCGGTCAGCCGGGCGGCCCAGCCATCGGTCTCCCGGTCACGATCACCCAGCATGTGGCACCCTCGGCCCTGTTGGCGGTGCTGACCCGGGGGGCCTCCGGGCCGACGCTGGCCGGGCTGGTGGCCAGCACTGCCCAGCCGGACGAGGATCTCAGGATCCTAGAGGCGGGCACTCCGGCCACGACCATCGTCGCGTCCGACTCACCGGCACCGTCACCGATGGTCATGCCGGGGCCGCCGGCGGCTCCAGGTAGCGGTCAGACCGATTATCTGGCCGCTCAGTACAGCAAGCGGTTGAAGGCCTGGCAGGCCAAGCACGCCGCAGAGGTGCAGGCCGAGGCCGCGCAGACCCGGCACAAGGTGTCGGCCTGGCTGAGCGACCTCGGACTCCCGCAGAAGATCAGCAGGCTGGCCGATGCTCTCGGCGGCGAGGGGACCCTCGCCGCCGAGAGCGCGGTCGCGGCCAGCGCGCTGGCGGACCTGGAGGAGGGGGTCGGAAACATCTTCGGCCACCACCGCGTGATCGTCCTGTTCTGCGACGACCTGAGCGGCGGGCTTGCGGCTGGCGAGCTGGCCGCGGACGATGTCATCGTGGTCACGAGCTACCTCCCCACGGCGGCGGCCAGCGCGGCCCAGGCCGATCTGCTGAGGGCCGGGGCGGCGCAGGCTGCCGTGATCGGGCCGGAGGTCACCGCCGCCCAGCTCGACGGGCTGGTCTCGGCCGACCTGAGCCAGGAAGCGGTGAGCGATTCGGTGTCGGCGCCGGTGCTGTTCGGCAACGACAGCTACACGCTCGGGTCGGCGGCCATCAGCGTGCTCAAGGGGCTGCTGCCGAAGCTGAGGGAGCCTGGGGTGACCGCGGTGATCAACGGGTACGCGTCGACCCCGGGCACGGCCGAGGCCAACTACATCTTGTCCTTCCAGCGCGCGACGGCGGTCGCCTGTTTTCTCGAGGCCAACGGGATTCCGGAGTCGTCGCTGATCATCGTGGGTCACGGCGCCACCGATGTGGTTGGTTCGGGGACCTCGGGTGCCAACCGGCGGGTGCTGGTGGTAATCGAGAAACCGTCCGGCGGAAGCTGAGCCGCTTCCCTCCAAGGCCCGGGGGGACGACGCTGAGGTCAGTTCCCGGGGCCGTCTTGGTTAAGCGGCCGAGGACCTCGGCCAGATAGGCGGGACCTTCGGTCGGCGGCCGCGGATCGACGGCGGCCTGACGCCGGGCGGCCAGGTCAGCCCGGTGATCGTCGCCGACGGCTTCCCAGTCACGGCGGCACCGCTCCCAAGCCGCAGCGGCGAGGGCGGCCCAGTCTCCGTGAGCCGAGTGCGGGGCCAGTCCAGCCGGGGCACGTTCGGCGCGGAGGGCCGCGTCGGCCCAGCGCAGGGCGCGCCTGATCCGGCGTCCCTTGGCGCTACTGACTGGCCACAGCTTGTCTGGCACCACCTCGATCCAGCTCTCCGGTAGTTCGTCCAGCGGGAACCTGAGTTGCAGCTCGGCACGGACGCGGTGCGGGGCAGCCTTCGTGAAAACGTCCTGGGCCAGAACGCGCCGGACCGTAGGGTCCACCAGCCGGACTAGGTAGCGGCCGAGTGCGTCGCAATCCGCGCCCAGCGCCAGCAGCGCCTCGACCGTTACCTGTCCCCCGGCACCCTCATGCCTCACCGACAGGTCCGAGTACGGCGAGAGCCCGTACCGGAAGAGCCCTTCGGGCACCAGGTCGGGATCGAGCATCCACTGCAGGCCGACCAGTCGCACCTGGTCCTTCTCGAGGCTTTCGACCTCGGCGGCCACGTCGAATTCGAATATCGGTGACGGGGCGACGGTCCGCGGCCCGGATCCCCCGCCGATTGCTTCCCGCAGCCGCGTGGCGGCCGCTGGCTCGTCCGCCGCGGCGACCGCGGCGACGGCCAGAGCCGCCCGGGCGGCTTTATCGGGAAGCGCTGCTATGTCGATGTTGTCCAGTTGCCCGAGCATCTTGGCCAGGGCGTGGCGTGCTTCGGCGCGGGCCCGCACGGACAGGCCGGCGCGTTGGGCAAGCTCGGCCGCCTCAGCCGCCCACCAGGGCGAGCCGGGCGGGACCGGGCTGGCGGCCCGGGCCGCGTCGAGACGGGCCAGGCTCGACAACAATCCGGCTAGCCCAGGCTCGGGCGAGAGCACGCGTGCTCCCGCTGACGCTCCGGCTGGTTCGGCTGCTGAATCGGACACCACGCTCGGCGCTTCCGCGCCGAACAACCGGATAAGCATCGCTGCTACCTGCTCACCGATCGCGATGGATCCGTCTGTCTCGGCGGTATCGACTACCACCCGGCATAGACGGCCATCGGCCCGGTCGAAGGCCAGGTCCAGACCCGGCACAGGAATCAAAGAGGCTTCTCCTGCCACCCCTCCGGGAAGGCCCTCGAGGATCACCTGGCCGGTCTCGCACTCAAAACTCGGCGTGAGGCTCATGAATACAACTCCACACCGTAGTCGCCGCGTTTTCCAGCTTCGGCTGGATCTTGAGTTCGTGTCTTTTTGAGCACAGGCGGCAGCACGCTCAGTTGAGTTACGTCTGGTGGGTCATCTTGTGCGACGAGCGGCGAACCGCGCCCGGTCACGTCGTAGTCGAGAAGAGACCACGGATGGCCTGCTCGAGCGCGGCGTCCCACTTAGCGTGGTCGACACCCTCCGGGACGGCCGAGCGCAGCGCCCACGGGAGGAGCATGTGATGCAGGCTGCCAATGTGCCGCTGGAGCTTCTCGGCGGCCCGGCGCTGCGCTGCGCGAGCATCTTCGGCGGCCTGAGCCGCGCGCCGCGCGGCGGCGCGCGCCCGGGAATGGCTAAGGAACCGGGTCCGGGCCAGCACCGCCGAGCCGCACAGGACCAGGCCGACCGAGATGGCGGTCAGCAGGGCGGACTGCAGCAGGACGACCGGGAGCGAATCGCTGGAGACCGTGATCAGGAACTCGGTGCGGAGCCCGAGCAGTGCGAGGTACGCCACCGTGACCACAGCCGTGAGCACACCGCGACGTCTCGGGTGGCCGCGGGTGATCTCGAAGCCCAGCATTGCCCCAACGGACGCGACGACCAGGATAAGCGTGACGAGCCAGGTCCCGGCGGAGTTAAGGCCGAACGCCTGAGCGGCCCAGTTCAGCGGGACGGTATCGAGGATGACCAAGGCGACAACGATGGCGAAGCCCAGCCCGAAGCCGAGGGTCCGGTGGTCGCCCGGATCGAGCTTGACCGCCAAGTTTGACTCGTGCTGTTCGGTGTCCGCCTCGATCACCTCGGCCTGGTTGGTGCGTCCGGCCAGTTCCCGCAGATGGACGCGGGTGCGCAGCGTGTCCTTGATTTCTTTGGCCACTGTGGGGTGTTCTTCCAGCAGCCGCTTAATCGTGGCGGTCGCGTGAGCCTGCAGGGCGGGGTCGGCTGGCGTCGTCGGTTCGGCATCGACGTCGGCGTCGGCCTGCGCGGGCAGGATCGAGACGTCGCGTTCGGGATCGGGGTTGGGATCGCCGTGCTTGATGATGGTTTCGATGGTCATTCTCTGCCTCCTCAGGTCACGACCTGATAGAGACGAGCCGGCCGGGCGGCGAATCTGACACACGCCGCGTATGCCAGGTGGGTTCAGATGAGCTCGCCGCGGTCGACGACGGCCTTCAGGAGTGCCTTCACGTCTAGGCGGGCCCGGCGGAAGCGCTGGTGAAGCAGGTCCGCCGAGGCGCCCGGCTGAGCGAAGAACTCAGAGTAGGCGTCGCGGAAGGCATCGTTCGAGTCGGCGGCGCTGGCTTCTCCGTTGATCCCGTCGCGCAGGACCTGTTCGGCTGTGGCGTAGATCACGGCCCGGTAGCGGGCGAGGTCATCCGACCGGGCCGGTACCGCGGCGAGAAGGCGGTCGCGCTCGTCGCCGAGACGCTTGAGCCAGGACTGGGCCTGCAGCGAGAAGCCGACCATCTCATCGATCGGCCGGGCCGCGGCGGGGCCACATACGACCGTCCCATGCTGGCCCGGGGTCAGGGTGCCTTCCAGGTTCTCCACCGGCGTCGCTCGCCGCGCCGTGTAGAGGCGGGACGCCTCATTCTTCAGCGCCTTGAGGAAGTAGGCGTGTAGGTTGTCAATACCGTCGGGGTGCTTCAGCGCGGCAAGCCCGCAGTAGGCCGCCTGGAGGATATCCTCAGCCAGGTCCGGGCCACCAGCCCACGTCAGGGCGACTCTTCCGACCTGGGGATCTTGCCGAATCGCCAGCAACTCTTGCCGGAAGTCCGACGATCCGCCGCGGGAACTGGGGTCCATATCCGCTCCCCTCGGGCTTCCTGGTAGAGTCTACGCTTGCCTTTTTCATCGGACAAGGTTTCTATATCCTTAGAAGTATCTCCTAGAGTTCAGTAGAGATCGATTTGGCGTTGTATGATCTTGTAAGCTAGAACTTATTGCATGTTTGTTCAGCGAGTACTATCCTCGGTGAATCCGCTGATAGCTCACTGCTCACCTGCCAAGGCGAGCTCAGCATCACAGCTAGCTGTGTTTAACGGGAGGTGAGCGTCATGCATCCAGCGCCTCCCGCAGCCCTGCAGCTTGCCCGACGGCTTCGTCGTCTGCGCCAGCAGCAGTGGCCTGACGCACGCCTGACCCAGGAGAGGCTGGCGGCCGCCTTCAGCGCCGAGGAACCCTTGGCCTCCGTCACCGTGTCCTCGTGGGAAAGCCTCAGTTCGCCGAAATCTCCCCCGCGCCACCGAATACTTGCATATGCAAGGTTCTTTGCGACACCGCGATCGGTCGAGGCGGAACCGAAGCTGCTACCGCTCGAGGAACTCACCCCTGACGAGCAGGCCGCCTACAGGAAACTGGAAACGGAGCTGCTCAGGCTCAGGGACCTGGCGAGCGGAGAGGAAGAAGAGGTAGCATTTCACAGCTCCTGGCACTTTAATGACACCGGTCGTGTTACATTTGTCTGCGCAGAGCTCCCGGACGATCAAAAGGGTCCACTGGCAAGACCGTCAAATCCGAACTTTACGGAGCTACAAGCCTTTGCCGACCTGGACTCCCTGATGGAGCTGCATGGACATATTCGGGCAGAAAACCCCCTTATAACCGTGCACTTCAGGATCCCCAGCGAAGTAGTAACCGACGATCTTACCGGGCACCTCGTCCTCATCGGCGGCGTCGTGTGGAACGAGATAACGCAGAGAGTATCCCAATTGGCCGGGTTGCCGGTAAGACAGGTTGTCGACCCCAAGCTGCGTTCAGGGGACCCCTTCGTCGTCCCAGGCGTCGACGACAAGGACCGTGAATTCTTGCCGAAATGGGCGGATCATGAAGGCGGAATCCTGGCAGAGGATGTAGGCCTGCTCGCCCGGGTGCCCAATCCCCTTAACCCCAGCCGCACTCTGACAATATGCAACGGCATTCACAGCAGAGGGGTATATGGCGCCGTGCGCAGCCTTACCGACGCCCAGCTCCGCGATGCCAACGAACGCTATATTTCCATGCACTTCGGAAATTCCGAGTCGTTCGCGATACTGATGTCGGTTCAAGTGATAAAGAACCGGGCGATGACGCCCGCCTTCGGCAGCGAAGGGGTCGTACTCTATCACTGGCCACGGGACATGGTCGCATGATCGCCACCGGCCCCGATTTCCCCCACGGCGAAGCGGCGTCCGAGACGAGCGGACTCGCAGATCCCATCCGCCAGCTCGATAGCCATGGCAAGCTCGTCAGCCAGGCAGAGCAGGGGGAACTCGATACCGAACTGACCCTCGACGCCATCATCGTGCCAGCGTCAAGACCCGCCAATAACCTGGAGCAGGCCATCACTCTGGCCCGGGCCATGGGCTGCGCGCTGCTAATCCTGTGCAGCCGCCGGGTGCAACCGGCCGAGGTGAGGCAACTGCTCCGCAGACGTTCATTCGACGATGCGATCGTCGTCAACCTACCCGACAAATATCGGCACGAGTTGCTTGAGTTCAGCGCCCTGGACTCAATTAAAGACAGGCTGCCGGAGGCTTGCTCCTTCTACGTGACAGATCTCAGCACGAAACGGAACGTCGGACTGCTCCTAGCCCGCATGCTGGGATGGCAGCGCATATTCTTCCTGGATGATGACATCAGGGATGTCAGGGATCTGGATCTCCAGAACACGGTATCCATGCTCGGGCTATTCCCCGCCGCAGGCATGCGAGTCAGCAACTTTCCGGACAACTCAGTCGCCTGCCACGCGCACCGGATGACCGGGGGATTGCAAGATGTCTTCATCGGCGGCGCGGCCCTGGCCGTGGACTGCCATAAGAGTACGGGGTTCTTCCCCGATATGTACAACGAGGACTGGCTGTTCTTCTACGACGCTGTCGCGTACGAGCGGCTGGGTACCTCGGGACGTAAGGTAACGCAGCTTCTATACGACCCTTTCGCCGACCCGCAGCGCGCCGCGTGGCAGGAATTTGGCGACGTCCTGGCGGAAGGCCTGTACGCCCTGCTCGAGTACGGCCAGGATTGGCGGTACGCCACCGATGGATACTGGGACCAGTTCCTCGATGCCAGGCGAAGATTCCTAGAGGCAATCGTCCGCCGGGCCGGTGTCGCGAATCCAGCGATAAGAGAGCGACTGGTGCTCTCGGCGGAACTGGCGCTGAAATGCTCATACGCGATCGGGCCTGGATTGCTCGAGCGTTATGTCCTGCTCTGGCGGCAGGACCTCCGTCAATGGCGGGAGCGCATAGCCGGGGTAGGCGAGATGCCCCTGGAGGCGGCGTTGAAGGAACTGGGGCTCGCGGAGCCGCCGGACAGCAGAGTTTCTGACTTCGCTCCGGATATGGCGACGGAAGCCACAGAGGGACCGCCTACCGTACCATTTACGGCACATGACTACTACACGCTCTTCATGCCCGGTGCGCACGATGAATGCCTCCGGACTCCTGTTGCCCGACGCTGAAGATGCCGACGAGCGGGGCACTGGTGCCGGCCGCGACGGAGTCCGAGTTTCTTCCCGTTGCACTGCCGAGTAGCACCGAAGGTACCCACGCGGCCGCGGGACCTTCCCTGGCCGGAGCAGGTTCGGCTAGCGGACCTGCGCAGGGGCGTTGGTACTCTTCCTTCGTCCGGCCTATTACACAGGAACTCTTCCTATTCGCTAACACATCCGCCCTATCCGGGCTCTATCCGGCGCGAGGGGCTGATAGTAACGATAAAATCGTATTAAGCTGCGAGGACGTTCCGTCAGACCCATCCCCTTGCTCGCTTCCTGGTTACGATTGCGATAACTGGATACTTGAACGCGTAACCAGTGGTGGAGAACGGGAGCCTCGGGCATGGTCTTCGTGCGCCGGACGACGATGGACCAATGGCAGGCCCTGCGAGACATCCGCCTGGCCGCGCTGGCGGACGCGCCGGACGCCTTCTTGTCGACGTACGCGGAGCGGGAAGCATTCCAGGAGGCAGACTGGCGGCGCAGAATCTCTCGTGAGGCCATGTTCTTTGCCTACGCCTCCGAGGTGAACGGGACCGAACCGGTCGGGCTGGTCAGCGGGCTTCAGGAGATACCGGGCACGGTGGAGCTCGTCTCGTTGTGGGTGCGGCCGCACGCGCGCGGCCGGGGTGTCGGCGAGGCGCTGGTCACCGCCGTGATCGACTGGGCCAGGACGAGGAACGCCAGGTCGGTACATCTTTGGCTCACCGAGACGAATGTGCACGCCCGCGTGCTCTATGAGCGCTGCGGCTTCTCGCCGACGGGCGAGCGGCAGCCGCTGCCGTCGAACTCGAGCCTGCGGGAAGTCGGTATGGCCCGCCCGCTGTAAACGCCTACTGGGGACGGCGGCCGTACCATGGCATGTGCCGCTCGCCGCGGGCGGCTTGTGCCCGGCGCCGTTTGGCGGGAAGGCCCCGATGAACATCGACAACAGTCCGGCCAGGGGAATGCGGGATCTGCTGCCCGCTGACGTCGCTGTCCGTGACCATGTGCTCGAGACGATCGTGGCGGTGTACCGGCAGTTCGGGTACCAGCGGATCGAGACCCCGGCGCTGGAGGACATCGAGCGGCTGCAGAGCGGGGAGGGCGCGGACAACGAGAAGCTCATCTACCAGGTGCTGCGGCGCGGATTGCCGCCGGAGGTCGCTGCCGGAACTCCGTTGCGGGAGCTGGTTGACCTCGGGCTGCGGTATGACCTCACGGTGCCGCTGACCAGGTTCTACGGGAACAACCACGCGCGGCTGCCGTCGCCGTTCCGGTCTTTGCAGGTGGGCCCGGTGTGGCGGGCGGAGCGGCCGCAGAAGGGACGCTACCGGCAGTTCTACCAGTGCGACATCGACATGATCGGCGAGCCGAGCGTGCTGGCCGAGGCGGAGCTGATCGAGGCCACCAGCGAGGCGCTGGCCGCGATCGGACTGACGGGGACGACGATCAGGCTGTCGGATCGGCGGTTCCTCTCGGCGCTGGCGGCCGACTGCGGAGTCCCCGAGGAATCGCGGGACGCGTTCTTCATCACCCTGGACAAGCTCGACAAGATCGGGTGGGAGGGGGTGCGGGCCGAGCTGGCCGGGCTTGGGCTTCCCTCGGCTCGTATCTCGGCCGTGGAGAAGAAGATCCAGGGGCTGATGGACCTGCCTGCGGGCACGCTGGCCGCCGCGCTGGCTGACGAGGTACCCGGGTTGCCGGCCGCGGTGACCGACGATTTGTCCACTACTGCGTCCTGTCTTGACCGGCTGGCCGCAGAACGCCCGCTGACCTGGCAGTTCGATCCGACGCTGGTGCGCGGGATGGGGTATTACACCGGGCAGGTCTTCGAGATCATCCACCCGGACATGAGCGGGTCGGTCGCCGGCGGAGGGCGGTACGACAAGCTGATCGGACGGTCGCTGGGGCACGACGTTCCGGCCTGCGGGTTCTCGATCGGGTTCGAGCGGATCGTGGATCTGCTTTCGCGGCGCCCTTCGCGGCACGCGCTGGCCGTGCTCATCGAGGCTGACGTGCCCGTTGCGGATGCGCTCGCGGTGGCCCGGGACCTGCGCGGGCCGGGGCAGGTGGTCGAGACAGTGCGGCGCAGCGGGAAGTTCGGCGCGCAGCTGAGGCGGCTGGAGACGGCGGGGTTCAGCGGGTTCGTGCTGGTGAGCGTGGAGAACGGCGAGACGGTGCGGGGGGAGCAGCGGTGGCTGGGCGGTAGATCAGGTGCGTAGAGCCACGGGCTGCACAGTTCCGGGCTGGTTCCGGTTCTGGCGTGCCGCCCGTCGCCGCTCCCGCTGGAGTCGAACTGACCGTGCGGTCGGGTGAGTTCATCCAGATCCGCGGCGACGCCGAAGTCGTCACCAAGGGCGCACACGAGCACCTCCACGTGCTGACCCGCAAATACACCAGCTATCCTGCCTACTACGGCTACATCTATCCCGAAGCGCGGCGGCTCCGCGAGACGCGGGTGAACTGCCGGATCCATCCCCGAAGGGTCACCCTCGATGCGATCCACATAGCCGATCACTAAAAGCGCCCACTGGGTTTAGCCGCCGCCCCGGCAGAACACCCCAGGGCGTGTCGGCATGTATCAGCGCCGAATATGGCCTCTCCGTCTAGGCACCAGACCGGCCGTGATCTGGCGGTCGGCACCCACGTCGTCACATACGGGAGCCACGATGACGACCACGACTGGTAACACCGGTACCTGCAGCCTGGCGGGCCAGGGGCGTACGAGACATGTCCTGGTCCGCGATGATCTGGGCCGCCTGGTACTCCGGAGGCTGTGGCCCTGGCATCGCATGCTGGCCCGCTGCGCGACGGTGCGGTTGGACCGCGAGCTCGCCGCCGGCACCAGCCCAGAGGCCAGCGTCAGCCTCGCGGCGCGTGCCATGCAGCTGACGTCGATGAAGTTCCGCCGCGATCTGGTCACCAGCGTGCAGCGGATACTCGCGGCCGCGGGGGAACGGCCCGCCGTCAGGCGCTCGCAGACGGCTGCCATTCATCCGCCGCGCCTGCCGCTCTGCGGGGCGCGGATCAGCCAGTCGGCTGCGCCGCTCGCCAGGCTCGCCGCCTACCTGGCCGCGCCCGGCCCGGTCCCGGTGCGGGGCGTGGCGATGGTCAGCCAACTGCTGGCTGACGGCACGGGCCCGCTCTACCATGAGGCCTGCAGTGATGATCTAGGCGACATCATCGAGAAAGTGACGCGGGCACTGACCCGGTAACATCCGCGCGCTCAGGCTCCAGGACCAAAGGGGTCGTCGAGTCAAAGTTCCACGCTGGTGCCGGGTTCGTGGGTGACCAGAACCGCAGTCGCGCCGGTCAGCGCCGCGGCCGTCCAGTTGTCGATGCGGAACGATCGCCGGCCAGGCTGGGTATGGAGAATTGGGCAAACGGGCACGCCCGCCGGAGGGACGTTATGGGACAGACCTTCAGCCTGGGCCGGATTGGCGGCATCCGGATCGGCGTGAACTGGAGCGTGCTGTTCATCGTGGCGCTGCTGGCCTACGGGCTGGCGGCCGGGCAGTTTCCCGCCGAGGCGCCACGGCGGCCGGTCGCGGAATACATCGCCGCCGCCATTGTGACCGCGGTGGCCTATATGGGATCCCTGCTCGCGCACGAGCTGGCCCATTCGCTGGTGGCACGGCGTAACGGGGTCAAGGTCGAGGGCATCACGCTGTGGCTGCTCGGTGGAGTGTCGCGGCTGCAGGGCGAGTTTCCGGATCCGGGAGCCGAGCTGCGCGTCGCCGGGGCCGGTCCGCTGACGAGCCTCGTGCTGGGCGGGGTGTTGTGGCTGGTGGCCTGGCTGATGCATTCATCGGGCATGCAGGGCGTCGTAGTGGCCGCGGTGGCCTGGCTCGGCGGCATCAACATCTTGCTGGCGGTGTTCAACGTGATCCCGGCCGCGCCGCTGGATGGCGGGCGTCTGCTGCAGGCGGTGCTGTGGGCGATTACCAAGGACAAGCTCAAGGCCGCGATGTGGTCCGCCCGGTCCGGACAGGTGTTCGGGTGGGCCTGCATCGCGGGCGGCGGCTATCTCGTGCTGGCCCTCCGCGACTACAGCTGGCTGTGGTTCGTCATTCTCGGCTGGTTCCTGGTCAGCGCGGCCACCGCGGAAAATCAGCAGGCGGTGGTGCAGTCCCGGTTGCGTACGGTGGCCGTGCGGGAGATCATGACCGCCGACCCGGCCACCGTGTCGGCGTCGGCCACGGTCGCCCAGTTCCAGCACGACTATCTGCCGTGGCTGCGGCACTCCGCCTTCCCGGTGGTAGACGACGACGGCCAGACGGTGGGGCTGGTGACCGTGCGCCGCATCAACCAGGTTCCCGAAGCCGAACGCGACCGGACCACGCTACGCGATGTCGCCTGCCCGCTGGATGAAGTCGCCCGGGCCACCCCGGATGAGCCGGTCGCCGACGTGCTGCCCCGTCTCAATGAATGCTCAGAAGGCCGTGCCCTGGTGTTCGCCGACGGGCACCTGGCCGGGATCGTGTCCTCGTCCGACATCAGCCGCGCTCTGGAACGGATCAGCGGCAACTCCGGCCGGTTCAGGTCGGCCGGGCGCTGAGCTGCGCACCGGTGGGCGAGAAGCGGCGCAGGCGCAGGCTGTTCCAGACCACGAAGGCCGAGGAAAGGGTCATGGTGGCGGCGGCGACCAGGGGGTTGAGGAAGCCGAGGGCGGCCAGCGGGATCGCCAGGATGTTGTAGCAGAAGGCCCAGGCCAGGTTGCGGCGGATGGTCCGGAACGTGGCGCGGGCCAGCCTGATGGCGTCGGGGACAACCTCCAGGTCGTCCCGGAGCAGGATCATGTCGGCGGCGCAGATGGCGACGTCGGTACCGGAGCCGAGGGCCAGGCCCAGCTGGGCGGCGGCCAGGGCGGGGCCGTCGTTGACGCCGTCCCCGACCATCGCCGCCGAACGGCCGGAGGCTTGCAGGTCGGTGATGACCTGCGCCTTGGCGGCGGGAAGCGCGCCGCTGATGACCTCGTCGATGCCGGCGGCGGCCGCCACGGCCCCGGCGGTGGCGGCGTTGTCTCCGGTCAGCAGCACCGGTCGCAGGCCCAGGCCCCGGAGCCCGGCCACGGCCGGGGCGGCGGAGGGCTTGACGGCGTCGGTCACCGCCAGCGCTCCGTGGATCGTGTCGTCCCAGCTGACCAGGACCGTGGTGCAGCCGGCCTGCTCCTGGGCACGGCACCACGCGGCCAGGCCTGCCGGAACGCTGATCCCCCGGTCGGCGAACAGCCTTTCTCGGCCGATGATGACCTCACGACCGTCGACGACGCCGCGCGCGCCCAGGCCGGCTAGCGCCGCGAAGCCGTCGGCCGAGGCCAGCGGCGCCGGCTCGTCCCGCGCGGCGGCGGTCACGGCGGCGGCGACGGCGTGCTCGGAGGCCTGCTCCACCGATCCGGCGTACCGGAGCAGATCGGCACGGCTGGTCGCGGGAACCGGCTGCACGCCGGTGACGGTCATCTGCCCGGTGGTGACCGTTCCGGTCTTGTCCAGGACCACGGTGTCGATCGAGCGGGACGACTCGAGGGCCTGGTAGCCCTTGATGAAGATGCCGAGCTGGGCGCCACGGCCGGATGCCGCCACCAGCGCAGCCGGGGTGGCCAGGCCGAGCGCGCACGGGCAGGCGATGATCAGCACGGCCAGCGCGGCGCTGAACGCGTGTTCCGCCGTGCTCCCGGCCAGCAGCCACCCGGCCAGCGTGAGCGCGGCGCAGGCCAGCACGCAGGGGACGAACACCGCGCAGATGCGGTCGGCGAGCCGCTGGATGCCCGCCTTCTCGGCCTGGGCCTGCTCGACCATCGCGATCAGGTGAGCCAGCTGGGTGTCCTGGCCCACCTTGACCGCGCGCACCACCAGCCGGCCGGTCAGCGCGATGGTACCGCCGGTTACGGCATCGCCCTCGGCGGCATCGACGGGGACCGACTCGCCCGTCATCATGCTCCGGTCGATCGCGGACTGGCCGCTCGCGACCTCGCCGTCGGCAGCGATCCGCTCCCCCGGCCGGACGACGAAACGCTGGCCGACCCGGAGCCGGTCGGCCGGGACCCACCGCTCGGTGCCGTCGTCGCCGAGCAGGCACACGTCCTTGGCGCCGGCCGCGGCGAGGTCACGCATCGCTTCACCGGCGCTGCGCCTGGCCCGGGCCTCGTACAGCCGGCCGGCCAGCAGGAACGCGGTCACCGAGGCGGCCACCTCCAGGTAGATCCCGCCGCCGGAGGCGTGGATGAGCGACTGGAGGCCGGCCAGCCCGGTCCGGCTGCGGTCCAGGACGAACATCGCATAGATCGACCAGGCGCAGGCGGCGATGATGCCCAGCGACACCAGCGTGTCCATGGACGAGGAGAAGTGCCGGGCGTTCTTCAGCGCGGCCTGGTGGAACGGCCAGGCGGCCCAGATGGCCACCGGCGCGGCCAGCGCCACCAGGAACCACTGCCAGCCCGGGAACCGGGCCCAGGGGAACAACGACAGCACGATGGACAGGTCAGTCAGCGGGATGAAGAACACCAGCGCGAGGACCAGCCTGCGGCGCAGCCGCCGGACCGTGGCCTCATCGGCCGTAACAGCGTCGCCGGCCTGTTCCGGGACGGCCGGCTCGGCGGCGTAGCCGGCCGCCTCCACGACGCGGACGAGGTCGGGGGCGGAAACATCGGCTGGGGCAATGACGTGCGCGCGTTCGGTGGCGAAGTTCACGGTCGCGGCGACGCCGTCGACCTTGTTCAGCTTGGCCTGCACCCGGGCGGCGCACGCGGCGCAGGTCATCCCGCCGATGACGAGCTCGAACTCGGTCGTGTCGGCCAGCGGGCTCGTCACCGCCACGTCTACCACCTCCAGCCGACCTACCGGACAAGGTACTCCTGGGCTTCGGCGGCGTTTGGTGTTGGCCCGCTAGGATCACTGACGTGGAAACCCGCTCCATCTTGGTCAGCGGCATGAGCTGCGAACACTGCGCCGCAGCCGTCCGGGCCGAGATCGGCAAGCTGCCCGGGGTGACTGAGGTGGACGTCGATGTAGCGGCCGGGACGGTCCGCATCGGCGCCGAGCGGCTGCCCGGCGATGCGGCCCTGCGCGAGGCAGTGGAAGAAGCCGGATACGAGTTCGCCGGCTAGGCACCGGACGGGCTGCAGCCCCAGGCAGTTGAGCGACTCGGATCACTTCGGGACGGTGCGGGGCAGCCCGAATGGCGCGAGCACGCTGTTGTCGAAGCGGGTCATCCTGGCGATCCGCGCCCCGGCCAGCGTCAGGACCAGCATGCCGTTCGCGTGAGCGATGCCAGTCAGATGGTCGTGGGCGTAAACTCCGAACGCAGGCTGCCCGTTTGCCGTGGTCGCAATCAGCCGGTAGGTACGGGCCTGGCAGAACACACACGGCTGGAAAAAGCGCGTGCAGACGTCACGACCGGCGTACCGGGCTGGCGACAATGGCGACGTCACGACCACGTCGTCCGTCAGGAGCGCTACGACGCCTGGCCCTGCTGATCTTCCCGTCGAGCGTTTACGCGTCGCCGCAGACGATGCCCGAACCGCTGCGAGCGTACGCGGCCCATCAGCCCGTATCCGCTACCGCCGACGCCGTTCGCGCCTTGCTGCGGGGCGGCCCGACCGGCCCTGCCGTCACGCGGGCACTGCTGTGGGCGCTCGGCATGACCGCCGTGTTCGGTGTCCTGGCCGTGCGCCGCTATCGCCGAGTGGCCTTACGCTCGCCCACAGCACGTTGCTGAAAGGTGTCTCCTCATACCACCGACACGGCGAGAGCCGCCGTACTGGCCGCTTCAGAACGCGCGGGCATGATGACCGGCACGGTCCTTAATGCGTCGGCCGGGGCAGCTCCGGATTAGGTCCGGCGCCGGAAAGCGGGTTCACCTGCGGGGCGCGGGCGAAAAGGCGCCGCCGCCTGTCACATCCGGCCGCGCCGGTGCGTCAGTGGGGTGTAACCACACGTCGGCAAGGAGATCACCGTGGACGCCCGTCTCACCTACTACGGCAACACCGTGGCGGCGAAGTTCGCCAAGTACATCAATTCGGCAGGCCAGGTCGTGACTGAGTCGGCCCTGCCGGCCGCGACGCAGGAGCTGGTGAAGATCCGGGCCAGCCAGATCAACGGCTGCGCGGCCTGTACCGACATGCACACCACGGACGCCGCCCAGGCCGGGGAAACCTCGGTACGGCTCAACCTGGTCGCGGTGTGGCGGGAGGCGACGGTCTTCACCGAGGCCGAGCGGGCCGCTCTTGAGCTCACCGAGCAGGGCACCCGCATCGCCGATGCCGCAGGCGGCGTCACCGACGAGGCGTGGGCGACCGCGGCCAAGCACTACGGCGATGACCAGCTCGCCGCGCTGGTGTGCCTCATCGCCCTCATCAACACCTACAACCGCCTGAACGTCATCACCAGGCAGCCCGGCGGTGACTACCAGCCCGGCCAGTGGGGCTGACCGCCGATCTGCGTCAGGAGGGCGCGGCCACCCCGTGGCCGGCCGCTTCTTCGGGCCAGACCGTGGCGGGGAGGAGCACCACTGTCCGTTCGGTAAAAAATTCAATTATCCGGAACGGACAGTGGCATTACGGCCGCAGCCGGTGCGTGCCGAGCCGGGCAGGGGCGTTCGCGAGCTGGGACCGGATGGCTACAGCATCGTGATCAGCATGTAGCCCATGGTGAGGCCCATCGCGATCTTGCACAGGGCCGCGCAGCGCGGGGCGAGGTAGGGGCTGATCCGGCCGGAGCCGGCCGTGGCGCGGCCGGCCGGCGAAGGCGCAGCTCCGAGTGACGAGCCAGCCGCGGTCACCCCGTCCCGGCCCGCCGGGGTGACCGCGAGGGCCGGGGGGCGGGCCGTGAGCCGGTCGGCCACCCGGACCGCGTACGCGAACATGAACAGCGCCAGCACCAGGGCCAGGAACGAGAAACGCGACTCGGTGGCGGACGCGGTCATGCCGCTCATCGCGGTGGTGGCGCTCCGGGCTGCGAGCGCCGGCGGCAGCGCGAGGAACATGTAGAGCATCGCGGCGCACTCGGCCAGGTGGGGCGCGGGGTGGAGGCAGCGCCACGGGCTGGTGAGCGCGCCGCGGCGCGCCCGCAGCGTCTGCCAGCCGAACCACGTGGCGCCTGCGGCGAAGACCGCCTCCCAGATGCCCGCGGGCACGACCCGCAGGTGCGCCACCAGCATCCCCGCCATCGCCGCGCCCATGAGAACGTGCCCTCCGTCGGCGTCTACCTCGGTCGGCCGGCGCCAGCGGCGCGCCGCGACCAGGCGGCCTGAGCAGTAGACGGCCACGGTGAGCATCATCGCCGCGAAGATGCCCGTGAGCCAGGCGGGGCCGCTCATGTCAGGCTCCGCCGGGTGAGGTGGCAGGCGGCGGGACGGCATCGGGCCGGGCCGCGGGCCAGAAGGCCAGCGCCAGCAGGGCCAGGAGCGGGCCGGTGTTGGGATCGGTCCCGGAGCCGGTGAGGATGCCGCCCAGTCCCTCGGCCAGCCAGAGGACGGCCGCCACGGCGATGGCCAGGACGACGGCCCCCCGGGCGGCCCGCGCCGGCAGGCAGATGCCGAGCGCGACGATGACGAGCACGGCCGCAAGCACGATCGAGGCGAGCAGCCCGTACCGGGCCAGGGCGCTCGCGGCGTGGCTGTCCATCCAGGCGAGCCAGGCGGGCTGCCCCGGCGCCATGCTCGAGATCATGCCGCTGATGGCCTGCGGGGCACGGGCGGCGGGCAGCAGGGCGAGGAACGACAGGCCCAGCCAGACGGCGAGCCAGGCCGCCCGGGCCACGCGCCGCCCCACGGCGCGGCCGGCGGCGAATGGCGCGCCGGGATCACGGTCGGCGGGCCAGAGCAGGATGGCCAGCAGCGCGTACAGCAGGACCGCTCCGGGCGCGCCGTTGACCGGGCTGGCGGTCCCGGCCAGCACGCCGCCGAGCCCTTCGCCGAACCACCACACCCCCAGCGCCCAGGCCACCGATGCGGCCAGCGCGAGCTTGACGGTCGGGCGCCAGGCTATGCCGAGGCCCAGCAGCAGCTGGATGGTCGCGAAAACGGCGTTCAGCACGACCACGTGATGGTCGATATAGTTCGCCGACCAGGTGATCGGGCGCGCCACCATAGAGGGATTGCCCTGCGCGCTGCCCGCGAGCATCTGCGGGAAACCCTTGCTGAACATGAACGGCTGGAATTGCAGCATGGCGTCCAGGAGCCAGAGGACGCCGAGGGCGAGCTGGAGCTTCCGGCGCGGGCCGGCGGCCGCCGGGCGCTCGTGAGCACCAGGTCGCGCGGCCGCGCGGCCGACCGTGAGGCTCTGGCTCATGTCCCGGTCTCCTCCGGCTCCCTTTAGGGGAACTAATAAGACGCTATTGGACGGCTTGCAGATCCGGCAAGGGACGTAGCCAATTGCATAAGGCGAATGCCGGCGGCCGGGAACCCCGGATCGAGTATTCCGGAAACCCTATTAGGGTATTGACCGAACCCGCCCGGGGTATATTTATTTCGGTCAGGTATTTCCGGGTCCGCGGAACCCGCCGGGATGGGCGCAACCACGGGGCGCGCGGGTGCAGCGGGTCCCCGGGATCCCGCCCGTCGCACGGTCAGCTGGTGAGCGTCGGGTCTCCGCCGCGTACCGGGGCGACCCGGCCCTTGGGCTCTTCCCAGTCTTCCTCGCGGCCGAGGGCGGTCAGGTCGAGGAAGGTGTAGGCGCTCCCGATGTACTCAGTGCCCCGGCCGTAAGTCGGGCAGGTGTGGAAGATCTCCTCGCCCTCGCCCAGGAAACAGCTGTAGCCGGGCATCTCGCTGGACCGGTCGCCGCCGGATAGTTTCGGTTCTGCGCGGTAGTGGTACTCCACCTGCCCGCATGAGGAATCCAGCGTGACCTGGAAGTCGTAGTTGAAGTCGCTGCCGTGGCTGGAGTACCACGGGGTGAACCAGCCCCGCTCCCGCAGGCCCTCGTGGCTGACGTCGTCGACCACCCCCTCGGCCACCAGGAAGTCCGCCAGCTTGGCCAGGCTCCAGGTGGAAAACGGCAGGTCGTACTCGGCTGGCTTTGCCTTGGCGATCTTCTTGATCTCCCGCCGCTGGCCCAGGGTGAACTTCGGCGGATGGCCGCCCCTGTACTTTGGGTACAGGGAACTGACCGTCGGCGTTGAAGTTCCGAATCACATCGCGGACCCGGTCTTCGCTGGTAAACGCGACCTCCGCGATCGCGGGCACGTCCATGCCCTGGGCCGACAGCAGCACCATCTGGGCCCGCCGCCAGGTCACCACCGACCCGCTGCCGCGGCGGATGATCCGCACCAGCCGCTGCCCCTCGTCATCGTCGATCTCGCGCACCCGCAGCCGTTCCGCCACCGGCCCAGTCTCAACGATCGTCGCCTGCAGGGAAAGCCGGCCGGGGCAAACCTAACCTGCTACGGCACTAGCGATCCAAGAATGGCTAGGCCCGGCGAATATCGGAATCGTCCCGGCGGGCCCAGGCCAGGAAGGCGGGCCACGCACCGCGTGGGAGCGAGAGCACAGGGCCAGTCCGATTCATGGAGTCACGAATGAGCACCGATCCGTCGTGGACTGCTACCTCTACACAGCTACCTTGGGTGGATACAGTGCTCTTGCGCCACACGATGCCCTGGTCTTCGAACTCGGTCATTATCCCCCTCTCCCGCCACCTAGCAGGATCCTCTTGAGCACCCGGCGGACATTGCCGGCCGTGCGAGAGTGTCCAGCAGGCGTGCGGGAACACCGGTGAAGCTCCTGCACCCCTGGACTGGCAATGCCCCAAGGATGCAGCAGGTACCCCATCACTATGCAGTGTAGTCGAAACGGGATGATTCGGCTAGTGGCGGGGCAAACCACTCACCATTGACGCGCACTGGTAATGGATCTGACCGCGATTTGCGAGTCACGCCATTCCCTTTGCCGCCGCGCCTACGCGGTCCACGGAATCCGACGGGCGGAGTGACGCTTCCTCAATACGCTCCAGGTCTTTCAGGTAACTCTGGGCTTCTTCTAGATCATCACTAATAATATCGCCGCGAGGGCCTTCGAGATACACTACGTATTCGTCGACTGCGTCAGCGAACTGGATGATCTCAAAGGGTCCCTTCATCCCGGGATGAAGGCCCGCGCTGAAGGGCACGATTTGCATTGTTACGTGCCGTAGCTTCGCCACATCGACAAGGCGATCGAGCTGTCGACGCATGACGGCAGGGCCGCCTACCAGGCGCTGGATTACCGACTCATCTAGTACGAAGGAGAACTGTGGCGCATTTTCGCGGTTGAGCTGGTCCCATCGTCTGGTGCGGAGTTCGACCAAAGCGGTCAGCTCAGCCTCAGGCCTGCCGGCAAAGTAACTCTCCAGGACAGCTCGCGCGTACTCCTCTGTCTGGAGAATCCCAGGAACAAACCATGGTTCGAATTGCCTAACTGCGGATGCCGCAGATTCGTAGTCGATCAGCTCAAGAAGCTTCGAGGGTGCGACGTTGCTATAGCTACTCCACCACGACTGCTTCCTAGCTGCCCGGGCCAGGCCGACAAGCTCCGCCGTCTTTTCCGCACCCGTGATTTTATAAAGCTGCAGCAAGGCCCTAAGGTCGTTGATGCTTATGCTGGTCTGTGCTTTTTCGATCCGGATCATCTTCGACGAAGACCAGTCCATGGCCTTTGCCACCTGCTCCTGAGTAAGCTCCCTTTCTTGCCGCGCGTTTCGGAGCTCTGTTCGAAGACGCCGACGCAGCACCAACGGGGTCACGTTGTCTCCCATAATCGGTCCCCCCTCGCTGCCGTCAGCTTCCGGCTCATCCATATTGATGGAGCTGTCAGGAGGCAGTTAAAGCCCCCACCTGCTTGCGCAAGCGTACCGGCAGGACCGCCAATCACGGTGGTTACACTGGTAACTTCTTCCACACGTGTCGCATAATAATTGGTAACGAACCGCCGACTTGCGGCGGTTCGTTGGATGATCTTCTCGTCAACCGTCACAGCTGTCACAGCCTGCACGGTGCGTGGTGGTTCACGCTAGCAGGCAAACTGCCCGGTGGTCAAGTGATTCATTCTAATCTGCTATATGTCAGATTGAGGCCTTCCATCATGATTGGATCATAGTGGATACTGGCAGTGTGTTAGGTGCCACCCTAGGGGGAAGCCATGATCCTGCTGATCTTCGCCTTGGGCACGCTGCTCGGCATCCTGGCAGGCGGCGGGCTCTGCGTCCGCTACCTCCGCCGTGAGATCGCGGCCGACATCGGGCCGCAGCTACGCCGGATACAAAGCGAGCTCGACCTCATCGAGGCAACACTCAACTTCGCGCTGGTCAGCCGGTACACCGAAGTCGGCACGGGCCCGGCTCGCGCAACCGTGCTTCCGCCGCCACGAGCCAGCGACGACTAACCTAGCGACGGCCCGTAGGGCTCAGGTCGCTGCGGAGACCTGGGTCAAGGTGCGGGTGCAGCCGATGTTGGGCTCGACTGTAACCGCAGCCGGCGAAGCTGGCCCTCGATGCGGCGCGGGCATGGAAAACTGCACACTACGACCGCGGCCTGCCCGGAACCGCCGGGCCTCTCGCAGCGACCAGAGGGGACAGCAGCGTGATACTGGTGACCGGAGCGACCGGGCGAGTCGGCTACCACCTGATGGAGAAGCTGGCCGACGCGAAGGCTGACGTCGCCGCGATGGTGCGGGTCGACGCGAGGGCCGCTGACCTGCCCGGGACACCGCAGCACGTGGTGGCGTCCTTGGACGATCCGCCGTCGGCGGAGATCTTGCGGGGCTTCGACCGCGTCTTCTTGCTGAGCCCGGTGCACGAGGAGCAGGCCGCGTTGGAGACGGTGTTCATCGACGCGCTCGTGGCCGCGGGCCACGGACCGCACGTGGTCAAGATCGCGTGGGACGGCTTCCAGGATCCCGACTGCGACGTGCGCTTCATGCGCAGCCACCGGGACATCGCCCTGCACCTGGACGCCGTCGGCCTTCCGGTCACCTACCTGGCCCCCAGCATGTACATGGAGACCTTCCTGGTCGCCGCGGACAGCATCAGCGAGGAGGGCACGATTCCCGCGCCCGCGGGCCGGGGCCGGGTCGGGTTCGTGGCGGCCACCGACGTCGCAGCGGTCGCGGCCAAGGTCCTCGCCAGCTCGGGCCACGAGGGCGCGACGTACGTGGTGACCGGGCCGGAGGCGCTCGGGTACGCGGACGTCGCGGCGCGGGTCTCGGCCGTCTTCGCGCGGGAGGTGGACTACGAAGACCTGCCGCCCGGGCGCGCGCGAGAGCTCATGCTGGCCAGCGGGCTGAGCCGCTGGAAGGTAGACGGGAACCTCGAGCTGTTCGACTGGATCCGGCAGGGCGGCGCGGACACGGTGACGACGGCGGTGCGGGATGTGACCGGAGACGATCCCCACTCGGTGCAGGACTGGCTCAGCGAGTCACGCGCGAGCTTCGTGGGGCGGCCGCCGGACCTGCCGCCGGAGCAGGTCTAGCGCGATCGTAGGCAGGACCATGGCCGACGATTCCGCCCGTACCGGGCAAAGGGATAGCCGGGGACCCAACTCGGGATGAACTCACCGTGTCGCGTCGAGATCCCGCGCGTCCGCGGCGGTGCGCCAGCTGGACATCTGTGAGTGCCTAGGACCGGACCAGGCGGGCGATCGCCTCGGACGCTTCCTTGATCTTGTCGCTGGCTTCCGGGCCGCCCTCTTCGATGGCCTGGGTGACGCAGTGGCCGAGGTGATCTTCGACCAGGCCGAGAGCGACGGCCTGCAGCGCCCGGGTCACGGCGGAGACCTGGGTCAGGACGTCGATGCAGTAGGTGTCCGACTCGACCATGCGCTGCAGCCCGCGCACCTGACCCTCGATCCGGCGCAACCGCTTGAGGTAAGCGTCTTTGTCCTGCGTATACCCGCGCATGATCTAACTGTAGGTGATCGTTCCCGATAACCTCACGGTATGCGCGACGAGACCATCGGGGAGTTCCTTGACCAGCTGGCGGCGCGGGTGCCCGCCCCGGGCGGCGGCGCGACCGCGGCCCTGCACGCCGCGCAGGCGGCGGCGCTGCTCGCCATGGTGGCCAGGTACAGCGACGGTCCCCGGTATGACGCCGAGCTGATGGGGCACATCGTCAAGGAGGCCGACGGGCTCACGAACAAGGCCCTCGCGCTGGTCCAGGCGGACGCCGACGCGTTCCGGCTGGTGGCCGACGCCTACAGGCTGCCGAAGGAGACCGCCGAGCAGCAGACGGCACGGTCGGCGGCCATCGCCGAGGCGATCGCGGGGGCCGCGCGGCCGCCGGCCGGTGTGATGCGGGTGGCGTGGCAGGTGATCCAGCTGGCCGAGATGCTGCTGCCGACCGGCAACCGCAGCGTGATCACGGACGTGGCGGCCGCGGCTGAGGCGGCCCGGGCCGCCGCGGTCACGACGCGGGTCAATGTCGAGGTCAACCTGCGCGGGATCAAGGACCCGGCGCTCCGGGACGAATTCGCGGCCGCGACCGCGGTCGCCGACGAGATCACCGAGCGCGCCGACCGGATCGTGGCGGCGGTCCGCGAGGAGATCGCCCGATGACCGTGCTATCCGGGCGCGAGCTCGCGGCGAGCATCCGGGCCGAAACCGCGGCCCGGGCGGCGGAGCTCGCGGCCGCGAGGCACCCGCCACGGCTGACCGTGATCACGGCCACCGACGACGAGGCCACCGCCTGGTACGTCCGGTCGATCGCCACGGCGGCGGCCAAGGCCGGCATCGGCTGCGAGGTCGAAGACCTCGGCCCCGGGGCCACCGCGGAAAGCATCGAAGCGCAGCTGACGGCGCTCAGCGGCGACCCGACGGTGCACGCGATCATCCTGGCCACGCCGCTGCCGGGCGGGGCACGGCTGGCCGAGCTGGGCGGCTTTATCGACCCCGCCAAGGACGTGGACGGCGCGAATCCGGTCTCGCTCGGCCGGCTGATGACCGGCCTTCCGGCCTTCGCGCCGGCCACCGCCGAGGCGGTGCTCAGGCTGCTCGGCCATCACGGGATCGCGCTGGACGGGCAGCGCGCGGTGGTGGTCGGCCGTTCCGCGGTAGTGGGCAAGCCGGTGGTACACCTGCTGCTCGACCGCAACGCCACCGTCACCATCTGCCACTCCCACACCCGGGATCTCGCCGCCGTCACCAGGCAGGCGGATGTCCTGGTCGTGGCCGCGGGCCGTGCCGGGCTCATCGGCCCGGAGCATGTGGCCGCCGGGGCCACGGTCATCGACGTGGGCACCAACGCCACACCGGACGGGGGGCTGGTCGGTGACGTGGACGCGAAGGTCGCGGATATCGCAGGCGCGCTCAGCCCGGTGCCGGGTGGCGTCGGCCCGGTGACTACGGCGCTGCTGCTGCGGCACGTCACCGAGGCGGCCGCAGCCGCGCGGCGCCGCCGGGGATCTTAGTCCCGGCCGCTGTGGGTGCGGGAACGCCCGGGGTTGGCGTGCCTGCCGCCGTAGATGCGGGAGCGTCAGGCGTCCTAGCGCCCGCCGCCATTGTGCGCGGGGGACGCCGGGGTGGTGGTCCTGGCTAGCCGAGCATGCTGCGGTAGACGGCGATCAGGGCCGCCTTCTGCTCCTCGCCGAGGCGCCCGTCGGCGAGGATCGCGTCTTCGGTCCGGTCAGCCTTCGGTTCGGCGCCGTTGTTCTCCGCCTGGTCGGCGGCCACCGCGTCGATCAGGCCGGCCTGGGCCATCAGCGTTTCCGCGGACAGGTTGAGCGCGTCGGAGATGGCCTTGAGCACCCGTACCGATGGCTGGTGCAGGCCCCGCTCGACCTGGCTGAGGTAAGGGTTCGACAGGTGGGTCAGCTCCGCGAGCTGGCGGAGCGACAGGTTGGCCATCCGGCGCTGGGTGCGGATGAAGGCGCCGAGCGCCTCGCGCTGCGCTTGCCACGGGTCGTTCACGGCCGCCTCCTTTGATTTCGCAAACTATAGTACGCGGCAGCCCCGGAACGCCGGGGCTGCCGCACGAGTCCCGCGTGGTATTTGCGGAATTCCTGAGGGGATGCCTTACTTGGCGGTCTTCGCCTTGCTGGAGTCCTCGGGAGCGGAAAGCACGTTGGTGGCCTTCACAACTTCCTCGGCGAACTTCCGCTGGCTGGCGAGCAGCTGCTCGGCGAAGTCGTAGGCGCTGGCCACGACGTCCTCGGGCTTGGGCAGCTTGTCAGCGAAGGGCACCTGCATAGAAGGGATCTTCGGGGTGATGGACTTGACGGTCTCGACCCAGGTCTCGATGGCCTCGATGATCGTCTCCTGGCTCTTGCGGACGGTGCTCAGGAACTCTTCCTGCAGGTCCTGGGGGGTGCTAACCATTTTCTCTTCCTCCTCGGTCGGCTTCGCTGCTAACTATATCTAGCATTGATTGGGATGTCAAGCGTGACGCTTGGCACAGGTAGCAAGGGATGAAGGGTCCGGCCAGGTCCGGTCGGGGGCGCACGGACCTGGCCGGAGGCCGGAATGGGGATCGGGGACCGGGCAGGTCCGGGCTGGGGACCGGACCTGCCCGGGGCCACTCGGGCCGGACGCGGTCGAAGATTGCGGTGATCAGACACGGTGGGGATCGCTGTGATCAGACGCGCTCTGTCGCAGTTGTCGCGGTCGTCATCGCGTTCGCTCCTGTCTGCTCGTGCTGCCCCACCCGATGACTTGCGCAATCGTGAAACGGGAGTACGGCGGGCGTGGCCGGACCGTCGCGGGACAGCCTCTTCGGCCGTAGCCACGTTAGAGCGGACGTTACCGACCCGTGGCGGGGCGGGAACCGGGCCATAGGCCCCGGCGCTATGGGCCTAAGTCCCTTTTCGTCCGGACATCCGGGCCTTGACCGGTTTCTGGGGGATTGTAACGGTGAGGTAACGAAGGGCAGACCTGGCGTGTCTAGCGTGCGCCTGCCCCGCATCAGCCCCGGGAGAGGTCATGGACAATAACGAAGTACCCGCGAACGCCCTCGGCATCGCGCTCGACGCGGCCGAAGCGGCGGCCGACATGCTGCCCTTGGACATGGTCGGCGCGATGGCCGACATGGTCGATCCCGTCGCCGTCGCGCGGGAGATGCCGTGGCTGGCCGGGGAACTGACGAAGATCGCGCTCGGTAAGTCGGATATCGAGTTCGATAAGCGAGACCAGCGCTTCGGCAACGAGGCGTGGCGGACCATCCCTTACTTCCGCATGCTGGGCCAGTCCTACCGGCTGTTCGAGATGTGGATGAACAGGATGTATGAGTCCGTGGACGGCTCCTGGCAGAACAAGGCTCGGGCGCGCTTCGCGGCCGACGT
>Ga0187780_10000557_pt1 | contig 28070 bp, 22 predicted proteins | sample 1015_Q2_SP10_20__FD_132429 | JGI IMG/M metagenome (GOLD analysis project Ga0187780, IMG submission 132429) | Tropical peat soil microbial communities from peatlands in Department of Meta, Colombia - 1015_Q2_SP10_20_MG | ecosystem: Environmental > Terrestrial > Soil > Wetlands > Peat | place... | reverse complement strand
TGGCTCAGGCGGGTTTGCGTGGTATAGCCGGCCACCCCGAGCACGGCCAGCGCGGCAATCACCACGCCAAACAGCACCGCAATCCACCGGGGCGTGCCCGTAGATTCGTAGTGGTAGGACTCCTGCGGGGTTGGTACGTTTGGAGAAATGCTCATTCTCCCTCCTCAGTAATGGATACCATTCTCGGCGATGGCACCGAGTCAAAATTATGGCCTGCAATCGACCTTCTGTCCATCCGGTGTTCCAAAGCTGTTCACTAGCCCGCGCGAGGCTTTCCGGCAGATTTTCTCTTCGGATGGAGAGACGGCCAGCGAGCCGTCACGGAAGTCGTCAGCCCACCCCGGGGCGTGAATTCCCCGCGAACCAGGCACCATTCCGGGTGAACGGCATCCACAATGTCGCACAAGATTTTGTTGACGGCGTTTTCATAGAAAATTCCCAAATTGCGGTAGGCCAGCAGATACATTTTCAAAGCTTTGAGCTCGATGCAATCCTTTTTCGGCATATATTGAATCGTGATGGACCCATAATCGGGCAGGCCCGTTTTCGGGCAAACAGAGGAATACTCGGGGAATCGCGTGGTGATAACGTAGCCGGGGAACTGGTTCGGCCAGGTTTCAAGGGGCGGCAATTTTGCATCGATGCCAGCGCGCGCATGCTCAGCGGTGTACTCGGACATAGGTGCTCCTGAAGGTTATTGTATCGTGTCCAGGGATGGACTGCCTCTTGCCGCTGGCCAACGTGTTCGCCTATGCTTTCTGCCGGAGAGCGAAGATCGAGACGACCCAGCTGGTTTGCCCATCGTGTCGTAGCTCCAAAGCCCGACGCTCCCGGCGCCGGACAATGTCCGACTATCTTCTGGCTCTGACCGGCATCTTGCCTTGGCGTTGCGAATCCTGCGAAACGAGATTTCACGCGCGGCCATTTCCTCTTCGCAATTTCATTTACGCGCACTGCGGAATTTGCGGGAACCTGGAGCTCGAACGCATTGCGCCGCACCATGTTCCCGGTCCGGCCGCAATCTTCGGGCGCATCCTGGGGCTTCCGGCGCTGCGCTGCGCGCCATGCCGGAGTAAGTTTTTTTCCATTAGACCTCTTCGCCGGGAGGCGCGTGGGGGAGCGGCAGCCCAGAGCCAGTAGCCGCGAGTACCAAGGTCGTACCGCTTGCGGTCGCGCTCGTTAGGTATTGCCGCTCGGGTTCTCAGTACCTTTCCTTCGCACTCTTTCCAATCTTCTCCTCTTCCTTAGCACTGGGTAAGCTTCTGTTCCACTTGGCATCACATGGACACAAACGTACGAGTTCTCGTCGCCAATCGTCCCCGCCTGCTGCGGGAACTGGTGCTTTCAACCCTTTCCGAGCAGGCCGGCATCCGTGTAGTTGGGGAAGCCAAAGACGAACAGCACGTCCCCTCCCTGGTTGCAGAAACCAAGCCCGATTTCCTGCTGATTGCGTTTGATGAATCGCAGAAACGGCCGCCGCTTTGTGATGTGTTGCTGCGCGAGTTTCCAAGGTTGCGGATTATTGCTGTGGCTCCGAATACGAACGTGGGGTTTTTCTATTGGGCCTCGCTGGAAATTCACTCAGCGAAGATCGAGACCAGTGAGCAAGCTCTGCTTGAGGCTATCCGGAAGAAGGCGGAGCCGGGAAGGGGGGATGTGGCGTGAAAGAAAAAACACTGCTCATTCTTTCGCTTGTCTTGCTTGCCGATTGCGCAGCACACGCCCAAGATTCTTCCCGTACGCGGCCAAATGAAACAGCGGCGCCGTACTCGGGAGGGCCTTCGCAAGGCCCGGCCCGCCGTTCCGCTTGGCATGAGGGAGACATCGTCGCGGACAACCTCGACCGCGTAGCCGCAACCCCCGAACAGATCCTGGAAATCCTCAACCGCGAAGCGGGTTTGATGGTGGAGTTGAAACGTCAGATTGCGGAAGACGCAGGCGAAAGCGGGCAGATTCTCGAAGAGTCGGACTTGACCGAGTCGGCGGTCATTACCCGCCTGCATGCCGATTTGCACACACGGGTCCTCGCGACCAAGCTCTTGCGCGCGTACGGATACCTCCTTCCAAAGCTCAATCCCGACTCCGATCAGGCCCAGGAGCAAAGACTGTTCATGCAAGCGCGCGCCCAGGAGTTGGCGCGCGGGCAAGAAAGAAACTCGCCGCTGCGAGGCCAAGGGACCGAGCAATGGTCCGCCGAGTGTGATGTAAACCAGCCGGATTGCAACTTGGCGGAGCGCCCTTCCGGCATTTTGCAAACTCGTGGGCGTCCTGCAAGCCGGGAAGCGTATTCGGTTGAGCAGACGCGTTCAGGCACGAACGAGTTTTCGTTCCCGCAGGGCCCCGATAGCCTGATACCCCCTTCGGAGCCGCGCATCGAAACCGCAGAGCCGGGCATGCCGTCCACGCGTATGGCCGCGTACTCTCCTGCTTATCCGGGCAGCGCTGTTCGGCAAGCAGGCCGCAATTTGTCAGGAATTTCGCAGGATAGTTTCGAATCCTTGCCGCAGACGGCCAACGAGAGCCTTGCCATTTCAAATTCTCCGCCTGCATTGAGCAATCCAGCTATCGAGACGCCAACCCCTGCACGCGATTTTGGTTCCCGTTACGCAGCCCGCACTGACGCTGGCGAATCTCTGGGAGCATTCGAGCCCGTTCGCATGGTGCATCGCCCTAATCCTTATGCGGACGTTCCTTCGCTCTACGATCTGTACGTGCAAGCGAATCCGCCAGCGAAAGGTACGGAGCGGTTTGGTGTGGAAGTTTTTCGTCACGGCAAGACAAATTCGGAAGCCTTGCCGATGGACCTTCCCGTCAGTCCGGACTATGTGCTCGGACCCGGCGACAGTCTGGCAATCGATTTGTGGGGCGGCGTCTCGCAGCGGCTGTTTCGCGTCGTGGACCGCGAAGGCCGGCTCTTGCTTCCCGAGGCCGGGCCGTTGCTCGTCTCGGGCAAATCTCTCGGCGAGGTGCAGGCTGCCGTGCAGCGCACGCTCCGCACGCAGTTCCGCGACGTCTCGGCGGATGTATCGCTGCTGAAACTGCGCACCGTGCGCGTTTATGTGGTCGGAGAAGTCGTAGAGCCAGGCGCCTACGATGTCAGCTCGCTTTCGACGCCTTTGAACGCTTTGTTTGCGGCAGGCGGGGTTACTTTACAAGGTTCCCTGCGGCGCCTCGAGCATTATCGCGGCAATCAGTTCCTCGAAGAAGTGGATGCGTACGATCTTCTCTTGCAGGGCATTCGCGGAGATGCAAAGCGGCTGGAAAACGGCGACTCGTTGCGCGTGCCGCCGCTTGGAGCTTCTGTGACTGTTGATGGCATGGTGCGGCGCCCCGCCGTGTATGAATTGCGCGAAGAAAAAAGTCTGAGCGAAGTGCTGGAACTCGCCGGCGGACTGCTTCCGGCAGCCGCGCTGCGCCACATCGAAGTGCAGCGTCTCGAAGCCCATGAAAGACACACCATGCTGAGTTTGCAGATCGAGGAAGGCACCGATAAGCAGGCGCTTCGCGCTTCGCTCGAAGAATTTCTGGTCCGCGATGGCGACGAGATTCACATTTTCCCTATCGCACCCTACAATACCCAGGCTGTGTATCTCGAAGGCCACGTGCTGCGCCCGGGGCGCTACGCCTACCGGGAAGGCATGAAGCTGGCCGATCTTATTCCTTCGCCGTCCGATTTGCTTCCCGAGCCTTCGGCGCGCTATGCCGAAATCATTCGCCTTCAGGCTCCCGAAAACCGGCCAACGGTGGTGAGCTTTTCCTTGGCTGAAGCGCTCGCGCACCCCGAAAATGCACCCAAACTCGAGCCGCTCGATACCGTTCGGATCTTTGGGCGCTACGATTTTGAGCCAGCGCCAGAATTTGCCGTATTCGGTGAGGTGCGCCGCCCCGGACGATACCGCAGCTCCGGGCAAGCGCACTTGCGCGACGCCATCTATCAAGCGGGAGGACTGACCCCCGAGGCGTGGGAGGAGTCCGGGCAGTTATTCCGGTCGATGCCAGATGGCTCGACGAAAATTTTCAGCATTTCTTTGCACAGGGCCTTGGCGGGAGATCCGCTGAACAACATCTTGGTCGAGCCGCGCGACCGCATCCTTGTGCATCGCCAACCGGAACACGTTGATCCACCCAGCGTCACGGTTCGTGGCGAAGTCGCCCATCCTGGACGCTATCCCCTCACTGCCAATATGAAAGTTTCCGATCTCGTTCGCTCCGCGGGCGGGCTCTTGCGTAGCGCTGATCCGGAGACTGGTGACTTGACGCGCTACGAAACCGGAGCTCTCGCGCGCTCGTCGCCGAACGGGGAATCGCATTCTGTAAAGCTCGCCGCCGGAGCTTGGGACGAGGCCGCAGACGTGACTCTTAACGATGGAGATGTGCTCACCGTGCCGAAGCGCACAGGATGGAACAATCTCGGCGCCTCGGTAACCATCAGCGGAGAAGTGGCCAAGCCCGGAGTCTACGGCATTCAGCCCGGCGAACGCCTGAGTTCCCTCTTGCGTCGCGCCGGCGGTTTGCTCCCCGCCGCCTATCCCCAGGCCGCTGTCTTCGAACGCGGCGATGTTCGCAAAATGCAGGAACAAAGCCGGCAGGAATTGATCCAGCGCCTCGAGCAAGAATCTGTCGTGGTGAAAACTGCGGCGACTGCTTCAGGTTCGGATGAAGTTGCGCTGCAACAAGCCGCTTTGCAGCAGCGCCAGCGCGTTCTCGAGGGCCTCCGCCGCGCTCCCATCTCCGGCCGTTTAGTCGTGCACCTCCGGCAAAACGAAAAGGGATTCGCGGGCTCGCCCGACGATATCGAACTTCGCGCTGGCGACACCTTGGAAATCCCGAAGCAGCCGGGATTCGTGGTCATCGTCGGGCAAGTGTACAACTCCAATGCCATCAGCTATTCCCCGGGAAAGAATGCGGGTTGGTATCTCTCCCGCGCCGGAGGCGCTACGGCATTCGCAAACAAGAAGGCTATTTTCATTATTCGCGCCAACGGATCGGTCACCAGTGGCAAAGACAGCTTGTGGTCAGGCGCAGTTCTCTCGTCGTCCATTGGGCCGGGTGACGCCATCGTCGTTCCGGAAAAGGCGGTCATGGGCGGGTCTGGATGGAAAAACGCTGTTTCGATCGCACAGATTGCGCAAGCTGCTGCCCTCGCTGCGGCCGTGGCCATCCCCTGAACTTTCCGGAGGATGGAAGAAAAGCCTTTTCAAGAAAGGAAGGAAGTGTCACAAAGCGGCACCAAAACACAGTTGGAGGTTTCTCCGGAACCTTTCATCGACAATGGAGGTGCTCCGGATCTCGCAGGCTTCGATTACCGCGCTCGGGTCGTGAGGAGACTCCGTTTGCTTCTGCGGAACCGCGCCCCGCTCGCAAGAGCCTTCTTCGCCGGGCTTGCGGCAGGATGTTTGGTAGCTTTCCTGATTCCGTCGCGTTTCGAGTCTTCTGTTCAATTGATGCCTCCGGACAATCAGACCAGCTCCAGTCTGGCTATGCTCGCGTCGCTCACCGCAAAAACCGGTGGCATGGGCGCTGTCGCAGGTGATCTTCTGGGAATCAAAAGCTCTGGCGCGCTTTTCGTCGGAATCCTGCACAGCCGCACCGTCGGCGATCGTCTTGCCGCGCGCTTCGATCTGAAAAAGGTCTATTCGCTCAAGCTCGAAGAAGATGTGCGGAGCAAGCTCGCCGCAAACACGGCCGTTTCGGAGGACCGCAAGAGCGGCATTCTCACCATCACCGTGACCGACCACGACCCCCGGCGCGCCGCGGCGATGGCGCAGGCTTATGTCGATGAACTAAACCAGCTTGTTGCGCAATTGTCCACTTCTTCCGCACACCGCGAACGCATTTTTCTCGAAGATCGCCTTCGCGCCGTGAAAGACGACTTGGACGATGCATCGCGTAAATTCAGCGAATTTGCCAGCAAAAACAGCGCCATCGACATCAAGGAACAGGGCCGCGCGATGCTGCAAGGCGCCGCAGCGGTCGAAGGCGAACTGATCGCTGCCGAGTCGGAACTCAAGGGCCTCGAAGAAATTTACACCTCGAATAACGTGCGCGTGCGCGCTACGCAGGCACGCGTCGCCGAGCTGCGCCGGCAACTGGAAAATCTCGGCGGCAGAACGGCAAATCCGGAACCGGTTCAATCCAGCGCCGCTCTTCCCTCCGAATACCCCAATCTTCGAAAACTGCCGCTTCTGGGCGTTACCTACGCCGACCTGTACCGCCGCATGCAAATTCAGGAAGCTGTTTACGAAACTCTGACGCAGCAGTACGAACTCGCCAAAGTGCAGGAAGCCAAAGAGACCCCCAGCGTCAAGATCTTGGACGTCGCCAACGTGCCGGAGAAAAAATCTTTTCCGCCGCGCCTGCTGTTCACTCTCGCCGGCGGATTTTTGGTGCTTGGCGGAGCTGTCACTGCCGTGCTGGCACGGTCCCGCTGGGAAGAACTTGACCGGGAAGATCCCGGCAAGCGGCTGGCCCAGGAAGTTTTTGATTCGGTGAATGCGCACATGCCTTGGACAGCTCCCAATGGTTCGAGATTGCAGGCCATGACGCACGTGGCTTGGAAAAAGCTGGTTCGCACGGAGAATCCGGCAACGCCGCCGCATTCTTCGCCAAACTAGCGGTAAGTTGTTGCAGAAAAATAAGTTACACGAACGTTGGTCCTGTGACTGACGGGGCGAAGCTGTCTCTGAAAACAGGCTGGATTTCCATGATGGATACAACGATTGCTCCTCCTCACGAGCATGCAACTCTTGCTACGACCCCAACGCATTGCCGGGCACACGGCGACCCGCAATGGTTCGCGCTTTACACTTGCTCGAATCACGAAAAACGCGTCGCGGCACAACTCGAAGCGCGCAGGATCGAACACTTTTTGCCGCTCTATCGTTCTCTCAGAAGGTGGACAGACCGCTGCGCGCGGCTCGAACTGCCCCTCTTTCCTGGATATCTCTTCGCGCATTTTGCGCTTCCCGACCGCCTGCGGGTTCTCGAAGCGCCCGGAGTGGTGCGGCTTGTCGGGTTCGACGGGCAACCCTACCCACTTCCAGAGAGCGACATCGAAGCGCTGCGGGCCGGCATCCGCAGTTCGCTTCGATTCGAACCTCATCCCTACCTCACCGTCGGTTCCCGTGTGCGTTTGGTGAGTGGGCCGCTCGCGGGCATGCAGGGCATTCTCCTTCGCAAGAAGAACATCTACCGCGTGGTCTTATCTCTCAATTTGATTGCGTGCTCCGCGGCCGTCGAAGTGGACGCCTCAGACCTCGAGCGAATCTCGTGAATCCTGCAACTGAAGTCCAGCCCCGGCAGCAAGCCACCCTGGCCCTACCCGCGCTGGCGCCGGCCTCTACCCCTGTCGAATTGTCCGAGGCAAACAAACGTTCCGCAGGCAATTTTGAAATCTTCTGGATGCGCATCTATCAGCTGGGGCTTAGCATCGTGGACCAGGGTTTTTCTGTTGGTGGAATGTTTCTCGCCAACGTCGCTCTGGCGCGGACCCAAAGCAAAGAAGAATACGGAGTTTTTGCGCTGATGTATTCCGTGTTCACGTTTTTGTCGGGGCTGCACAATGCCGCGGTTTTGGAGGCTTACACCATCTATGGTTCCGGGCGTTATTACCGGCAGTTTCCTTCCTACGCCCGCTTTCTCTGGCTCAGCAACGCCAGGATTTGTTTGGGGCTGACGGCGACAGTTACCTCCTTCTGGGCGTTGCTGGTTTGGCTTGCTCCGCAGTACGCCTCGCCCACGCTGCTTGGTTTGGCTCTGGCCTGCGGCATTCTCCTCACCGCAAGCTTCGTCCGCCGCACGTTTTACATGCAGCAAAGGCCGGAACTCGCCGCGCGGTTCAGCACTCTTTTCTTTTTTCTGGACGCTGGGCTTCTCCTGCTTCTCTTCCGAACCGGGAAGCTCAACGGTTTTGGGGCTTTTGCCAGTGCAGCTTTCGCCTGGAGTGCCGCAGGCCTGATTGTCACCCGCGAATTGCCGGGAAGAGCAAAGAGTGAAGATTTCCTGGAAGTTGAGCCTGCCTATTGGGCCGAGCATTGGAAATATTCGAGATGGGTTCTGTTCACTGCGCTGGTGTTTCAATTCCTGACCCAAGGCTACTACTGGCTGGCCGCCGGATTTCTCTCCGTTAAGGAAGCGGGCGAATTGCGCGCGCTGAACAATCTGTTGATGCCGCTCGATCAGGTTTCCTCCGCCGTGTCGCTTCTCCTCCTGCCAGTCCTGTCCCGGCGCTTCGTCTCGCAGCGGCTGGCGGGACTGGCTCCCCTCTGGAAAAGGTACTGTCTCGGCTGGCTCTTAGTGACCAGCTGTTTTGCTGTCGCCGTGCTGTGGTACGGCAAGTCCGTGATGCATGTCGTCTACGCGGGACGCTTTGATGACGTGGCATCTCTTCTCGTCGCACTCGCTTTTTTGCCGGTCATTCTGGGCGTGGGAAACACCATGAATGCTGCGCTCAAGGCCATGGAAAAGCCGCAAGCCGTTTTTTGCGCTTACGTCGCAAGCGGCTCCGCCACCTTGTTGATTGGCATTCCACTTATCGTTCATCTCGGCATTCGCGGTGCCGCCTACGGCATGCTGGCTTCCGCCGCCGTGTATACGGCCACTCTCGGAATCGCATTCCTTTCGTATGTCTGGATAGAACCCAAAACTTCGCCGCGTGAAGTTCGCAACATGGAAGTTCTTTTGCCTTAGCGGGGGGTTGGTGAAATCTTCTTCGCGCGTTTCGGTTGTGGAATGCCAGTTATGATCAACTTTTCTGCTCTTCGTCCGGAAACCTTGGCCGGGAAAATTGTTCGCCTTCCCTTTCGCATTCTGCCGCACGAACTGGCCCTGCCTATTCTGCAAGGACCTCTTCGCGGCAAAAAGTGGATTGTGGGCTCCCACCTGCATGGTTGCTGGCTCGGAAGCTACGAATTCGAGATGCAGCAGCGCATGGCCGATGTGCTCGAGCGCGGATCGGTGTTCTACGACATCGGCGCAAACGCGGGATTCTACACCCTGCTTGCAGCAGACCTGGTTTCCCCCGGACAGGTCTACGCGTTCGAGCCTCTGCCCGCGAATATCGCTTACCTTCGCAAGCATCTTGAGCTGAACCGCATCCGCAACGCAAAAGTCCTTGAACTGGCTGTTTCCGATGAAGTTGGGACTTCGCTTTTCGCAACAGAGACGACCCGCGCTATGGGCAAGCTTGAGGCTGGCGGAGACTTGCCTGTGCGTTCTTCCACCTTGGACGCCTTAATACACCAAGAAAAACTGTCTTCTCCGGACTACATCAAGATGGACATCGAAGGCGCCGAGCATCGCGCGCTCTTAGGTGCCCGGGAATGCTTTGCGTGCCATCGTCCGAAACTTTTCCTTGCTACTCATGGCGGCAAAATCCACGAGGATTGCTGCCGTTTGCTCCGCTCCTGGGATTACGAAATCGATGAGTTTCGCCCTCTCTCGGATGAGCGCGCGGAACTTTTTGCTTGGCCGAAGGAAATCGGTCCTGCCGCGAGTTCCCAAATCCACCGCGATGCCTTTTGAACCTTCATCCTTCCGCGCGTCTACCCGTTTCTACCGCTCAGCGATGAGTCAAACCAAACAGCGTTTTTTCCTGGCGGCAGGTATCTGCGGTTACGTCGCTTGCTTTCAGTGGATGTACGCCAACTACCTCTATCCCTTTTGGGGCTATTTCGGCTTTGACTACAATCCACCCGCCGCGAGGTACGTGGCGCTCGCTTGGTTGTTGACTGTAACCCCCAGTTTGTGGATGCCCTTGCACCTGACTCGCCCTTCACAGTTGGCCTACTGGGTGCTTTACGTCGCCGTGATTATTCCCTCGATGTTTGTTCCTTTAAATGCAGGCCTGAATCCGCCGGACGAGATCAGCAACCTCATGCTCGTTCTTTTTGTTGGGTTCGCTATAGCGGGCCTGAGCTATCTCCTTCCACTCTATTCGCCGACCACTTTTCGGGTCTCGCGCTCCGTGTTCTGGAAAGCAGTCGCGTGTCTGGCTGCGGGCATGGGCGTTTCGCTTTTTGTCCTCTTTCGCCATCACCTGCAAATCGCCTCGTTTGTGGATGTCTACGACGTTCGCGATGCGTCCAATGACGTTTCCGAGGGGGGCCTGGGAAACTTTTCTTTCATGAGCCTTACCGGAGCCGTGAATCCGTTTCTCATCGGCTGTGGGCTGTTCTTCAAACGATGGTGGTTGTTTCTTGCAGGAGCTGCAGGGCAACTCTTGGTCTATGCCGTTGGCGGGACCAAAGGCTCCCTCCTTTCGATTCTTTTCATTTCGGCGATGGCCTTCCTCCTCAAATTCGGGCGGATTGCCTTCTCCCTGAAAATTACCTACGGGAGTCTTGCCCTTCTAGGTCTGGCTTGCCTTTCCTACATCTGGAGCAACGGTGACCCTGGCCCGGTGCACGCCATGGCCCTGTTCGTCGTCTTGATGCGCACGTTGAGCATCAACGGCCTCCTAACCGCGCAATACTACGATTTCTTTCAGCTGAACCCTTTAACCCACTTCTCTCACCTCAAAGGGGTGAACCTGCTGATGCACTACCCTTATCAATATCCCGTGGGAGAGGAGATCGGACTGGCTTACGCCGGTACGACCCGGCTGGATGCTACCGCGCATTTCTGGGCCACGGACGGCCTCAGCGGATTCGGCCTGCCGGGCATCCTGTTGGTGTCCGTGCTCTGCGCTGGCGTCTTTTGGGCCCTGGACTCGGCATCGCAAAGGCACGACCCGCGCCTGGCAGCCCTAGTTACGACCTATGCCGCCTACAATCTGGCAAACATCTCTCTGTTCACGACCCTGCTTTCCGGGGGCCTTGCTCTACTGGTGCTTTTGCTTTATTTCATGCCTGCGCAAAACGGAGGTTCTGAACTTGCCCTTGCAAACGAAGGGAAACACCGCCTTCGCTCGAAAGGCGTTCTCCGGCAGTTGCCAAGTGTTTGACATGGCAGCGACAGCTCCACTACACGTCTCTTCCCTTGCCGCTCTTCCTGCCCGTGGACCGCTTGCGCCCGTTTGTCCAGACGACCTCGGCTCGCTTGAGGTGATGGATAGCGGCTTTCTTTGTTCTCATTGCCATAGGCAATTCCCTTTGCTCAATGGAATTGCCGATCTAACGCCCCGTGAGCTTTTGGATGACAGCTCCCCGGAAAGCATTCAGCACTGCGCCTATCGAGCAAGTTTCTCGAACCGGCCCGACCGGGCTTGGAAACAGCCCTTGCGGTCGATCATCCATAAACTCGGAAATGGCTATCTGTTCTCCTGGGCCGCGAAAACCATTGAAGAATTCGCCAAAGGGCGTTCGCTTGCTGTGCTAGATGCAGGCTGCGGAGATGGCGTCCTGAAAAGCCGCATTTCGGAACGGCACACTTATGTGGGAGTGGATTTTTCGGCGCGTCTCCTGCTTCGGGCGCGCCGGCACAACCAGGGAAACTATTTTCGAGCCGATCTCAGTCATCTTCCTTTTTCGGACAACTCTTTCGATGTCGTTGTTTGTCTTCAAGCGGTTCAATACTTGGCTCGCCCGCGCACGGCGCTTGCTCAGATGGCCCGCATTTTAAAAAGAGAAGGCAAGCTTCTGCTTACTGTCCCTAACGCTGCGTCAGTGAAATATCGGATGGAAGGAACTCCGAAAATTCAATTGCAGCACTTTGACCGTAAAAATATCTTCTCGCTTCTGGCAGAAAATTTCGAGATTCTGCGAATCCAAACGCAAGGAGTGTGGATTCCGTTCCCGATGATTTCCTTGCACATTCCGGGCAGGTACTCCGCGAGGTGGGGCCTCTCCTGGACAGTTATTGGAACACCCCGAAAGTGATGCAGCGCTGAAACTCCATCTCTGCACATGATTCCAGCAGGACTAGCACGCGTCAGACAGCTGCAAGCGCCTTACCACCTTCTTAAAAGAGCCCTTCATGCCTTGCGTGGCAAGGATGTTTGGCAGGGCTCGCAGATCGAGTGCGCCCATGTTTGCCTTGGCAACGACCGGGCTAGCTGGTACGTCTGCCCAAATGGTCTCTCGCCATCCAGTGTGGTTTATTCCTTCGGCGTTGGCGAAGACGTTTCTTTCGACTTGGAATTGAGTCGCCGCTTCGGCCTTTGCGTGAATGCCTTCGACCCCACTCCGCGCTCCGTCGAATGGGTATCTAGGCAAGCCTTGCCGGAAAATTTTGTGTTTCACGCCTACGGCGTCGCAGACTTCGATGGACTTACCAAATTCCATCCTCCCGTCAACCCTACTCATGTCTCCCATACCCTGCTCTCTCGCGAAACGCCTTGGCCCGCTATTGAAGTTCCAGTCCATCGCTTGGCCACGATCGTGAAACGACTCGGCCACGAGCGCATCGATCTTCTCAAGATGGACATCGAAGGGGCCGAGTACTCGGTCCTCAACGACTTACTCTCTTCCAGGATCGTGGTCAACCAGTTGCTCGTCGAATTTCACCATCGCTGGCCGGAAGTGGGGCCCAAGAAAACAAAACAAGCTATACGCGAACTGAATTCCGCAGGCTACCGCATCTTCCATGTTTCCACCGGCGGCGAAGAATACAGCTTTTTGCGCGTCGCTCATTGCTGACGGGTCAAACCTCCCAAAACATCCGAACTCGTCCCACGTTCATGAACTATTCCTCGCTCAAAACTGCGGTCCTCTCTTTCGACGCAAAACTTGCTCGGTTCTCTCTTGCTGCTCAGCGAGACCGGGGTTGCTTGCTTTCCTTCGTCATCCACTCCCTGTTTGAATCGGAGGCCGAAGCGAATTGCGGGCTGCTCGATCCGCAGCAAGCCTTTACCGTCGCGATGTTCCGCGATTTCGTTCATCACTTCACAACGGAAGACTACCGGTTTCTGTCCCAGCGCAACCTCCAGAAGCGTTTGTGCCCGCAAGGCAAATACGTGCTGCTTACTTTTGACGACGGATATTACAACAACCTCCGCGCTCTCCCCGTGCTGGAAGAGTTCGCAGTTCCTGCCGTTTTCTTCATTTCTACCGATCATGTCCGCTACGGAAAAGCCTTTTGGTGGGACGCTCTGTATCGAGAATCCCGCAAGCGCGCTCGTCCTGCGGAAGAAGTGCGCCGCTTGCTTGCCGCTTACAAACAAATGAAAACCGCCCAAATTGAGTCTGAAATCGGCGCGCGTTTCGGCAAAGCCGCCCTTCGCCCCGTCAGTGATCTTGATCGCCCGTTCACTGCCGGTGAGCTGAAGAAGTTTTCCGCTCACCCGCTCGTCTTCCTTGGCAACCACACCCGCGACCACGCCATCCTCACCAACTATTCTTTAGCAGGGCTTCGCGAGCAGATTTGGAGCTGCCAGGAAGCCATTCGCGAAATTTCCGGCAAACGGCCGGAAATCATCGCTTACCCCAACGGGAACTGCTCGCCCGAGATTCGTACAGCGGCTCGCCAGGCCGGGCTGCAATTCGGTTTGCTGGCGCACCATGGCCGCAATCACTTGCCTCTCACGAACGGCTCCGAAGCGGCGTTGACTCTCAAACGATTCACACTCTGGGGCGACCAACCGGTCGAAGCGCAATGCCTCGCGAGCCGTTCGCCATTCTCCCTTGAGCGGCTGTTGCAAGGACTGCGTCATCGTCATCAGGGTCATCAGACCGTCTTCTCGCCACTTCCGCCGCAATAGAATGGAAAGGAGAAAGCCGTTGCGCGTTCTGCAGGTACATAACCGGTACCGCCCCGGCTGGGGCGGCGAAGATACGGTCGCGGATTTGGAAGCCGATCTCCTGCGCCGCCATGGCCACGCGGTGGAACGCCTGTCGGCTTGGAATGCCGAATTGGATGGTGCCGGGCCTCTCCGGCTCCTTGCGGCCGGCCTGGGGGCGGTGTGGTCCCGTCGCGGATACGCGGCGATGCAACGCGCCATCACGTGCTTTTCACCGGACATTGTCCACGTCCACAACGAATTTCCGCTTTTTAGCCCGAGCATCTTCTGGGCCTGTAACCGCGCCGGCGTGCCCGTCGTTCAGACCATGCACAACTACCGCTTCGCCTGCGCCAACGCCCTCCTGTTTCGCGGTGACCGGCCGTGCGAGCGGTGCGTGGCCCGCCTTCCCTGGTCCGCTTTTCGCCATCGGTGTTACGGTTCCAGCCTTTTGCGAACCGTTGCCGTCACCGCAAGAAACGTCGTCCACCGCTGGCTGGGAACCTACCGAAACAAAGTGCACGCGTACATTGCCTTGACGGAGTTTTCTAGAGAGTTGCTGGTGTGGGCCGGTTTGCCGGAAGCGCGCGTTTTTGTAAAACCTAATTTTCAATCCTTTTCGGAGAGGCTTGTCGCACCGCGCTTGCCGCAATTGGTCTTTGCGGGATGGATGACCCAGGCCAAAGGACTGCACCTGCTGCTCCAGGCCTGGCAGGAGATCCATCCCGCAGGGCATCGCCTTCTTCTCTTCGGAGACGGGCCCGACCGCGCCGCGCTCCAACACTTAACTGCGGGGGATTCCAGTATCGTTTGGTGCGGCACACAGTCGCGCGAAAAAGTGGTCGAAGCCGTGGCCATGAGCCGTTATGCCGTCATGGCTTCCCTGGTTTACGAAAATTTTCCCATGTCCGCGCTCGAAGCTCTTTCCGCGGGCACTCCTCTGATTGTTCCCAATCACGGTGCCTTCGCAGTCATGGTTTCCGACGGGAAGGAAGGATTGCACTTCTCCGCGGGAGACGCCGCTTCGCTTGCCGCAACGCTGCGCAAGGCCCTTTCCGTGCCGGAGCACATTTGGATAAAGTGGTCCGGCAACGCCCGCAACAAATATCTGCGGGAATACACGGCAGAAACCAATTACGCACAATTGTTGGCGATCTACGAACAGGCCTCTGCTTTTTCTCATTCGCGGCGCAAGTCCCATTTGCATCTCGCGTCAGCCAAATCCGACGCTCCCGCCGCGGAGCCTTTGTGAGGAAACTCCTGACCGTGCAGAAACACTCCAACCTTCGCATTGCGCTGCTCTCCGAAGTCTTCTGCAAGAACATGGGCTATCTTGAAAACATGCTGCCCAAGTCTCTCGCGCGCTTGGGCGCCGAAGTCCACGTCTTGGCCACGGATCTTCCGCCTGGCTACCGCCAAGAATCTTCGCCGAATCCATATGCCGGCTTCCTCCACTCCTGGCGCCCCGGCACCGTCCACCTCATGGACGGATTCACACTTCACATCCTCGGCCACAAAAAACTCTTCGGTCATATTCGCATGTCGGGATTGTGCAAAAAGCTCCGCGAGCTTTCCCCAGACATTGTCCAGACGATGACCCCCATTGGCTGGATTGCGCTCGATGCCGCCAGCCTCAAAATCTCGCTCGGCTACAAGCTCTTCACCGGTTGCCACTACCACGGCTCTGTGTTTCCTCTTGCATCTCAACCTGCGCCTGTCTGGTCCGGCGCGCGCCTTCAGTGTCTCGCAGCAAGAACATTGCCCGGCCGCCTCGTAAGCTTCGCCACCGAAAAATGCTATGCGATTACCGCGGACTGCGCCGATGTCGCCTGCCGTTTCTTTGGCGTTCCGCGGCGCAAAATCGAAATTTCTCCGCTCGGCGTAGACACGGAAATCTTCCATACTGCACGCGACCCCCGCGAAATCGCGGAACAGGCTGCCCTCCGCCGGAAATGGGGATTCTCCGATTCCGACGTCGTCTGCATCTATACTGGCCGTTTTACCGAGGACAAAAATCCCCTGCTTCTCGCAAAGGCCATCGCGAAGCTCCACGCCGCGGGAAAATCCTTCCGCGGACTCTTCCTCGGCAACGGTCCGCAAGCCGCAGACATCCAAAAATGTCCCGGCTGCATTACCCTTCCATTCGAACCGGTCCAGCAACTCGGCACGTTTTTCCGCGCTGCCGATATTGGCGTCTGGCCTGCTCAGGAATCACTTTCCATGCTCGATGCCGCCGCTTGCGGCTTGCCCATCGTCGTCAATCACACCATAAACGCGCCCGAACGAGTTTCCGGGAACGGCTTGGCCTACCGCTTGAATGACTTGAACGATCTGATTCGCGGCCTGCTCGAACTGGAAAACTCCGCTAGGCGCCGCGCAATGGGACGCCTCGGCGCGGAGAAAATGGCTCGCGAGTTCAGCTGGGATTCGATAGCCCGCCGCCGCTTGTCCGATTACGAAGCAGCTTTACACTCAAAAGGTTTCGCAACGGAAAGGTCTCCCGCGCGGCCCTCTCTCGAGCGCACGTCCTGAGCCCGCGCCTCAGTAGGCAAATTTCTCTCCCCTCTCCGGTCCCGCAACTCGGAATCACAACTCCTCTTCCTTCGGAGCTCACGCATGCGCATTCTCGTTCTCGGCATCAATTACGCCCCCGAAAAGACTTCGGTCGCCCCCTTCACCACCGGTCTCTGCGAGCATCTCGCCTCGTCGGGCCATCGCGTCACCGCCGTTACCGCCTTTCCCTACTATCCGCAATGGAAGGTCTGGGAAGGCTACCGCGGCTCTCTTTATCGCCGCGAAATCCTCCACGGCGTCGACGTCCGCCGCGTCGCCCACTTTGTCCCGTACAAGCCCAGCAATCTTTTTCAGCGTCTTGCCTACGATCTTTCCTTCACTCTTTCCGCATTTTTCGCCGCGCTTTTCGCCGGCAAGTGCGATCTCATCTACTGTTCCTGTCCGCCGCCCACCGTTGCCCTTGCAGCTTACCTTCTGGGCTTTCTCAAACGTTCGCCCTTCGTCATCAAACTCACTGACCTGGCTTCCGACGCCGCTCTTTCCACGGGCATCCTGAAAAACAACACCGCCATCCGTTTGGCGCGCGCCTTCGAAAAATTCATTTCCCGCAAAGCCCTTGCCGTCGTATGTCTTTGCCAGGGTTTCATCGACCGCCTCCGCGAACGCGGCGTCCCGCCCGAAAAGCTCCACCTGATTCCCGATTGGGGCGATACCGATCACATCCGCCCCGGCGCGCGCAACTCCGCTTTCCGCGCAGCCCATGGCATCCCCCCCACCGCGTTTCTTGCTCTGCACACCGGAAACATGGGCAAGAAACAGGATCTCGGCAATCTCGTCCGCGCGGCTCACTGTTCCCGCGGAGAATCCAGTCTTCTCTGGCTTCTCGTCGGCGACGGAGAGGACCGCGCCGCCCTCCAGCAGGAAATTTTCCGTCTACACCTTACCAACATTCGACTTCTCCCTCTTCAGCCTGCCGAAACTCTTCCGCAAATGTATGCCGCCGCCGACGCTCTCCTTCTCAATCAAAAGTCCGCCGTCGAAGACGCCGTTGTTCCTTCCAAACTCCTCACCTACATGGCCTCCGGCCGCGCCGTTGTTGCTGCCGTCAGCGCTCGCAGCGAGGCCGCCCGGCAAATTCAGCGCGCCGACTGCGGCCTCCTGGTTGCCCCCGAAAATCCTGAAGCCCTCGTCTACGGCGTAAGCACCCTCCGCCGCGCGCCCGCCTTGCGCCAGTGCCTTGGCAAAAACGGCCGCGCCTACGCCGAATCCCACTTCACGAAAAATCATGTCCTGCGAAGCTACGAGCGTCTGTTCGCCTCGTTGGGTTTCCCCCTTGCCGGAATCGCCCGCGTTGCCAACCAGGCTGCCGACGATTAGCGCCTCCAGTTTTTCGAACCGCTTCGCTATACAAGTTTCTCGATTGAATCTCTTTTTCCCCTTCCTCCCATTTGGACCACAAATCCCGGAGGAGCCATTCTCATATGCTTTTTCGCCTGAAGCTGTACCGGATGTTGCTCAAGCTGGCGGTTTATCCCCTGCCTTTTGCCGCCTGCTACCTTGGGCTCGTCTCCTGGGCTTTCACCTGGTCGTTCCTGGGCCGCCAAGCGGATCTTGCCCCCTACTCCCGCTTTGCCGTTCCGCTCATTGGCTGTTTCGTCTGGGCCTTTTTTGCCGAACACTACAAGGTAACCAGCGTTGACGAACTCTTCCGCGAACGCACTGGCGCCCGCGCGGTTTTGGCTGCTTGCACCGCCACGTCAACGGTCGTTCTCGCCGCTCTCTATTTCGGCGGGAAAGCTGAATTTTCCCGCGGCTTCTTCGCCTTCAGCCTGCTCGCTCTTTTTGTCCTGGCCATCCTTTTGCGGGCCGCTTTCCGCGCTCTTTGCCGCAGCCAGTTCGACTATTCCCGCCCCACGCGCGTGCTCATCGTCGGCACCGACCGCTTCGCGCGCGATGCTTCCACGCGTCTCCAGCGGCTTTCCTTCGCGCCCTGTCAGGTCGTGGCCTTTGTGCGCCTTCCCGGCCAGCAAGTCGCGGTCGAGAATTGCCGCATACTGGAGCTCGATGAACTCTGCGCGTTGCCTTCGCTAGGCGGCGTCGACGAAGCGGTCATCGCCATTCAGCCCGAGCAGTTCTCTCTTATCCCCGGCATCCTCCGTTGCCTCGACCACCTCTGCCTCCCCGCGCGCGCGCTGGTGGACCTCGGCGAAGGCGTCGTCGTCCGGGAACGCCTCTTCCAGCTTGGCCGTATGCAGATGCTCGACCTCACCCGGACTCCCGCCGACTTTCTCGACTACGCTCTCCTTAAACGCGCCTTCGACGTCTGCTTTTCGGCTGCTGTCCTCGTTCTTCTCTCGCCGCTTCTCCTCCTCATCGCTATCCTCATCCGCCTCACATCTGCTGGCCCCGTCTTGTTCACCCAGGAACGCATCGGGCTCAACGGCCGCCCCTTCGCCATGTACAAGTTCCGCACCATGCGGGTTGCCGCCGCTGCCGAGAGCGATACGCGCTGGACCACCGCGCAGGATCCCCGCTGCACACCTCTTGGCTCCCTGCTGCGCCGCACCAGCCTCGATGAGCTGCCTCAATTCTTTAACGTCCTGAAAGGCGACATGAGCGTGGTCGGCCCCCGCCCCGAGCGTCCCCACTTCGTGCACAAATTTCTTCAGGAAGTCGGCCGCTACAATAACCGCCACTGCCTCCGCGTCGGCATCACCGGCTGGGCCCAGGTTAACGGCTGGCGCGGCGACACTTCCATCAACAAACGCATCGAGTATGACCTCTACTACCTCCAGAACTGGAGCTTCGCTTTCGACCTCCGCATCATTCTCCTCACGGTTCTCTCCGGCCTCATCAACCGCAACGCCTACTGAATCCCCATAGCATCTGTTTCTTCCTGCGCGCGACACGAGCCGAAGAGGAGGGACGTGTTCCCAAAATGGGAATTGAGTGGGTGACACCCCCATGTTTTTCGCAAAAGCAGATGATAAAGGACTTAGGCGCGTCACGTGACGAGCGGATGCTGAAACGAAAGGGGTTGCGAGCGCAGCGGTTTCGTCACAAGCGTAAGAGCGGATTCTAAAGGAGTTAGAGGAATCTGCGTTTTGCCGGAGTGGGAGTTTGTCAGGGCGAAGAACGAAATGGCGGGCCCAAATCACGGGCTATCATAGTATTAAAAGAATTACGTGTCAAGTATTATCATTAAGTGATTGAACGGAAAGGGGATAGAAGGGGTGCAGCGGGATTTGCGAAGAACGGCGAAGCGCAGAGTGCACAGAGAACGCGGAGAAGAACCGGTCTGAAGACCGGCCACTACATGGGCACGATATGTCCTTACTTCGTTACTTCCACCCTGCTTACACTCAGGCCTAGAAAAAGAAAGCTGATCCCTGCACTGCGGCAGGCAGGCCTCCGCCGCCGTTCTCGTCCTTACTTCCTTACCTCCCTTACCTCCTTCTTGCTACACTCAAAGCCAAAGAAGAGATGGAGGGCAGAGCCGGCGGGACGCCGGCGCTACGAAAAGACCCTTCCAGGAGCCCTGTATGTCTGAAGCCGCGCAAACTGCAGTTGGTGTTCCCACCCGCACCGAATCCGACTCGATGGGCAAGATCGAAGTGCCGGTGGACCGCTATTACGGCGCGCAAACCGCCCGCTCGCTCATCCATTTCGCCATCGGCAAGGACACCATGCCGCCCGAGCTGATTCGCGCCTTCGGCATCCTCAAGAAAGCCTGCGCGCTCGTCAACCAGGACCTCGGCAAGCTTCCCGCCGAAAAAGCCGCGCTGATCGTGCAGGCCGCCGACGAAGTCATCTCTGGAAAGCTCAACGAGCATTTCCCGTTGCGCATCTGGCAGACCGGCAGCGGCACGCAGACCAACATGAACGCCAACGAAGTGATCTCGAACCGCGCTATCGAAATCGCCGGCGGCGTGATGGGCAGCAAGAAGCCCATTCATCCCAATGACGATGTAAATATGTCGCAGTCCTCGAACGACACCTTTCCCGCAGCCATGCACATCGCGGCGGCCACGGAAACCGCGCGGCGCCTGCTCCCCGCGATCAAAAAGCTGCGCGACGTGCTGCATGCCAAATCCATGGAATTCTCAAGCATCGTCAAAATCGGCCGCACGCATCTGCAGGACGCCACTCCGCTCACCCTCGGCCAGGAATTCTCCGGCTACGTCGGCATGCTCGACCGCGACGGCGGCCGCGTGGCTGTCGCGCTGGACGGCCTCTACGACCTCGCCATCGGCGGCACCGCCGTCGGCACGGGCTTGAACGCCCATCCCGAATACGCCGAGCGCGCCGCAAAGAAAATCGCCGAGCTGACCGGCTTGCCGTTCCGCTCGCATCCCAACAAATTCGCCGCCCTCTCCGCGCACGACGAAATCATCTTCGCTTCCGGCGCGCTGAAAACGCTCGCCGCCTCGCTCATGAAAATCGCCAACGACATTCGCTGGCTTGCTTCCGGCCCGCGCTGCGGCCTCGGCGAGCTGACGCTTCCGGAGAACGAGCCCGGCTCGAGCATCATGCCCGGCAAAGTGAATCCCACGCAGTGCGAGGCGCTCACCATGGTTGCCGTGCAAGTGATGGGCAATGACGCCGCCATCGGCTTTGCCGGCTCGCAGGGCAATTTCGAGCTGAATGTCTTCAAGCCCGTGATGATTTTCAATTATTTGCATTCTGTCGAGCTCCTCACCGACTCCTGCAACAGCTTCGTCGATCATTGTGTCGCGGGAATCGAAGCCAACCGCGAGCGTATCGACCATTACGTCCACAACTCGCTGATGCTGGTCACCGCACTAGCTCCCAAAATCGGCTACGACGCCGCCGCGCAAGTCGCCAAAGCCGCGCACAAAGCGAACATCAGCCTGCGCGAAGCCGCCCTGAAGCTCGGCTTCGTCACCGCCGAAGAATTCGACGCCCTCGTCAAGCCCGAAGACATGACCCACCCATGAGCACACTCACAAATGACAGCATGGCTTCGATACGCAATCGCGTGCGGTATATCGCGCCCCTAACCCTCTCGATCCTGTCTCTGTTCGTGGCTCCTTCGCATGCTCAACGGCCGGCGGCAAAGATTCCACCCTTTCCCAGTCCTTTCGCAATCATCAAGAACACGAAAGAATTCAACGCTGTTCAGTTCGGCCCCGGGAATACTTTCTCAATCCAGCAGGTTCCACCCGAATTCCAGATGAATGAATTTGCAATTAGTAGTGACGGTAGTTTTCTGGCTGTGGTTTGGGGCTCGGGAAAAATCGACCTTTGGGATCTTCCTAGGAAAAAACATGTAGCAAACTTCAAATCGGTAGGCGTGCCGGGTGTGATCGAGTTTGGACCCAACCAAAATCAACTGCTCACAGTCGCCGGCGGAAATTTTGCAATTCTCGACCTGCCCAAAGGCAAGAAACTACGGGGATTCTCCGTACCTCTCGGGAAATTCAACTATGCAATTCAACAAGTCGTTCTCGATCCTGGGGGAAAATGGCTGGCATACGCCGACGAGGAAAGCAGTAAGGTACTTGATCTCTCAGTTGGTGCTCCGCGCACGCTGGCCGACCTTGGAAACGCAAACACCGTCTCCCTTTCATTTGATGGCACCGAGCTCTGGACCGCAAATCGAAAAGAACTCACCGCTTATCGCACTTCTAATTGGGATGTCATCGGTCATTGGCCGCTGAAAAGCCCACCCGTTGCAAATGCACCGGTGCGCTTGAAAGCGGGCGTGACAAAAGACGGCCAAACCATTGTCGCTGTGCCATCCGGCCATGGCCTTGTGATTTATCGAAAGCCCGCGATGGAAGGCGAATTCGCAACAGATAAGTCAACCACAATGATCGCTTTCTCCTCGCCCTCGAAAATGTACCTGACTCTTGGACTTGGTTTTGATTTTATCAACTCCAGCGGAACGGTTTCCTGCAGTCGATCAATACTCGGCCTGTCTGATTATGACGTTAGCCAGGATGGGCAATGGCTCGCCATCCGGCAAACGAATGCGGTCAGCGTGTGGCGGATGGATGATCTATTGCGCGATTGCGAGGCCGGACGATGATGCGAAAAACAGTTTTGCTGGGTGCCGCAGTTTCGATTGTCATCTCCGGACTTTTCCCGCACGTAGCGAATGCGCAGGCGGGCTACACGCTGAAGGCGACGCCGAAAACCGTTGCGTGGGGCTACTACGATGCGAATGCGACGCCTGTGCTTCGCGTGAAGTCGGGCGACCCGTCCGGAATTCAGGCATCGAGCACACCGGCCACTACACAGGAGCAGAAGCCAACACTTATCTACGTTAGGCATTTGGTACCACCGAGAAGTTATCCGCCGATCGCGCGGGGGGCAAGGCTGAGCGGAACTGTAGTAATCAAGCTCACGGTCGGCCCTGATGGCAGTGTGCTGAGCACGGAGTCCACTCTCGGAGATAAAGATACGAAAGGATTCCCGATTCTGCGCGATGACGCCGAAAACCTGGTCAAGAAGTGGACGTTTGGGTGCGTCGGCTGTTCTCCGCGCACTCCTTTCGAGCATACGATTAAGTTCAACTACCGGTTGGACACCGAAGATCTTTTGCCGGACAACCTGGTCATAATGAACCTGCCCGATGAAGTCACAATCTACAGCAGCCCGCTGCCGTGTGACCACTGTCCATCCCCAAAACCTTCGAAGAAAGGAAATCGCTGACTTGCGTGCACAACTACTCTGTCTCGGAGTGATAGCCCTCACAGGCTCTTTTGGCTTAGAGAATTTACATGCGCAGGGGACGTACACGCTGAAGCCGACGCCGAAGACGGTGGCGTGGGGATATTACGATGCGAAGGCAACGCCAGTGCTGCGCATCAAGTCGGGCGACACGGTGGAGATTCAGACGCTCATCACCAACAGCCCGAAGCGGCTGGAAGAAGCGGGCGTACCGCCGGAGCAGGTCGAGCAGTCGCTGCGCGACATCACCGACCAAGTAAAAGACAAAGGACCCGGCGCGCATATTCTCACCGGGCCGGTCTACATTGAAGACGCGCAACCCGGCGACGTCCTCGAAGTAAAAATCCTGGCGATCAAGCTGGCGATTCCGTACGCGTACAACGCCTTCGGGCCGGGCCGCGGATATCTGCCTGACGACTATCCGTACACGAAAATCAAAATCATTCCGCTGGACGAAAAGCGCATGGTCGCGAAATTCGGGCCGGGCATCGAGATTCCGCTGCATCCCTTTTTCGGCAGCATGGGCGTGGCGCCGCCAGAAACCGCAGGACGCTGGAACAGCGGGCCGCCGTGGATTATGGCGGGCAATCTCGACAACAAGGACCTCGTCGCCGGCTCGACGCTGTACATTCCCGTGCACGCGCCCGGCGCGCTCTTTGAAGTGGGAGACGGCCACGCCGGACAGGGCGACGGCGAAGTGGACATCACCGCGCTAGAAACTTCGCTCATCGGCACGTTTCAATTCATGGTACGCAAGGACATGCACTTGAAGTGGCCGCGCGCGGAAACGCCCACGCACTACATCACCATGGGCCTGAACGATGATTTGAATATGTGCACGCAGCTTGCGGTGCACGAAATGATCGATTTCCTGGTGACCGAAAAGCATCTTTCGCGCGACGATGCGTATATGCTCGCGAGCGTCGCGGCCGATTTGCACATCACCGAACTCGTCGACGGCAACAAAGGGGTCCACATGATGATTCCCAAGTCCATATTCACAGGGTCCAATAAATGAAAAACCGGATTTCCTTTGTAGTGGCGCAGCTCGCTGCGCCTGTAGCGGTAATCTGCGGCAGCGGCTTGATGGTGCTGCATGTATCGTTGCTACAAGGAGCTCAGAACAATGTCGTGGTGCGGTCGCAGCTGGAGGCGACGGCGAACAAGGACGGGGAAGCGCTGTTTCAGCAGCGCTGCGCGGCGTGCCATGAAGGAGCGGTGCCGAAGGCGCCGGTGCGCTCGGCGCTGAAGCAGATGTCGCCGGAAAATGTGCGCTTCGCACTCGTGAACGGCGCGATGAAGATGCAAGGGTTGGGCTTGTCGTCGGCGCAAATCAATGCGATCGCGCAATATCTGACCGGCAAGCTGCCAGGAAAGGCGGAGATTCCCGCGGAAGCGTTTTGCGCGGCGGGCGGCGGTGCGTTTTCTGAGCCGCTGGCGAAACCGCATTGGATTGGCTGGGGCGCGGACCTGGAGCAGCACCGGTTTCAGCCCGCCGAAATGGCGCAGCTTTCGGCGGCGCAAGTGCCGAAGCTGAAACTGAAGTGGGCGTTCGGATTTGACGGCGTTACGCGGGCGTTTGGGCAGCCCACGGTGGCGGGCGGCAGAGTGTTTATAGGAAGCGCGGAGCGAAAAGTGTATTCGCTCAGCGCGGGAACGGGCTGCATCTATTGGGTTTTCGACGCGGATTTCCCGGTGCGCACGGCGATCAGCCTCGGCGCGAACGGCGGGGGCTGGGCCGTCTATTTCGGCGATCAGCACGCGATCGCATATGCGGTGGATGCCGCGACGGGGAAATTGATTTGGAAAACGCGCGTGGACGAGCACCCCGCGGCGGTCATTACGGGAGCGCCCGCGCTGGCCGGAGAGCGATTGTACGTTCCGGCGTCTTCGATCGAGGAGTTCACCGGAGCGTCTCCGCAGTATGAATGCTGCAAGTTTCGCGGGAGCCTCTCGGCGCTGGATGTGGCGACGGGCAAAGTCGTGTGGAAGAGCTACACAATTGCAGAAGAGCCGAAGCCCACGCATAAGAGCAACCGGGGCGTGCAGCTCTGGGGACCGTCGGGAGCAGGCGTGTGGTCTTCGCCGACGGTGGACGTGAAAAAGCACAGGGTGTACGTGACCACCGGCGACAATTACTCGGATCCGCCGAGCAATACATCGGACTCCTTCCTGGCGTTCGAGATGGACACGGGAAAATTAGCGTGGTCGCGGCAACTGACGCAGGGCGATGCGTTCAATGTGGATTGCGGCGCGCCAGCCGAAAAGCAAGTGAACTGCCCCGAGGCGAAGGGGCCGGATTTTGATTTTGGGTCTTCGCCGATTTTGGTGGAGCTTGGGAATGGGCGGCGCGCGCTGGTGGCGGGGCAGAAATCAGGCATCGTGTACGCGCTGGATCCGGACCAGAACGGCGAAATTCTTTGGCAGAAGCGCGTTGGCAAAGGCACAAGCATGGGGGGAGTCGAGTGGGGATCCGCGGCGGACGCGAACAAGGCGTACGTAGCGGTGTCCGACGTGCAATGGCGGCCCGCGGGCACGGCGGGCGGACAGGAGTCGGTGTTCGGGTCGCAGTTGACGCTGGATCCCAAAGCCGGCGGCGGACTTTTCGCGCTCAATCTGACGACCGGCGAAATTGCCTGGCACACCCCGCATCCCGGCTGCAAGGACAAGCCTGGATGCAGTCCCGCGCAGTCGGCAGCGGTAACCGCGATTCCGAGAGTGATTTTTTCGGGCGGGCTGGATGGCCATCTGCGAGCGTATGCCGCGGACGATGGACGGATTTTGTGGGACGTGGACACCATGACGGACTACAAGACGGTCAATGGAGTGAAGGCGCATGGAGGATCGCTCGATGGACCGGGCGCCGTCGTCGTCGGGGGAATGCTTTACGTGAATTCGGGCTATGCTTTCCTCGGCAGCGCTCCGGGCAACGTGCTGCTGGCGTTTTCCGTGGATGGAAAATAGAGCACAGAAACGCCAGAACGCCAGGATTTGCTCGCCCGGCCTTGCCGCTATACCATAGCGACGCCCAGCACAATCCATCGAGTCTCCATGTGGAGGAATCGTGAGCTTTGGCAAAAGACTCGCAAGCCTGACGGCGTTCCTTTTTCTGCCGTCTCTGCTAGCGGCGCAGACGGGCACATACAGACCGGACTGGTGCAAAGACCTGCCGCGTCCGGAATACAAAGCGCTGCAGCGCCTTCTACCTGAGGAACCCTGGTTTGAAGTCTATAAAGTCGCGCCCGGAGTGTTTGCGATTTACGAACCGCACCAGTCCGAAGAAACCATCGCGTATCTTATTGTTGGCACCAAGCAAGGTCTGCTCTTCGACACGGGCATGGGCATCGCGAACATCAAGGGCGTTGTCTCCCGTCTAACTTCGCGCCCGGTCGTCGTCCTGAATTCCCACACGCACAACGACCACGTCGGGGACAATTGGCGGTTTCCATTTGTCTACGGCATGGACACGGCGTTTACGCGCGCCAGCGCCAAAGGCTCACGCGAAGACGCGCAAGCGGAAATTACCCCGGACCAGATTTGCGGCGAGTTGCCAAAGACGTTCAATCCGAAAACCTACGCCACCAAACCATGGCGCATCTCGCTCTTCGTGCACGACGGCTTCAAAGTTAATCTTGGTGGGCGCACGCTCGAAATTATCAGCGTTCCCGGCCACACGCCTGACGCCATCGCGCTGATTGATCGCGAAAACGGCCTGCTTTTCACCGGCGATACGTATTATCCCGCACCGATCTGGCTGTACCGCCCGGAAACGAATCTCGATGAATACGTCGCGTCGGTAAAGCGCCTCGCCGCGCTCGCGCCGCAAATCAAAATGGTTCTTGGCGCGCACAATATTCCCGTGGCCTCGCCGGAGGTGCTTCCGAAGCTCGTCGATGCCATTCAAGCCGTGCGTGCGGGAAAAGGTGAAACGAAATCTGAAGGCGCCGGCAAAGCCATGCATACCCTGGACGGCTTCAAATTCTTGCTCGCGGAGCCCAAGAAAGGGATAGATTAGAAATATAGGCGGAACGCCGATGCGGCCTCAAATTCACAAACTGGCCGGCGTTTGCATCCTCAGTTTTCTCTTCTCCGCTCCCGCTGCATCCACAAAGCAGCACAAACAAAACCAGCAACAACAGAGCAAGCGCCCGCAAGAGAAGGCCGTTTGGAACTACGACGGCGGCGTTTTCTTCGAAACCGATGGCACGCTTCCCAACGGCGTCTGCTTCCGCGTTACCGGGCGAATGACGTCGCAGGATTTCTTCGACGACTTGAAACGCGTAGACACCGAAAACGGCGCCACTTTTCGCCGCGGCAGCGAATCCGTTTCGCAGTTTCCGGAAACCGTCAACATCTCGTACTCGATCCACGATCAGGTGTGTCCCAGCGGGATTCAACAAATCGGCACGCGCACTTACATGACCCAGGAAATGATGGATAGCCTGCGTTTGTCGATTTATTGGAAGGACGGAGTGGATTTGCGTCCCGTGAAAAACATCAGACTGTCGGACGCGCGTGTGGATTATATTCCGCCCTACGCTAAGTCGCTTGCGGCGGAACTGCCTCGGCGGTACGAATGGTCTTACGAAATAGTGGTTCCCAGCGCGGGCGTTTCGCTTTCAGATAGCCTGTGCTTCATTTTTCGCACGCCGGACGGCCGCATCGCCGCGCGCGTCGCCGCACGGCTCTGAATCAGCGGTCTGTTATCAGTCGTCAGCAAAAACAAAATATCGCTGAGTACGAAATCACTTGGACGCAAGAAACTCTTCGGCGGCTCGCACAAAGGCTTCGGGTTCTTCGTAAAAAGGAATGTGGCCGCTCTTCTCGAAGACCACGAATCGGGAACCAGGGATGGCTTTGTGGATGCGATAGGCGACGAGCGGAGCCACGTTGATGTCGTAGCGGCCGGTCATGACGATGACCGGAAAATTGTATTTGTGAAGTTCGGGATTCAGATCGAACCGCGGAAGATCATGAATGACCGCTTGAAAGACCTCTTTGTGGTAGGCGCCCGGAGCCATTTGCGCGACGAAAGTATCGCGTTTCTCCTGTGAGTAGAACAACATCGTGAGATAGTCGTGGATCGAAGCGTCGGAGGCGGCTTTGTCACCCATCTCGTCACCGAAGGCGTAACCGGCGCGGCGCTCAGAAATTTCCGGAAAGATCTGGTCGAAGAGAAAAAGCGTGTCGCCCCAGCGTGGAGCGG
>Ga0187780_10000555_pt1 | contig 28151 bp, 26 predicted proteins | sample 1015_Q2_SP10_20__FD_132429 | JGI IMG/M metagenome (GOLD analysis project Ga0187780, IMG submission 132429) | Tropical peat soil microbial communities from peatlands in Department of Meta, Colombia - 1015_Q2_SP10_20_MG | ecosystem: Environmental > Terrestrial > Soil > Wetlands > Peat | place... | reverse complement strand
GCTTTTAGCGAAATGTTCACTTGCTCATCGACACTTTTAAAAGGGTCTATGTTAACTTTTGCTTCGTCTAAAGCCTTTTCTATCCGCTGCGGCGGATGAGGCAAACCTGTTTGAGGATTTATTGCGTTGGCCGCAATGGTGTTAACGACCTGTTTGCGCTTATGCGCTTGAAGCTCGCGTCTCTGCTGCGCGGTCAGATGAAGTTCGCCCTCTTTTATTATCCGTTGTGCCACTTCGATGGCATTGTTAGTGCCAAATGTCTTTTTTAATGCCTCCGCAGGCGCTCTCTCTCCTTTTGGCGCGTCCCTGAATATCTCCTCGATTGCTAGAACACTATCCATGTCGATATCGTGCCCCTCTCTAAATTGTAAAGCTTTTTCAGGATCTACGAGCACTTCAAAATGTTCCCCACTTCGTGTAAATCGAGCGATGACGGCGTTATCAAGAGAGACCATTTGCGGTACCCGTGTAGGTCGAGTTTTCTGCCAGGCTTCCAGGGCTAAAATCGCCCTATTCCTGGCGCGTCCTATCAAGAACCGTCTTTATGTATGACGCAAGCTCATCGGTCGTAATCTTTCTAAAACGGTTATCCCTTGCATCCACTGCAGCTATCTCAATCGTGTCTTGCGTGAGTTTGCCCTCTGTTGCTTTGTACAAGGCCTCAAGCCCAACATTAATAGCGTTATCTAGGTCGGCGTTTTCATCGTATTTCTGTTCGAGCACCTCCATAACAGCGTTCCTGCCTGAACCAATCCCGGTAGCTTTCACCATAAGGAGTGCCCCGCTTGGATCTGTTTCGAAAAGTCGGGGGCCTGAGTCATCGATTCCTCCAATGAGCAAGGCAGTGCCATAAGGCCGCACGCCTCCATATTGCGTAAAGGTTTGTTTGTGATCGCAGATTTTCTTTGCCAGTATTTCGATGCTGATCGGTTCGTTATAAACGACGCGGTTAATCTGCGCATCAACACGAGCTCTGTCTATTAACGCTCGAGCATCGGCCACTAAGCCTGACGTAACCGCCCCGATATGATCGTCTATCTGAAATATCTTTTCGGTAGACTGAGGCTCCAAAAGCCTGCTGGTGATTCTTTTGTCTACAAGAAGAGCGACACCGTCTTTTGCTTTTATCCCGACCGAAGTGGTACCGCGCTTTACCGCTTCGCGTGCATACTCGACCTGGAAGAGCCTGCCGTCTGGCGAGAACACAGTGATTGCCCTATCGTATCCCATTTGTGGTGCCATCTGCATTATATCAGCCTCTCATTATCGTAGACCGTGATCCCGATAAATTGGACATCCGCACGATCTGTAATTTCTTTATCTTCTGAAATTATGTCAATTTCGTTGCCACGTATCCTTACAACTTTTCCCGATACAGGCACTGTCACACAAGAAGATACATTGCGTCGTAATTTCATCTCAATTTGTAAATACTTTTCTGTGGCCGTCTTTATCGTTCCAGAGATGCCCATTACCACCGCGCATATGCGTGAGTTTCCCACTCTGCTTAAGCTTGCGAGTACGGCTCGCACGTCATCAACGTGCTTATAATGGCACCTCACAATGCCACTTACACCATTAAACGCAATGATCTTCATCGAAAACTTGCTGGCCCCGACAGCTCCGAAAAGTCCGAAGGCGACCGCTACTATTTCCTTCTGCAAAGCGTGCAGCTTCACCGGTTCTTCAAGAAACGTTGTGAAAGCGACGTATCGATAGCTGTCTCGCAGAGTGGGCGAAAGGACTTTCATAATCTCTTTTCAGTTACATCTGACATCTACGTTCTACGATTTGAAGCGGCGTGCTCGAAAGAGCCGCGTCGGACTCGTTTGGCTTCAAGAACAAAAGCCGCGCAAGGGCTTTCAACTCTTTTGGGGCCCGAAGATCATAGTGGGAATAAGCATCACTAGTGATAATAAAACCAACTCCAAATTTCTTACATAGCGCGATATTCTTCCGCTGAAAGGCGAGGAGGCGAGCTTTTTCCGATTCTTTGGTTTTCCAGAAGTAATCAAGATTGAATCCCATGGCGACGCCGGTTTTCTTTGCGAGTTTTGCGGTAACTTGGTTCAGACCGCTATGTCTGCCGCTTTCTGGATGCATGAGTACGTCGACACGATCATCTCCGCAAGCCGATCTGTTTATCTTTTCGTTCCCCCCGTGGACGCTCAATATCGTCACAGCGTGCCTGTACGAGGCAATCTTCTTCCGCAGCTCGCTAACGCTCTCCGCTACCACTTCGACTCCTGAAATCAAGCGAGGATCAGAAAATTGAGTCCAGTAAGGCGAGTGATAGACGATCCCAATGTTATGAAATCCCAACTTGCTCGCGACTAATTCGAATCTTTTTGGTGTGTCTGCGCCCTCTGGAAAGGCATGAATGCCAAGGTCAACGTAACGGCGCATCTTTCCAGAGCTCTCGAGCAGTTTCTGTCGCGGCCTCGTGACACGCCGGGTAAGCTGCGATCTTTATTTTGGTTAGGATAGGATCTTCTCTGCCTAACGTGAGTATTCCGAGTGCGGCCTTTTGTTTGTCAAATCTTATGAAAAGATTGCAGTTTTGATCGATGTGCTGAGCAATTTGTTCTTTCATGTGCATTAGCTCGTCGTCCGAGAGCTTTGTATTGATCACGCTGATAATGTGGTGTATGGTCGGTGCTCGTTCTGCTCGCGCCTTTAGAATAATGACAGGATTGCCGAAGTGACCGGTAGCACGGTGTTGTTCGATTGCCACATCGTTGGGTATGAGGAGGTGCAGAGCGTCGAGAACTCTGTGTTTATCCTCCGTGGCGTGCACAAAGACACTAACAGATATACTGTGAATCAGTTTTTTGTGCTGCAGATGATTAGCCGTCTGAATCCGCCCGTCGAGCAAGCCACGTCTCTTGTTGGGGGGCTTATTTCCCCCTTCGGCCGTGAGCGTCGATAGAGGGGCGCACCTTTTCAGTACCTCGTCCTCTTCTGTTCAGTCCACGGCCTTTTTGTCCTGCGCTAGTTTTACCCCTGGGTGCGCGACCTTTCGCGTGTGTAATCCAACTGAGATTGCGATCCCTTAAAATAGACGGGTGATTCGGATCGATGAGTATGACTTCGTGCCACTTTGACTTCCCATCTTGTCCAACCCAGTACGAGTTTAAGACCTCCAAATTTGGAAACTTGTGTGCCGCACGCTCTTCTGCGATCCGTCGCGCGCTCTTTCGGGGTGCAATTCGGTTAACGCCTAAATGTTTCGTCCGGCGACCCCCACGCGGACGTTGGATTTTCCTTCCTCCACGCCACGTCCTCACGCGAGCCATTATGACACCTTGTTTTGCTTTATACCCCAGTGTTCTGGCTCGGTCCAGCCGAGTGGGTCTTTCAATTCGGGTGACTGCCGCCTCGCGCCGCCATTTTTGTCGGCGCTGCCACTCCAAGCTTTTGCGGTAGTCGCTGTCAGCGGTTCTCCAGGCGTCTCTCATATATGCATACATTGATTGCATTTTAGCTCTCTCACAGTTGGTTCAGCATTTGAACCGCATTTCTAAGAATGCAGAAATCGGATATGCTAGGCGCACGTTACAAAAGAAGATCATCAAACTTATATCTTTCCTACTTAGTGCGGCTTGTTGTCACTATCTTGATGATGTCTCCATCTTCCAGAACGTGGTGTTCCCCTAGTCTTTTCTTGGTGCGCGCGTCAACTGCGTAGATAAAGCCCTTCCCTATGTCAGAATGAACCTTAAATGCAAGATCTTTCGTCGTTTGACCAGCTTTGATAAGGAACGCGTCAGGCAATATGCGCCCTTCTTTATCAGACAGCCTGTTTTCGTCTTCCACTGGATACACTATGATATACTTAAGAATGTCGAACACAACTTTATTCAGACACGCCTGAACCCCTGTGCCCGCCTGTGCCACGAAGTGTTGTAGCCGCTCGAGGGCCTTTCTCTGTTCGTCGTTGACTTGGCCGATAATATGAAAATGCGTGTTGCCTGGAACATAATCTGCCACTCCTTTCTGATGAGCAAGTCGAAGCGCAAGTTCAGCGGCCCCGCTCGTTGGAACTGCGTCTTTGCAGGCTTGCGTGACACGCTCTATCATGTGTCTTGGCGCCACATCTTTTTTGTTTGCAGCAACAACGATTGGCTTTGTGCTTTTTCTCAGCTCGTGGGCCAAAGAGACGATGTCTTCTCCGCTCCAGCTCGCCGGTTGCTTGTCTAATAATCCGAGTCGTATGCAAGCAGTTTTAACATGGTGCTCGTTTATGTCTAGGCCGCTTAATTGAGCTGCGATGAAGTCGGTAATCGCCGCTCTTGGTTCTACTCTCTTAGTAAGCCGTAGCCAGTTCTTCTTTAGAATTCCGGCTATCCACAACGAAAGCTCATTTTCAAGCAGACGCACGTCTTCCAAAGGATCATGTGAACATGTACCTAGCACATTCCCCTCTATATCAGTGCCTCCAGAGGCATCCACGATGTTAATAATCGCTTCTGACTGTCGGAGATTGTCAAGAAAGGCGTTACCAAGTCCACGTCCTTTATGGGCTTCAGGAACTAAGCCTGCCACGTCAATAAGTTCTACAGGAACAAACCTGACTCCATCTATGCAATAGCCGCAGCGAGCGCTAAGCTGATCGCACGGACATTGTGTGCGAACGTGAGATATCGCTCGGTTAGCACTTATCGTGGTAAATGGATAGTTCGCAATTTCGACGTCTGCGAGTGTTGCAGCTTTAAAAAAGGTTGATTTGCCGGTGTTCGGCTTACCAGCAAGGGCAATGGACAGGCTCATTTGAAGTTCACCTCGATTCGTTCCAGCAGTCGCTTCGCCCACTTGAGCTTCTTCAATTTCCGAGGTGTGGCGCTCGTATCTAAAAAATCAAATCCGATAGCGCTGATTCGACGTGCACCAAACTCCCGAGCTAAGAAAATAGCTCTATCCCCATCAGTAAAACCACCTACGTTAAATACGTTTGCTAGCGGCTGAGACTGTGTAGTGCCAAGCGTGTCACTTAGCAAAGGGACATATGCTTTGAGTTCGTCGACGTTGTCGCCGTGCGCGTGAACCACCATTGTCGCACACATGATATTTGCTGCTCGCAAATGATCGATTTCACCATCGAGATCTGAGACGACAATAGCCGGAATAACGCCCTGGGACAACAACACGGAAGTCGCCCCATCAGCGGCGATGATGACCTCATTCGGTTCAATTTTGCCACTTTTGATGTCTCGTATCAAACTTGGGGCCTTGCCACATACGATGATGCTATGTCCTTTAATAGTGCGTTCGAGCCGCTCTAGCGCTCTATCAAAGCTTCCTTTAGTCTTCAGTAGTTGAGATAAGATTAGAGCGGCGTGTTCATCATCAGCTCGACTGAATCCGAAGTCAGTCAGTATCTGCTTGTATATGGGCCCCCATTCCCTTAAGTCCACGGGCTCACTCCGCTATCGAAAGTACGATGCGATGTCCGTCCACGGTCCATTCTTTGGTGAGTCGCGCATTTGCTATGTCTCCCTCTTCAACTGAGGTGGACAAGGTTTCTTCCTTCACATAGGAGCAAAAAGCTTGAATAGCCCGCGAGACTTCAGTAGATGTGTGATATCCTACCGCAATGTGCGCCGTGTATGGGAGATTTAACTCTTTGCGCATAACTTGGATTCTCCTAATGATCTCTCTTATCATTAATTCATTGCTAAGTTCTTGCGTGATTTCGGTATCCAAAAAGACGACGAGGCCACCGGATTCGCCTTTAACAAAATGTGCCTTCGATTTTTCAGAAACGATTAGATCTTCCCTCGACAAGATAATCGGCACGCCGTCGATATTGAGTTCCACTCCGTTGTCCAGTCTGTTTAGTACGGTATCCCACGAAAGTGCGTTTAACATCTCTCTAATCTTTGGGACAAGCTTCTTGTATTTCGGACCTGCAGCGCTGAAGTTGAGCGTGATGTCGTACTCAACGAACTCCGACTCGTGCGCTTCGAAAAAGAGCTCTTTTACGTTTAGCTCATTTTTGACAAGCGATTTGAGCTCCTCGTTTTTGAGGCCTCTTCCGATACAAATGAGCCGCCGAAGAGGCTGCCGCGTTTTTATGCGCGCAGCGGATCGCGCAGTCCTTCCTGCTTCAACAATTCTCCTCGTGTAGTCCATCTGTTGTTCAATTTTTGGATTTGCCTGGCTTCGTTTGGGACGCGGATATGATTCCAGATGAACGCTTTCTTTGCAGGCTTTAGCATATTTAGATATCGCGTTATAGATATACTCAGAAATAAATGGTGTAAAAGGTGCGATCAGTTTAGAAAGTGTCCACAAAACCTCAAAAAGTGTCACATAAGCGGATTTCTTGTCTGCGTCTTGTTCACTTTTCCAAAAACGTCTTCTCGATGTTCTAATGAACCAGTTGCTTAGCTCGTCTATGAATGAATCAATGGCTACGGTAGCCGCATAATAATCATAGAGATCCATGCATCGAGTGATCAGTGATATGAGTCCTGTTAGTCTCGAGAGCATCCATCTGTCTATAATACTTCTTTGCGAATATGGCAGCGACCATGCCTGATCATAGTGATCAATTTCAGCATACGTTCGGAAAAATGAGAGTGTATTCCAAAGTGTCGAAATAGTTTTGCGCTGCGACTCAACAATTGCTGCCTCATAAAATTTCTTAGGATTTCCCGGGCCGCCTGCGCTGAAAAGATACCACCTGAGACTGTCAGCGCCCTCATTATCCAGTATCCGCCACGGGTCTATCGCGTTACCTTTACTTTTCGACATTTTGCGGCCAAGTTCATCCACGATATGGCCGAGGCTGATTACATTCCTGTATGCGTTCGATCCAAAAACAGCAGTAGCGACAGCGTGCATGCTATAGAACCAGCCGCGGGTTTGGTCAACGCCCTCAGCTATGAAATCGACAGGCATTTTAAACGCTTCATTTTGCTCGAATGGATAGTGGAGGGAGGCGAAAGGGGCACAGCCCGAATCGTACCAGCAGTCAATTACATCAGGTATGCGGCGCATTATTTTGCCGCAGTTATCACAGGAGAAAGTGACTTGATCTATGTAAGGCTTATGCAGATCCTTGGGTGCTGTTTTGGATCCTGTTTTTCGCTGTAATTCAGCTATACTTCCGATAAATGAGATATGATTATCCTCACATTTCCATATCGGTAACGGCGTCCCCCAGTAGCGCTCGCGACTTAGCGTCCAATCTCGCGCGTTCTCGATGAAGTTTCCAAAGCGCCCTCTTTTTACCGTAGGCGGGTGCCACTGTACACGTTCATTGTTGCGCTTAAGTTCGTCGCGCAAAGAGCTCATGCGCACAAACCACGCCTTCCTAGCGTAATACATGAGCGCTGTTTCACAACGCCAACAAAACGGGTAGCTGTGCTCATGCATTTCAGTCTTGAAGAGCAAGTCTCGCGTTTTGAGATTTTCAACAATGATTGGGTTCGCTTCTGTGAAAAATAGTCCACCCACCAAATCGACGTGTTGATCAAAGCGTCCGTCCGGATTCACAAGCTGAACAAGCGGCAGATTTTCAGCCCGCGCAACGTTAAAATCTTCCTCTCCAAATGCAGGGGCGATGTGAACAATTCCGCTGCCTTCGCTTATGCTGACAAACTCAGCCACGACCACCCTATGCTCGTTGTGGCCAAAAAGGGCATAGTATCTTATGCCTCTCAGTTCTCTTCCCGGGAACTCTTCGACTATCTCGTAACTAGCTTGGCCCTCCATGATCGTTCCAAGCAGCTCTTTAGCGAGAATGATGTACTGATTCTCCAGTTTCACCTTCACATAAATAATATCGGGATTAACAGCTAACGCCACGTTGGAAAGCAAAGTCCACGGCGTTGTCGTCCAAGCCAGCAAAAACGTTGAAGGTTCATCAATCAGTGAGAATTTAACATAGATCGCTTCTTCAGTTATCGTCATATAACCTTGCGCGACCTCGTGCGTGCTTAGCGCAGTACCGCATCGAGGGCAGTAGGGAACTACGTAATGGCCTTCATATATGAGATTACGTTCCCATAGACATTTAAGCGACCACCATACCGATTCTATGTACCTTAGGTCCATCGTTGTAAACGGCTTGTTAAGATCGATGAAGAAGCCAATGCGCTTCGTCATTTCTGACCACTCGTCTATGTGGCTGAATACTGAGCTACGGCACACTTCGTTAAACTTTTCGACCCCATAAGTCTCGATACGAGCTTTATCTTCGAACTGAAGCTCTTTCTCAACGGAGATCTCAACGGGAAGACCGTGACAATCCCAGCCGCTAACTCGAGGGACGTAATAACCTCGCATATTCTTGTATCGACAAAAGAGATCTTTAACCACGCGGGCGTAAACGTGATGGACGCCCGGAGAACCGTTAGCAGTCGGTGGCCCCTCGATAAACCTGAAGAGCGTAGCCCCTTTGTTAGCGTTTACGCTTTTCTCAAAAATACTCCTATCATCCCATTGTTTTAGCAGCGCTTTCTCCATCGCGATCAAGTTAAAACTAATTTGAAAATCTGACATTAGTGTTTCCGATCTATTTTGCTTCTTCTATAGCTTAGTGTTGCACTGCGCCCGTCGTGCAAGACAGAAGGTGCGATTTGTAGCAGGCTTCACCAATTGATTCTAAAACTCGCTTCGTAATAAAGATTTGTCAATAAAGACAGAGCTAAAAGTGCTGGTGAATGGATAAGTGACGAATGCTGCCCTTCAGCGCAATGTGATATGTATCTTCAACCCAATACAATCTTAGAACTTGTATGTCACGGTTGGCTTTTTTTGCTGTCCACACGCCAAGTATTTCTATGTCTGCTTTTCTGTAAAAAAAACGCGCTAACTCCGGGCAAAGACAGCGATGCCAGCCGCTAGGTAGGGGATATGACAGTAGATGGAAGTATCTTACAAAAAACGTCGGATCAAAAAAATATAAATTACTACAACGTCATATGTGATCAGTGGTGCAGTTAAAAATATCTTAATAGCTGTGTGAGGTTGCCAGTTGAGCACTACGTCAAATTTGGTACAAGATAACGAACTGATACAAGCACGAAAAACTATCGTACACATTGTCAATTCTCTGAGTCCATCAAGCAGGCTAAAGGGTGTGTACATAGATGATATAGTGAGTTATGGCGAATCTCTGGGTATATATCCCGAAAGTGTTATCGGCGTTGTTCAACAATTAGCAAAAGAGGGGCTGCTCGTCGAAGTCTCAAGAAACCGATTTTTGAATAGATTCAGCCCGGTCAATATTCCGGGAAGCGCTCGGGAGAAAGACAGATTTGCGAGACCTACGGTATCAGCTGAAGTAGATCCTCAAAGCGACTTAGAACAGATGGCGAAGCTTCTCGAAAACAGCCATATCCACGTGACTCCAGCGCAGCTGCTACGAATTAAGCAGGAATACCAGAATATCGCCCAATCTGCGGATCCTAGCTTTTTCTACCAGGGCTACCCCAGCGACGCTGAGTTGGGAAAACGAGTTGGCATAGACAAGAGGAAAATCCAGGGAGCCCGCGTTTTATTGGGGTTGCTTAACGAGCGTGACGTGAGGATCGACTTCGACCGAGATAAGTTATTATCGTGGCTATCGACGCCCAAGGACCAAAGAAAGAGTTCGAAGGAGTTCTCTAAGGAACTCGGTGTGAGCTACTCAACTTTTAAGCGGAAACGAGCGCTGTGGGAAGCTTATCTTGCAAGAAGCGAGTCTAGCAATAGATCGTTCAAGACGTGATAAAGGCTTTATGAGGTTTCTAACGGACAGAATGTTAGGGCGTTTATCTTCGTGGCTTAGAATATTAGGATACGACACGATCAGCGCAAATTCATTTTCAGGGTTATCAAATGCAGAAGAAGATACTTATATGCTTAAGCTATCATCACTTGAGCAGCGAATCCTCCTCACTCGAGACACGCAGCTTCATAGACGCGCAAAAGAAAGACACGGCGTATCCGCGCTTTTTGTGGAAGACGGCGACGTGGTACGCCAACTGAATCAGGTGCGCCAGTGCTTCGGATTAGTATTTCCAGGCGAGCCTAACGTTCTTCGATGTACCGTGTGTAACGGAAACATTCAGTCTGCTACGTCTGCGGATGTTCGCCATTCGAGCGAGATTTCGAGCCTGCGTTCAAGGGGGGTGGACATAGATAAATTCGTTCAAAGGTATGCGGAATTCTACAAGTGCAAACAATGCGGAAAGATATTTTGGAAGGGGGGACACTGGCGCCAGATAGTCCAAAAAATACATACTCTTAATTCACAGGCCAGTATCTCGCTGAGTAACGAAAGCGGTTTGAAGATCCCTCTCTGATCATTCTAGCTATTTACGGATAAGCTTTCCTTTGTCCCTAGTACTTCAACGGGCGCATAAACGAGCTCGACTTATTTTTACTGCCTCATAGTCGTTGACTTCTATTATCGCTTTCTCAATGCCTCTCAATAATTTCCAGTCAACGGTTCCTTCTCCGATAGGAAGATGCTGATCACGCACGCCATTATTGTCACTCACGTGATAATAGGCTACTTCGAAGTCAGCCTGTAAAAAACTCGAGAGAGAGTTATTGGTGTTTGCGTGGCCTACATCAATCGTTGCTAAGGTGCCGCACGTGTCAACGAAGAGCGCGTGTTCAGAAACATCGGTGCAAAAGTATTTGGAATTATTCGGCATATTTTCGATCGATGGCTCTATTCCCACTTCTGTCGCATATTCCGCCCATTCGCCTAGGATTTGCAGTGCAAACTCCAACGCTCTTGCTGTAATTCTTTCATTTATCCTCTTGACATACCCTGGATGTGTGGTTATCGTAGATGCTTCGAGTGCTGCGGCGAGATCCACCGTTTCTTGGAGTTGTTTTTTTGTTTCGTTACGGATTCCTACGTTGAGACTAGCCGGGTTAAGATCGACCGTTGGAGAATGTATAGTAAGTTCGATGTCATACTGAGACGCGCTTTCGAATTTATTGATGTCTTGCAGAGCATACCGTGGCAGGTAAGGTCCCTCACATAATAGTTCGACCGTATCAAAATTATCCGTTCGGGCAATGTTCAGAATCGAACCAAAAGAGTTATCAAATAGCGCCAGGGCGGTAAATCCGACTCTCATAATAGCACGGTTGCGGCATAAGTGTGAACTTGGTCATGCGCGACCTTCCTTCATTATCTTTAGAGCGACAATTCTGCGTGTGTCGTCGTAGCACTGTAGATGCGTATTTGCAAGTGATATTGTCGTCGAGTTCAGGCGTTGCTACTATGTCAGCGCGCCGGGTAATAGTCTTCTATTCTGATTATATCATCAATGAAGGGCGTTGAGATGCTGTGCATGAGTGAGTTTTCTGTCGCAACGATTTTGTGTGGCGCTCCGCGCGGGATGTCCATGGTATCGTTTCTGCCGAAGAATTCCTTTCTGTTGTCAAATTGTACATAACAAGAACCTTCGAGCATATAGATTGACTCTTCTTTGTCTCTATGATAGTGATAAGAGGTCGTGTAGCCCTCTTTTATATATATCTCTTTGGTCAGGAAGTTCTCAGTACTAATTAGCACCTTTTCGTAGCCCCAGGGTTTGTCCGTTCTGTTCGCGTATTCCTTTTTTATTTCCTCCAGGTCCTTTGTTGTATCAATAGACATCCAAAATGTGTTCTCCTTGTAGTATCCCAGCTGATTTGTATCGGCAAGAACAGGAAAAACGGTTTTCTCTATCTCGCCTTTTTCGAAGTTGCTGAATGGTATGTCAGTATCGAGAATGTATATTCCACCATTAATGTAATAATCCAGCAGGGGTTTCTCTTTGAACGACCGAATGTGATCCTCCCCCAGTTCAACAATGCCGTACGGACTACGCATTTTCGTAACAAACATCATAGCTTGAAAATCGCTTCCCTCATATTTCTTGATCATCTTTTTTAGATTAATATCCGAAACGACATCGCCGTTTCGAAGGAGTACATTATCCTTTTCTTTCAGTAGTGCAATCCCCTGCTTGATCGCGTTAAGGGTGCCAAGCGGCTTATCTTCCACGGAGTACTCGATCTCTATGCCGTGGTAGTTGTTTTCGTATCGCTCCTCTATCTTCTCGCTCAAGTACCCAGTCAGTAAAATAGCTCTCTCAATTCCGCTATTTGCCATATCGAAGAGCTGCTTGTCTAGGATAGTATAATCATCCTTTATTTCTATAAGTGGCTTGGGCAGATCCTGGGTGTAAGGTTTAAGGCGCTTACCGTATCCGCCACAGAGAACCATGCCGATCATTGTGATCATCATTTAATATTACTATTCTTTAACTCTTTCTCCGATCAAACAACCTGGGTTTGGAGATCAAGCAAGCTACGCGTCGCAAAATGTTAGCAAAATACTCTAGCAATAAAGAGGCAGGTGACGCTCAGTAGAAAGAAGAATAAGGAAAACGCGGCGGTCGATTAACCGCAGCCGCCGCCACAGGATCCACATCCGGTCAGACTCGGGTGCTTGATGGTGAACCCTTTTCCAAACATAGGATCATCAACAAAATCGATCTCTGCTCCGTCTAGAGCCGCTTCCACGTTCTTTTCCATGAACATTTTGACGCCATTTGATTCCTGCACGTCTTCTCCCTTTGTTGGGTTCTCATCTAGCGACATCGCGTACTGCGGACCCCCGCATCCGATGCCGCCATACGATATCCTTAGACCGAAGTCTGACTTGCCCTCCTTTTCCAGGAGATCTTTCAATTCTTTCGCCGCTGTTTCTGTTATTTGAATCATTTCGCGCTCCCATAACTTTTTCTCTCGTCACAAGTATTTAAAGCTACGCAGTTCTGAAAACAGGACATCGCGGTTATTAGCAAAAAAGAGGGAGGATAGGCAGCTTTTACATTGGAGGCATGCCGCCCATGCCGCCCATGCCGCCCATGCCGCCCATGCCGCCTTCTGGCATCGGTGGCGTTGCCATTTTACTTGCCGCTATAACATCATCTATCCGCAAAATCATTACAGCGGATTCCGATGCGGAACCAACGGCTTGGGTCTTTATCCTAAGAGGCTCAACGACCCCTGCCTTGAGCATGTCGATTGCGTCGCCGGTAAACACGTTTAATCCAGCATTCTTTTTGCCTTGCTCGTGTTTAGATCTGAGCTCAACCAACGTATCTATAGTATCAAGCCCCGCATTTTCCGCCAGTGTCTTAGGAATGACCTCCAAAGCGTCAGCAAAAGCGTTTATGGCCAGCTGCTCACGACCGCCGACTGTTGAAGCGTAGTCTCTCAGTTTTAGAGCGAGCTCGACTTCGGCAGAGCCCCCGCCCGCTACTAGTTTTTCATCTTCTATGGTCACTCCTACCACTCTGAGTGCGTCGGTCACGGCTCTTTCTAAGTCGTCGACGACGTGCTCTGTTCCGCCGTGCAGCATTATTGATACGGCTTTAGGATTTTCGCAATCCTCCACAAATATCATCTCGTCGCCGCCCACTTTTCGCTCCTCAACAAGCCCTGCATGGCCGAGATCGCTATTTTCAAGCTCATCCACGCTGGAAGCAATTTTTCCGTTGGTTGCGCGAGCTAGCTTTTCCATGTCGCTCTTCTTCACGCGCCTTACAGCGAGGATGTTTGCCTTCGAAAGATAGTGTTGTGCCAAGTCGTCGATTCCCTTTTGACAAAATACGACGTTGGCGCCCTTGTTCGTGATTTGATCGACCATACCTTTTATCATGCTCTCTTCTTGGCTAAGGAACGCTTGCAGCTGATCAGGTGACGTAATGGATATTTCAGCGTCAACCTCAGTGTCCTTAAGCTCAATTGCTCCGTTGATTAGGGCGATGTTAGCGCTTTCTACGGTCTTTGGCATGCCAGTCGAGACGCGTTCCTTATCGATTATCATGCCTTCGACTAGTTCGGATGATTCGATGCCTCCGCCAACCTTCTTTTCGATTTTTACGTTATCAATATCGACAACGTGCTTCCCATTTTCCTCTTCTACTACGGCCTTGACAGCTTTTACGCAAAGCGCGGCAAGCTTCTCCCTAGATGCTTCAGCTCCTTTACCTGTCATCGCGGTGACCGCAACTTTTTTCAGCAGTTCGTCATCGTCAGGCGACACACTTAGGGCGATGGTGTCAAGAATCTCCCGAGCTTTGACCGCTGCTAATCTGAAACCTGAAGCAATTACGGTTGGATGTACATCCTGTTCGAGAAGGGTTTCAGCTTTTCGAAGCAGCTCTCCAGTAATAACTACTGCCGTCGTCGTTCCGTCTCCCACTTCGTCATCTTGAGTGCGAGCTACTTCAACGATCATCTTGGCCGCAGGGTGCTCAATGTCCATCTCTTTAAGTATGGTAACCCCGTCGTTTGTAATGACCACGTCACCCAGCGTATCGACAAGCATCTTGTCCATGCCTTTAGGGCCCAGCGTTGTTCTGACGGCTGAGGCTACGGCTTTTGCTGCCGTAATGTTCATGCCCTGTGCTTCTTTTCCTCGGGTCCGTTGACTTCCTTCCTTAAGGATCAGTATCGGCTGTCCACCCAGCTGTCCGACTTGTCCTCCTAATTGTCCTGCCATTTTTCCTCCTTTGATGTGATCGGTCCTTATACGTGTAAGTTCTGGCTTTATTATGCATAAAGTTCTATAAAAACGTTGTGTCCAGCTCGGCTACGACAAAGTGAGGCTCTATCCTTCTGATCGTTCCTTTACTAAGTGCAGCAGCTCTTTTGGACTGTTCAAATCTTCGAGCTCTTTCAAGCGAACGATGACTGTGTCGAAGATGCGCAAGTGTTTCGGTTCCTCATCCGCGATATATAAAGAATGAGCGGACACGACTCGAGAAATGCTACTCATAAGTTCTGCGCGTTTTGTCATCATACTCGCGTTCTTGCTAATTCCTGTGAGCAGCGTTTCTTCTTTGATTTGTGAAAGCATGTCGAATGGGGCCTGCGACAAGGGAAATACGCTAAACCCTAACTCGATGAGTATCGACATTGCTTGCATTTCTAAAGGTGGCATTGAATTGCATATCGCTGCTTCCTGGTGCGGAACATCGTGCATAAGCAGAGTCACGGGCACAGCTAGGGGCGCATCGAGAACGGCTTCGAGTCTAATAGCGATTTCCACTTTGGCATCCATTCCTTCTTCGTACTTCCGAATGCTGCGGCGAGAGACACCAAGACGTGAAGCTATTGCACCTAACGAAAGATTCTTGCGGATTCGAGCCTCGCTCAGCGCATGCTCATCCAGTTTAACATACAAACCGCCAGGAGCCGCATAAATGAGGGGAGGCACCTGGTTTATGAAAAAATCTGATAACGTATCAACATTGACGGCCGGGATGCCGTAGCGTGCATATACCGCGCCTTCTTGTAACTCGCGATTTCTAGATTTCTCACCGACAAGCAAAGGAGAGGCGGAGAAATACTCGGCAAGCCTTTTCAATTCAAGTGCTGTGGCTTCACTCACGCCGTCGATGTTTGACAGCATCTTTATGAAAAGCACAATGATGCCTTTTCTGGCGGCAATGTCGAAACATCGTGAACGAACGTCGCATCGTTTTGACGTGACGAAGCCAGCCGTATGCAGCACTTGCTTAGTCCGGTCTATCAAGAGATCTTGACGCATGTTCTTGTGCTTCTATTACGCTTGTTTGCTTAAAGCATTTCTCATAATTTCCGAGAATTTCCTCCCGAAAATTTCCTCACGCGAGACGTATCCAAAAAGTTACTTATATAGTTTTATCTATAAAAAATGGGGTCCTGACGTTAGATGCTTATCGGAATCGACGACACAGATTCAAAAGACGGAATGTGTACAACATATCTCGCGACTGTGCTCAAGACCGCACTCGAGACCGAACTGAGCGAGACCGTCAACCTTTACTTAGTCCGATTGAATCCAACCATACGATTCAAAACTCGAGGGAACGCTGCCGTTGGCATTTCCATCAAGCATTCTTACGAGGTCAAAGACATCGTAAAAGAGCACATTGAAAAAATGGCGCATTTCGACGACGAAAACACGAATCCAGGCGCAGTTTTACTCGATTGTGAGTTTCCACCATTAGAAGTGCAGGACTTCGCACGGGCAGCTATGCGCACAGAGCTCCAGACAGAGCAAGCAGCGGAACTTATCAAACGCTATGGCATGGATTTTCTATCTTACAAAAATGGCCGAGGTCTAATCGGCGCACTTGCGGCTATCGGTGCCACTCTCGAAAAAGACTATACATACGAGCTTATTGCATATCGTTACAAGCAAAATTTTAAAAGAGAGCGATATATCCACAAAGGATCGGTGTATCGCGCTGATATCGAGACGTACCCGTACACATGGGATACGGTCGACAGGAAAAACGAAACGATCACTTTCTCACCGCATTCTCAGGATCCGGTGTTGTACGGGATTAGAGGAGATAACCCGAGCCATATTCTAGCAGCCCACAGCAAGATCATTTCAGAGCCGTTTGAGTACCTGGCCCTCTACAAAACCAATCAAGGCACAGACATGCACATTCAAACAGGGCGAATTGGAGATCTAGTCGAGGGGCATTCTTATAAGGTGCGCGCAACCGTGAGCAAAGAGCCTTGGACGATTAAAGGAGGGCACACATTTTTTCAAGTCAGCGATGAAGAGCGGACGCTACTTTGCGCTGTGTTCGAACCCACAAAGCAATTTAGAGTCATAGCTCGACGACTGTGCGTTGGCGATACAGTGGCTGTGCAGGGTAGTTTCATTAAGGACTGTTTTCATTTGGAGAGATTGCAGCTCATCAGACTTGGTAGTCGTTTTATCAGTTCAAATCCAATGTGCTGTAACAAGAGCATGAAATCGCGCGGGAAAAACAAAGGATTCAAATGTGTAACGTGCAAGATGATGAAACCACGGGTATACGCAAAAAGAATCCCAGTGGTGAGAGACATCAAACTGGGAACCTACGAGGCCACACCATCAGCACGACGGCATCTTGCTAAGCCACTAGTACGGATTCGGAATCTCGGCTATAACGTGTTTCCCAGCAGATAAAATAGCGCTATAAACGCAAGGGCTTGTCAAGAAACCGAATGGAGATCTCTATGCTCCTTAAACGAGAAAGCGACCTTTCCAAAGCTTTACGCAGATTCAGAGAGCAAGTTATCCACCTCACGCATACGGATTTAGATGCCGTATGTTGTGACGCTATAATGAGAAGAAAATATGGCGATATCTTGACGATTTTTTCGTCAGTCCAGCACTACTCCTCCTACTTAGATCTATTAAGCGAGCTGCGACAGGCGCGTGACTTGACTCTTTGCGTTTCGGATCTGGGTGGAGTGCTCAGTGCCGCCGTCGCTATCAAGCAATTGAAAGATGACGGCTGGCGCGTTGAATGGCGCGATCATCACGTATGGGATAGCAGTACGCTGGACAATGTAGCGGACACGGTCGACTATTTGCGCGTCGATCCTCAATTATGTGCTTGCGAAATCGTCTACGAAGATTTACTCAAGAATGATCCCGTTGCACGAGAAATAGCGTTGATAGGAAGAGATAGGGATTTTTGGATAAACAACGATCCACGCTCCGAGCGCCTCTCCACGGTAATCAACAACGATCACTGGCGAGCAGCCGTCGCAGCAAAGTTATCACGAGGCGTTTTTGTAGATGCAGATATCGAGCATCAGTACGAGGTTCAGATAAGAAGGAAAAAGAGGATCATCAGCAACGCGATGCGACGATCTAAAGTCTACGGTAATACTGCCGTTACAGTGAGCAACGGCTACTCAAGTGACGTCGCTGCTCTACTAAGAGACCAGTACAGCTCACAAATTGAAATCGTGTTAAGATCGAACGGCATCTTTTCTATAAGAACAGTAGCACCGGTCGCCAACCGCGTTGCAAAGCTGTTTGGGGGAGGTGGGCATCCGCATGCTGCCGGGGGTAATTTACACTTCAGCTTCGTCGATCGCGTCGCATTCTGCGTTTTAGAGTACAGGCTTGCTAAAGTGCAGCAGCTTATCAGAGCTGCACCAGCGTTTCAACAACTCTAAAGAGCGCTTCTTGTCCGTAACTCACGGACCAAGTCAGATACTTCTTGTGGATCGCGGATTTCCTTGAACGTAATTATCTGACCGCTATACGTGCTCATGAAGACGTTTCCGATCTTCAGTAATCTTCCTCCGAGACTCTGCTTGACCGTTTGCTTGGCTATCCGATAAATGGGCGTTTTGACTTTCTTTCTTAACAATAAGCCCTTGGTAATACATACAGTGCGCGTCGTGACCGCGTACTGCTCTGAGTAGACAGCAATAACCGTCCTCGCAGCGATCAGGAGCAGAAGCAATACAGCTGCAGTCCTGAGCAAAGTTGCAATTAGGCTTATATCGATGACACTGCGTAAGAAAAAGGAGGACAAAAGGCACGCGACCAGTAAGACGATCATGCTTTTAGACTGCAGCGCGAATCCTAAAATACTCGGTCTTGTCAAATAGAGGAGTTCACTAGTATCCGACTGTGGCGCGCTCGGCGTACTAACGTAGTCTGCGCGCTCTGTGATCGCTGGTTGGTTGCTTTGAGGGTGACTCATCTCTTCGGCCGTTGAGCGAGCTAGGGGCGATGTGGATGGAGAGCGATATCTAAGATAATCAGCAGCATATTTGCACATATCGTCAGAGAGCGTCAAAGCTCGTTCCGCAATTCTTGGGTCAATCTCAATCCTACGGGGAGCAACGATGCCCATTTCCCACCAGTAATCAAGAATAGGTGCGTTTCGCTCTATGCGTGCGTGTAATTCTTGGTTAAGATTGTAATCCGTTGCGCTGTGCTGACCGTTCTCAACGCATAGTTGATAAATCTCCTTGATACGATGTGCATTCAGAATGACTTCTTCAAAGTCGCCGGACTGGTAGAAACGCTTGACTTTTTCTGAGAACCGCTCTAGATATCGTAATGCACTTGTGAAGTCGCGCTGTGTCAAATCGCGATCACCCCCTCGGCTATTGTTGGATAAAGTGTCCCAGCGGTCTCTATTGCGTTCAGGCATTTGCACCTACAGTATCTTCAGCATTCTGTGCACTTGAGGTATTGCTCTTACATGATTTAGGTAAGTTCCGGCAGTATCCATCAAAGCAAAGAGCAGCTCGTTGCTCGGTTTCGCGGCCTTTGACCTAGGCGTGACCGGCTGTAGTACTAACGGTATATCCGGATCGATGCGAGCAAGGCGCTGCGCTATGGGCGCGAGCACGCTTTGCTCTGTATTTGTTGTTATCACGATTTTGACGAAAACGTTAACATTCGACTCGTAGAACACTTTTATGCTGCGCAGCTCTTCTCTTAACAGCATATCGTACGTGCGAGCAGACTTGTGTTCTAGCAGTTTCACGTCGCACGCAGCGACACTAATCAGGTTCTTGATTCGCTCGGCCGCACGTGATAGCATTCCATTTGTCTCAAGATATAATGGTTTTTCAAAGCTGCACGCGAGCTCCGCGATGAAGTCCGTATGCAGAAGTGGTTCCCCACCTGTCAGACTAATGTGTTCTGTCGCCGGCGTCCATAAGCGTTCAAGCAACTTGACAAGATCGGCGACTGAAATGGGACTTGCGAACGAACGAGTGATGCTGCCTTCTGGCCCGCTCTGAGCGTCACCAAGAGTAAGAGCGCGCAACGAGTCACAATAGACGCATGTGAGCGGACATCCGCAGAATCGCACGAAGACTTGACGGGTCCCAACGTACGGACCTTCGCCTTGAACAGAGTTAAACACTTCGTCAATGTTTGCTCGTATCGCTTTAGTGTTCATTTATAATCGCACTTCGTCTCGTAATCGCTTCAACAATGGATCCTTTTTTCTAACAGCCCCAAAAGCACGACTTCTACGCACGCATGACTCACAGACATGGCAAGGTGCTTCTCCGGCAGAGTAGCATGACCACGACCATTCGAGAGGTGCGCCGACTTGCAATCCAAGTCTGACGATCTCCTTTTTTTCGTATTTCATAAGAGGGGCAATAACTCGAACGTGTCCAAGAACGGCATATTCCAAGACTTTGTTAAAACAGGCAACAAAATGAGCCGAATTGTCTGGAAATGTCAACGCCTCCTCGTTGTTGAAGCCGACGATCAAGACATCGAAATTGTAGTTCTCACAAAAAGCAGCTCCAATTGACAAAAAGACGACGTTTCGTGCAGGCACCCAGACAGCTTTTGCTGTCTTCTGCACGATGTCAAATCGTTCCAATACTGAACTACTCAACTGAGGGAGCGCACTCTTGTCGGTGAGTGCTCCCACAAAGCTGTCATACCACTTTAGATCTACGATGTGGTGAGCAACGTGGTAAATCGAGCATATTTTAGAAGCGTACGAGAGTTCTTTGTGTTGAGCGCGCTGACCGTAGTCAAATGTTAAGCACATGACCTCATCATAATCGTCGTACGCTAGCTTGAACGACACTACAGAGTCCAGTCCTGCGGATAGTAAGATGACAGCGCGTGACATCTTGTTGCCTCGTAATGCTCAGTATCTATTGGACGAAGCATTAATAAAAATTGCCTCGTTATTCTTTGACATGCAAAAAACGGCTCGGATTTGCGTTTCCGGATACGTACAAGCAGTTGGGTACCGGATATTTGCAAAGCGATATGCAGACTATTTTGATATTACGGGCTTTGCGCAGAACTTGCCTGATGGTCGAGTAAAAATAGTTGCGCGCGGTTCGCAAGATAACCTTACAAAGTTCATTATGAGATTGCGAGAGGGGCCAAGCTCCGCTGTCGTCCACGATATCGAAGTGAACTGGTCCGACGAGAGTATCGGATCCTCTCGGTTCACCATAAGATAGGAGCCAATCGCGTCAGTTACAGCTCTGCGCCTAGGACTGCTATCATATCTTCCGCACTTTTTGCGTGCTCTCAAACCGTGTTTTCGAAATGCGTATGGCGATAAGTTGCGCAAGGTCTCGCACGACGCTGCAGATAGCCGTTCCCCCGCAATCGCCCTCGTCGGCGCATCTTAAACAAGTAAAATGGCCAGACGAAGTTTTGCATTGTTTTGGCTTGATCTAATGGGCAGTCGAACTCAAACTGCGGTTAGAACTGCCAAAGTGATTAGAGATCTGTGACTCTCGATCTCTTATGCTTTAGCCTCATAAGCGACTGGGCCAGCAGATTTCCAAAACTAATTATGATCGTTGTTGCGGTGAAATTATGCAGGTCCATCGCTTGAGGCGGCTTCTTCCTCTTGGAGGCCTGTGTGCATTAGGATTATGGCCATCTTCTGCGCGGGTCAGTCTCAATGTCCACAAGCGTAGCTTCATCTGACGTAAGCGCTTTTTGCAGAGTGGTCTTCAGGATTGCGGGTTTTTCGACTTTAAAACCTTGGCCACCGCAGGAGTCTGCATACTGTGCAAAATCGATTCTTACCAAATCAGTCGCGAAGTGAGGCACGCCCGCCTCGTCTTGCTCTTGTTCAATCATCGCAAGTTTGCCGTTATTCAAAACGACAACCGTGATAGGCAGATTATTAGCGACTGCGGTTGCAAAATCACCCATTACCATCGTAAACCCGCCATCGCCAGTCGTACAAATTACCTGCTTGTCAGGGTACGTCAGCTGTGCGGTCAAAGCCGCAGGTAATCCGAATCCCATGGAAGCCACATATCCCGACATTAAGATCTGATGATTTGTTGCGACAAAGTTTCGGGCAAACCAAAGCGTATTGTCTCCTACGTCGTTTGTGATGATAGCTTCAGGGTCGGCAACTTCTTGCAAAGCGTGCATTATTTGCGGACCTCTAACTGGCGGCGTGTCAGATACAATCTCTTGTTCCTTCTTCTGCTCCCAACGTTTCTTAATATTCGCTACCTGGTTCAAATAGGAATCATTGTGCTTTTCTGCTAGCTTTTCTCCGAGCACTGGCAACAGCATACGTGCATCGGCCAGCAGTCCCACCTGCACGGGGAATTTTCGTCCGATGATCATAGGATCTCGATCGATTTGCACTTGTTTGATATACGAAGGAATTGACGTGAGATCAGAATAAGAACTCCCTATGACGATCAGCAAGTCAGCGCCATACACTACCCGTTTCGATGGATCAGTCCCAATGTCCCCCATAACTCCTAAAGCTAAGCGATGGTCCTCTGGGATTGCTCCTTTAGCTTTGTACGTAGTGGCTACAGGAGCTCCAATTCTCTCCGCGATTCGTAAGATATCGGCTCTAAGTCCCCGAGCACCTGCCCCCACAATCATCACCGGTCTTTCTGCGGCGTTGATAATGTCGACCGCTTCACGAATTAATTCTGGATGAGGCATAATTCGCAGGTCAGGTAGTCGTCCGTTTTTCGCTTTTGTCTTAACGTTGGAAGCGACAGGGAGCCCCTGGACGTTGGCAGGGATGCCCAAGTGCGCGACGCCGCGCCCAACTATGGCGTGTTTCATCGCTACCGTCAAGAGTTCTGTAACTTGCTCTGGCGAATCGATCACTTGGTTAAAATCGGCCACTGATTCAAACAAAGCGTGCTGATCGATCTCTTGAAAAGAACCTAGCCCCAAAAACTGCAATCCGACTTGTCCTGTAAGTGCCAGGACAGGCGCTCGATCCATTTTTGCATCATAAAGCCCAGTAATGAGATTCGTTGCTCCTGGTCCTGCTATCGTTAAACAAACACCCATTTGATCTGTAAGCTTAGCGTATGCCGAGGCCATGAAAGCAGCTACCTGCTCGTGTCTCACAAGCACGAATCGGATCTCGCTGCTTCTTCTTATCGCATCGACGATCTCAAGTGACGTTTCTCCGGGAATGCCATAAACTTGTAGTACACCCCATTCCCTGAGCTGTTCCACTATTACATCCGCTACTAAGCGCTCGGATTCGGTCCCTGCTGTTACGTTGTTTGTCATAACCATAAGCTCCTTTCGAGCATGCTGTAAAATTCTAGCACATGGCCTTAAACAACTATTAGCTAGTGCATCCTATCCAGATACTAATCTGTCCAAGCAGCTGTGTATATTTAAAGATTGCACACAAAAAGCCGCTAAAATAGCCGTTGGGTCAAATTGTGAAAGATAAACAAATAATTCAATCGAAACTTTACTTCAAGACCGCTACGTCGATTGAACTTCCGAGGTGAAATTGCTGTTATTGTTACGCGGTGCGAGTGCGTGCAGGAGGCTTTCAGTGCACTTTTCTTCCGGGCACTTTATAACACGCTCGGATAATACACTCCGGATAGTTCGCTTGCTTCGCGCGTGAGCGCAACAAGATCGTGTTCATCAAGCTGATGGACATCACGCTTGCCCACTGCTCTTGTGATGCCGGCAATTTCATCCGTCGATACTTTTATGAAATTAGCAAGCTTTATTGCGCCGCGGCCGACGTTGAATCGTTTGATCAGGTTAGGGTCTTGTGTTGTTGTTCCTGTGGGACATTGATTCGTCTCGCAAATTCGATAGTATTCGCAGGACATAGACCACAGAGCAGCCGTGGCTATATATACGGCATCTGCTCCAAGTGCTAAGCACTTTGCGAAATCACCGGAATTTCGCAATCCGCCAGCCGCTATTAACTGCACCTGATCTCTGTACCCAACCTCCAGAAGATACTTCTGAGCACGAGGCAAAAAATTGATTATGGGAATACCGACGTTATCTCTGATAAAACCCGGAGGAGCTCCGCTGCCGCCGCCAAACCCATCGACGACTATGTAATCGGGTTCTGCGTAGATGATGATGTCGAGATCCTTTTCAATGTGGCCTGCGGCGAACTTGATTCCTACAGGTTTCCCTCGAACTGTATCGCGCAGCCACGCAATTTTCTCCTTCAAATCTTCGGCGTTATTGATATCTAAATGTCGAGCGGGACTTCGCGCATCCGTACCGACTGCGATGCCTCTGGCTTTGGCGATTGGCTCAGTCACCTTAGCCGCTGGTACTAGACTACCTGTAGCGGGATATGCTGATTGACTGATGCGAAATTCGATCGAGTCGGCCTGTAGTAATCGTTCTTCCCAGACGCCAAAGCGACCAGTCGAGTACTGCAGGGTGAGATACTTTGCCGCTTTCCGCTCCTCATCAAGCAGCCCGCCTTCTCCGGTATTCGACGCGGTGCCTGCCAGAGATGATGCTCTTGCGAGGGCAACTTTTTGCTCCTTGTTTACAGCACCAAAACTCATCGCTGAGAGCAGAATGGGCGTCTCTAGCTCTAGTGGCCTCTTGGATCGATGGCCTATTAGGGTTTTCGTATTCACTTCCTCCTCAGAGATCAAGGGCAGCTTGTGCAGCTGGGCGGGAAGAAAGTTGATCATGTCGAGGCTTGCCGGGATATGCTTTAGTGATCCCATGCCTTCGTGAAGAGATTTATCTAGTGTCGCAATCTTTTTCACGTCAACGATCTTCTTGTAATCTAGCGGATGAACACACTCGTGGTACATAATGTCGCGCAAGACGAGGCCTCCGTTTTAGTGGTGCTTGTCAGAAGCGCGGTGTAATACTTATTCGTTTCTACAGCTGATACGTCGGGCTGCAGACGCGATAACTCGAGCTTTGTAAGCGCGCTAAAAACTTGAGAGCGGATTATTGATGACCGATAGAGGCACAAGACGACAAAGGCTAGTTGAAAGTAGAAAATACCTTACCAAGCTGTTGATTATTGCAGCCGCGATCAAGCATGGCGTACCAATTACCGAGCTTAACGTCGGAGTCGTCAATGAAGATCAAATCGGCGAAGCAGTGGATCTTGTTAAGCACGGGTCAATACACATCCCCAAGCTCTTTTTCAACGTTAACAATCTAGCGCTTTTTGACCGATACGTCGTTGGCTGGTCGAACTTATCGACCGCAACAGGCATCTTGGAGATTCACGGCAAAATCGAAAGCGGTGTAGTGGCTGTCGGGCTGCCCGATGGACTGCAAATCAGGTGTATAATCATTCCGGGCGTTATCGAAGGCCGGTTCAAAGAACTGAGTGCTGATTACGCGTCCGATCACGAGCAACAGTGATTTGACGTAGTGCGTGGATGGTAAACTTACAACCGAGATGCAAGATGCGGCAATGTTCAGTTTACCGCGGCAACTATCGAAATGGAAAGCTTTATCTTTTGGATATCTCAGGTACGAACCGTGCTGAAAAGGGTTGCTTTAGTATTCGGTTTCGTGTTATGTTGCTGCGCAATTAGTGGATGCTTGAGCATCGCGCCCAGTCAGAATGCAAATAACAGTCCAAAATCGACTAGCCAGGAATCACAGCTATCGCTTACTTTAACGTCAGTCGCACTGGGGCAGCCGGCTTCCATCAAGGCGACTGTGACAGACATCAATGGCAAGCCTCTCGATGGAAAAGTAGTAGAATGGTTCATTGACGGCAAATCGCTTGGGAAGAGCCAGTCAAAAGACGGCGTCACCTTTATAAATTTGACTAGCGAATACGTCGACAGCCTCGGGTTCAGAACGCATGAGGTGCAAGCGATTTTTTACGGAGATGCTGCCTACGAAAGCAGTACTGCAACCTCCTTTTTGCTGGTCACTGCAGTTGGCGCATCGCCGGTCCAAAATCCATAAGATTTCAGTGTGATGAATGAGCCGCCTGTAAGCGTGTAATCGCTTCAAGATCGACAGATAGCGCCCTTCACGTGTTCTTATTCTGAAAGTGTAAGAACTAAATCAGTCGCCAGAACGCTGTCACATGCACTTTGACATGAGGCGGCAAGCAGCACCTGGCCACCCAGCGTTGTCACCGAAGCTAGCTAGTCTAGCCTCGTCTCGTTGACATATCGCGAGAAATTCGGATTTTTGAGCTCAATCAAGTCTAAGAAATGCTCAAAATCGTCATCAGATTCGAGTCCAAAGAGCTCGATCTCAAAGGTCGATGCTTGGCAATTCATTTCTTGTAGGTGGGGAATATATCCTATTTAAATCTTTTCTTTTGCTCGAAGCGGAAAGAAATAGTGTAATTTGCGTTTTAGCGGAAAATAATAACAGCTGATTCCACATAGAACGATACAGCGTGTTCAGGATGCAATTCGCACGTCTTGGCGAGTTTTTTGGGACGCTTCGGAGAAGGTTATATATGAAGTGTAGCAACTACTAGTGATGAATCCTGAGATAGATCTCAATCAACTCGTTGACGAGTTCTTGAGGCTTGAGAAGTACGTTGAAGAATCGAAAGAGTACGAAAGCATAGTCGCCGCGCGGCCTCTGTCGGCTGAGGAACTGCTATTAGAGCAAGACTGGCAAAGATTTGTCACGTACAAATTCAATCAAGCAGGGGTACACCAAGGACTGCAAGATGCAGTGCGTGATGGGTATCTCCTGATCTTAGAAAAGCTCACTGAGCTGGCGCAAGAAGTCGCTTCGAGTCCTAACGGTCTCGGCAAAGAACAGTAAAAGATGGGGTGTGCGCTCGCCATTGGAAGCCCGAAAGCGATCTATCGGCTCGCCTATTGAGGGCACCACCATCGAAAGACCGCGTTATCCTTTCCTTTTTCCTTCTTTCACTGCACTACACTAGGCTCAGCATTAAGTATCTAGTGAAACTATGTCGTACACTAATTGAAGATCGAGGCAAAACTGATGAAGCTTGAGACACTTAGCAAGCTTTTTAGAGCTGCGCTTGTAGACATGGAAGCGGAGCTAAAAAGCTATTCACGGCTCTTCTGTTTAGAACACGGATATGTAATTGAAGACCTGAACCTCTTTTTGAAAGGAGCTACGCTTCTCCCGGAGATTCGTGTCACTCTCGAATCTGCGCTCGGCTATGAACGTAAAGATCTCGCTCGCTGTAAGGCGCAGGTTGAAGACGAGTTAAACAATATTGTTTTTGCATACGCGTATAACAACCAGCATTGCATACGCGCTGAAGAAGAACAAACTATAGAACGCGTGACGTTCGTGAGCCAGAATGTTAGGCAGCTTATGACAGTTCAACAGAATTAAGATTTTTGATGTCTTTGTTCAAGCTTTCTAAAATCGACCAAAAGTAGAAGCTTTTCTCTGTGATTTTGCAGTTAGCACCGTTTTTCGGCTGCTGATAGAAAGAGTTTTATACAGCTACTTAGAATCATAAGTCGGAAGTCGGTTTCCTACTTCCTTTCTTTCAGCGGTAGCGCTGAAAATGATGAAAGGAGGAAATGGAGGACTATATGGTAGATACTATCGTCAATTCAGGAGACACTGCCTGGATGCTGATATCAACAGCTCTCGTGATGTTAATGACAGTTCCAGGACTCGCCCTGTTTTACGCCGGTCTCGTAAAAAAGGAGAACGTCTTGAATACGCTGTTCTTGTCTTTTTCGGCCTATGCAGTGGTTAGCATTATTTGGTTCATCTACGGCTACCCATTGGTGTTTGGCGCTGATGTGCACGGCTTCGTCGGCATGCCAGGAAACTTTTTCTTCCACAGTGTCATTGAATCACAATCGCTTTTCGGCTCAATACCGACGAGCGTCTATGCAGCGTTCGAGCTGACGTTTGCTGCCATAACGGTCGCACTCATATCAGGAGCTCTCGTCGAACGCATCAAGTTTGGCTCATGGATGTTGTTTATACCGCTGTGGCTGACGTTCGTCTACCTTCCCGTAGCTCACTGGGTGTGGGGAGGCGGTTGGCTTGCACAGCTCGGCGTGCTCGACTTTGCCGGTGGCACTGTCGTTCACATCAACAGCGGCGTCGCAGCGTTAGCCCTGGTGTTAGTACTCAGAAGTCGAAAAGATAAGAGTCTGCTCCCTCATCAGCTAGGATATGCTGTCCTTGGTGCTGGTCTTCTCTGGTTCGGCTGGTTCGGCTTCAACGCCGGATCCGCGCTGTCCGCGGGACAGCTCGCTGGCTCGGCGTTCGTCGTTACGAACACCTCTGCAGCCGCAGCAATGCTCTCGTGGATGTTGATCGAATATCTGCGATTCGGCAAAGCAACGATGTTAGGAGCGGCATCCGGAATCGTAGCTGGCTTGGTTGCCATCACACCTGCGTCAGGCTACGTTAACTTTCCAAGCGCTATTGTCATAGGCTTCGTTGCATCTATCGTCTCGTACACAGCAATCTCATACATCAAGCCGCGGCTCGGGTACGATGATGCGCTGGATGTTTTCGGCGTACACGGGTTCTCTGGCATATGGGGCGCTCTCGCCGTCGGGCTCTTCGCAAGCCCGTTCATCAACGCCGCGGGAACGGGGCTCTTGTATGGCAATCCCGCGCAACTGGGCATCCAAGCGATCGGAGTGGTCGCAACGTTCGCGTATTCGTT